>Ga0207428_10001167_pt1 | contig 28274 bp, 27 predicted proteins | sample RhiMethybrSRZTD1_FD_187600 | JGI IMG/M metagenome (GOLD analysis project Ga0207428, IMG submission 187600) | Populus rhizosphere microbial communities from Tennessee, USA - Rhizosphere MetaG P. TD hybrid SRZTD1 (SPAdes) (version 3) | ecosystem: Host-associated > Plants > Roots > Rhizosphere >...
GGTGCAGTCCGCCCAGGTCGGCCGGGTGGCCGAGGACATGGTGCGCCGGACCCAGAAGAACCGCGAGATCCTCACCCGCCTGGTCCAGCGGGAGGTCAAGCGCCAGCTCGGCGTCCTCGGCATGGCCACCAGGGACGAGGTCGCCCGGCTCCAGCAGCGTGTCCGCGCCCTCGAGCAGGAGATGGAGCGCTCCAGCCAGGCGGCGTCCTCGGCCCGGCGGGCCACGCGGTCCGCCTCGGCCGGGTCCGGGACGACCCGGGGCTCGACCCGCGCCTCGAAGGCGAAGGCGGCGGGATCGGGGACGGCCAAGCCCTCCACCCGGACCCGCACCGCCGGGGCCAGTTCCCGCTCGACCGCGTCCTCGCCCGGCACCCGCCGCACGAAGGGCGCCGCCGGGTCCACCCCGCCGGCCAGCACCCCGCCGGCGAGCGCGCCACCTTCGGACACCCCGCCGGCCAGCACCCCGCCGGCGAGCGCGCCACCTTCGGACACCCCGCCGGCGAGCCCGCCGGCGTAGCAGGAGCACCCGCCGGCGAGCACGCCGGCCCGGCCCCCCCTCGTGTCGGGAGCCCCGGTTGGGAGGGTAGCCGACCGGCGCGGTGGGTGCGCCGGGCTGTCCACAGCCCCCGGGCCCACCGCCGAGGCACCTATACTGGCCGCGTCGTCGCCGTCGTGGGAGGTGTCGTGAGCGGGCCAGGGGTGACGCCACCGAAGGACCAGAGCGCCGCCGACCCCGGGGTCGAGGTCGGGGCGATCCTGGCCGGGCTGGACGAGACCGACCCCGCCGCCCACGCGGACGCCTTCGAGGCGGTCAACGACGCCATCCTGGCCGAGCTCCGGCGCCTCGAGGCGCTGTAGGCCCGCCGGTGTCGACCCGCGTGCGGCTGGACCGCGAGCTGGTCCGGCGCGGCCTCGCCCCCAGCCGGGAGGCGGCCGGGGCGGCCATCCGGGCCGGGCGGGTCCTGGTCGGGGGCGCAATCGCGGCCAAGGCGTCCACGCTGGTCTCCACCGCCGACCCGGTCGCCCTGGCCGGCCCGGCCCGCCGCTGGGCCAGCCGCGGGGGCGACAAGCTGGCCCCGGCCCTCGAGCGGCTCCGGGTGCCGGTGGCCGGCCGCCGCTGCCTGGACGCCGGCGCCTCCACCGGCGGCTTCACCGACGTGCTCCTGCAGGCCGGGGCGGCCGAGGTGGTGGCCGTCGACGTCGGCTACGGCCAGCTGGACCAGCGCCTGCGCCAGGACCCGCGGGTCAGGGTGCTCGACCGGACCAACGTGCGCGCGCTGGACGCCGAACTGGTCGGCGGGCCGGTCGAGCTGACCGTGGCCGACCTCTCGTTCATCTCGCTGCGCCTGGTCCTGCCCGTCCTGGCCAGCCTGACCCGGGACGACGGCGACCTGGTGCTGCTGGTCAAGCCCCAGTTCGAGGCCGGCCGGGAGGCGGTGGGCCGCGGCGGGGTGGTGCGCGACCCCGCCGCCCGAGCGGCCGCCGTCCGCGGGGTGGCCGAGGCCGGCGCGGCCCTCGGCCTCGGGATGGCCGGGATCTGCCCGTCGCCGCTCCCCGGCCCGGCCGGCAACCTCGAGCTGTTCCTCCACCTCCGCGCCGGCGCGCCCCCCCTGGACGAGGCCGACGTCCTGGCCGCCCTGGCCGAGGGCGCCACCCTCCCCGGAGCGGCCAGGTGAGCCGCATCAGGAGGGTCGGGGTGGTGGTGCACCCGGGCCGGCCCCCCGCCGCCGAGCTGGGCAAGCTGCTGGCCTCCTGGGCCGAGGAGCACGGGATCGAGCTGCGGACGCTGGTCTCGGAGCGGGGCTGCATCGGCGAGGACGTGCCCTGTGTCGAGGAGCCCGAGTTCGCCCCCGGGCTCGACCTGGTGGTGGCGCTGGGCGGGGACGGCACCCTGCTGCGGGCGCTCGGGCTGGTCCTGACCGAGCAGGTGCCGGCCCTGGGCGTGAACGCCGGCCGGCTCGGCTTCCTGGCCGAGGTCGAGCCCCACGGCCTGGCCCCCGCCCTGGACGCGGTCTGGGCCGGCCGCTACCAGGTCGAGCGGCGCACCACCCTGGCGGTCCGGGTCATGGTCGGCGACCGGGTCCTGGCCGAGGACCTGGCCATCAACGACGTGGTCCTGGAGAAGGCGGCCCGGGAGCGGCTGGCCCACGTCGCGGTCCGCCTCGGCGACGGCGGGCCGTTCGCCCGCTACGCCGCCGACGGGATCATGGTCGCCTCCCCGACCGGCTCGACCGCCTACAGCTTCTCGGCCGGCGGACCGATCGTCTCCCCCCGCCTGGACGCGCTGCTGCTCACCCCGATCGCGCCCCACATGGTCTTCAACCGCTCCCTGGTCCTGCACCCCGACGAGGCCGTCCGCCTCGAGGTGCTGCCCGACAATCCGGTGATCGAGAGCGTCGACGGCCGGGCCGCCCGCGAGCTGCCCCCGGGCGCGGTGGTCGAGGTGCACCGGGGCCGCCACGATGCCCTGCTTGTCCGGATCGAGCGGGCCGACTTCTACCGCCTGGTGCGCTCCAAGTTCCGCCTGGCCGACCCCCCCGCCACCGACACCTCCGCCGGGACCGCGCCCTCCGGCATCTGACCCTGGGGACGGCGCCGGGCTCGGGGTGGGCCAGCCAGGCTAGAATCGCAGGTGATGTTAGCCGAGCTTCGCATCCGCGACCTCGGGGTCATCGATGATGCCCGCCTCGAGGTCTCGGCCGGCCTCAACGTGCTCACCGGCGAGACCGGCGCCGGCAAGACCATGGTCGTCGACGCCCTCGCCCTGCTGCTCGGGGGGCGGGCCGACCCTGGCGCGGTCCGGGCCGGCCGGCCGGCCGCGCTGGTTGAAGGCCGCCTGCGCACCGGCGACGACCGCCAGGTGGCCGCCGCCCTGGCCAGCGCCGGCGTCGATGACGAGGACGGCGAGGTCGTGGTCGCCCGCCAGGTGCTGGTCGAGGGACGCAGCCGGGCCCAGCTCCAGGGGCGCATGGCCACCGTGGCCGCGGTCGCCGACATCATCCGGCCGCTGGTCGAGGTGCACGGCCAGCACGAGTTCCAGGACCTGCTCCGCCCCGGCGTCCAGCGTGACCTGCTCGACCGCTACGCCGGCGAGGCGGTGCTGGTGCCGCGGTCGGCCTTCGCCGCCGGCTGGCGGCGCCTGCGGGCCGTCACCCGCGAGCTGGACGACCTCACGGCCAGGACCCGGGAGCGCGAGCGCGAGATCGACCTGCTCCGCCACCAGCTGGACGAGATCGACGCCGCCCAGGTCCGGGTCGGGGAGTCGGCCGAGCTGACCGCCGAGGCCGAGCGCCTGGCCAACGCCGAGGCCCTCCAGCAGGCGGCCGCGCTCGCCCACCAGCTCCTGGAGGACGACGAGGACACGGGCGCGGCCACCGCCCTTGGCGCGGCGGCCCGGGCCGTGCACGGTCCCGGCGGCCACGACCGCGCCCTCGCCGAGCTGGCCGGGCGGGCCCAGTCGCTGGCCGCCGAGGTCGGCGACCTGGCCTCCAGCCTGCGCGCCTATGCCGAGGCGGTGCTGGTCGACCCGGGCCGCCTGGAGGAGGTCAACCTCCGCATGGCCCTGCTCCGCGACCTGGAGCGGAAGTACGGGGACGGCGAGGAGGCCGTGCTCGCCTTCGCCGGCAAGGCGGCCGCCCGGCTGGCCGAGCTGGAAGGCGGGACGCTGCGCTCGGAGGCCCTGGAGGCGGAGGCGGCCGAGCTGCGGCACGAGCTGGCCGGGACCGGCGCCGCCCTGACCGCAGCTCGGCGGCAGGCGGCCGACCGCCTGGGCGAGGCCCTCCGGGTCGAGCTGGCCGACCTGGCCATGCCCAGCGCCCAGGTGGTGGTCGCGGTCGAGCAGGACCCCGACGACGACGGCCTGGAGGTCGGCGGCCGCTGCCTGGCCGCCACCGAGGACGGCCTCGACCGGGTCGACATCCGCCTGGCCGCCCACCCGGGCGCCCCCCTGCGCCCGCTCGGCCGGGCCGCGTCCGGGGGCGAGCTGTCCCGGGTCATGCTCGCCCTGCGGGTGGTGCTCGCCGGGGTCGACCGCACCCCGACCCTGGTCTTCGACGAGGTCGACGCCGGGGTCGGCGGCCGTACCGCCGCCGCCGTCGGCCGCCGCCTGGCCCAGCTGGCCCGCCGCCACCAGGTGCTGGTGGTCACCCACCTGCCCCAGATCGCCGCCCACGCCGACCGCCACTTCACGGTCGAGAAGCACTCGGCCGACGGCACCACCAGCACCGACCTCCGCCTGCTCGACGACGCCGGCCGGGTCGGGGAGCTGTCGCGGATGCTGGCCGGCATGGAGGGCTCCGGCCTCGCCCAGGCCCACGCCGAGGAGCTGCTGGCGGCGGCCACAGCGGCCAAGCACGGGGAGCCGGCATGAGGCTGCGCCCCCTGCGCCCCCGGGGCGACCGGCCGACCGCCCCCGAGCCGGCCGGGCTGTCCGGGCCGGTCCGGCTCGACAAGCGCACCAAGAACCTGGTCCGGCGGCTCAAGCCCGGGGACGTGGCCGTGGTCGACCACCTCGACATCGACCGGGTGGCCGCCGAGACCCTGGTCGAGCAGGCACCGTTGGTGGTCGTCAACGCCGCCCAGAGCATCTCCGGCCGCTACCCCAACGCCGGCCCGGCCATCCTGGTCGAGGCGGGCATCCCCCTGCTCGACGCCGTCGGCCCGGCCGTGTTCGAGCTCTCCGAGGGCGCCATGGTCGAGGTCGACCCCGACGGGGTGGTCCGCCTCGACGGCGCCGAGGTGGCCAGCGGCGAGTGGCTCCGGCCCGAGGACGTGCGCAAGCGGATGGACGCGGCCAAGGACAACCTGGCCACCGCCCTGGAGGACTTCACCCTCAACACCCTCTCCTACGTCCGCCGCGACCGCGACCTGCTGCTGGAGGGCCTGGAGGTACCGGCCCTCAGGACCCGCCTGCGCGACCGGCACGTCCTGGTGGTGGTCCGCGGCCATGACTACAAGAAGGACCTGGCCACCCTGCGCGGCTACATCCAGGAGTTCCGCCCGGCCCTCATCGGGGTCGACGGCGGCGCCGACGCCCTGCTCGAGGTCGGCCTCAAGCCGGACCTGATCCTGGGGGACATGGACTCGGTCACCAACGAGGCCCTCACCTCGGGGGCCGAGATCGTCGTCCACGCCTACTCCGACGGCCGCGCCCCCGGCAAGGAGCGGGTCGAGGCCCTGGGGCTGGAGCCGCTGGTCCTGCCCGGCGCCGGAACCAGCGAGGACATGGCCATGCTGCTCGCCTTCGAGTCCGACTGCGACCTGATCGTGGCCGTGGGCAGCCACGCCAGCATGGTCGAGTTCCTCGACAAGGGCCGCCCGGGCATGGCCTCGACGTTCCTGACCCGGCTCAAGGTCGGGCCCAAGCTGGTCGACGCCAAGGGCGTGAACCGCCTCTACCGGCAGGGCGTCCGCCGCGCCGACCTGATTGTCCTGGTGGTGGCCGCGCTGGCCGCCATGCTGGTGATCTCGCTGGTGTCGGAGCCGGTCAGGCTGGTCTGGAGCGACCTGTTCGAGCTGCTCCAGGTGTTCTTCAACCGGATCCGTTCGTTGTTCGTCTGACAGGCGCGGGAACGGCCCGTTCCCGCGCGGAGGTGTGCCCTACGTGATCAGCCTGCGCTACCACATCGTGTCGCTGGTGGCCGTGTTCCTCGCCCTGGCCCTCGGCATCGTGGTCGGCAGCACCGTGCTCCAGGAGGGGACGGTGTCGGTGCTGCGGGCGACCAGCGAGCGGGTCCGCCAGGAGAGCGAGCGCAACAGCCGCGCGAACGTCGCCCTCAACCAGGACATCGCCCGCCTGCAGGCCTTCGGCGCGGCGGTCCTGCCCGAGCTGGTCCAGAACCGGCTCAAGGGCCGGTCGGTGGTGCTGGTCGACACCGACAAGGTCGACAGCGGCCTGCGCGACGGCGTGCGCAAGGTCCTGGAGGACGCCGGGGCCGAGGTCGACGGCCAGATCACCTTCGCCGACGACCGGCTCGCCCTCGCCGCCGACCCCGACCGGGCGGCCATGGGCCGGCTGCTGGCCGTGGACGCCGGCGCCGCCGACGCCCTGCGCGGCGAGCTGGTCCGGCGCCTGGCCGACCGGCTGGCCACGCCGTCCGCCATCCCCCAGGACGACAGCCAGCGGGCCTCCGACATGCTCACCAGGCTCCAGGACGCCGACTTCCTGGCCGACCTGAAGCTCAGCCGGCCGCTGGCGTCGGGGGCCGACCCGTTCCCACGCCAGGGGACGATCTTCGTCCTGCTCGGCCCGTCCGCCGCCAACACCGCGACCGCCGTGGCCCCGGACGCGTTCCTGGTCCCCCTGGCCGACCAGGTCTCGGCGCGCAGCGGCGGCCCGGTGGCCGGGGGCGAGGCGGCCGCGGTCCCCAAGGAGACCTCCTGGATCACCGCCCTGCGCGACAACCGGGCGGTGAGCCGCCGGGTGTCCGGCATCGACTCGGTCGACACCGTCTACGGGCAGCTGGCCCTGGTCCAGGCGCTCCAGGGCAGCCTCCAGCAGCAGCCGGCCGGCCAGTACGGCATCAAGCCCGGCGCCTCCGGGCTCCTCCCCGAGCGGACCGAGGGCTCGTGAGCCCCCGCGGGGCGGTCCTGGCGCTGGTCGCGGCCAAGGACGAGGCCGAGCGGGTGGGGGCGACCGTGCGGGCCCTGCGCGACCTGCCCGGGATGGCCGAGGTGCTGGTGATCAGCGACGGGTCGACCGACGCCACCGCGGCCCGGGCCCTGGCGGCGGGGGCCCACTGCCTCGACCTGCCGCGCACCCTCGGCAAGGGCGGCGCCCTCAACGCCGGGCTGGCCGCGCTGATGGGCCGGGTCGCCGAGCGGCTCAGCCCCGAGCCGGCGGTGCTGCTGCTGGCCGACGCCGACCTGGCCGAGACCGCCGGGCGGCTCGGGCGGCTGGTCGACCCGGTGCTGGCCGGGGACGCCGACCTGGCCATCGCCGACCTGCCCGCCCAGCGCGGCGCCGGCGGGTTCGGGGTGGCCATGGGCCTGGCCCGCCGGGGCATCGCCAACGCCACCGGCCGCCGCATGGCCGAGCCACTCTCCGGCCAGCGGGCGGTCCGCTGGGAAGCCCTCCCGGTCCTCCTCCCCTTCGCCCCCGGCTTCGGGATCGAGGTCGCCATGACCATCGACGCCATCCGGGCCGGCCTGCGCGTGGTCGAGGTCGAGGTCGACCTCCACCACAACCCCACCGGCAAGGACCTCTCCGGCCTCCTCCACCGCGCCCGCCAAGCCCGCGCCATCGCCCGCGAGCTCACCCGCCGCCGAGCCTGGCGCCCCAGCTCCAACGGCCGGCCCGACGCCGAGCCCCATTCCGGGGACATCCCTCCGGCTGCCGCGAGCCCCGAGGCCCACGCCGCAGACCCCCCCGCCGATGCCGCGAGCCCCGGTTGGGACGGTAGCCCGGGGACCGGGGAGGGGGGCGGCGGGTCTCCACAGCCCCCGCCTTCACCATCCCCGCCCGACCACCCGGGCCCCACGGACGGGAGGGGCTGATGCGGGCGTTGCCGGTGGCGCTGTGTGGGGTCCTGGTCGGGTGGGGGATCGGGTTCTGGGCGGCGCCGCAGGTGCTGGCGGGGCTGGCCCGGTCCAGCCTGGTCAGGGTGAACTACCGCAACCGGGAGGTGGTGGCGGGGCTCGGGCTGCTGCTGCCGCTGGGGCTGCTGGTGTGGGCGGCGCCGCTGGCCGTGGCGGCACGGGTCGACCCGTTGCGGGCGGTGCGGGCCGGGCTGCTGGCCCCCTCCGGGCTGGCGGTGGTGGTGGCCGGGCTCGCCTTCCTCGTCCTCGGGCTGGTCGACGACCTGGTCGAGGACCCGGGGGGCAGCCGCGGGTTCCGCGGCCACCTGCGGGCTCTGGCCTCGGGGCGGCTCACCGGCGGCGGGATCAAGCTGCTCGGCGGCGCCCTGGCCGGCCTGCTGGTCGCCAGCCTGGCCACCCCGGGCGACCGTCCGGCCTGGGCGGTCCTGCTCGGCGGCCTGGTGGTCGCCTCGGCGGCCAACACCGCCAACCTGCTCGACCTGCGTCCCGGCCGCTGCGCCAAGGTGTTCCTGCCGCTGTGGGTCGCGGGCTGCCTGGTCGACCCGGGCGGCGGCGCCTGGTCGGCCGGGCTCGCCGGGGCCGCCCTGGCCGCCCTGCCCTTCGACCTGCGCGAGGAGGGCATGCTCGGCGACGCCGGGGCCAACGCCCTCGGCGCCGTGGTCGGCACGCTGCTCCTGGCCGGCCCGACGTGGCTGCTGTGGGCGGCCGCGGCCGTCCTCCTGGCCCTCCAGCTGGCCTCCGAGCGGGTGTCGTTCACCCGGGTGATCGAGGGCAACCGGGTGCTGCGGGCCGCCGACAGACTTGGCCGCCGGATGTGATCTGTCCCGGATGGGCTGAGGGAACCGGGTGGTCCCGCAGCCCGCGCAAGGGCCTCCTTCATTCATGCTACGCTGGCATCCCGGAGGGCCCGCAGACGGCCGGGTGGCACGGGAGAGCATCCGGTCCCCCCAATGGGCCCAAAGGGGGTCAAGCACCTTGGCGAAGCACATCTTCGTGACGGGCGGGGTCGCCTCCTCGCTCGGCAAGGGTCTCACCGCAGCCTCGCTCGGACGCCTGATGAAGGCGCGGGGGCTGCGGGTCACCATGCAGAAGCTGGATCCGTACATCAACGTCGACCCGGGCACGATGAACCCGTTCCAGCACGGCGAGGTGTTCGTCACCGACGACGGCTGCGAGACCGACCTGGACCTGGGCCACTACGAGCGGTTCATCGACGAGAGCCTGTACAAGGACTCCAACGTCACCACCGGGGCCATCTACTCGACGGTGATCGCGGCCGAGCGCCGCGGCGAGTACCTCGGCGACACCGTCCAGGTCATCCCCCACATCACCAACGAGATCAAGGCCCGCATCCTCCGCGTGGCCGAGGACGCCGACGTGGTCATCACCGAGGTCGGCGGCACCGTCGGCGACATCGAGTCCCTGCCCTTCCTGGAGGCGATCCGCCAGCTCCGCCACGACATCGGGCGCGAGCACGTGGTCTTCGTCCACGTCTCCCTGGTCCCCTACATCGGCCCCTCGGGCGAGCTGAAGACCAAGCCCACCCAGCACTCGGTCCGGGAGCTGCGCTCGCTCGGCATCCAGCCCGACGCGATCGTGTGCCGCACCGACCGGCCGATCACCGACGCCCTCAAGCGCAAGATCTCGCTGCTGTGCGACGTCGACGTCGAGGCGGTCGTGTCCGCCCCCGACGCCGAGTCGATCTACGAGATCCCGCTGGTCCTGCACGCCGAGGGCCTGGACGACTACCTGGTCCGGCACCTGCGCCTGGAGGACAGGGCGGGCGAGCCCGACCTGACCGAGTGGCAGGCCCTGGTCGAGCGGATCCACAGCCCCCGCCGCAACATCCGCATCGCCCTGGTCGGCAAGTACATCAATCTCCCCGACGCCTACCTTTCGGTCACCCAGGCCCTCCAGCATGCCGGGTTTCACCATAAGGTCGAGGTTGAGGTGGTCTGGTGCGCCTCCGACGAGCTGGAGGACCCGCGGGCCCGCAAGATCCTCGAGACGGTCGACGGGATCCTGGTGCCCGGCGGCTTCGGGGTCCGGGGGGTCGAGGGCAAGGTCGAGGCGATCCGCTTCGCCCGCGAGCGGCGCGTGCCCTACCTCGGCATCTGCCTCGGCCTCCAGACCGCGGTCATCGAGATCGCCCGGAACCTGGCCGGCCTGGAGGGGGCGAACTCCAGCGAGTTCGAGCCCGACACCCCCTACCCGGTGATCGACCTGCTACCCGACCAGCGCCGGGTCGCCGACAAGGGCGGCACCATGCGCCTCGGCCTCGACCCCTGCCGGCTGCTCAAAGGGACGAAGGCCGAGCGGGCCTACGGCGACGGGTTGGTGTTCGAGCGCCACCGCCACCGCTACGAGGTCAACAACCGCTTCCGTCGCCGGCTGGAGGCCGCCGGCCTGGTCGTCTCCGGGACCTCGCCCGACGGCCGCCTGGTCGAGATGATCGAGCTGCCCGACCACCCGTGGTTCGTGGCCGGCCAGTTCCACCCCGAGTTCCGCTCCCGCCCGACCCGCCCGCACCCGCTGTTCCGCGACTTCGTGGGCGCGGCCACCGCGTTCGCCGACGACCGCGACCGGACGGCCGCGGCGGCGGCCCCGGCGCCCGCCGGCCGGTCCGGCAAGGTCCCGGCCCACCGCAACGGCGGCGAGCACATCCCGGCCCCGGCGGCGGCCGCCCAGCCGGCCGCCGCGCCCGCCGTCCCGCGGGTCCCCATCGTCGACGCCAACCCGCGTCCCGACGTCGACCTGCGCGACGGCGGCCTGGCCGACCCGGTCCGCCACGACGACGACCCCTCGGTGCCGGCCGGGCCGGTCCCCGCCGGCGAGCCCGGGCGACCGTGAGGAACCGAGCGGTCCGGGGAGCCCGTGGCGGGGCGCCCCGGTGACCAAGGCCCCGCCGTTCCGGGTCGTCGACAGCCGGCGGCCCTTCCGGGGCAAGGTGCTCACGGTCCGGAGCGACCGGATCGCCGACGACGACGGCCGCACCAGCGAGCGCGAGGTGGTCGAGCACAACGGGGCCGTCGGCGCCCTGGTGGTCGACGACGACGGCCAGGTGGTGCTGGTCGACCAGTGGCGCCACGCCGTCGGGGCCAGGGTGCTGGAGGTGGCGGCGGGCAAGTACGACGTCGACGGCGAGACGGTCGAGCACGCGCTCCGCCGCGAGCTGGCCGAGGAGCTGCGGGTCGAGGGCGGCACCCTCACCTTCCTGGCCAGCTTCTACACCACCCCCGGATGGAGCGACGAGGTGCTCGACCTGTACCTGGCCGAGGGCGTCAGGCCGATCGAGGGTGACGCCCCGGCGGCCGACTGGGAGGAGCAGGGCATCGAGGTGGTGCGCCTACCCTTCGAGGAGGCGCTGCGGCGGGCCGCCGGCCCTCCGGGGGACGCCAAGACCCTGGTCGCGCTCGGCCTGTACGGGCTCAAGCTGGCCGGGTCGTGGACACCCGACCAGGCGGACCGGCCCCCGCCGGACGCCCCGGCCCGCCGGGCGGCCCGCCGGCCTGCCTGACCCGGCCCCGCCCGTCTCGTAGACTTGGCGTGCCCAGGCCCGACGGTGGGCCGGTGTTCTGAAAGGCGGCGACCATGGACGTTGGCATCCCGCGGGAGCTCAAGGACCACGAGTACCGGGTCGCGATCACGCCGGTCGGCGTCCGCGAGCTCACCGACGCCGGCCACCGGGTGCTGGTCGAGCAGGGCGCGGGCCTGGGCAGCTCCATCACCGACCAGGAGTTCGAGAAGTCCGGGGCGACCGTGCTGGAGACCGCCGACGAGGTCTGGGGCGAGGCCGACCTCATCCTCAAGGTGAAGGAGCCGGTCCCCGAGGAGTTCCACCGCCTGCGGAAGGACCAGGTACTGTTCACCTACCTGCACCTGGCCGCCAGCCGCGAGCTCACCGAGGTCCTGCTGGACAGCGGCACCACCGCCGTGGCCTACGAGACGGTCGAGCTGTCGGACGGCCGGCTGCCCCTGCTCGCCCCCATGAGCGAGGTCGCCGGCCGCATGGCCCCCCAGGTCGGCGCCCACCTGCTGGAACGCGAGTCGGGCGGCCGCGGGGTGCTGATGGGCGGCGTCTCGGGCGTGGCCGCGGCCAAGGTGCTGGTGCTGGGCGGCGGCATGGCCGGCCAGAACGCCGCCTGGATCGCCCAGGGCATGGAGGCCGAGGTCACCCTGCTCGACAAGAACGTCGACAAGCTCCGCTACGTCGACCAGATCCACAAGGGCCGCATCGTCACCCTGATGTCGAACCGCCAGACGATCGAGGACCTGGTGGTGGGGGCCGACATGGTGATCGGCTCGGTGCTGATCCCCGGGGCCAAGGCGCCCCGGCTGATCACCGCCGAGCACGTCCGGGCCATGAAGCGGGGCGCGGTGCTGGTCGACATCTCGATCGACCAGGGCGGCTGCTTCGAGACCTCGCACGTCACCACCCATTCCGACCCGACCTACGTGGTCGACGGGGTGGTCCACTACTGCGTCGGCAACATGCCGGGGGCGGTCCCGCACACCTCGACCTACGCCCTCACCAACGTCACCCTGCCCTACACGGTGGAGATCGCCTCGGCCGGGCTCGAGGAGGCCATAGCGGACGACGCCCCCCTGGCCAAGGGCATCAACGTCTACCGCGGCGAGCTCACCTACCAGCAGGTCGCCGAGGCCCACGCCCTCGACTGGCGCCCCCTGCCCGAGGTCCTCCCCGCCCTGGCCGACGGCGCGGCCAACTAGCGGTGCCAGCCGACTCGGTCGACACCGGCGGCCTGGCCGTCGCCCCGGCCGCGGTGCCGAGCGCGCCGGTGGGGCCGGCGGCCGGGGCGGCGGTCCGCCGCTACCTGGACTACCTGGCCGTGGAGCGCGGGCTGGCGTCCAACACGCTCAGCGCCTACCGCCGCGACCTGCACCGCTACGCCGGCTGGCTGGCCGCGGCCGGGATCGACGACCCGGCCCGGGCCGGCGAGCCCGACCTGGTCGCCTTCCTCGGGGCCCTGCGGGCCGGCAGCACCCCGGTCGGCACCCGCTACCGCGCCTCCAGCGTGGCCCGCACCCTGGCCGCGGTGCGCGGCTTCCACCGGTTCCTGGTCCGCGAGCGGCTGGCCGGCGCCGACCCGTCCCGCGACCTCGGCACCCCCAAGGTCCCGGCCAGCCTGCCCAAGGCGCTCTCGGTGGAGCAGGTGGAGGCGCTGCTGGGCGCGATCGCCGGGGACGGCCAGCTGGCCCTGCGCGACCGGGCCCTGCTCGAGACCCTCTACGCGGCCGGCCTGCGGGTCAGCGAGGCCACCGCCCTCGATGTCGACGACCTGGACCTGGAGGACGGGACGGTGCGCGCGTTCGGCAAGGGGGCCAAGGAGCGCCTGGTCCCGATCGGCCGCTCGGCCCGCCGGGCCCTCGAAGGCTACCTGGTCAGGGCCCGCCCGCTCCTGGCCGGGCCGCGCTCGGGACCCGCGCTGTTCCTGAACGCCCAGGGGAGCAGGCTGACCCGGCAGGGCTGCTGGAAGATCCTGCGCCGCCACGCCAGGCACGCCGGGCTGGAGGCCGAGGTCTCCCCGCACGTCCTGCGCCACTCGTTCGCGACCCACCTGCTGGCCGGCGGGGCCGACATCCGCAGCGTCCAGGAGTTGCTCGGCCACGCCAGCCTGGCCACCACCCAGGTCTACACGCGGATCACCCCGGACCGGCTGCGCGAGGTCTACCTGCGCGCCCATCCCCGGGCCCGCCACGCCACTCCCAGCGAATGAGCCGGACACCTCTGACAAGCTTCCCACCTGGCCAGGCGTCGATCCTGTAGCCTGCAACCCCTGCTCTCGAGAGTCGACCGTCGTGGTGCCGGTGGCCGCGACGGGCAGAAGCGCGACGGAGGACCGGGATGGACCAGCAGACCGCCGACCGGCTGCGGGAACGGCTCGAGGCCGAGCGCGGCGAGGTTCGCCGCCAGCTCGACGACCTCGGCGCCCGACGCGACGCCGAGGGGATCGAGGACCCGGAGCTGGACGAGGGCTTCGCCGACGCCGGCCAGGCCGCCGCCGAGCGCGCCAACCTCCTCACCCTCGTGCGCAGCCTGCGCGACACCCTGCACGACGTCGAGCAGGCCCTCGCGCGGATGGACTCCGGCACCTACGGCCTCTGCGAGCGCTGCGGCCAGCCCATCGGCGACGAGCGCCTCGAGGCCCTCCCGGCCGCCCGCCTCTGCATGACCTGCAAGCGCCAGCGGGGATCGCGGTGACCGCCGCAGCCGACCCAGGGGCTGGCGGTGGGCCGCCTCGCCGGCCCGGCAAGGTGGTCCTGCTGGTCTGCGACTCGCTCGGGGTGGGGGAGGCGCCCGACGCCGGCGACTACGGCGACCGGGGCGCCGACACGGTCGGCCACGCCGCCGGCGCGGTCGGGGGCCTGGAGCTGCCCACGCTCGGGTCCTGGGGGTTCGGGCGGCTCACCGGGATCGCCGGGGTCGACCCGCTCGACCCGGCGGCCGCGGTGGTCGGCCGCATGGCCGAGCGGTCGGCCGGCAAGGACACCACCACCGGCCACTGGGAGATGATGGGGGTCGTCCTCGACCAGCCCTTCCCGACCTACCCCGACGGGTTCCCGCCCGAGGTGATCGACGCCTTCTCCGACGCCATCGGCCGCGGCGTCCTGGGCAACAGGGCGGCCTCCGGCACCGAGATCATCAAGGAGCTCGGCGCCGAGCACCTGGAGACCGGCGAGCCGATCGTCTACACCTCGGCCGACTCGGTGTTCCAGATCGCCACCCACAAGCGGGTCGTCCCCCTCGACCAGCTCTACAGCTGGTGCGGGCAGGCCCGCGGGCTGCTCCAGGGCGAGCATGCCGTCGGGCGGGTGATCGCCCGCCCCTTCGACGGCGACCCCGGGTCGTTCTTCCGCACCAAGGAGCGCCGCGACTACGCCCTCCCGCCCGCCGGCCCCACCGTGCTCGAGGCCCTGGAGCGCGCCGGGGTCCGCACCATGGGCGTCGGCAAGATCGAGGACATCTTCTCCCGCCGCGGCCTGGTCGGCTCCGACCACACCGGCGACAACGAGACCTCGCTCGACGCCACCGTCCGCTTCCTCCGCGAGGCCGACGGGCCCACCTTCGTCTTCACCAACCTGGTCGACTTCGACATGGTCTACGGCCACCGGCGCGACGCCGAAGGCTACGCCCGCTGCCTGGAGCGCCTGGACGCCCGCCTCCCCGAGGTCGTGGCCGAGCTCGGCGGCGACGACTGGCTGTTCCTCACCGCCGACCACGGCTGCGACCCCACCGCCCCGGGCACCGACCACACCCGCGAGTTCACCCCCCTGGTCGCCCTCAGCCCCGGCGGCACCAGCGGCCGCCGCCTCGCCGACCGCACCACCTTCGCCGACCTCGGCGCCACCATCGCCGACCTGTTCGCCATCCCACCCGTCGGCCCCGGCCAGAGCTTCGCCCCCGACCTGCGCTGACCTCGGACGCCGCGCGGTAGCGAACCGCCCCGGTCCGTGGGGCCGTTGTCGACAGGGCCGTCGCGCCGTCGATCCCGGCCATCTCCTGCTGCGCGCTCTCTTGGGCCCGGCTCAATGGCGACCCGGTCGTTGAGGACTTGTCCACAAGTCACCGGACGCTGACTTCTCGAACGCCGCAGTGACCGCGCAGCGTGGCCGGCGATGGGGGAATGTTCGAACGCTGAGCGTGGTCGGTTACGCAGCGTGTTCGAACACCGGAGGTCCTCGCCCGTCCACACTTCCGGGCTTGCTCCTTCCTCCGCCGGGCCCGGGTGGGTAAGATGCGCCCGCCCCAGCCGTCGACGAGGTGACAGATCGACTTGTCGCTCCGTCGATCAAGACCCAAAACGACGTCGCGCCATAGCGCCGAGTAGACAAAGCGATGTGAGGACAAAGCGTTCTGCGGGCGGTCCGGAGGTGCCGGAGATGGGGAAGGTCATCGCCCTGGCCAACCAGAAGGGCGGAGTGGGCAAGACCACCACCGCCATCAACCTCGGGGCCGCCCTGGCCGAGCAGGGCCGCCAGGTGCTGCTGGTCGACATGGACCCGCAGGGGGCGCTCTCGGTCGGGCTCGGCCTGAACCCCCTCGCCGTCGAACGCACCGTCTACAACCTCCTCATGGAGCCCAGGGCCGACGCCGAGGAGACCATCGAGCGGACCAAGCAGGACGGGCTCGACCTGCTCCCCTCCAACATCGACCTGGCCGCCGCCGAGGTGCTGCTGGTGGGGGAGGTCGCCCGGGAGCAGGCCCTCTCGCGGGTCCTGCGGGTCCTGCGCAAGCGCTACGACTACATCCTGGTCGACTGCCCGCCCAGCCTCGGCCTGCTCACCGTCAACGCCCTCACCGCCGCCGACGGCGTGCTCATCCCGCTCGAGTGCGAGTACTTCGCCCTGCGCGGCATGGCCCTGCTGATGGACACCATCGAGAAGGTGCGCGAGCGCCTGAACCCCGACCTGGAGATCGTCGGGATCCTCGCCACCATGTACGATGCCCGGACGGTCCACGGGCGCGAGGTGCTCGGCAGGGTCGAAGACGCCTTCGGGGGTCGTGTCTTCCACACCGTCATCGCCAAGACCATCCGGTTCGCCGAGGCGCCGGTGGTGGGCGAGAGCATCCTGACCTATGCCGGCTCGTCGGCGGGGGCCGCGGCGTACCGCGAGCTGGCCAAGGAGGTGGTGGCGTCATGAAGGGTCGGGCGAGCCTACCCGGGGCCGACGAGCTGTTCCGCGTCACCTCGATCGAGAAGGGTCGAGGGCGGGGAGCCGAGCAGCCGGCCGAGGAGGCCCGGCAGGACGACCGGGAGCCGGCCGAGCGGGTCCCGAGCGGGCGCCAGCGCCACGAGGAGAAGGTCACCTTCTACTGCACCGCCGACGAGCTGATGGACCTCGAGAACGCCCGCCTCCAGCTCCGCCGCCGGCACGGCATCGCCGTCGACCGCGGCCGCATCGTCCGCGAGGCTCTGGCCCAGGTCCTCTCCGAACTGGAACACGACGGCGCCGAGGCCCCGCTGGTCAAGCGCCTCACCAGATGACCGACGCCGATGACCGGGCGGATGAGCGAGGCCCGGACAGCCGATGACCCGGGCCGATGACCGGGCCCGGGCATGCGGGAGCCTCGCCGGCCGCTGTCGGGCCCCCCGGAGGGGGAGCGTAGCGGGCGGGCCGGTGGCGTGCCGGGGGCCGTCCACAGCCCCGGCGTGGTGGGCGGGAAGGGGGCGTGCTGAGCCGTAAGGTGCGGGCGGTCGACGTGATCGCCCACAAGCGGGACGGCGGGGAGATCGCCGGCGACGAGCTGCGCGACTTCGTGCTCGCCTACGCCCGCGAGGAGCTGCCCGACTACCAGATGGCCGCGTTCCTCATGGCCGGGTACCTGCGCGGGTTCACCAGGGGAGAGACCGAGGCCATGACCGAGGCCATGGTCGACTCCGGCGACCGGCTCGACCTGAGCCGGCTGAGCGGGCCCACGGTCGACAAGCACTCCACCGGCGGCGTGGCCGACGGCACCACCCTGGTCGTGGGGCCGCTCGCCGCCGCCCTCGGCATGCAGGTGATCAAGCTCTCCGGGCGGGGCCTGGGCCACACCGGCGGGACCCTCGACAAGCTGGAGTCCATCCCCGGCTTCCGGGTCGGCCTCGCCGCCGACGAGCTGCTCGACCAGGTGGAGCGGATCGGCCTGGCCGTGGCCGCCCAGACCGCCGACCTGGTCCCCGCCGACAAGTCGATCTACGCCCTTCGCGACGTGACGGCCACCGTGGGCAATGTCGCCCTGATCGCCTCCAGCGTGATGAGCAAGAAGCTCGCCGGCGGCGCCGCCAGCATCCTGCTCGACGTCAAGAGCGGCTCGGGCGCGTTCATGCACGAGACCGCGGAGGCGGTCGAGCTGGCCAGGGTCTGCGTCGACCTGGGGAAGGCCGCCGGCCGCGGCACCGCCGCCCTCGTCACCGACATGAGCCAGCCGCTCGGGGAGCTGATCGGCAACGCCGTCGAGGTGCGCGAGGCGGTCGAGGCGCTGCGAGGTGAGCGGCCCGGCCGGTTCCTCGACCTCTGCCTGACCCTCACCGGCCACATGGCCGCCCTCGCCGGCCTGGCCGCCGACCCCGAGGCCGGCCGCCGCGACGCCCGGCGGGCCCTGGAGCGCGGCGACGGACTGGAGCGGTTCCGCCAGTTCGTGGCCGCCCAGGGCGGCGACCCTCGGGTCGCCGACGACCTGTCGCTCCTGCCCCAGGCCCCGCTCACCGCCGAGGTCCAGGCGCCCCAGGCCGGCTGGCTGGCGACCGTCGACGCCGAGGCCGTCGGCCGGGTGGCGGCCGCCCTCGGCGCCGGCCGCCACCGCAAGGACCACGACATCGACCCGGCGGTGGCCGTTGAGCTGGCGGTCAAGCTCGGCGACCGGGTCGAGGCCGGGCAGCCCATCGCCCGCATCCTGGCCCGCGACGAGGACGCGGCCCGCTCGGCGACCGAGGGCCTGCTCGCCGCGCTCGGCTGGAGCGACCAACCCGCCGAGCCCCCGCCCCTCGTCCACGAGGTCGTCGGCGCCTGACCTGCTCGACGCCGCGAGCTGGAGGGGATCGGCTCGAGGAGCCGGTCGGGTGCATGCACAGCTTCGGCCCGTGCTAGGGTGGCGGCCGAACGGCGTTGTCCCGGCGCCGGGACTTCCGCTTGAACGAGGGCTGACGCATGGGCTCCCCGCTGTTCCTTCTCCGTGACGACCCCCAGCTGTTCGCGGCCTTCCTGATCGCGGTGATCATCGGCATCACCTTCCACGAGTTCAGCCACGCCGCGGTCGCCTCCCTCCAGGGCGACCAGACGGCCCGCTCCCAGGGTCGCCTCACCCTCAACCCGATCTCGCACCTCGACCCGCTGGGGTCCATCGCCCTGATCGTCGCCGGTTTCGGCTGGGGCCGGCCGGTGCCCGTCACCCCCTCGCGCCTGCGCAGCGGCCGGCTCGGGCACGTCCTGGTCGGCCTCGCCGGCCCGGCCGCCAACTTCGTGGTCGCCCTGGTCGCCGCGGTCGGGCTCCGCATCGCCTACCCCACGGCCGGGACAACCTTGGATGTCGGCTTCACTGTGACCCTCCTGAGCATGATCGTCACGATCAACGTTGTCCTCGGCGTGTTCAACCTCCTGCCCATCCCCCCGCTGGACGGGTCGACGCTGCTCTCGATCGCGCTGCCGCCCTCGCGCCAGAACATCGTCGCCTTCCTGAACCAGTACGGGATCTTCCTGCTGCTGGGCCTGCTGATCCTGGCCCCCAACCTCCTCACCCCCATCTTCCAGGCGATCACCGAGGCGCTCTACGGGCTGGTGGGGCTCCCGGTCGGCTGATCGCGCGGACGGCGGCAGGCCGGGAGGCTCGTTGTCTCCGACGCCGGACGCTGGCTACCATCGGCCGGCTGCGCCCGAACCGCCAGGTGCCGTCGTTCCACCGCCCCGATTCCTAGATTCAGCGATGAAGAGATAAGTAGACATATGGATTACGTGGTCAAGACCGAGGTGTTCGAGGGGCCGTTCGACCTGCTCCTGCACCTGATCGCGCGCCAGCGGGTGGACATCTGGCAGGTGTCGCTGTCGCGCATCACCGAGGACTACCTGGCCGAGATCCGCCGCATGCGGGAGCTCAACCTGGAGGTGGCCACCGAGTTCCTGGTCGTCGCGGCCACCCTGCTGGAGCTGAAGGCGGCCAGGCTGCTGCCGGCCCCGGACGCCGATCCCGACGAGATCGAGGCCGTCCTCGAGGAGCGGGACCTGCTCTTCGCCCGGGTCCTCCAGTACCGGGCGTACAAGCAGGTCGCCGGCCTGTTCGGAGCCCGCCTGGTCGACCAGGCGGCCTACCTCCCACGGCGGGTCGGCGCCGAGGACCTCCTGCGCCGCATCGTCCCCGAGCTGCTGGTCGGGGTCACCCCCGAAGAGCTGGCCCGGCTGGCCGGCGCGGCCTTCACCCCGGCCGCGGCGCCCCAGGTCACCACCACCCACATCGCGCCGCCGCGGTTGTCGGTCGCCGAAGCGGTCACCGCCCTCGCCCGCCGGCTCCACGACCGCGGGGCGAGCAGCTTCGAGGAGCTGGTCGGCCGCGAGGCCGCGCCCATCGAGGTCGTGGTCGGCCTGCTCGCCGTGCTGGAGCTGTACAAGCGATCACTGGTCGAGCTCGACCAGCGGTCGACCTTCGGCGAGATCGCCCTTCGATGGACCGGCGCCGACCCGGTCGACTCCATCGACCTGACGGTCGAGGAGCCCGCATGACCGACCCGACCCCCGGCGCTCCCGGCGGCCGGCCCGACTCGCCGCCGCCCCCCGGTCCTGAGGACGCCGAGCGGCTCCCGGCGTCGGGCGAGCCCAGGCGCGCGGCCGACCCGGCCGCCGAGGGGTTCGAGGGCGACCCGACCGCCTGGCCGCCCGACGAGGCGTTCGACGGCGTCGACCTGGACGACCGCGGATGGACCAGGCGCGACCTGGAGGCGATCCTGCTGGTCGCCGACGAGCCGGTCCCGGCGACGGTCCTGGCCGAGATCGTCGGGGCGCGGCTGTCCGAGGTGGAGGAGCTGCTGGTCGACCTGGCCGGCGAGTACGCGCGCGACGGACGCGGGTTCGTGCTCCGGATGATCGCCGGCGGCTGGCGGCTCTACACCCATCCCGGCGCGCGGACCGCCGTCGAGGCGTTCCTCCGGGCCGGCCAGCAGAGCCGGCTCACCCGCGCGGCCCTGGAGACCCTGGCCGTGATCGCCTACCGGCAACCGGTGACCCGCTTCCAGGTCGCGGCCGTCCGAGGCGTCAACGTGGACGGGGTGTTCCGGACCCTGGCCTCCCGCGGCCTCATCCACGAGGCCGGCACCGACCCCGGCCCCGGCCAGGCCATCCTCTACGGCACCACCCCGGCCTTCCTCGAGCAGCTCGGCCTGAACGACCTCGACCAGCTCCCACCCATCAAGGACTACCTGCCAGAGGGCGTCGACCTGCTCGACATCCAGGAGCAGCCATGAGCCCCGCTGACCAACCCCGCCGCCCCTCGACGGAGGCGGCTCGCTCCCCGGCCGGCGGAGCTCGCCCCTCGGCGAAGAGGGCCCGCGCCTCGGCCAGCGGACTCAGCTCCTCGGCAGGGGGAGCCCGCTCGTCGGCGGGGGAAGGCCGCTCCTCCCGGTCCCGCTCGGCCGCCTCCGACCGGCGCCCTCGACCAAAGGTCGAGGGTCAGCCGCCGGCCAGCGGCCGTCCTCGACGTGCGGCTGCGGGTCGACTGTCCGCCAGCGCCTCGCCTCGACGCTCCTCCAAGGTGGATCCGGCAGCGCGCCGGGGAAGCCGTTCCCGGCGCGGCCAACCGGAGGGTGAATGGCCCGGCCGGGCGGCGACGGCGGGTCGGTCCGGAGATTCACCCGGTCGAGGGCGGACTCCTGGGCGGACCGCGAGTCCAGCCGGCCGGAGGGGGGCTTCGGGTCGGGCGGCCGGAGGTTCGTCGAAGCGCGCAGGGTCGAGCGGAAGCGCCCGCGAGCCGGATCGGGAGCGGTCGGCGGCGGGTGGGACCAGGGACGGGTCGGCCGGCGATGGGGGAGCGTCGGTTCGGCTCAACAAGGCGTTGAGCTTGGCCGGCCTGGGGGGCTCGAGGAGGGCGGTCGAGGAGCTGGTCCGGGCGGGTCGGGTGTCGGTTGCGGGCGAGGTGGTGCGCGACCTTGGCCGGCGCGTCGATCCCGGTGGCGACCGTGTCGAGGTGGACGGGTCGCGGGTGGTGCTGGACGAGCGGCGCCGCTACTGGCTGCTGAACAAGCCGGCCGGGGTGGTGAGCACGGCGGCGGACCCGGCCGGCCGGCCGACAGTGGTCGGGATGGTCCCTGAGCAGCCGCGGGTCTTCCCGGTCGGGCGCCTCGACCGGGACACCGAAGGGTTGCTGCTGCTCACCAACGACGGGCCGCTGGCCTACCGGCTCACCCATGCCAGGTACGGGATCGAGAAGCGCTACCTGGCCGAGGTCGAGCGACTGCCGGCCGACGCCCCCGGCCGCCTGCGCAGGGGGGTCGAGCTGGAGGACGGGATCGCCAGGCCGACCCGGGTCAGGGTGGTGGCCGGCTCGGGCCGGCGTCGCATGATCGAGGTCGTCCTGGTCGAGGGTCGCAACCGGGAGGTGCGACGGCTGCTGGACGCGGTGGGCGCGCCCGTGCGCCGGCTGGTCCGCACCGCCGTTGGGCCGGTCCGCCTGACCGGGCTGGCGCCTGGGGAGTACCGGCCTCTGCGGCCCGAGGAGATCAGGGCCCTCTACAAGGCAGCAGGACTATGAGTGGACGAAGCAATCTATCTGCATGGCGACCTATAGCTATGTCGATGAAGCGATGCCGTCGGCGGGCCGGCCGATGAGCGACGAGCGGCTGGTCGCGCTGCGCGGAGCGACGACGGTCGACGCCGACACCGCCGACGCCGTGACCGGGCGCACCGGCGAGCTGCTGTCCACGCTGCTCGAACGCAACGGCGTGGAGCACGACCAGCTGGTCTCGATCATCTTCACCTCGACCCGGGACCTGCGCAGCGCGTTCCCGGCGCTGGCGGCCAGGGAGCTCGGGCTCGGTGACGTGCCCCTGCTCTGCGCCGGCGAGCTCGACGTCATCGGCGGCAACCCGAACACGATCCGGGTCCTGGTCCACTGCTACTCCACGCTGCCGAGAGCCAGCCTGCGCCACGTCTACCTGCACCGTGCCAAGCACCTACGCGACGACCTGCCGGAGTGACCGCGATGAGACCGACCGTCCAGCGGCCACCGACGATGACCGGAGCCAGCCGATGACGTCGACACACGAATGGCCGCGCCGGCTGGCCATCGTGGGCACCGGGCTGCTCGGGGCCTCGGTGGGACTGGCCGCCCGCGCCGCCGGGGTCGCCGAGGTGGTCGGGGCCGACAACGACCGGCGGGAGCTTCGCGACGCCCTCGAACGGAAGGCGATCACCGGCCGCGCCCGCTCCGTCGAGGAGGCGGCCGAGGGCGCCGACCTGATCGTGGCCGCAACGCCCGTCCGCTCGCTGGCCGCCGTGCTCGCCCGCGCCCATGCCGCCAATCCCGAGGCCGTGCTCACCGACGTGGGCAGCACAAAGCTGCACCTTCTAGCTGAGCTTCAACGTTCATCAACCGACCTGCGGCGCGTCATCCCCGGTCATCCCATGGCCGGGTCCGAGGAGCGAGGGGCGCGAGCCGCCCGGGTGGACCTGTTCCATGGCGCGGCCTGGGTGCTCACCCCGGCACCGCACGTCGACCACCAGGCGCTGCGGCGGCTGACCTCGTTCGTGCGGGACCTCGGCGGGCGGCCCCTCATGCTCGACCCGGAGCTGCACGACCAGGTCGCCGCGTTCGCGAGCCACCTGCCGCAGCTGGCCGCGACCGCCCTCATGGGCGCGGTGGCCCAGGTGGAGTCGCCGGCGGCGCTGCACCGCCTGGTCGCCAGCGGGTTCCGGGACACCACGCGCGTGGCCGCCAGCGACCCGGACCTCTGGGTCGACATCTGCGCCACCAACGGTCCGAGCATCGTGGCCGCGCTGGACGTGCTGACCAGCCGGCTCGAGGTGCTGCGGAAGCTCGTCGCCGAGGGGGACCGGGCCGGCCTGCGCGAGGAGCTGGCCGCGGCCAGGGCGGCACGCCTGCGCATCCCGACCAAGCCCGGCTCCTCCCCCCGCGGCCTGCGCGAGGTGGTGGTCCATGTCGCCGACCGTCCGGGCAGCCTGGCCGCGGTGTTCCACGCCCTCGGGGCGGCCGGGGTCAACGTGGAGGACCTGGCCATCGACCACGAGCTGCAGGGCGGCAGCGGCGCCCTGCGCATCTGGGTCGCCGGGCGTGACGCCCTCACCGCCGCCATCGACGCTCTCGAGGTCGCCGGCTGGCCCGCCCATGAGGGCACCGGCGCCCCCTGACCGACCGGTCTCTGTCGCTTCGTGGAGGAAGCTCCTAAGCAACTTATCGATATAGGGATTTATTGGTTGCGTTGGTTGGTCCGTACGGCAGGGCTGGGGCGTCTGCCAGCGGGTAGACTGCGCTGGGATGTGGAGGCGGAGGTCGGTGCCTCACGCCCAACCGGTCGCGGTCTCCGGCGGGCGTGGCCATTGGTCGGGACGGTTCGCCGGCGGTCAGCTGTTGGACGGCTGGACTGTCCGGCCGCCGGGCCGACAGGCCGCCGATCAACGGACCGCCGGACTGTCCGGCCGTCGGACCGCCGGGCCGGCGGCTGTCGGGGGTCGGGCGCCGGACCGTCGACGGGCAGGTGTCGGGGACCGGCTGCCGGACCCTCGGCCGGCGGGGGTCGGGTCTGGAGGCGTGGTCGGCCGGTCGGGTAGGGAGGCTGGGGTGAAGGTGGTCGGGTTGGGCGGGGACGAGCCTGCCGAGGGCACTGGCGGCGTCGTCGTCGCCATCGACGGGCCGGCCGGGTCGGGCAAGAGCACGGTCGCCCGGCGGGTCGCCGAGCGGGCCGGTCTACGCTATCTGGATACCGGGGCGACCTACCGGGCCCTGACCCTCGCGCTGCTGCGGCGGGGGGTCCGGGTCGACGACCCCGAGGCGGTGGCCGACGCCGCCAAGGCCGTGGACCTCACCCTCGAGCTCCCACCCGGCCCGGCCGGCGTGGCCAGGGTGCTGCTGGATGGGGTCGAGCCGGGCCCGGCGCTCCGCACGCCCGAGGTGAACGCCACCGTCTCGGCGGTCTCGGCCGTCCCGGCGGTCCGCGAGCTGCTGGTCGGGCTGCAGCGCTCCCTGGTCGGGGTCGGGGGGATCGTGGTCGAGGGCCGCGACATCGGGACCGTCGTCTGGCCCGACGCCGACGTCAAGGTGTTCCTGACCGCCTCCGAGCACGAGCGGGCCCGGCGGCGCGCCGGCGACGCCGAGGGCGGCGGCGAGACCGCCGAGACCCTGGCCCGCCGGGACGCCCTCGACAGCGGGCGGGCCGCCTCCCCGACCCGCCCCGCCGCCGACGCCCTGGTCATCGACTCCACCAGCCGCTCCCTCGACGAGGTGGTCGACCAGCTCCTCCAGCTCATCGAAGCCGCCAGAGCCAGCCGCCCCAGATGACCGGCGGCCCCAACCGCGAGGCGCCCCGCGCCCCAGCCGGCGACGCCCCGGGAGCGGCGCCCCACGCCTCGACCGGCAACGCCCCCGGCGAGGCCCCCCGCGTCTCGACCGGCGACGCCCCGGGCGATGCTCCGAGCCAGGTGCCCCGCGCCTCGACCGGCGGCATTCCGGACGACCCGCCGGGCGAGCCCCGCTCGGAGGGTCAGGGCATCGCCCGGCGAGGCGGCGGGAACCCCGAACGTGGCTACCTGATCGCGGCGGCGGTGGTGAAGCCGCTGATGCGGACCTGGTTCCGGATCCGGCTGGAGGGGGAGGAGCAGATTCCGGAGGCTGGGCCGGTGATCCTGGCGTCCAACCACCGCAGCAACATGGACCCGGTCCTGCTCGCCTCGGCGGTGCGGCGGCCGGTGGCGTTCATGGCCAAGGCCGAGCTGTTCGTGGGGCCGCTCGGCTGGATCATGCGCTGGATCGGCCAGTTCCCGGTCCGGCGGGGCGGCATCGACCGGGAGGCGCTGCGGCGGACGGACGCGGTGCTGGCCCGCGGGTCGATGCTCGGGCTGTTCCCCGAGGGCACCAGAGGCGACGGAGGGTTCTCGGCCGTCCATCCCGGGCTCGCCTACATCGTGGTCCGACAGCGCTGCCCGGTGCTGCCGGTGGCGATCTTCGGCACCGAGCGGGTCCGGCGCCGCCTCGGCTGGCTGCCGTTCGCGTCCCCGGTCAGGATCGTGATCGGCCCGGCGATCGACCTGCCCAAGTCGACCAGCGACCGCGCCGGTCGCAGGGCGGCCAGCGAGGTCCTGCGCCAGCGCCTCCAGGCCTTCCTGGCCGCCGCCGGCGGCGGCACCGCCGCTCAATCGACAAGTAGCCAAAGTGATGAGTAGACAAAACGATACGACGGCGGGTCAGCAGGTAGAGGAGTCGACCGGCCGGCTGCCACGGGTGGCCGTGGTCGGGCGGCCGAACGTCGGCAAGTCGACGCTGGTCAACCGGATCCTGGGGCGGCGCGCGGCCATCACCCAGGAGCTGCCCGGCGTGACCCGCGACCGGGTCGCCTACCAGGCCGACTGGTCCGGCCGCCGGTTCGAGCTGGTCGACACCGGCGGCTGGGAGCCGAAGGCGACCGGTCTCCAGGCCAGCATCGTCGCCCAGGCCGAGCGGGCCATGGCCGACGCCGACCTTCTCCTGTTCGTGGTCGACGCCACCGTCGGGGTCACCGAGGAGGACGCCGCCGTCGCCGCCAGGCTGCGCCGCGGTGACGTGCCGGTCCTCCTGGTCGCCAACAAGGTGGACAGCGCCGCCGCCGAACCGCAGGTCGCCGACCTGTGGTCGCTCGGCCTGGGCGAGCCGCTGGCCGTGTCCAGCCTGCACGGCCGGGGCTCCGGGGACCTGCTCGACGCGGTCGTCGAGCGGCTCGGCACCGAGGCGGCGGCCGGCGAGGAGCCGCGGGTGCCGGCGCTGGCCATCGTCGGCCGGCCCAACGTCGGCAAGTCCAGCCTGCTCAACCGGCTGGCCGGCCAGGACCTGGCCATCGTCGACCCGACCCCGGGGACGACCCGCGACACCGTCGACTCGATCGTGGAACGGGCCGGCCGCGGCTACCGGCTGGTCGACACCGCCGGCATGCGGCGCTCCTTCCAGCAGGCCGAGGGGGCCGACTACTTCGCGTTCGTCCGCAGCCTGGAGGCGGTCGACCGGGCCGACGTCGCCCTGCTCGTGCTGGAGGCGCCCCTCGGCGTGGCCGAACAGGACCAGAAGGTGGCCGTCCGGACCGTCGAGGCCGGCTGCGGGCTGGTCCTGCTGGCCAACAAGTGGGACCTCATGGACGAGGAGGCGCGGCGCCAGTTCGGGGTCGACCTGGAGCGCAAGCTCTACTTCGTCGACTGGGCGCCGATGCTGCGCGTCTCGGCCCGCACCGGCCGGGGCGTCGAGAAGATCTGGAGCCTGGTCGACGGGGTGCTCGCCGAGCGGTCTCGGCGCATCCCCACCGCCGCCCTCAACCAGTGGCTGGGGCGGGCGACCGAGCGCACGCCACCACCTCCGGTGCGTGGCCGCTCGGTGAAGGTCCGCTACGCCACCCAGGCCAGGGTCGACCCGCCCGAGGTGGTCCTGTTCACCAGCGGCCCGCTCACCCCCAGCTACCGGCGCTACCTGGAGAAGGACCTGCGGCGCACCTTCGGGTTCGAGGGCACGCCGCTCCGCCTGGTGGTCCGGGTCCGGACCAGGGACCGGGCCGGCGGCACCTGACCCGCGCGGGTCGGTGGGTGGTGGTCCGGGCGGGTGGGAGGCGGCGGGGGCCGTGATATCCTGACCGCCGTCCGGGCCCTCGGGTCCGCGTTCGGGACGTGGCGCAGCTTGGTTAGCGCACCAGTCTGGGGGACTGGGGGTCGCGAGTTCAAATCTCGCCGTCCCGACCAACGCGAGGGGTGCCCGCCTCGCCAAAGAGCGGAAGGACGCACCCAGACGGACCGACGCCGCCGTGGCCGCCGTCACGGCCCACGATCGTGCCGCCGCTCTGGCCGGCGTGACCCGGGACAGCATCCACATCTGAACGCGCTACGACCCCGGGTGCGTCCCATGCTCCCGGGGTCGTAGGCCGGACCGGGCTGCTGTGAGGACAGTCCGGTCTCCGGGGGTCGATGGCAGACCCACCGCCAGGCGAACGCTCCGGTCGCGACTGGACCGCCGGCCGGGCATCCGCGCCGCAGACGTAAACGGCCCCGGGGTCTTCCCAGCCGGGGCCGTTGGTCGCGCATAGCTCCAGAGGAGCACTTGGCGGCCGTCAGGCGTTACATCGGGTCGCGCTTGGCAGGGCGTTCCTCGGCCATGGCAGCCGGTATCACAGCGGCCGCCCCCGTTCGGTCACCGATCGACCATCGGGGTCCGCAACAGCCTTGTCAGGCGCCGCAAGCCCTCGTCGAGGCTGGGGCCGTGGGAGGGAAGGGTCAGCAGCAGCCCACGCAGCTGGTTCAGCTGCCAGCGCTGCTCGCGCTCGGTGCGGGCGGTCAGGGCCTGCTCCAGCGCCTGGTCGATGGCGTCCAGCGCCACGTACACGGTCTGTTCGTCGACCAGACCGTGGAGTCGCCCACCATCAGTTCCGGCCATCTGACCCCCAATCGAACCCACATCGTCTCTCCGGGAGCCAATGCTCACAAGCTTCTTTGCGCGTTCTTTACGGTGCTGCGCAGGTGCTCCCGCGCCGAGAGTTCAGACCGCTGGATGACGGCGAGCACAACAGCACTCGGGGCCTCCACGCTGATCCTGCCGCGGCCCCGCCGGGTGACGAGGCCGCTGGCATCGGGTCGGGCCAGATCGATCCGAGGCCACGCTCGGGTCGCAGGACCTCCTCGATCAGGACCGCCCAGTGGACCAGACGACGGCGGCGCGCCGGGGTGGGTCGGTGCCGGGCATGAGGTGCACTCCTCGTGTCCCTTGGGGCCGGCCCGCGTCATCGGGTGCGGCCGCCTTATGCGCGGCGGACGGGGAGCCGGGTGGTCCGCGGGCGCTGCAACCCGATCCGCAACCCAACCGGGGAGGGACGCCGGGGGACAGCCGCCCGATTCGGTCGCACACAGGTGCTTGGATATGGCCGCTGACCAGGACGGGAAGTGACAGCGGGGGGAGTAGCTGCGATGGATGCGGCCGCTCTGGGGGACTGGAGGTCGCGAGTTCCAGTCTCGCCGTCCCGACCGATCGCACCACGCGAAGCCCGCCAACGCGAGGCGGTGGTCTACGCTCCTCG
>Ga0207428_10001168_pt1 | contig 28257 bp, 22 predicted proteins | sample RhiMethybrSRZTD1_FD_187600 | JGI IMG/M metagenome (GOLD analysis project Ga0207428, IMG submission 187600) | Populus rhizosphere microbial communities from Tennessee, USA - Rhizosphere MetaG P. TD hybrid SRZTD1 (SPAdes) (version 3) | ecosystem: Host-associated > Plants > Roots > Rhizosphere >...
TCTTCGACGTCAGCCAGGGCGCGCCGACGCGCCGCCCATGGTCGGCGAAGCGGTGCCCCGACAACGTCGATCCGAATCCGTCGGACACGACCGCGGCCGCCTGCCTCACCGACGGCCAGATCTCCACCCTCGAGTTCGTCTACCGGCGCTACGGGTTCGCGACGCCGCTCGCCAACGGCACGCGGTCGTTCGGCATGTGGGTCCCGAACACGGATCCATCGGGCAGCGGGCTCATTTCTCCCGGCCGGTTCCGCGGCCAGGAGGGCGCGGCTCTGGACGCGCCGATGCACACGCACCTTGGCGTCCTCGGGGTCACGGGCTTCCTCATGCGCGACCTCGCGGCCAACCCGCTCGATTACGTCGAAGGCGGGCCGCTCAACGCGCGCCGGGTCGAGATCTCGGCCTTCCTCGACGCGACGGCCACGGATCTCAGCGCGTTCTACAAGCGCGGCGGAAAGATGGTCGTCACCATCGGCACCAACGACACGCTCGCGTCGCCCGGGGCGCAGCTCGATTATTTTCAATCGGTGATCGATCGGATGGGGCAGGCGACCGTCGATCAGTTCGCGCGGTTCTTCGTCATCCCGCAGGCCGGCCACGGCCTCAGCGGCTCGAACGCGGCGACGACCGGCGACGGCCGCACCATTCCCGTCGCGCCGATTCCCAACACCTACGATCGCGTCGCCGTGCTGATGGCCTGGGTCGAGCAGAACGTCGCCCCGCCCAAATGGCTCGTGGTCACCGCCGGCGAGCGGAGCCTGCCGCTGTGCTCGTATCCGACGTACCCGAAGTACGTGCAGGGACCGGAGACGGTAGCGGCGTCGTACACTTGCGCGCGGTAATCAGGCCGAGTGCCGAGTGCCTAGTGCCGAGTGCCAGATCTGAATCCTCTTCGTAGCAACAACGCTCCGCCCACGATCGCCCACACGATCTTCCTCGCGGTCACGATCAACGCCATCGTCACGCCGACCGCCGGCTGGATGCCCGTCGCCTGCGCGACGATTTCTGATCCGACCTGGGTCACGCCGAGGCCGAACGGGATCACTTTGAAGATGATGTTGGCGACGCGCTGGAACGTGTCGAGGACGAAGGCTTCGAGCGGGAGCGACGTGCCGGTGAGGAGCCAGAGCGTCAGCCACGCCTCGAGAAAGCTGAGGAGGTGAAACAGCATCTCCCACAGCGTGAGTGTGGCGATCTGGCTCGCGTGGCCGCCGACCGAGCCGTAGGTCTGGATCTCGAAGTCGCGGACGCGATCGGCGACGTGGCGAAGCCGCGCGATGGGCAGCCGCGCGAGCGAAGCGCTCACGACCGACGGCCGCTGCCATGCCAGCCACCCGGCGGCGGCCAGGACCACCGCCATGATCACGAGCGCGGCGATCCCCGCGCGCGCAAGCGCGTCGGGCAACGAAAACGCCTTGAGCATCGCCGCCGTGCCGAGCATGACGTAGATCGCGACCGAGACCGTATAGAAGAAGTTCTCGGCCGTGAGCGCCGCGAGCGCCCGCGCGGCGCCGGCCGGCCCGGCCAGGTACATCGCCTTGGCCGGCTCGCTCACGATGACGCTGAGCGGCGTCAGGTTGCCCAGCGCGTCGCCGCTGATCGTCGCCGCCAGCGCGCGCCGGAACGACACGCCCGGGCCGGCGAGCGTCATCCACGCGAGCGTCCGCGCCGCAAACCGCCCCAGCGACAGCACCAGAACGAGCGCGAACCCCCACCAGTGCACCGCCGCAAAGCTCCGTCCGATCTCGTCGAGGCCCGTTTCGCGAATCTGCCAGTAGAGAAGCGCGGCGCCGGCCAGCGCGGCGAGGACCGTAACGACGGAGCGCACAGTGCATGATACTTGTGGGGGTTCCGGGGTTCCGGAGTTCCGGAGTTCCGAGGTTCGGTTCAGAGGTTCCGAGGTTCCGTCGAGCCCCGGAACCCGAACCCCGGAACTCCGGAACCCCGGAACGGAACCCCGGAACTCCGGAACCTTGGAACCGAACTCCGGAACCTCGGAACCCCGGAACCCCGGAACCCCGGAACCGATCAGTACATAATCAGTACGTGCTTCCCGCCTCGTACGCGACCGCGACGGCCGTGATCCTCGGCGTCGGCGGCGCGATGTCCTGCTTCGCCGGCTACCGCCTGTTCCGGCTCATCCTCGGCCTGTACGGCTTCGTCATCGGCGCGATGGTCACTACCTCCATCGTCGGCGGGTCGAGCACGTGGACGATGGTCCTGGCGGCCGTGGTGGGCGGCATCGTCGGCGCCGTCCTGATGGTGGCCGCGTACTTTCTCGGCGTCGGGCTGGTCGGCGCGCTCCTCGCGGCGATCGCGCTGAACGGCCTCTGGCGCTTCATCGGCGGCGACCCGCCCACGTGGCTGCTGGTCGTCTGCTGCGTCGTCGGCGCACTCGGCGCGCTCTCGGTCGCCCGGTATGTCGTGATTTTCGGCACGGCCATCGCCGGGTCGTGGACGCTGATCCTGGGCGTCATGGCCCTGCTTGGCGATCGGAAGGCCATGATCGCCGCCTCGGCCGGCGACGTCTGGGTCCTCTATCCCCGCAATCCGCTTCCCGCCGACGGGTGGGTCACGCTACTCTGGTTTGTTCTCGCGCTCGCCGGCATCATCGTCCAGATGGCGACGACGACGAGAACAGGAGCCAAAAAACCAAAAACTGTTAAGTGAGAAGTTAGAAGCCAGAAGTTCGAAGTCACGGTACGCATGCCTCGCTTCGGACGTAGGCAAGTGCGACCAGCGCCCAGTAACTTCTAACTTCTGGCTTCTAACTTCTAACTTAAGGAGAATCACCCGCATGGCTACGTTTTCACGTAATGCAACGGTCGACTGGAAGGGCACGCTGATGGAGGGGACGGGCTACGCGAAGGCCGGCACCGGAGCCTTCACCCTGCCCGTGTCGTTCCCCCGCCGGGTTGGCGAAGCGGAGGGCACGACCAGCCCCGAGGAGCTCATCGCCGCCGCCCACGCCGCGTGCTACGCGATGGTCGTCGCCGGCGCGCTCGGCCGCGCCAACGCCTCCACCAAGGCGACCCATGTGAAGTGCACGGTCCTGGCCGACAAGAGCGAGACGGGGATCAAGATCACGACGTCGAAGCTCGAGATCGAAGCCGAAGGGCTGACCGGCATGGACGCCGCCACCTTCGAGCGCACCGCCAAGGAGGCCGAAGGCAAGTGCCCGGTCTCGAACGCGCTTCGCGGCATCCTCACGATTGAAGTCGCGACGAGGATCAAATAGGGAGCGACAAGGCAAAAGGCAAAACTTAGAACTGAAAACTCAGAACGGAACTCAAAACGCAAAACGACGAAGGGCGGAAGGCAAGGAGCACATCTCCCTGCCTTCCGCCCTTTAGTTTTCCGTTCTAACTTCTGAGTTCTGCGTTCTGCCTTCCAGCCAGCTCGTTGCTACCAGTTGAATCTGGCAACGAGCTGGATGGTCCGGGCCGAGTTGGCGCCCGTGACCTGCCAGTCGGCGAGCGTCGTGTTGCCGACACCCGATTCTGGATCGAAGTTCACCAGGTCGAGTGCGTTCAGCATGTCGATCCGGAGCTGGAGGTTCTTCCGGCCCTGCAGCTTCACTTCCTTGACGAAGCTGAGGTCGAACGCCTTGAACCACTGCGGCGTCAGCACGAACGTCCGCACGCCGCAATCGCCGTAGCCGGCCGCGATCGTCTCGATGCAGTTGTCGTAGTTGGCTGGCGCGAAGTAGCGCCCGGTCGGCGCACCCCGCGTGAAGCCGTTCAGATCGCGGCTGTAGGCCTTGATCGTGTTGTCGATGATGTCCTGCGGCCACCAGTAGATCTCCGAGTCGGACACCTTGCGCATTCCGAACGCGTTGCCCGCCTCTTCGGCGCTCATGCCGACGATGCGGACGTTGCCGAGATCGATGAGCGCGTCCGTCTGGATACGCCACGTGCCCGACACCTGCCAGCCGCCGACGATGCCGTTCATCAGGCCGCCGACGTCCCCGGCGTACCGCTTGCCCTGGCCGAACGGCAATTCGTAGACGAACGTGCCCTTCACGGCGTGCGTCACGTCGCCCTCGCCGCCGGTGTCGCGGGTGAGCAGCCGGCCGACGCGGAACGAGTACCGCGTCGAGTTGTACGTGTTGCTCAGCGCGTAGCTGGTGTCGAAGAGCAGCCCGCCCGACATGCGGCGGCGGAACTGCACCTGCATGCCCTTGAACGTCGTGAAGTCACCGTGACCCGTGACGTTGGCGCCGCCGATCATGTCCGGGTTGGCGAGGAAGAAGTTCCTCGGCAGCCCGGCGGCGACCGCGTTGGCGCGCTGTGTCGCCGTGCCCTGCAGGCCCGAGCTCGAGTTCGTGCCGGCCGGCGTGAACGGATTCGGGTTGAAGCGCGACAGCGGGTTCACGAAGTTCGTGTTCGTGAAGGTCCCGCTCGGATAGAGCGACGCGCACGCGGCCGCGTCCGCGCAGTTGCCGCCCTGCGAGAGCGGCGTCCCGCGCAGGTAGGCGAGGTAGATCGGGAGCGGGCTCGTGCCCGTCCCCGGCCCGAAGTAGGCGAACGACTCGCCGCGGCCGGCCGCGATGTTGGAATAGAGGTTGTTCTGCGCGCGCTTGAACTCGTCGAGGAAGCCGTTCTCCTTGATGTTCAGCTCGTTGTAGTTGTACGCGCGCCAGTTCTCACGGTTGCGCGTGCCGATATAGCGGACTTCCACCGCCGACCGGCGTCCGACCGCGCGCTGGTAGCCGACCGTCCACGAATCCGAGTACGGCACCTGCAGGTTCGGGTCGAAGATGTTGATGCTGCCCGTGCCCGTCGCCGCGATGGGATAGGTCGGCGCCACCGGGATGCACGCCGAGGTCACGGGGCCCGAGCCGCAGGAGCTCGGCGGTCCAAGGTTGCCATCGCGGAGCAGGAGCGGCAGCGTTCCAATGTTGCCGTTGCCGGCGCTGCGATCCGCGTTCACCGTGAGGCCCGGGTTGTTGCCGAGGACGCCCGTGAAGTCGGACATCCCGTGGCGCTCGAAGCCCCGGCTCCAGCCGGCCGACAACGACGTGTCGCCCTGCTCGCCGAGGATCTTGCGCAGGAAGCCGCCTTCAGCCGACGGCGTCCAGTTGACGCCGACACTCGGCGCCCAGTTGTTGAAGTCGGTGTTGTACGCCTTCACGCCCTTGCCGAGGTTCTGGTAGGTCGGGACGATCCCGCCGGGCTGGACGCCCTGCTTGAAGAGGTTGCAGGTCTCGGGCGTCACCGCGCTCGGATCGCAGCCCGCCGCGTTCCCCGACATGCCCCACGCGTCGTCTATCGTCGCGGTGGAGTAGCTGCCGTTCTTCGCGTAGAAGGGGAGCTGGATCGCGTAGCGCAGGCCGACGTTGAGCGAGAGGTTCGGCTTCACCTTCCAGTTGTCCTGGATGAAGAAGTCGAGCTCGCGCAGGCGTCCTTCCTGCCGGCTGTCGCCGTTGTAGACGTACTGGCCGGTGTTGGCGTCGAGCCGCGCCGTGCCGCTGATCGACGTGACGTGGCCCGTGAGCGTCGCATAGAGGCCGTTTGCGGCGTTGCGTTGCGCCGTCGAGCTGTTCGGGAAGTTCGTGGTGTTGAACATCGGCAGCGCCGGATCGCCGTTGGGCAGCCCGAAGTTGATAGTCGTCGCGCGCGTCTGCGTGAGCAGCCACACGTCGGCCTGCGTGTACGTCGTGCCGAGGCTCATGCTGTGTGCGCCGCGCAGCCAGTTCAACTTCTGATCGATGAACTTGGTGGAGGCTTCGCGCGAGCTGATGCCGCCGCCCGAGCCGGCGTTGCGGACGCCGGCCGCGCTGATGCCCAGCACGTAGCCGTTCTGGTTGGCGAGCGGGCCCTTGAACATGTCCGCCGTCAGGTCGGGCGAGAACAACGTCGCGCCGCCGCTCATGCCGTACTTCACTTCGTTCACGAGGTTCGACGACAGCGTGGAACGCAGCGACGTCTGGAACACGTAGCGGTCGGAGATCTGCGAGCTGTTGACCGGGAAGCCGGGGAAGAACGACTGGCGCGTGTTCGTCGTGTCGGGGCGCGACACCAGGTCGTTGAAGCTCCACGAGCCGTTCAGCCGGTGCGCCGGCGACAGGTTGTAGTCGAGACGGGCTGTCGGATAGCGCGTCAGGCCCGGCGCCGGCTGCTGGAAGCGCAGCCGCTGCGCGTTGTAGTTGTCCTGCAGCGGCTCGACGACGCCCTGGCCGGCCGAAGCGGCGATGTCCGAGAGCAGCTTTGCGATTGTCGCATCGGGCGTCGCGGTCTGGCCGTTCGCGCGCGCCAGATCGTAGAGGTTGACCGTCTGCACGACGCCGTTCGACGTGAGGTAGCGGTAGATGCCGCTCTGCGCTTCGGGCGTCATGAAGTCGGACGTGTCGGTGCGCGTCCGCGGCGTGCGGTTCTCTTCGTAGTTGAAGAAGAAAAAGGCTTTACCCCGGCCGTCGTACACCTTCGGAATGTAGACGGGCCCGCCGACGCGGATGCCCGGCTGCTTCTGCAGCGCGACGTTCTTCGGCAGCCCCGCGAGCTTGTTGAAGTAGGTGTTCGTGTTGAGCTTCTCGGACTGGTAGTAGTAGTACGCGCTGCCCGAGAACAGGTTGCTGCCCGAGCGCGTGGTGAACTGGATCTGCGTCGATCCCATCGCGTTCGAGTCGGCGCCGTTACCGGCCGAGGTGACCGTGACTTCCTCGACCGCGTCGAGCCGCGGGCTCATGCGCGCGAAGAAGCCGTCGGTCGTCTTCAGGTAGTTGTCCTGGACGCTCACGCCGTCCACGGTGATGTTGAGCGAGCTCTGCGGCAGGCCGTTCACGATCGAGTCGCGGCTCCCGCCCGGCGTCTGCACGCCCGGGAGGAACGTCACGAAGTCGAGCGTGTTGCGGCTTCCGACTGGCAGGTTCGAGATCTGGTTCGTGCCGACCGTGGCCGCGGCGGCCGACGACTGCGTCTGGACCACTTCGCTCGCGCCCTCGACGACGATGGTCTCGGTGATGCCGCCGACTTCGAGGACGGCGCGCACCGTGCCGGGCGCGCCGGCGCTGACGAGGACGTCCTTGAGGACGGCGGTCTTGAATCCCTGGAGCGCGACGTTGACGGTGTACTTGCCGGGGATCAGGCCGGGAATCGTGAACGTGCCGTTGGCGGCCGAGACGGCCGTCGACGTGCCGGCGGTGGCGGCGTTGGTCGCGGTGATGGTGGCGCCGGGGATCATGCCACCGCCGCTGTCGACAACGACGCCCGAGATGGACGAGTTGGACGCGCCCTGCGCGAAGGCGGGTCCGCTGATGAGTGCGCAGGTGAGCACCATCATGACCAGGGTCAGCGATCGGGGAAGTCTAGACATACGCTCCTCTGGGCTGGGCCCCGGCGGATACAGCTCCGCCAGGGATCGGGAGGTCGCCGGCCGGGACCGGACGTCTCCCCCACGGGACGAAGACGATCGTCAGTGGTGGTCTGAACACTATACAGGGACGAAGTCCCTGGTCAATGGGGCAGAAGTGCCCGGAATGGGCCGGAAACCAGACAGTTGCGGCTAATACTACCTATGAGTATACGCCCGGCCGACACTTGAGAATTCACGCATTTGGATCGGCCCGATTCAAGAGTCCGGAGTTGCCAGGTTTCGGCCCGGGGAAGGCGAAAAAGCCGGGCGATTGGCTAGAGTATCCACCATGCGCACCTCTCCCACACTCGTCGTCATCTTCGCTGGGGCCGCGGTCCTCGCCGCCGAGCCGCGCGTCGTCGATCTCGCCGCCGAAGGCCAGGCGTGGTGGGCCCATGTCCAGGTCCTGGCCGACGATGCGCTCGAGGGACGAAACGTCGGAACGGCTGGCTTCGAGAAGGCCGTCGAATACGTCGAGCGCCAGTTCAAGACGATCGGGCTCCGCCCGGCCGGCACCGATGGGTTCCGGCAGCCGGTGAAGTTCCAGAGCCGCAGCCTGGTCGCCGAGCGGTCGCACCTCGCGCTCGTGCGTGACGGGAAGGAGGAGATGTTCGAGATCGGCCAGGACGCCACGCTGAGCGCGCGCGCGGAGCTCGATGGATCGACCGAGGCGTCGATGGTCTTCCTCGGCTACGGCCTCTCGATCCCTGAGGCCCGTTGGGACGATCTCGCCGGCATCGATCTCAGAGGGAAGATCGCGGTGTACGTCAACGCGTTTCCTCCCGCGCAGGTGTCGGACAACGTGCGCTCGCACGTCAACACCGCCGACGAGCGGTGGGCCGCGCTGAAGCACGCGGGCGCGATCGGCATCGCGACCATTCCGGGACCTCCCGCGCCAGCGGCGAATCCCGGCCGGGGCGCGGGTGAAGCCGGCGGCGCGCGCGGTGGCGGCGCCGGGCGCGGTGGCGGCGCGCCGCAGCCGGTGATCGTGCTCGCCGATCGCGAGCTCACGGGCCAGGCTGTGCAGGTGTCGATCGCCTTGACGCGCCGCGGCGCAGAGAAGGTTCTCGCCGGGACCGGCCACACGCTCGATGAGATCGACGGGCTCGTGCGCGACAAGAAGCCGCTCCCGCGGTTCGCGCTGCCGGGCACGGTCAGGGTGCAGGCCGCGCTCAGGCGCGCAGCGCTCGAATCGCCGAACGTGGCCGGCCTCGTGGAGGGGTCCGATCCCCGGTTGCGAAACGAGTACGTGATCATGACCGCGCATCTCGATCACGTCGGCGTCGGCCGCGCGGTCAACGGCGACGCCATTTACAACGGGGCGATGGACGACGCCTCGGGTGTCGCGTCGCTGATCGAGACAGCGCGTCTGCTCAAGAATTCGGGCGCCCCGCCGAAGCGGTCGGTCCTGTTCGTCGCCGTCACGGCGGAGGAGAAGGGCCTGCTCGGCTCGCGCTACTTCGCCAACCGGCCGACGGTGCCGTTCGCGCAGATCGTCGCCAATCTCAATCTCGACATGTTCCTGCCGCTGTATCCGCTCAAGGTGATCGAAGTGCAGGGCTTTGCCGAGTCGTCGCTCGGCGAGTCCGTGCGGGCGGCGGCGGCGACGCTCGGCGTCGAGGTGCAGACCGATCGCGAGCCCGAACAGAACCGGTTCATCCGGAGCGATCAGTACAGCTTCATCCGCCGCGGCGTTCCGGCGCTGGCGTTCAAGTTCGGGTATGAGTTCGGCTCGCCGGAGGAAACGATCCGGCGCAACTGGGTGCGCGACGTCTACCACCAGCCGAACGACGACACCAAGCAGCCGGTGAATCTCGAGGCAGCGGCGACGTTCAACCGGGTCATCATGACGCTGCTGCGGCGGGTGGGCGACGACGCGGCGCGCCCGGCGTGGAACGCGGACAGTTTTTTCAAGCGATTCGCGAAGTAGCGCGGGCGAGGACGCATCATCACGCGTCCAGCGATGCGCGAGGCATGCACGCGCGTCCGGCGCGCTGGGCCTGCGCCAGGCGGGTGTGGTGGCGATCAGGCTCCGGCAAGCTGGCCCTCGAAATTGCCGCCTCCGTCCGCTTGCGAAATCGCTCAGTAGTTTCAGGGCCCAAACACGGGGATCACGGAGACGCGGAGCACACGGGTCCATAAGGGTTAACCCTTTGAGCCCGTGTGCTCCGTGCATTTCCGTGCGCGCCGTGTTGTGGATTAACGCTAACGCGTTGGCGAGGACCCGTTCATCTGCCCGTTCCCAGAACACTGGGTCACGCTGGCGACTCGGCGGGTGGGCCCCGCAACTGCCGCAACCGCTATGGCGAACCCGGCAAGACTGCGACCTTCGGCCAGCCGTCGATCCAAACGACCGTCGAGATGAAGAGACTCGAGCCTCGTCCCTGCGCGGGGTAGGCGTGGAACAGCAACAAGTCGCGCGGTCCGTCGGAGACGACCGCCTGATGCCCCGGTCCGCGCCACGCGGGCGTCGTCGCCTCGAGGACGAGTGTGCCGCCGCCGTCGGTCATCGCGACGCCGTCGCGATCGACGTACGGACCGGTGACCCCTTCGGCGCGGCCGACGCGGATGTTGTAAGTGCTCATCGCGCCGCGGCAGCAGCGATCGAACGAGACGAACAGGTAGTAGAAGCGGCCGCGTTTGACGATGAAGGGCGCTTCGACGGCACCGCCGATCGGCTGCGCGCGCGGGCGGCTCGAGAGCGAGTGGAGCGTCGTGTCGGACGCCGCGAGTTTGCCGGTCGCCGGATCGACGCGGCGCATCTTGATACCGCCCCAGAAGCTGCCCCAGTTGAGCCAGACGTTCTTGTCGTCTTCGACGAAGAGATTCGCGTCGATCGCGTTCCAGTCGTCTTTCTCCTGGAACGATCGCACGACCATCCCTTCGTCCACCCACTTGTAATTGGGACTCGACGGATCGAGCGTCACGTTGGTGACGAGGCCGATCGCCGAGTCGCGGCTGCCGAAGCTCGAGACCGAGTAGTAGAGCAGGTACTTGCCGTGGTGGAACGCGATGTCGGGCGCCCACGCGTTGTTCGCGCGCGGAATTTCGGCCTTCGTCCACTCGGGCAGGCTGTCGGGAAACACGAAGCCCGTGCGCGTCCAGGTCTTGAGATCCTTCGAGGTCCGGATCGGCAGCACGCCGCTGCCGTTTCTGCCGCCGGTGCAGAAGACATAGTACGTGTCTTTTTCTTTGATCATCACCGGGTCATGGACCGGGCTCACATCGCCGTCGAGCGCGAGCATTTCGGGCGGGGCCTGCGGCAGGCGCGGTGCGAGAGCGAAACCGATGCCTCCGGCGGCCATCAGGAGTGCGGCGAGGATGAGGCGGCTCGTCACCATTTCAACACAGCCGACGAGCCGCCCAGCCGCTGGTCCGTCAGGTAGATCAGCTCGTAGCCGCTCAGGACCTTGCGCGCGGCGAGGCCGACGATGTCCGACGACTGGTCGCGGGGACCGTCGATCCGCAGCTTGAACGACAAGCCGATGCAGTTGGCTTCGTTGGCCGAGAGCCGGATCGGGCTCGCCCATGTCTGGCGCCGCTCGGCGGGTGACCACACGTGGACGTAATCATCGTCCCAGAACGGCGCGGTGCCGAGCGGGAGCCCGCTGCCGAAGGTACCGAAGCTCGACTCGCGTTCGAGTTTGATCGCGCGGCCGGCCCCCGCGCCGGTGCCGCGTGAGAGCACGACATGCAGCCGCTCGCGGCGCAGCGTCTTGCTGCCGTCGCGTGAGCCGGTCGCGAAGAGGTCGAAGTCGAAGCCGGCCGCCGTCGCGTCCGCGACCTGCTTCGCGACCGCGTCGATGTTGCGCGACTGGCCGGCGACGACGCGGACCTCGCGCGCGGTCGCGCCCGGGCGCTTCGAGAGCAGGATCTGACCGCGCTCCGACAGGCCCGGCCAGGTCTTCAATGGGTAGCGCGCGAGCAGGCGCGGTTGAAAGCCCTCGCGCGCCGGCGCCTCGAGGGCGGCGGCCAGTGCGTTCATGTCGGCGAACTCGACGAGTTGCCACGCCTCGACGGCGGTTCGGCCGGCGGTCATCTTTTCAAAGATCACGTGCGCGCGTCCCGTGGCGCTCCTCTGCGCAAAGCGCGGGACGTAGCCGTCATCAGTGAGCGGCGGGAGCGACGCGCCGAGGTCGCGGTCCGCCACGACGCGGTACTGCGCGGGCGTTGTCGGCTGCGCCGGCGCCTGCATCACGGTCACCGCGCACGGCAGGCCGTCGCTCACCGCGGCGGCGCGAAGCCCGCGGGCCGCGTGCGCGTTGAGCTCGCGCTCGAGCGCCGCGTCGCGGGACGTCATCCACACGACCTCGCGGTCGGCGAGCGCGGCGGCGCCAGCGAGCGGGACGAGCGCCGCGATGAATCCGACGACGAGTCGTGCCAGATGCGGCATCATGGCCTCAGGCGTCCTGCGGCTTCAGCACCACCAGGTAGCTGACGAGCCGCCGAATCTTCGCGTCGCGCATGTCGAACACGTCGCAGAACACCAGGTCGATGAACCCGCCGTCCGCCCGCGACGCGCGCACGGTCCCCTCGACGACCACGACGTCGCCGGCCTCCACGGTTCGGGTCTCGGTGATGAGCGGCGGCGTCGCCGCGAATCCCGGCGAGACAATGTGCTCGGCGAAACCGGCCTTGCCGTGCGTCTCAAACGCGCCCGGGATCACCCATTCCACGTCGTCGGTCAGGCACGACAGGATCAGCGCCCGGTCCATCGTTCGAAAACCGTCGAGGTAGGTTTTGACGGTGCGGGTATTCGGGGTGGTGGCGGGCATCGGTGGTCTACTTTTCTGCGGACGCACCAGGGTATCGGCATGAACCGCGGTGCTGCGTATCTTGCCCTGCTCCGGCGGCGGACGCGACGGGGAAAATGGTTCCGGGCCCGGGTTCGTGGTCCAGGCCCTGTCAGGCCGGTCGGTTTGCCAGCCGACGGCCGGGCGGGCTAAGATCTTCGTTCCTGCCGCGGGCGGTGATGCCCGCAGAGACCAGTGTTCCTCGGTAGCTCAATGGCAGAGCATCCGGCTGTTAACCGGAGGGTTGCTGGTTCGAGTCCAGCCCGAGGAGCCAATTCTCGCTGCGCGAGAATTGGCACCTCCGGGCTGTCTTCAGGCTTCGAACCCCTCGCTCACGCTCGGCGTTCTCGGCGCGAGTCCAGCCCGAGGAGCCAAATCGTTCAAAATCAATAGTTTACGAGCGCCGTTTTTCGACCGAAGGCGCTAGCGATCGACTTGCCCTTTTCTCGCCCTTTTCACGTTGCGAATTCGCTCGAACTCAACTCTTTTTCTTCCCATCTATTCAGAGGGAAAACCGATCGCGATCGAGCGAGCGATGGACAGGCCTCCGGTATTTAGCCGGAGGGTTGCTGGCCGAGAGGACGCGACACAGCCAGGCCTGCTTGCCAGGATGTATATACAAGTGTATATTTGATTGTGCGCTTCGAGTGGGACGGGGCAAAGAGCGACGCGAACCTCGAAGAACGCGGGTTCGACTTCGAGTTTGCTTCCCTCATCTTCGATGGCCTGACAGTCGAAGTCGAGGACCGTCGAAAGAACTACGGCGAGCGCCGCGTCGTGGCCATCGGGATCGCCGATGGCGTGCATCTGACGGTGGTCTATACCGATCGACAGAACGCGAGTGGGCGGGTAACCCGCCGCATCATCTCAGCCCGCAGGAGCAGTCGCCATGAGCGGACGGTCTACCAAAAAGCCAACCTCTGAGCCGCGGCGTCGTCCGAGTCGGGGCCGGGCGAACCTCTCGCGGCTGCGGAGGGTCAGCGACGCCGAGATCCGTCGTACCTCGCCGCCAGAGCTGGCCGACCTACCAGCGAACTTCTGGGACGAGGCGGAAGTGGTTGCCCCAACGCCCAAGCGCGCCATCTCCTTGCGCCTGGACGAGGACGTGCTCGATTGGTTCCGCCGGAGCGGCCCACGCTACCAGACGCGCATGAACGCCGTGCTGCGGATGTACGTCAAGCGCATGCGGAAGCACGCATAGTGAGCGCTCGCGTCACTGTCGAGTCGATCGTCGCCGTCGACTTCTTCTCGGTGCCGATGACACGGCCGGTCCGGTGCGGTGTGTTGCACCTTCTGTCAGGAGAACCGCATGTTCGCCCTGCGGCGTGACGTTCATCGATGGGGTTGCGATCAAGTTTCGATTCAGTGAGACCGACCTCCAGCCTTCGCGCACCTGTCCAGACAAAGCGCGAAGAAAAGCACATCGCGTCAGATCAGCGCGGGTCGTCTGGCGAGAGGGGAAACACCCCGCGCTGGGCCCTGTTCCCCTTCCTGTTCCCCCGCGAGATGCCTCATCTCAAGTAGCTCTGGCAACAAGGTCGTGCGCGCGTGGCCGCCGAGATCTCCGCCAGGACATCGGTTAAGCGAGACGACGAGTGGTGCTCGATGAGCCTCGTTGTGGCCAGAGACAGTGCCTCAGGCCCCGCGAACCCGGAGTCGAGCGAATGCTGCTAGCTTCCCATGCCGAGGAGTGTCTCCCCACCTGCGTTCACGAAATCCACGCGAGCCTCGAGGTGGCGATGTTCAGCGTTCTCGAGCATGGCAGCGAAGTCGTGACGCGTGCGCAACGGATCGAGCCACGCGTGGCGTGTGAACGTCTGGTACGGGTAGAAGCCTCGTTCCACGACGTCGGCGAGTATCTCGACCGCGCGATCGGAGTCGCCGGCGTGAGCGAGGTTGATGGCCTGGTAGAACAGACCCTCGGGATCGCGAAAACCTGAGGCGATCAGTTCGTCGACGGCCGCGCGCAGGGGCGCACGGTCGGGTTCGATCACGCCCAGGGCCTTGTTTCGAAAGGGAGTATTCGCATACCGCTCCCACTCGATTTCAGAGACCCGGTGGGCATCCGGATGCCCGGCGCACGCCAGCGACAGGGTCCAAATGCTCCCCGGCGCCCACGTCCGTTCGGCTTCGGCCGCGGCGCGCAGGTAATCACCAAGCATGAAGAACGTGTGCTGGACGCTGGTCCGGATGTTCGGATCCAGCCGTGCGGCGCGCTCGTACGCCGCAAGTGAGTGCTGCAGCAGACCGCAGTACCGGCAGGCAGGCACCAGGGCGGCAAACAACTCCGGATCGCTGCCGCGCGATGAGGCGCGCCGGACCAGCCGGACCATCGCTTCCCGCGCCCGACCCAGATCCCCGATCTCGAGCTGCGCATAGAAGCGATCCGCAATGGACAGATCCGGATTGAGCTCGAGCGCGCGGTTGAGCGCGCTTTCACTGCGGGCGTAGTCCTCGGAGGTGCCCCGGTACTTGCCAATCACGTGATACACGCGGCCAAGACGCGCCCACGCCGGCGCGAACTGCGGGTCGGACTGCAGACACTGAAGATACAGGTCGCGGGCCACCTCCCAGGATCCGGAGTCGTGGCTCAATGGGTTCGCACGCAAGTAGAACTCGTAGGCCTTGGCGTTAGCCGGGACATCATGTTCAAGCGCCCGACGCTCCCGGCCCGACAGTGGCAGCGCCAGTGATTCGACGATCTGTCGCGCAAGCGTGTCCTGAAGCTGGAAGATGTCGCCGAGAGCCACCTGTGCGGTGTAAGACCAGAGTACGGTCGCGGCGGGGGCTTCGAGAAGCTGCGCGCTGACGCGCAGCGCCTCTCCGGCGCGGAGCACCGTGCCGCTCAGCACGACGTCCACGTTGGCCTCGCTTGCGATCATCCTTAGGTCCGGCGCGTTCGATGCGAACTTGGCGGCCGCAAGCGAAGAACGAACGACGAGCGATTCGAGCGGAGACAGCGAGTTTGTCACCGCATCGGCCAGGCTGAACGCCAGAAAGTCGATCTCGGCGTCCGGTCTCAGCAGCCGGAAGGGAAGCACCATCAGCCGCGTAACCGGTCGTGCCAGGCGAGTACCCTCGCTGTGACCCGTGACGGGCGCCGTCCGTAGATCCTCCGCCATCGCCCCGGCGCTGGCATACCGCTGGTCGGGCGACTTGGCAAGGGCGCGGTGAATGACGCGGTCGGCGGCCGCCACCGCCGGCGAGCCGGCGAGCGTAGGCACGTCGCCATGGAGCACATTCTCCATGACCGCGTGAACGCTGTCGGCCTCGAATGCGGCGGCGCCTGCGAGCATCTCGTACAGAATCGCTCCCATGGCGAAGAGATCGGCACTGGCGGTCGCGACGTTCCCGAGCACCTGTTCGGGAGCCATATACTTCGGAGTGCCAAGGATCGCTCCTGGGCTGGTCAGAGGCTGCCGCGTCACATCTCCCGTCTGGCTCAGCGAGATGCCGAAGTCGAGCACTTTCGCACCGTGAGCAGTCAGAAAGACGTTCGACGGTTTGAGGTCTCGGTGCGTGATGCCGCGGCGGTGCAGCGCCTCGAGCGCCGCGAGTACTTCGAGGCCAATCCGTACAGTCTCGGTGATTGGCACTGGGCCACGACTGAGGCGTGCGGCGAGCGGCTCGCCCTCCAGAAGCTCCATGGCCATGAACAGCTGTCCGTCGGACTCGCCGATTTCGTACAGCTGACAGATGTGCGGATGATTGACGCTGGCGGCAAGGCGAGCCTCGCGCGAGAAACGCGCGCGCGCGGTCGGGTCAGCCGCGCTCTCGTGTCGGAGCACTTTCAGGGCGATCGGCCGTTCCAATTGCTCGTCAAGCGCCGCATAGACCACGCCCATGCCGCCTTCACCCAGCGTGTCGGTGATACGGTATCGACCAATGCGTGCTGGCACACTGGGGACGCTGCTGGTCCCAATGCTCCCGTCAAGTAGCACGACCGGACCTTGCAGGAAGGTCGTCGCGCGTTCGTGAGAGGCGAGCAACTCTTCGACCTCCAGGCGAAGCCTCGGGTTGTCGTGGCAGGCTGCGGCAAGGTACGCCGACCGACTCTCCGTCGGCAGCGCGCGCGCTTTCTCGAACAAATCCTTCAGCCGCAACCAGTCTTCCGGACCAAGTGTCGGCACACCTAGCTCCCGAGGGCCGGCGCGCTCACGGCTGCACCGACAATCGCCGATGCAGCCACGCTCTTGCCATCGCCCATTCGCGCTCGACCGTTGCTGCCGATACTCCGATGGCTTGCGCCGTTTCGTCGATGCTGAGCCCTGCGAAAAATCGCAGCTCGACGACACGGCACTGTCGTGCATCACGTGCGGACAGCGCATCGAGCGCCTGGTCGAGAGCGAGCACATCGACGATTGACGTCTGAGAAACTGGCGTGACTTCGTCCAGACTCATCATCGTGACGGCTCCGCCCCGCTTGTCGGCTCGCTTTCGGCGAGCGTGATCAACGAGGATCTGACGCATCAATGTGGCCGCCACCGCAAAGAAATGCGTTCGGTCGTTGAGCGTCAGGCGGTCAAGACCGACCAGTCGCAGGTAGACCTCGTGCACCAGAGCCGTCGCCTGCAGCGTGTGCCCCGGGCCTTCTCGTCGGATATGCGAGCGCGCCACGCGACGTAGCTCGGCATGCACCAACGGAACCAGCCGGTCGAGCGCCGCGTCGTCTCCTTGCCGCCAGGCTCGGAGCAGCTCAGTGACCTCGTGCGGGCGCGAGCGGGTGATTGCATCAGTCGCCACAGAGGCTTGAGTCTAGCCTCGCCGCAACCGCCTGTGTGAGGGAAAAGAGCCGCGTTTGCGCTTCTTGAAGGTAAGAGGCGGCAATCCAGCCATTGACCAAGGAGCCTTATGAAACCCAGTTGTCTTCAGAGCCGATTTGTCCTTTTTGCGTGCGCCTGCGCGGTCGTGCTCCAGATCTCACCCGGCCTCGCTGCGGGCCACCCTGCGGTGGCACGGGACAAAGACGACCACCGTCGCGGCGTCCAAGTTGTTTTCACCAAGTGGGTCACTGATTGGCCGAACATGGCGGGCCTCGTCAGTGGGTACGTCGGCGGTGGCACGTTTGCCGGGGAAGTCCTCAACTACACGCCGACGGCCGCCATCGACAAGATCGAGGCCCTGTACCACCTCAACGGCGGTGCGCACCAATTAACCGCGCACGTGTTCGTCACACAAAACAACCTGAATGGCACCGCGACGATCAAAGGCGTCGTCACCGATGGGCCGTTGCAGGGTGCCCCCGTGCGTGGGAGATACCAGGTGATCTTCCCGTGCGGGATCATCAACGCACAGAACGGCTCAATCGGTGATGTCTGTTTCCAGGGCACGCTCGACATCGGGCCCGTTTCCGAAGACTGACGTTCAGCGGCGGTCCGGAATGTTCGCGATAGCTTCAACGCGCGAGCATTTCGGCTCCTTCTGATCGCAGGCTACCGACTCCGGACGCGGTCAGGCGGGCTGTTTCAGTGCATCGATCCGCCGCCGCAGCCATGACGCGATCCGGTTCCAACAGGCGCTCGTCTGGTCCACCATCCTTTCATTTCCATCCTCGATCGTCCGCAAGTAGCTGAAGGCCGGTGCGGTTACGCGGGTTCCAACAAAGCCGTTTCCATCGAACGAGATTCCGTCCGGAAAGAACAGTTGTTGGAACCGCTGTCGCTGTTCGAGTGACGCCTGCACCCACAGGTCGGCGGCGCGCGGCAGAACGCGTTCTGCGAACGCCAGGATGCCCTCTACGTCGAGTTCATCGAGCAGCCCTGAGTGACGGTCAATCCGGGCGAGCGTGAGCTCCTCCCGCAATTTCTCGGCGTGGCGGTCGTACGTCTCGATGTCGATCGAGCGCTCGAAGAGGAACGCTTCGTCCAGTCGGTCCAGCTTGTCTTGAATCGACTTAGCCGCGCGTTCGGCGTTCGCGACTTCCTCGCGCAAGGCTGCTTTCCTCGCCTTCCAGATCTGCAGCACCGATTCCTTGAGCAGCCGCATGTAGCCTGGCGACGGCTGCAGCATCGCTAGTTCGTCCGAGAACAGCCCCTCCAGCTTCGCCTTCGTCACGTTCACCGCACGACAACCAGGGCGGCAGTGGTAGTAGGCGTAGTACTCGCTCCGGCCCTTGGACCAACTGCCGGTGAGGCCACGACCACAGGACTCGCAGCGTACGAACGCCCGGAGTGGGAAGTCCGGGTGCGCGCGCTGTTGAGGCGTCGTGCTGGGCACCCGACCGGACAGCACGGCCTGCACGCGGAAGAACAAGTCCTCTGAAATCAGCGGCTCGAAGTCACCACGCTTCGCGCGAACACCGAACTCGGCTACGTCCACGACACCGGCATAGAGCTGATTCCGCAGCAGCACGCCGATCGCTTGCGATGTGAGCGGACGGCCGCGCCGGTTGGTCAAGCCCCAGGCTCTTGACTGCTTGAGGAGCTGTTGCTTGGTGAAGCGCCCGGTGCCGTACTCCTCGAATGCTCGCCGCACAAGTGGCGCCCGCTCCGGATCGGACATCAGGCTCTTGCCCATCGCGCGCGGCGCGTTCAGGTAGCCGATCGGCGCCAGGAACACCCAGCGTCCGAGCTCCAGTGCGGCCTTCATGCCAGCGCGGGTCCGGTCCGAGCGACAGTCGTTGTCAAACTGCGCGAATGCGGCAAGCACTCCCTCCATCAGCTTGCCGGTGGACGTGTCGTCGATCGGTTCCGTCGCCGACCGCAGCGAGATGCCCAGCGACTGCAGGTGAGAGCGGAGCGCGAAGTGGTCGTACTTGTCCCGCGCGAAGCGCGTCAGGTTGAAGACCACCACGAAGTGGACGCGGCCCTTGTTCAGGCGGCAGTACGTGAGCAGCCGCTGAAGCTGGCTGCGGTCCGTCGTCTTCGCGCTCTCGCCTTCTTCGTGAAAGCGTTCGAGTACGTCGTACCCCTGTCGCCGGCAGTACTCCTCGCACGCGCGGAGTTGTGTGGGCAGGCTGAGATTCTCGGTCTGCTCCTTCGTGCTGACGCGAACGTAGATCACCGCGCCGACGATGAGCGGCAGATTAGACCCATTCATTGATGCGGGCAAGACCCTGCGCGAGTCGACTCTCAGGGCGCTCTATTGCCGCTCTTTCGAGAAACATGTCGACGATGACGTGAGCCATCGTTTCAGCGTGCTGTCGTATCGCATCGATGTCCTGATCCGACAGGCCTTCTCCCTCATCACCGAGTAGTTCACGACAGTGCGTGATGGAAATGGATTCAGGCCTGACGTCTTCCGACTCCACGGGGTCTCACCAGTACGAACGCAACTTCGCCTCGGGTCCTGACAGTCGTTTCTCGGCCGGTACCTCGTGGACGAGTATCGCGCGGTATGCGCGATCTGGCCGCGCGGGACCGTGCCCTCTGATGCGCATGCGTCGCTCACCGCGCGCGTCCCGACGCTGTTGATTTCCCGGGGATTCGATCCAGTCAAACCACCTGCGTTCGCGGATCGCGTCGCCCAGGCGCTGCCAGGTGCACGGACCATTCTCTCTCCGCACACCGCGCACGGAGCATGCGCGCGACCCGTGGCTCTGCATGTGCTGGCCGGCGGCACGCTCGAGACCATGCCGGTGTGCCGCTGACAAACGGCTACTCGGCGCGGAGCGTGGCGAAATCGCGTCGCGATTCGGTTCCTGCAGACGACAGGTGTGGCGCACGGTCTTGACTCGGTTGGCGCGGGCTTTGATGATCGGCATCGGGATCCTCCTCAGACATCAGACGTGGCGCTTGGCGCGATCGGTCCGTCGCGCGGCAGCGGCTCGGACCGAAGCTCGGACGTGCTCGGCCTCGACGCTGGATCTGTCTCGCGCGGGCGACGGGGGAGCGACCTCACAGCCCAACGGGCGGGGCCGGCGCTGGGCGCGCAGCGCGTAGCGTCGGGTGGGGTCGCTCCCCCATCGCCCGCCACCCCAGAGACGCCCTCTCGTCGCGCCCGCGTGCCGCCTCGATCCCCGCGCCAGTCAGGGCCAACTGAGCGTGGGAGGGGCCAGCGGGAGGGGCCGGCGACGGGGCCAGCGACCGGGCCAGCGTGCTGGAGCGCGCGCTGGCCCCTCGCACGCCCCGGCAGCGTGCCGAACTAGCTGTGTAATCGAACGACAGGACGGCAGAGACCAGCATATTCACGGAGCGCGGCGTGCCCTCAAGAAGAGACTCGAGGCCCGGCTCTCCTCCGCGATCAGATACACGAAGCCTGCGGTTGGCGCATCTCGGCGGTCTCGATAAGACTGCCTGCCGAGTCGTGGTCCCCGGACGCAGCGACACGTACGTGCTGCTCGGTGACGACGCCCCGCGGATGCGCCTGTCTGCAGGGTGGACGCGCCGCTCGGAAAGTGAGCCATTCGCCGCTTATCCCGACCAGTGATTGGAGGTACGGGGCTGGGCTGATGTCTTCACGACAAATTCGCGTTTTCGGCCGTGCCGGAAGACGCGCCTCGACATAATTCCAGTAGGGATATGCGGAGCCAAATCTAGCATCGCAATGATGCCGACCCTGCCATACGAGCCGAGGCTATTCGCGAACTCCTGTTATCGGCGAATGATCACTACATCGCCGCTCTGGTCACCACGTGCAAGAACCAGGCGGCCGCTCGCGGACCAATCAAATTGCAGCACATCTTGGTACGCGACGCTCGGGTGGAGGCGGGGTTGACCGCCGTCTTGAGCCTGGGCCCATAGCCGCCCGTCCCATGCGTAGGTGATGTCGCGGTCATCGACCGACCATCGAATCGCGCCATTGTCGAACGGGTGGCAATCCGCGTTGAAGACGCTGAGAGGCTGGCCGCCAGAGGCAGAGAAGACGGCCAAACGAGGCGGTGAACGCCGATCCGCACGCCAGCACGCCGCGACGAACCGGCCATCAGACGACACCGCTGGTGAAAACGCGATAGCGTCGCTCAGTGGCTCAGGATCGCCGCCATCGATCGGAACCTTCCACAACCGGGCGTTGCCACTGGCCACTGCGAATCGAGCGTTGTCGCTAGGCTGATGCGCGCGAATGCGAATGCCGCTCGTTAAACGCGTCTGGTTGCTGCCATCGATGTCCATGCGCCACAGATCGAAGGCTCCAGCGCGATCTGAATTGAAGAGGACATACCGGCCATCGGCCGAGACGCTGGGCTTGTCGTCAACGGCCGGATGCGTGGTCAACTGCCGGCGTGCGCTGCCGTCGGCGTTCATCAACCAGATGTCGTCGTTGCCGCTCTCCATCGACGAATAGACGATCCGGTCGTCTGGTGTCCATTGCACGCCGAAGCGACCGTCGTACTTGCCAAATGTGATCTGACGCGCAGGCGTATCGGCGTGGTCCTGCACCCAGATCGTCGATGTGCGATCCTCGTGAATAGCGACCAGCATGCGCGAATCCGCGGTCAACGTCAGTCCCGCGTGATCGGTCGATGCATCGACCGTTGCCCTCCGGCTCGTGCCCGACGGGTACGGCACGTGCCAGAGCTGACCGACGTCGAGTTGCTCTTCGGCATTGATCATCAACCCGCCGCCATCGGCGAGCCACGCCAGTCGCGTCACACGGCGCCATTGGCCCTCGTTCATGGCGAGGAGCCGGCCATCGTCCACTCGCACAGCCACGAGACCAACGCCTCCGCCACCGGTCGACTGCGCGTCCTGTACTGTAGCGATCACGCTGCCGTCAGGAGACCACGCGACCCCTGAAACGAACGGGAAGCGACCCTCAGCCAGGATGCGAGTGGCCGCGATGTCCTCCCTCGCCGTATCGAGCGTGGCGACCATCAAGGATCCGGGTGCCTCCTGCGGCACCCGCAGATACGCGAACTCGGCGCCGCCGGGCGCGAAGCTGATTGGGCTCGAGATGCGGGTCAACATCGGAAGTGAAGGCCCTCCTTGGACTCGCACCTTGTAAAGCGCGCCTTCGGTGACGAGTGGTGCTTCCCGTACGACGTAATAAATGCACGAGCCGTCCGGAGAAAATGTGAGCCCCACGTACTGTCTTCGCGTCGGTGGAACCAGCTGAACGCTATCGGCCGCTCCGAGTTGTCGTACCCACAGACTGGGCCCGTCCGGGGATCGCTCGACATACGCCACGTACCGGCCGTCGGAGGAAATGGTGGCGTGCGTCGCTCTCCCCGTGTGTGTCAGCCTCGTGGTTGCCCCACCAGCAAAAGGCACGGTAGTGTGTGGGCCGAACCGGGCGAACAGAAACCAGAACGCTCCAACAGCAAGGACGACGCCAACGGCAACGCCAGGCAGCAGAGTGACGATCGTCCGTGATGAAGTTACGGCCGGATGCGGTGCGTTCGCGGGCGTCTCAGGCACGCTCATCGGCGCGAGCTCCGCCGATGTGAGCTTCGTTACTGACGCGACGAAGCGATATCCTCGGCGAGGAACCGTCTCGATGAAGCGCGCCTCGCCCCCGGGCGCAGCGAGCACCTTTCGTAGCAGCGAGATGTTGTTCGAGAGATTTGCCTCTTCGACGAACGTGCCACCCCAGACACGTTCCATCAACAGGCGTTTGGCCAAGAGCCGGCCCGGGTTCTCCGCGAGGACGACGAGCAGATCGAACGCTCTGGGAGTGAGGTCGACTGGCTCGGCGTCGCAAAGCAGGAGCCGTTCGCCTGGGTCGAGAGAGAACCTTCCAAAGCGGTAGATGGGCCCGGGCTCGATCAACTCGCTCACAACCTCGGCCCTCGCAACTTAGAAAAATCCTGAATCAAACTTTATCCGTCCTTGGGACGGCCGGGCGCCCACCGCCGTATGCTCCCGCAGTCGATTGTAGAACGCAAGTCCGCGGGGAATGAGGCCTTGGAGCGTGCACATGAATGTCCACTTTCTGGCGGCACGATGGAGCTTGGTCACCCTGGCGACTCTTTGCGGGGGCCTTCTCGCGGGGAGCCAGGCGCCCGTCATTCCACAAGAAGCCAACCCGGCTTCCGGAAAGCCTCGTGGCGAGCTGTCGGAATTCTTGAGCGTCCGAGGCGCGTCGTTTCCTGGGTTCTCTCCCGACGGGTCACGACTCGCGTACATTCAGGCCACGGATCGGCGACCGCAACTCTGGGTCAGACCCGTGAAGGAAGGGGCGCCTATCCAAATCACCAGCGGCGACCTGAGCGTCTTTGGCGGGCTGCCGCCGAGCTGGTCGCCGCGCGGCGACTGGATCGCATGTGAGCGCCGCGCCGAAGGACTGGAGCGTGCCGGGCTGCAGCTCGTCAGCCCTGACGGACGCCGCGAGCGGATGCTGATTCAACCCAAGCAAGCCTTCGTCCAATGGGGTGGCTGGTCAACGGACGGCCGACGACTCGCGTTTTCGTCGACGGAGCGTAATGGTACCGACTACGACATTTACGTCGTCGACATCGATGGCCGGGGCGAAGTGGGTGCGCCGCACCGCGTGTTCGAGGGCGACGACGCGACGTACGTCGCCGCGTGGCGACCCGACGGGAAGGCGCTGCTCTTGTCGCGACCGACGAGCTGGTCCGATGCCGAGGTCCTTCTGCTCGATCTGACGAGTGGACGTGCTGAGAAGCTCCTTGGCAGCCCAAGTCTGGCTAGCTACAAGTCGTTCGCATGGACGCCGGAAGGGCGCGGGTTCTATCTGGTGACGAACCAGGATCGCGACCTGGGGACGTTGTCGTACTACGACACCCGGAATCGGACGTTGCGGGTAGTCGAAGCCTCGACATTCGAAATCGACGCCGCCGCACTCACCCACGACGGTCGGTACCTTGCCTGGACGACCAACGAGAACGGCTTCTCGGCATTGCACGTTCGGGATCTCGAGGCGAGCCGCCTGCTATCGATTCCCGCGCAGTTGCCCAGAGGGGTCTATAGGATCCGATGGGCGGGACAATCGAAGCGGCTCGCGATCCACATCGCCGGTCCCACGACGTCGGCAGAAGTCTGGACCTTTGATGTGACCGCGCAGGCATTGGAGCGCATCCCCCTTTCGACGGGAGGCGCAATCGATGAGAAGCGACTAATCGCGCCTGAAGCGGTGCGTTTCGCGAGCTGGGACGGCGAAACGATATACGGTCTGCTCTACGTGCCCCGCGGCGCGAGCGGGTCGGCGCGAGCACCGGTTCTCATGCACGTCCACGGCGGCAACGCCAATCAGGCTCGGCCGGGCTACGACGGCTTCTTCCAGTACCTGCTGGCGCGAGGAATCGCAGTGCTCGACCTGAACTATCGGGGATCGGCTGGATACGGCAAACGGTTCGAGCGTCTGGACGACGGCAAGCTGCGTCCGCACGCGGTCAAGGACATCATCGCCGGGCTCGACGGCCTGCGAGGCAGATCAGAACTCGATCCCGGTCGCACCGCGATCATGGGCGCTTCGTACGGCGGTTACCTCGCATTGGCGGCGCTGGTCGAGGCGCCCGATCGTTTTCGGGCGGGCGTCGTCCGGAGCGGGGTTTCCAGTTGGCTCACGGCCCTCGAACGTGCAAACCCACGACAGCGGCCGAGGGACAGGATCGAGTACGGATCCGTCGAAGACGACGACTATCGCAAGTTCTTCATCGAGATCTCTCCGTTGACGCGCGCGAGGAATATTCGTGCACCGCTTCTCGTTCAGCATGGAAACAACGACGAAGCCGTTCCATTCGAAGAGGCACTGCAGTTGGTAGAAGCGATTCGACGTAACGGTGGGCAGGTCGACTTTCAAACTTTTCCGGACGAGGGGCACAATTTCGTTGCGTGGGGACAGCAGAACCGGCTCGCCGCGCTCGGCCGCGCCGCGGCGTTTCTCGAAGAGTCGCTCGGCCTCAGGCGCTGACCATGTCGCAGCGGAGTGCGGCGATGTTGCGGAGCCAGTTCATCGCTTGGTTCCAACTGGCACTGTTCTGGTCCGCCACACCCTTCGCCAAGTCGCGATAGCGCAATGACGACGTGAGACGTTGATGAGGCCCGGGGACGTGGTGTCCCTGGCATGGGCCGCGCCGTTGCCGGCCAAAGGACCGAAGCTGACGGGCGAGTCCCGCCCGGTCAGGTTCCTCGCGAGAAGGGCGTTCGATCAGGATGACGACAGATCTCATCTGTCACGCAGTGACTCGATGCCCACTTTCTCGCGTCTTGGAGCGCCACGGCCTGCGGCCGCCCAGGTCCGCGGCCGACAGGAAAAACCTTGCCCTTTTCTTGCCCTTTGGCCGCCACAACGCCCGGCCAATCGCGGCAAACTCCGGCAAACGTTTTCCGCGACTTGAGTTCGAATTCATCGCGCCCCACGCGACTTTCGGCAAGGGCCGGCCAAATGCGGCAAGGTCCAGTAAATGATGTCGATTTCGGCTGTTAACCGGAGGGTTGCTGGTTCGAGTCCAGCCCGAGGAGCCAATTCGTTCAAAATCAATAGTTTACGAGCGCCGTTTTTCGACCGAAGGCGCTAGCGATCGACTTGCCCTTTTCTTGCCCTTTGCTGTTTCGCGCCGCCTGGCGGGTTGGGCGGCGGCGGCCGCCCGCAGCGGCCAGACTCGCCCGATCATCGCCTTTCGGGGACCGATCACACCGACCGGCGCTGCTGCGCCACGATCGGAGCGTTCGCGTCCGCGCGAGCGCGGCGAATCAGTACGACCCCGACGACCAGGAACCAAATCAGCGGGGGGAAGTTCGCGATGATGGCTGGCCCCAACCCCTGGTCCATCAGGACCCGAAGCAAGGCCGTGGTGCGAATGTCGAACAGGTGGCGAGCGTAACCCGCGCCGTCGTACACGGACGGCGGCCCTCCGATGACCCAGAGGGGAAACTGTAGCCAGCTCAACGCGACACACACCAGGGCACCGATACCCATGACACGGGCAACGCGAGTCTCGGTCATGGATGTCCTCCTTGGCGCTCCGAATCGTCGATCTCGAGGCCCCACTCGGCAATCCGGGTCACCCCTCGGGCCAACGCTGCGGCATCGTCCCGATCGGATTATCGTTGGCGAGCTGCGCGGCGGCGAGGCGTTTGACCTGCTACAGGCGTTGAACACGGGACACGCCGGATCGCTGTCCACGATCCATGCGGACTCTGGCGAGCAGGGTTGGCGCGGTTTGCGTCGTGCGTCGTCCAGAGCGGGATTGAGGCTGCCGTATCAAGCTGTGCGCTACCAGATCGCGGACGCCATTGATGTCGAGCTGCATCTCGAGCGCCGACGCGGGATGCGGGTCGTCGAAGAGCTCATCACAGTTGGACGTTACGACGCGGCGTCTATCGGGATTCCTCGGGCCGCCGGTACAAGATGTAGCTGAAGCGTCCCTGGAGCCATGTCTCATTAGTGGCGTGATCGTGCTTTGGATCGATCGCCTCGTCGTGCACGTGCGCAAAGTGGCCACCCAGGCGCGCGACCTCCTGCACGAGCCGGCCCTCGGCGTTGGCCATCAAATCCTGATAGCACTGATTCCACAGCTCGTCACGACGCGCGATTGTTCCCGGGATACGGCTGCTGCGTGCCTCGATGGTGTGTTCTGCGACGAGTTCGGCCTCGAGTGGCGGCAGCTCGCGATGCCAGTAAACAATCCTGGTCTTTTCGTCATGGATGGTCGCGTTCATTTTGACCCCTGTGATCAGCCTGTGCGCGCGGTACCATAGTTCTCTCGGCCCCGCGATGCGCGCATGACGCCTATCGTATCGTCGCCCTCGACTTGCGCACGTCTGAACAGCAGAGCGACAGACCAGGTCGATCCTGGAAACGTGATCGCCCAAAGCGCAGCGATCCAGATCAGCCAATGGACATACATCTGCAGTGCGATGAAGGGAATCAGCAGTCCGCTTGCAGGCGCCACGGCGGCCTCGCGGTCGAGCGCCTGGAGCACCCGCTCTTGCAGTTCTCGATCGGCGGTCATGTAGACCTCCTTCCGCAGTTGAATGAGTCAGCAGGAGGCGTACCACACGGCGACGGCGCCTTGTCGTTGGCAAAGTGCTTTCTGAGCCAGATCGCCGGCTGACCGCGAGATTCTCCGCGCCTGGTGGCGCATTCCCCCGCAGAGGCCCCCTCGCAGGGACCGATTTCGCCGTGAAGTGCTGTCGCTTGCGTCCTGCCCTGTCGTGGCACAACTGTTGCCTGAGCAACAGCAAGAGTCTTCAACGCCGGCGACCGAACCATCAGGGACGGCGCCCAATAGCGAGGCGACCATGGCCACCCATGTTCTGTTCTTCCGATTCCTCGTGCTCGTAGCCGCCATAGCGGTGATTGCGGCGGGATTCCTCGTGGTCGTCCGGCCGGCGTACCTCAACTGGGGCAGCACGGCGGAGGAGCGCTCGCGCGCGTTGCCTGGTGACGAGATGGTGTCGCAGGCTGGGGGGCAGACGACGCGTGCGATCACGATTCGCGCACCGATCGAAGACACGTGGCCCTGGCTGGCGCAACTCGGTCAGGATCGCGGCGGCTTCTACAGCTTCGATGCCCTCGAGAACCTCGTCGGCTGCGAGATGCCGACGGTGGATGTGCTCCGCTCTCAGAAGCAGGTGTGGCAACTTGGCGATAAGCTCTGGATGTACCCGAGCTACAAGGCGGGCGGCGTTGGATTTGCCACCTTACGTGTGTACGAGCCTGGCCGCGTCATGGGATTTGCCACGAGGATGGTCGGCACGTCGCTCGGAGAGCCCGAAGACGGGAGCTGGACCTTCATCCTCCAGCCGGTCGCCGCGCAGACGACGCGGTTGGTGGTTCGCGGGCGGGGAGCGGCCCGCCCCTCGCTTCTAGGAGCGGCATTCGACCGCGGCATCTTCGAGCCGGTGCACTACGTCATGGAACGCCGGATGATGATCGGGCTGAAAGAGCTCGCGGAGACGGGCGCGCGAAGCCGGCGGCTCAACCACGTCCACGTGCTGCTCTGGATCACGACGTTCAGCATCTTCGTCGCGGCGGCGTACATGGTGGTACGGCGCGCAGACTTGAAGCGTTCTCTGGTCGCTTTCGTGAGCGCGGCCGCCGTGTTCCAGATCTTGACCTTGATCCAACCGCCTCTGATGTTCGGCTTCTTACTCGTCGTCCTGACCGGTTGGCTGCTTCGCCGACCTGCCCGTGACAACCGCGCCCCGGCGAGTCACCCGGATCGTCTGCCTGGCCGCGCGGCCGTGGCGCGACCGTAGAAAGGACACAGGATTCCTTCATCCGCCGGCCACGAAAGCGACGTCATCCCGCGAGATGGTTCGACGGT
>Ga0207428_10001169_pt1 | contig 28247 bp, 28 predicted proteins | sample RhiMethybrSRZTD1_FD_187600 | JGI IMG/M metagenome (GOLD analysis project Ga0207428, IMG submission 187600) | Populus rhizosphere microbial communities from Tennessee, USA - Rhizosphere MetaG P. TD hybrid SRZTD1 (SPAdes) (version 3) | ecosystem: Host-associated > Plants > Roots > Rhizosphere >...
CGGCTTGGCGTTGCCGTAGCGCACCGCTCCGAGGAAGCCGCAGGCGCCGGGACCGAGACCGAGGTACTCCTCGGCGCGCCAGTAGACCTGGTTGTGGAGGGAGCGATGACCGGGCCTGGCGTAGTTTGAGACCTCGTAGTGCTCGTAGCCCGCCTCGCCGGCGAGGCGCGTGAGGACGCGGTACTGCGCCGCCACCGCGTCCTCGGCGGGGAGACCGGGCACCCCCGCCGCCGTCCAGAGGCTGCCCTCGTCGAGGGAGAGCGCGTAGGCGGAGAGATGGTCCGGCTCCCAGGCGAGCGCCTCGCGCACGGTGCGCTCCCACCCCGCCTCGTCCTCGCCCGGGAGGCCGTAGATGAGGTCCACGCTCACGTGGGGGAAGCCCGCGCCGCGGGCGGCGTCGAAGGCCCGGCGCGCGTCCGCGGCGGAGTGGAGCCGGTCCAGCGCGGGGAGCACGCGGTCGTCGAGGCTCTGCACGCCGAGGCTGATGCGGGTGACGCCGGCCGCGCGATACCCGGCGAAGCGCGCGGGGCTCACGCTCTCCGGATTGCACTCCACCGTGATCTCGGCCTCGGGCTCGAGACCGAAGCGGCCGCGGAGCGCGTCGAGCACGCCGGCCAGCTCATCCGGGGCGAGCAGGGACGGTGTCCCGCCGCCGAGGAACACGGTCTGCAGCCGCACGCCGGCGGCCCACGGCACGGCGCCGGCGAGCGCGATCTCGGCGTCGAGGGCGCGCAGGAACCGAGGCACCGCGGCCTCGAGGTACGGAGCGGTGTTGAACGAGCAGTAGCCGCAGCGCTTGGTGCAGAACGGGACGTGCACGTAGGCGCCCAGGCGATTCGCCCGCGGCGCCCACGCGTCCAGCGGCGCTACGGGAGCCAGTTGCCCAGCCGTCTCCACCGCAGCCAGTGCCGGTCGCCGTTCCACGACCAGTAGATCAGGAAGGCCTTGCCGCGGATCTTCTCGCGCTTCACGAAGCCCCAGTAGCGGCTGTCCTGCGAGTTGTCGCGGTTGTCGCCCATGACGAAGTAGGACCCGGGCGGCACCACGATGGGGTCGCAGGCATAGAGATAGCCGCAGTGCCCCGAGGGCGTGGTCGGGATGGAGCCCGGCCGCACGTACGGCTCGTCGAGGGGCTGGCCGTTCACGAAGGCGCGGTTGTCCTTCACCTGTACCGTCTCGCCGCCGGTGGCGACGATGCGCTTGATGAAGTCGCGCGATTCGTCGTTGGGGTACTTGAACACGATGATGTCGCCGCGCCGCGGCGCCCGCAGGCCGGGGAGATGCGCGTCGGTGAACGGGATCTCCGGACCGAAGAGGAACTTGTTCACGAGGATGTAGTCACCCACGAGCAGGGTATCCATCATGGAGCCGGAGGGGATCGTGAACGCCTGCACCACGAACGCCCGGATCAGCAGCGCGAGGAGCACGGCGACGATGATGGCCTCGCCGTACTCGCGAACGAGCGACTTGCGTCGGGGCTTGACGACCGCCTCCGCGGGCCGGGCCGGCGCCTCTTCGGGCCGGGTCTCGATGTCGCTCATACTCAGCTCTTGAGGACCGACAGGAACGCTTCCTGCGGCACCTCGACCTTGCCTACCTGTTTCATGCGCTTCTTTCCCTCTTTCTGCTTCTCGAGGAGCTTCCGCTTGCGGGTGATGTCACCGCCGTAGCACTTGGCGGTGACGTTCTTGCCCATCGCCTTCACCGTCTCCCGCGCGATGACTCGGCTCCCGATAGCGGCCTGAATGGCCACCTCGTAGAGCTGGCGGGGAATGACGCCGCGGAGCTTCTCGGTCAATGCCTTGCCGCGCTCGTAGGCCTTGTCGCGGTGCACGATGATGGACAGCGCGTCCACCGGGTCGCCGTTGAGCAGGATGTCGAGCTTCACCAGCTCGGACTCACGGAAATCGAGGAAGTCGTAATCGAAGGAGGCGTAGCCCTTGGACACCGACTTCAGCTTGTCGTAGAAGTCCACCACGATCTCGGCGAGCGGGAAGTCGAACAGGATGTGCACGCGCTTGCCCATGTACTCGAGCGAGCGGTGCTCCCCCCGCTTCTCCTGGGCCAGCTTGTAGATCTCGCTCATGAACTCCGTCGGCACGAAGATGGAGCCCCGGACGTACGGCTCCTCCATGTGCTCGATCTTGTCGGGGGGCGGCAGCTTGGAGGGGTTGTCGACCTCCAGCACCTCGCCCTGCGTGGCCATGACGCGATAGCGCACGCTCGGCGCGGTCACGATCAGGGAAAGATTGAACTCGCGCTCCAGGCGCTCCTGCACGATCTCGAGGTGCAGCATGCCGAGGAAGCCGCACCGGAAGCCGTAGCCCAGCGCCAGGGAGGTCTCGGGCTCATAGTTGAACGCGGAGTCGTTCAGGCGCAGCTTCTCGAGCGCGTCGCGTAGCCCCTCGTAGTCCGTGTCCTCGATCGGGTACAGCCCGGCGAAGACCATGGGCTTGGCGTCCCGGTACCCGGGGCACGGCTCGGCGGTGGGACGGAGGGCATCGGTGATGGTTTCGCCGATCTTGGCATCGGCCACCCGCTTGATGGACGCGGTGAGGTAGCCGACCTGCCCCGCGGACAGCTCCTCCACCGGGCGCATGTCGGGCGAGAACACGCCGACCTGCTGCACCTCGTAGAACTTGCCGTTCGACATGAAGAGCACGCGCTGGCCCGCCCGCACGCGGCCGTCGATCAGCCGGATGTAGACGACCACGCCCTGGTACGAGTCGTAGAAGGAGTCGAAGACCAGCGCCTTGAGCGGCCCCTCCGGGTCGCCCTTGGGAGGCGGAATGCGCTGCACGACCGCCTCCAGCACGTCGTCCACCCCGGTCCCGTGCTTGGCGGAGATGGCGATGGCGGCGTCGCCGTCGAGCTCGAGCAGCTCGGTGATCTGGGTGCGGGTGCCCTCGACGTCGGCGGCGGGGAGATCGATCTTGTTGATGACGGGGACGATCTCGAGGCCGCCGTCCAGCGCCAGGTAGTAGTTGGCGAGCGTCTGGGCCTCCACGCCCTGCGCGGCGTCGACGATCAGGAGCGCCCCCTCGCACGCGGCCAGGGAGCGCGACACCTCGTAGGAGAAGTCCACGTGGCCCGGCGTGTCGATGAGGTTGAGGGTGTAGGCCTTCCCGTCCTTGGCCGTATGGAGCAGGCGGACGGTATGGGCCTTGATGGTGATCCCCCGCTCCTTTTCCAGGTCCATCGAGTCCAGGACCTGCCCCACCGCCTTCTTCGCGTCCATCGTCCCCGTCAGTGACAGCAGCCGGTCGGCCAGGGTGGACTTGCCGTGGTCGATGTGTGCGACGATTGAGAAGTTTCGGATGCGGTCGGTCGCCATCTATTCGAAGGATAACACGTCCTCCCGGGGGGGCTCAGGCCCCCACGGGTCCGGTCAAGGGAGCGAAGCCCCGGCCGGCACGACGGTTCCTCCCTCCAGCACGGCGCCCGGGCCGATGCGGGCTCCTGCGCCCACGCGAACTCCGGCCCCGACGATGCAATCCCGCAGGGCGGCTCCCTCGCCGACCTCCACCCGCTCCCACAGCACGGCGCCCTCGACGGCCGCCGAGGGGTGGATCTCGCAGTCCGGCCCCAGCACGGCGTTTGGGCCCACGCGGCTCCCCGCGGCGAGGCGGCAGCCGGCTCCCACCACCGCGGGCCCGGTGAGGCGAGCGCCCGCGTCCACGGCGGCGCGTTCGGCCACGAAGCGGCCGTCGCCGCGCGAGCCGGCGGGGGCCAGCGCCGTCGTCACCCGCCCGGCGAGGAGGTCGAGCTGACCCTGGCGATACTTCGCCGGGCTGCCGATGTCGAGCCAGTAGGCACCCGACACCCAGCCGACGAAGGGCAGGCGATCGGCGAGCAGGCCGGGGAAGAACTCCCGCTCGATCGACACCGCCCGGGCGGTGGGGATGCGCTCGAGCAGCCCGCGAGCGAGGAGATACACGCCGGCGTTCACCGTGTCGGTGGTGATCTGCGCGGGATCGGGCTTCTCGATGAAGCGCTGGATCGTCCCGCGCTGGCCCAGCTCCACGAGGCCGTAGGCGGTGGGATCCGGAACCCGCGTGAGGTAGATGCTGGCGACGGCGCGGCGCTCGGCGTGGAAGGCGAGCATGGCGCGGAGGTCGGCGTCGGTGAGGATGTCCCCGTTCAGGACCAGCACGAGATCGCCGACCTGCTCCACCGCGTTCCGCACGCCGCCGGCGGTGCCCAGGGGCTCGGCCTCGACGGCGTACGAGAGCCGCACCCCCCACGCGGCGCCGTCGCCCATGGCCGCGCGCACCGCGTCCACCATGTAGGAGCAGGACAGGACGACGTCGCGCACCCCGTGGCGAGCGAGCAGCGCGAGCTGATAGGCAAGGAACGGAATATTCAGCAGCGGAACGATGGGCTTGGGCCGGTCATAGGTGAGCGGCCGGAGCCGCGTGCCCTGCCCGCCGGCGAGGATGACCGCGGTTACTTGGTCGGGGCCCAGGGCTCTGCCTCGCCGATCAGCATGACGGGGATCCCGTCGCGGATGGGATAGGCCTTGCGGCAGGCCGGGCAGATGATGCGGGTGTCTTCGAACAGGAGATCGCCCTTGCAGGCGGGGCAGGCCAGAATGGCGCGCAGCTCGTCGTCGATCATCGGGAGCGCTCCTTCTTGAAGAATTGGAAGGTGAGGGCCAGCCCCTCGTCCAGCGACACCGCCGGGCGCCATCCGAGCTCGCGAGCTGCGCGCGCGGCGTCCAGACAGCTCCGGCGCTGCTCGCCTGGACGGGCGGGCGCCGGGACCGGCGCAACGTCGCGTCCGGCGGTGCGGCCGAGCCGCTCGTGGAGCTCGTTCACGGTCGTCTCCATGCCCGTGCCGATGTTGAGGCCGCCGGTCACGCGCGGCCTCTCGAGGGCGGCCAGGTTCGCCGCCGCCACGTCGGTCACGTAGGTGTAGTCGCGCGTCTGCTTGCCGTCGCCGTTGATCTGGCACGGCTGGCCGTCGAGCAGCCGGGTGCAGAAGATCGCGACCACGCCGGCCTCACCGGCGGGATTCTGACGGGGCCCGTACACGTTGGCGTAGCGCAATGACACCGTCGTCCAGCCATGCAGCGGGCCCAGCGCGAAGAGGTACTGCTCCATCGCGACTTTCGACACGCCGTAGGGAGACGAGGGCCGCGAGGGATGATCCTCCGGCGTGGGGATGATCTCGGTGTCGCCGTAGGCGGCGCCCCCGCTGGCGGAGTAGATGACGCGTCGGACGCCCACGCGCCGGCAGCACGCGAGGAGATTGAGCCCGCCGCCCAGGTTCACGCTCGCGTCGAACCCGGGATCCGCCACCGAGCGGCCCACCGAGGCCTGGGCGGCCAGATGCGCGACCGCCTCGGGCCGCTCCTGCTCGAACACGTCGGCGAGCCGCGCGCTGCGGAGATCCAGGGCGTGGAGCGTGACCGGCTTACCCTCGAGCCAGGCGGGATTGCCGGTGGCGAGATTGTCCACCACCGACACCGTGTGGCCGGCGCCGAGGAAGGCGTCGACCACGTGCGAGCCGATGAAGCCCGCGCCGCCGGTGACGAGAATCCTCACGTCGGACGCCTCATCGGCTCACGCGAGCCCGCGGGATCGGTACCAGTCGACCGTCTCGCGGAGACCCTGCTCGACGTCGACGCGCGGCTCCCAGCCGAGCATGGTGCGGGCGCGGGTGATGTCGGGCTGGCGGACCTTGGGGTCGTCGACGGGCAGGGGAATGAAGCGGAGGTCGCTCCGGGAGCCCGACAACCGGATGATCAGCTTCGCCAGATCGAGCAGCGTCATCTCGTTCGGGTTGCCGATGTTGACGGGGTCGTTCACCGACGAGTTCATCAGCCGCCAGATCCCGTCGACGAGATCGGAGCAGTGCGTGAACGAGCGCGTCTGCGAGCCGTCGCCCGCCACGGTGAGGGGCTCGCCGCGGAGGGCCTGGCGCACGAAGGTCGGGATCGCGCGGCCGTCGGTGAGCCGCATCCGCGTCCCAAACGTATTGAAGATCCGGACGATCTTCGTGTCCACACCGTGGAAGCGGTGATAGGCCATCGTCATCGCCTCGGCGAAGCGCTTGGCCTCGTCGTAGACGCCGCGGGGGCCCACCGGGTTCACGTTGCCCCAGTAGTCCTCCTGCTGCGGGTGCACGAGGGGATCCCCGTACACCTCGGAGGTGGAGGCGAGCAGGAACTTCGCTCCCCGCGCCTTTGCCACCCCGAGGGCCTTGTGGGTACCCAGCGCGCCGACCTTCAGCGTCTGAATCGGCAGCTCGAGGTAGTCGATGGGAGAGGCCGGGCTCGCGAAGTGGAGCACGAAATCCACCGGCCCGTCGAGCACGATGTAGTTGGTGACGTCGTGCTTGACGAAGAGGAAGCGGGGATCGCGGATGTGAGCGATGTTCTCGGCGTTGCCGGTGAGCAGATTGTCCATGCACACGACCGAGCAGCCCTTTGCGAGGAGGAGATCGCAGAGATGGGAGCCGATGAAGCCGGCTCCGCCGGTCACGAGCACGCGCACGGTGTCCGCCTAGGCGGGAACGACCGGCTTCCGGCCGATCGAGTAGTACTCGAAGCCCAGCCGCCGCATGCGCTCCGGCTCCCAGACGTTCCTGCCGTCGAAGATGATCCGCCGCCGGAGGACGCCGCGCAACCGCTCGAGGTTGAGGTACTTGAACTCGTTCCACTCGGTGATGAGCACCACCGCGTCGGCGTCCTGCGCCGCCTCGTAGGGCGACGCCGCGTACACCACACAGTCCGGGAGGAGCGTCCGGGCGTTCTCCGCCGCGACCGGGTCATAGGCGCGCACGGTGGCGCCGGCGGCGGTGAGCTGATGCACCACGTCGATGCTCTTGGCCTCGCGCATGTCGTCGGTGTTCGGCTTGAAGGCGAGACCGAGCACCGCCACCGTCATGACTTCGAGCGGACCGAGCACCTTGCGGATCACCTCCACGAGCCGTCCCGAGCGCTCGCGATTGATGTCCACCACCGCCTTGAGCAGCTTGAAGTCGTAGCCGAACCGTCCCGCGGTGTGGATCAGGGAGTCCACGTCTTTCGGGAAGCAGGAACCGCCGTAGCCCAGCCCGGCCTGAAGGAACGCGCCGCCGATGCGACCGTCCATGCCCATTCCCTTCATCACCTGCGTGACGTCCGCGCCGGCGGACTCGCACACGTTGGCGATCGCGTTGATGAAGGAGATCTTGGCGGCGAGGAACGCGTTGGACGCGTACTTGATGACCTCGGCGGAGGGCAGGTCGGTGATGATCATGGGCCGCTCGAGGGGGGCGTAGAGCTCCACCAGCTTCATCGCCGCGCCCTGGTTGGAAGCGCCGATCACGATGCGATCGGGCCGCAGCGTGTCCTCGATGGCGGAGCCCTCGCGTAGGAACTCGGGGTTGGATACCACGTCGAACTCGATGGGTCGGGCCTGATGCCGCGTGATGACCTCGCGAACCAGCTCGCCGGTCCCGACGGGGACGGTCGACTTGTTCACGATGACCTTGTAGCGGTCCATCGTCTTGCCGATCTCGGCGGCGACCGCCTCCACATGGGACAGGTCGGTTTCACCCGATTCGCGGGGCGGCGTGCCGACGGCGATGAAGACGACATCCGACTGGCGGACCGCGGCGGGGAGGTCGGTCGTGAAGGTGAGGCGGCCGTCATCGACGTTGCGGACGACCATTTCCTCGAGCCCGGGCTCGTAGATCGGCATCTTCCCGGCCTTGAGTGAGTCGATTTTACCGCGTACCTTGTCGACGCAGACCACGTCGTTGCCGAGGTCTGCAAAGACTGCGCCCGTCACCAAACCGACGTACCCGGTCCCGACCACGCAGATGTTCATTCAGACCTCCCGCTCGGGCTTCAGGATAGCAGACAACCTCGAGTTCAGGCGAGGACGTGGCGGGCGAGACGCTCCCCGACCTGCACGATGAACAGGAGCAGGAGGTAGAGATTGGAGAAGAGAAACAGCGAGAGCCAGCCGCGCTGATCCTCGGGCCGGCGCGCGAACTTGGTGGCGAGCCACACCAGGCGCCAGCCCAGCACCGCCGCGGCGACGAACGACACGATGCCGCCGACGCCGAACGTCGGCGCGGCGAGCGAAAGCGCGGTGAGCCCGAACGCGTAGACGAGGATGAGCCGCGCGGTGCCCTCGACGCCGACCGCTTCGGCGACCATCGGGAACCCGCCCGCCGCATAGTCGGCCCGGTAGCGGAGAGCGAGCGCCCAGAAGTGAGGCATCTGCCAGAGGAAAAGAATGCCGAAGAGGATGAGCGCGCCCGCGTCCCACGGCGCGCCGCCGCCCGCGACCCAGCCGATCACCGGCGGGAGCGCGCCGGGCAGCGCGCCCGGCACGGCGGCGAACGGCGAGGTCGGCTTGAGCCAGGGGGTGTAGAGGCCGTTGTAGAACGCGGCGGCCACGATGCCGAGGACGCCGGCGGTGCGGCCGATGCCGAGCCACAGCACGGCCGCGCCCGCAAGCAGGGCGAGGGTCGCGAAGGCGGTGCCCTGGACGAGCGACAGGCGGCCCGACGGCAGCGGGCGGCCCGCGGTGCGGGCCATCAGGGCGTCCCGCCGGCGCTCCTGCACCTGATTGAGCGCGGAGGCGCCGCAGGAGAGCAGCATCACGCCCAGCAGCACCGCGAAACCCGCGCGCCAGGGGAACTCCGCGCCGAGCGGCGCCACCAGCATGAACCCCGCGCCCGCCGACACCAGCACGAGGAGCACGATGCCGAACTTCGAGAGCTCGGCATAGGCCTCCACGCGCGCGCGCACGCCGACCGTCGCTCCTGCACGGGCCCGGTCCGCCATCGCTCCCGCCATCAGCGTGATCTTACCGGCTCTCCCGCCGCCGCGCGCTCGCGATCCGCGCGGGCCGCCGTTCCCGCCCGCCAGACCCCGCTGCGCAAGGCGAGCCACACGAGCAGGGCCCAGAGCGCATAGCCGCCCGCGGCGTGCGCGGCCCGCACCGGTACGGGGAGACGTAGCAGGACCGCGGTCACCCCGAGCGCCACCTGTAGCACCGCGACGGCGCCGAGCGCTGCCCCCACCCCGGCGAGCGGCGTGCGCCGGCTCGCCATGGCGACGTGGAGGAAGAGACCGAGCAGGAGCACGCCCAGCCAGCGATGCACCCAGTGAATGAGCGGCGGGCCCGCGGCGGGAAGCACGTCGCCGCTGCACAGGGGAAAGTCAGGGCAGGCGAGACCCGCGCCGGTATGGCGCACATAGCCGCCGAGCGCGAGCTGCCCGAGGAGCACGGGCAGCCCCATTCGGGCCAATCGGGCCAGGGCAGTTGCTTGGCGAGGTGTAGCCGAAAGCGAGCCGCGCGGATCAGTGGGCCCATCCGCCGCGATCGTGAGCAGCCCCGCCATGATCGTCAGCGCGGTGAGCAGATGCACCGTGCTCACCGGCGCGGACAGCCCGAGCTTCACGGTGATCCCACCGAGGAGGACCTGCACCGCGAGCAGGGCGAGGAGGGCGACCGCCACGCGACGGAGCGCTCGCGACTCGGTCCGGCGCAGCGTGACGACTGCCGTCGCGATCAGGAGCGCGGAAAAGAGCGGGACGCCGAGGCGGTGGCGGAACTCGATCCAGATCTCGGTGCCGCCCGGCGGGATGAAGCGGCCGTGGCAGAGGGGCCAGTCGGGGCAGCCGAGGCCGGAGCCGGTGGCGCTCACCACATTGCCCAGCATCATCACCAGCGCCAGCGCGCCGAGGGCGAGCCAGGCGAGACGGCGCGGCGCGCTAGCGGCCATGCGGGACATCGGATGCGACCTTTGACCCCGCCTCTACGGGGCGCACCGCGATGTCGTCGCCGCCCGCCGCCTGCCAGCGGAAGAAGACGACGGTGAGCGCCGCGAGGAAGATGAGGCCGCCGGGGACCCACATGATGAGCCCGCCGAGGTGCTGATCCGCCCGCGGTGTCAGGGCCTCGATCACCCGCGGCGCCCGGGAGTAGTACGGGTAGAGGATGCCGTCGGCCATGCTGATGAAGATCGACACCACCACCATCGGCAGGCCGACCAGGAACATGTAGAGCATCTGCACGGGGTAGGGCGCGCGCGGCAGCTCGGGTAAGGGCGAGAGCAGCGGCCACCACAGAATCACCGACGCGGCCATGATCATGAGGTGCTCGACGATGTGCACCGGATGCTGCTCCATCGCCAGGTTGTAGAGGGGCGGCAGGTGCCACGCCACCAGCACGAGGTTGAAGGTGGCGAAGGCTCCCGAAGGCCGGGTGAGCCGGCGTCCGAGGGCGAAGAGATCCGGGCGCCGCAGGAGCGGTCGTATCATCCAGCCGGGCAGACCGTGCAGGAGCAGGGGCGGCATGGCGAAGGCGAGCATCATGTGCTGGATCATGTGCGCGCTGAAGAGGTAGTAGTCCGAGAGATCGTGAATGGGTCCCGTGAGCGCGACGAACAGCACGCCGAGCGCCCCGGCGAACGACACTGCCTGATGCGGGGCCAGCCGCGCTTCGGGATCGAGCCGCCGGCGGTAGAGGGCGGCGGCGGCATACGCGGCGCCGAGCACCGCGAGGCCCGCGACGACGGTCGGGTCGGCATTCCAGGCGGTCCAGTCGAATCCCCCGGGCGGGAGGGGCGGTGGCCCGCCCGGCCCGGGCACTCCATGCGCCATGCTAGTGCGGGCGCGGGAGCAGGATGAAGGCGCTGAACAGCGCCATGAGCGCGAGGATGATGCAGATCGCGATGAAGAGCGGCCCGATGAAGAAGCTCCGCATGATGTTGTGGTCGTACTTCAGGTGCATGAAGAAGCCGACCACGAGCGCGAACTTGATTGCGGACATGATGAGGAGCGCCGTCACGAGGAGGACGTTGGGGATGCCCGGCACGTAGAGCGTGGCGACCTCGATGGCGGTGATGATCGCGAGCACCACCGCCACGACGATATAGGTCTTGACGGTGGCGTGCCCGCCCCCGTGGGTCTCGGCGTGGACCCCGTGGCTTCCCGGCGCGGCGGCGGCGTGCGTGTCGGCCATGTCGGCGCTCCTACGGGATGAGGTAGACGATGGTGAAGATCGCGACCCAGACGATATCGACGAAGTGCCAGTAGAGACCCGCGATCTCGACCTTGGTGTAGTCCCGCGCGTCGAGCCGGCCGCGCTTGAGCTGGAACCAGAGCCCCAGGAGCCAGATCACCCCGCCGGTGACGTGCGCCCCGTGGAACCCGGTGAGCGTGAAGAAGCTCGACCCGAAGAGATTGGTGCCGAGGGTGAGCCCGTCGTGGAGGGCGAAGGTCGTGAACTCATAGACCTGGTTTCCCACGAAGTGCGCGCCGAGGAGGGCGGTGGCGAACAGCCAGCGGCCCGCCCAGGTGAGGTCGTGCTTCTGCAGCGCGGAGAGGGCCAGCACCATGGTGAGCGAGGAAGCGAGCAGCACCGCCGCGCTCTCCGAGGTGAGGGGGATGTTGAACACGTCGTGCGGGCCGGGCCCGGCGAGGCTCTTCCCCTTGTAGGCGAGATAGGTCCCGATCAGGGACCCGAAGAACATGCAATCCGAGCCCAGGAAGATCCACATGCCGACCTTGCGATTGTCCAGGCCGGTGGTGCCGATGTTCGGGTCGTGATGCGCGTGGGCATGCGCGTCGGCCACTAGTGCGCCTCCTGGGCGGGGCGATGGTACTCGAGCGCGAACTTGAACATGCAGTACAGGGTGAGCAGCCCCCCCGCGACCACCTGGACGTAGCTGATCAAGAGACCCGAGAGCATGACCGCGAGCGCGAGGGCGAGGAGGATGGGCCAGTAGGACGGCGGCGGCATGTGGATGGCGGCGATCTCCTTCGCGGTGGTGGGCGCCGGCTTGCGCGTGGGCGCGCCGCCGTGCCCATCGCCGTGCTTCTGCAGCCAGAGCTCGTCACGGCCATGCACGGTGGGAATGGTGGCGAAGTTGTAGACGGGCGGGGGCGAGGGGATCGCCCACTCCAGCGTCCGGGCGTCCCACGGATCCGGGCCGGCCACCGGGCCGGACCGGCGCGTCTTGATGACGTTGACGATGAACACGAAGATCGAGAGCGCGATGATGAAGGCTCCGATGGTGGAGACCAGGTTCCAGAAGCCCCAGTTGAGGTCGGCGGCATAGGTGTAGATCCGCCGCGGCATCCCGATGAGCCCGAGGTAGTGCTGGGGGAAGAACGTCATGTTGAAGCCGACCATCATGAGCCAGAAGTGGAGCTTGCCCAGCTTCTCGTCGAGGAGGCGCCCGGTCATCTTGGGCCACCAGTAGTAGAAGCCGGAGAAGATCCCGAAGATCGAGCCGCCGAACAGCACGTAGTGGAAATGCGCCACCACGAAGTAGGAGTCGGTTTGCTGGAGATCCACCGGCGGCGAGGCGTGCATCACGCCGCTGAGCCCGCCCATCGTGAACATGGCGATGAAGCCGAGGGAGAAGAGGAGCGCGCTGGTGAAGCGGATCGAGCCGCCCCACAGCGTGCTGATCCAGTTGAGGATCTTCACGCCGGTGGGCACCGCGATCAGCATGGTCGCGATGGAGAAGGCGGAGTCTGCCACCGGCCCCATGCCCACCGAGAACATGTGGTGGGACCACACGCCGAAGCCGAAGAAGCCGATCATGATCCCGGAGTAGATGACCACCGGCGCGCCGAAGAGTGGCTTGCGCGCGAAGGTCGGGAGCACCTCGGAGACGATGCCCATCGCGGGCAGGATGAGGATGTAGACCTCAGGGTGGCCGAAGATCCAGAAGAGGTGCTGCCACAGGAGCGGATCGGCCCCGGCGGCGGGCGCGTAGAAGAGGGTGCCGAAGAAGCGGTCGAACATCAGGAGGATGAGCGCCACCGTGATGGCGGGGAACGCCAGGACCACCAGGAACTGCACCACGAGCGACATCCAGACGAACACCGGCATACGCATGAGGGTCATGCCCGGCGCGCGCATGTTGACGATGGTGACGATGAAGTTGAAGCCGGCGAGCATCGAGGCGATACCCAGGATCTGCAGGCCCAGCATCCAGAAGTCGATGTGGTGGCCGGGCGAGAACTGGCGGGTGGTAAGGGTGGCATAGCCAAACCAGCCGCCGTCGGGGGCCGCGCCGAAGAGGAAGCTCGAGTTGATGAAGAGGCCGCCGGACAGGAAGATCCAGTACGAGAGCGCGTTGAGCCGCGGGAAGGCCACGTCTCGCGCCCCGATCTGGAGCGGGATCATGTAATTGAAGAATGCGGCGCTGAGCGGCATGATCGCGAGGAACACCATGGTCGTGCCGTGCATGGTGAACAGCTCGTTGAACGTCTGCGCGCTCACGAGGTTGTTGTCGGGACGCGCGAGCTGCGCGCGCATGATCAGCGCTTCGATGCCGCCCATCAGGAAGAAGATGAACGCGGTGACGCCGTACAGGATGCCGATCCGCTTGTGGTCGACGGTCGTGATCCAGGACCAGACGCCCGTGGTGGCCGTCTCGGCCTTCGCGCCGGGCATGAACGCCGCCTGTGTGGCCATGGGGCTCCTCTACTTGAGGCTCTGGAGGTAGGCGGTGACCGCCTTGATCTGCTCGTCACGCAGCCCCAGGGCGGGCATGAGCGCGCCGGGCTTCACGTGCGCCGGATTCTCGATCCACCTCGCGACGTTCTCCGGCGTGTTCTTCATGATGCCGGCGGCCATCGTGGTGCGGCTCCCGAAGTGCGTGAGGTTCGGTCCGAGCACCCCCGCGGACAGGCCGTCGATGGTGTGGCAGCCCATGCAGGCGGACTGGCTGAACACGTCCTTGCCCTTGACCGCGAGATCCTCTTTCGGCTCCACCGGGGGCGCTTGCTGCGCGGCCACCCACTTGTCCCAGCCCGCCTTGTCGTGCACGAACACCCGGAAGCGCATGTTGGCGTGCGACATGCCGCAGTACTCGGCGCACTGGCCGAGGTACTCGCCGGGGACCTCGGGGGTGAGGATGATACGGTTGACCCGCGCCGGCACCACGTCGCGCTTGCCTCCGAGCTGCGGCACCCAGAAGGAGTGGATCACGTCGGGTCCGTGAAGGTAAAACGCCACCGTCTGCCCGACGGGCAAGTGCAGCTCGTTCGCGGTGTGGATCTTGAGGGTGGGGTACTGGAAGTCCCACCACCATTGCTTCCCCGTCACGTCCACGTGGAGGGTGGTCGCGGCGGGCGCCTCCTGGGTCTTGAAGATGACCCGGATGGTGGGAATGCCGATGATGACCAGGATGGCCGCGAAGGCCACCGTCCACGAGATCTCCAGGGGCGTATGGCCGTGGGTCTGCTTGGGGATGGGCGCGCCCGGCCGATCGCGGTAGCGGAAGCACACGTAGAGCAGGACCGCCTCCACCGCGATGAAGATCACCAGGGTGGTCCACGAGATCAGCATGAAGATGTCGTGGGTCATCTTGCCGAAGTCGGACTTCGGCTGCACCGTGCTCATCGGGGTGTCCCATTCCCAGCCGACGAGGCCGCAGCCCGCGCCGAGGACGACCACGGCGAGGAGGAGCAGGGAGGCGGTGACGCGCGCGCGCTTGGTCATGATCTCCCTTAGCGAGTGGGGTCCAGGGACGCCGTGGGCGCCGCCGGGGTGTTCACGACCGAGGAGGCCACCGCGGGCCGCCCGAGGTCGAAGACCGCCACCCAGCTCCGGGCGGCGAGGACGAGGACGAGCACGACCGGGATGGCGCTCCACAGGAGCTCGGTGGGGCGCCGCCGCCGTCCGGACGCGAGGGCCCGGCGGGAGCGGAGCACGAAGACGAGGGCGCCGGCCTGGAAGGCGAGAAACATCGTCAGCGCGAGCGCCAGCACCAGGTGCACTATCGTGGACACAACATCCTCATCTGAAGAGGGCTTCCCCGTTTCCGCCGGAGTGTACTCGATGGCTCCGGCAATGCCAAGTGGAATCTTTCACATGCCGTCGGATCGAGCTTAGAACGGAGGGCCGGAGCGGCGCGGCTCAGCTGGCGAGCTGGAGGAGGGTGCGGAGCAGCACGTTCCCGCCGCGCTCGATCGCCTTCCAGTCGCTCGTCTCGTCGGGGCGATGGCTGCGGCCGCCGCGCGAGGGAATGAAGAGCATGCCCGAGTCCGTCACTGACGCCAGGTTCTGCGCGTCGTGACCGGCGCCGGAGGGCATGCGCCGGTACGCGAGCCCCAGCTCGCCGCACGCCGCCTCCACCGCGCGCATCACCCGCGGCGAGCAGCGCACGGGCTGCGTCTGCGAGATCGTCTCCACCTTCACCCGCAGGCCGCGCCGCTTGGCCACCGCCCGCGCGAGCGCGCGGCACTGCTGGTCGAGGCGGCCGAGGATGCGCCCGTCGAGCGAGCGCATTTCGTGGAGCAGGGTGGCGCGCGCGGGGACGATGTTGGACACGCCGGGCGCGAGCTCGATGCGGCCGAAGTTGGTCACGCTCTTGCCCCCGCCGCGCTTGACCACCAGCTCGCGCGCGGCCAGCGCGTACTCCGCCGCGCCCAGGAAGGCGTCCTTGCGCCACTCCATGGGCGTGGTGCCCGCGTGGTCCGCCTGGCCGACAAAGGTGACCCACGCCCGGCGATTGCCCACGATGCCCTGGACCGAGCCGATGGGGATGCGCGCGGCTTCCAGATGCGGGCCCTGCTCGATGTGGAGCTCGACGTAGGCGGCGAGCGTCTTGGGATCGCACTTGGCCTTGGGCGCTTCGAGGGGGTCGAAGCCCGCGCGGCCCATAGCCGCGACCAGAGGCTCGCCGTCCGCGGCGCGGAAGTGGGGGATCTGGCGCGCGTCGAGCTTGCCGGTGAAGGCGCGCGAGCCGAAGAGCCCGGCGTAGCGTCCCTCCTCGTCGCTCCACGCCACCATGGTGAGCGGCCGCCGTGTCCGCGCGCCCGCCTCCCGCAGGGTCTGCAGGCACTCGAGCCCGGCCATGACCCCCAAGGCGCCGTCGAGCGCGCCGCCCTGCGGCACGGTATCGATGTGCGAGCCCGTCATGACGGTCGGACCGCCTTCGCCCAGCTTGCCGAAGGTGTTCCCGGCCTCGTCCACCCAGGTGGTGAGGCCGGCTTCCTTCATCCGCGCCAGCAGCCAGGCGCGCGCTTCCTCGTGGGCCGGGCTCCAGCAGAAGCGGGTGATGCCCTGTCCGTCGGGATTGCGGCCGAACTGGGACAGCGTCTCGAGGTTCGCGCGGAGGCGGGGCAAGGAGATGGCAGGCGCCATGGCAGCGAAAAGTATACAAGAGGCCGAGCGTCTTGACACCGTCTCCGCCGGGCCCGTATCATGGCGCTGAACCGTCGTTCAGTCCCGTCTGGACGCGCCCCAAACCCGCCGAGCAGGAGGGTCTATGGATTTCACGCTGACCCCCGAGCAACAGTCCTTCCGGGACGAGATTCGCTCGTGGCTCAAGAAGAACCTCCCCAAGGACTGGACCAGCCGGGTCCAGGCGGCGTCGGACGTGCCGCGCGAGGAAGCCTACGACTTCCTGCGGCAGTGGCAGCGGAAGATGTACGAGGCCGGTTTCGTGGGGCTCACCTGGCCGAAGGAGTCGGGTGGCCGTGGGCTCACGTTCATGGAGGAGATGATCCTCCAGGAAGAGATGGCATTGGCGAAGGCGCCGCCGGTGCTCAACATCCTCGCCGTCGGCATGGCCGGCCCCACCATCAACGCCTACGGCACCGAAGAGCAGAAGAAGCGCTATCCGCCCAAGATGCTCTCCTGCGAGGAGATCTGGTGCCAGGGCTACTCCGAGCCCAACTCCGGGTCGGACCTCGCCGCGCTTCAGACGCGCGCGGTCAAGGACGGCGACCACTACGTGATCAACGGGCAGAAGGTGTGGACCTCGCTGGCCCACATCGCCGATTGGATGATGCTGCTGGCGAGAACCGATCCCGACGCGCCCAAGCACAAGGGCATCACCTACTTCCTGGTCGACATGCACGCGCCCGGCGTCACCGTGAAGCCGCTCAAGCAGATCACCGGCGACGCGGAGTTCAACGAGGTGTATTTCGACAACGTGCGTATCCACGAGTCGCAGATCCTGGGCGGCCTCAACAACGGCTGGGCGGTGGGCCTGACCACGCTCATGTACGAGCGGCTCGCGCTGGGGTTCGGCCTGCAGGTACGGCTGCGCATCGCGCTGGACGGCCTTGTCGATCTCGCGCGGCGGTCGTCGAAGAACGGCACGCCGGCGACCAAGGATCCCGTCACCCGCCAGAAGCTCGCGCAGCTCTGGATCGACACCGAGGTGTTCAAGTACACCGGCGCTCGCGCCATCACCAAGCTCCTCAAGGGCGAGCTGCCCGGGCCCGAGGCCTCCACCGGCAAGATGATGTGGGTGGAAGGCCATCAACGCCTCCAGGAGCTCGCCATGGAGCTCGAGGGTCCCTACTCTCAGCTCACCAAGGGCAGCCGCTGGGCTGTCGAAAACGGGCTCTGGCAGTACGGCTTCCTCCGCTCGCGCGCCAACTCCATCGAGGGCGGCACCACCGAGATCCAGCGGAACATCATCGGCGAGCGCGTGCTCGGACTCCCGAAAGGCTAGGTCATGAACTTCGGCTTCAGCGACGAGCAGGAGCTTCTTCGCAGCACCGCCCGGAAATTCTTCGAGAATGAGTGCCCCTCGGAGACGGTGCGCCGTCTCATGGACACGCCCGAGGGCATGGGCCCCGAGCTCTGGGCGAAGCTCGCCGAGCAGGGCTGGCTCGGCCTCGTCTATCCGGAGGCCTACGACGGCATGGGGCTCGGCTTCGTGGATCTCACCGTGCTCTTGGAGGAGATGGGCCGCGCGATGGTGCCGGGCCCGTACTTCTCCACGGTGCTCCTGGGCGGTCTCGCCATCCTCGAGGCGGGGAGCGAGGCGCAGAAGAAGGAGTGGCTGCCGAAGATCGCCGCGGGTAGCAAGCGCGCGACGCTCGCATGGATGGAGCCGTCCGCCGTGCTCGGCCCCGCCGGCGTCACCCTGACCGCCAAGGCGGCCGGGGGCGGCCACACGCTGTCGGGCACCAAGCTCTTCGTGCCGGACGCCCATACCGCCGACGCCATCGTGGTGGCGGCGCGCACCGGTGGGGGCCCCGGCGAGGACGGCGTGAGCCTCTTCCTCGTGCCTCGCACCGCGCGCGGCGTCGACGTGAAGCTCTTGCCCACCATGGATCAGACGCGGAAGCTCTGCGAGGTCACCCTCGCCGACGTCACCCTCGGCCCCGAGACCTTGCTCGGCGCGCCGGGGCACGGCTGGAAGCCGCTCGAGCGCGTGCTCGAGCGCGCCTGCGTGGCGCTCTGCGCGGAGATGTGCGGCGGAGCCCAGAAGGTCCTCGACATGACGGTGGAGTACGCCAAGATCCGCCAGGCTTTTGGCAAGCCCATCGGCTCCTACCAGGGCGTGAAGCACCGGGCGGCCGACATGCTGGTCGACGTGGAGAACAGCAAGTCCATCACGTACTACGCGGCATGGGCGATGGACGAGGGCTCTTCCGAGGGGCCGCTGGCCGTGAGCATGGCCAAGGCCTACGTCTCCGATGCCTACCGCAAGGTGTCCGCCGCGGGCATTCAGCTCCATGGCGGCATCGGCTTCACCTGGGAGCACGACCTGCACCTGTACTTCAAGCGGGCGAAGGGGTCGGAGTTCACCTTCGGCGACGCCACCTATCATCGGGAGCGCGTGGCCCAGCTCGTCAATCTCTAGCGCCCTCGATGCTCGAGGCGGTCCGGCGGACGGTCGCGCGCTGGATCCGACGCGGGAGCGCCCCCGAGGCGCTCGCCGCGGACCATCGGCTCTTCGCCGATCACGAGGAGATCCGCGACATCGCCCGCCAGCTCGGCCGCTCCAAGGTCGAGCTGGACCGCACCGTGCTCACGCTGCGGAGCTGGGCGCGCGATCTCAACCGCCGCCTGGACGAGTCGCCCGATAGCGTGGGCCGCTCGGTGGACCTGCGGACCCTCGGCGAGACGGTGGGGGGCCTCACCCACAACTTCAACAACTCGCTGGCCGCCATCCTCGCCTACACCGAGCTGCTGCTGAAGGAGGCCCAGACGGAGACGGCGCAGCGGCGCCTGAAGGTGATCCGCGACGTCGCCATCGAGGCCTCGGCGTCGGTTCGGCGCTTCAAGGAGTTCGTCTCGCGCGAGCCGCAGGTCGCCTTCGGTCCACTGGGCTTGCCCGCGGTGGTGGCGGAGGCGCTCGAGATGACCGCGCCGCGCTGGCGCGACGAGGCGCAGCGCCGGGGCGTGGTCATTGCCGTTCGGCAGGAGCTCGGCTCGATCCCGCCCGTCGAGGGCAATGGCTTCGAGCTCCGCGACGCCCTCGTGCATCTCATTCTCAATGCGGTGCAGGCGATGCCCCGCGGGGGCACGCTGACGATCCGCGCGGCGAGCGAGGAGTCGGGCTGGGTCGCGCTGGAAGTCTCGGACACGGGCGTGGGCATGCCCGAGCAGCTCCGCCGTACCCTCGCCGAGCCCGCGTCGCGGCTCCGCGGGCGGGCGGCTGGGCGGGGGCTCGGCGAAGTCGTGGACATCGTGGAGCGCCATGGCGGCGGCATCCAGGTCGACGCCCACGAGGGCGAGGGGACGACCATCCGGCTCCGGCTCCACGCCAGCCGGTTCCAGATCATCCCGCCGTCGGAGGAGCTGCCCTTGCCGGTGCAGCCCGAGCGGGCGGCGCGCGTGCTCCTCGTGGACGACGACCAGCGCCTGCTCACCGTGCTCACCGACGTGCTGCGCTCGGGCGGCCATCAGGTGACGACGGCGAGCGACGGCGAGGAGGCCCTCGAGATGTTCGATCCCGAGCAGCACGACGTGGTCATCACCGATCTGGGCATGCCGCGCGTGAACGGCTGGCAAGTGGCCGAGCAGGTGAAGCTGCGCGCGCCGGCCACGCGCGTGTTCGTGCTCACCGGCTGGGGCGAAGGCGTCACCGCCCCGGAGGCCAGCAAGTACGTGGACCAGGTGCTGGCCAAGCCCATTTCCGCCGACGCCATCCTCGAGCGCCTCGCGGGCGGCCGCGGGAGCCGCCCCGAGTGAGCCCGGCGGCGGCGCCGGATTCCGCTCCGCCGGCGGCGCCGCGGCCGGCGGCGTCCGTGCTCCTGGTCCGCCCGGGCGCGGCGGCGCCGATTGACGTGTACATGATCCGCCGCCAGCAGACCATGCGCTTCCTCGGTGGGTTCTATGCCTTCCCCGGGGGCAAGGTGGATCCCGGCGACGCCGACCCGGCGCTGCTCGCGCGTTGCCGCGGGCTCGCCGCCGACGCGGTCGAGCGCATTTTCCCCGGCAAGGAGGGCGCGCCCGCGCTCGCGTACTGGGTCACCGCCGCGCGTGAGCTCCTGGAGGAGACCGGCCTCCTCGTGGCGACCGACCGAGAGGGCCGGCCGATCTCCGCTGCCGATCCCGCCGTCGCCGCGATCGTGGCGGGCATGCGGCACTCGCTGGTGGCGGAGTCCGGCCGGCTGCTCGACCTCATGACCGCCGTCGACTGGTATCTGGACGTCGCGCCGCTGCGCTACCTCTCGCACTTCATCACGCCGCCGTCGAGTCCGATTCGCTTCACCGCTCGCTTCTTCCTGGCCCCGCTGCCCGAGGGCCAGGCGCCGCGCCTCTTCACCGAGGAGACGTCGGAGGGGCTGTGGATCGCGCCCGCCGAGGGCGTCACGCGCTACGAGGCGGGCGACATGCCCATGGCCGAGCCCGCCGAGTCCGGCCTCCGCTATCTCGCGGGCTTCCCGAGTCTCGACGCCCTCTGGGCGGCGCACGCCGACGGACGCCACAAGTTCCACGGCATTCAGGACCGCATCGTCGCCGCGGGCGTGGCGGTGCAGCGCCCGCGCGGCGTCCCCCGCCCGCGGTAAGCTCTAGGGCGTCATGGGCAACGCGACCATTTACCTGTTGGACGACGCCGTGCGTGAGGGTCACGGCGCCCGCCCGGCCCTGCGCACGCCGGCGGGCGAGGTGAGCTACGCGGCGCTGCTCGCCGTGGTCGAGCGCGCGGCCGCGGGCCTGCGCGCCCGCGGCGTGGGCCGCGAGGACCGCGTGGCCCTGCTGCTGCCCGATGGGCTCGCGTGGGCGGCGACCTTCTTGGGCGCGCTCCGCATCGGCGCGGTGGCCATGCCGCTGAACACGCGGCTGCCCGGCGCCGGCCTCGCCACACTCTTCGACGACGCTCGGCCGCGCGCGCTCGTGGCCGACCCGATGCTGCTCTCGGGCGTGGCCGACACCGTCGCCGCCGCCGGCATCCCCCACGTCCTGTCGTTCGAGGCGCTGCTGGCGTCCGAGGGCGCGAAGGTCGAGCCGGAGCCGGTCAGCGGCGACGCGATGGCGGTGTGGATCTACACCTCGGGGACGACCGGCACGCCGAAGGCGGCGATGCACCGGCACCGCACGATGGTCGCCGGCGGGAACTACGCCGCCAGCATCGTGGGTCTCCACGCCGACGATCGGATCCTCGCCACCTCGCGCCTCTTCTTCGCCTACGCGCTGGGCAACGCCCTCCTGAACCCGCTGCTCGCCCGCGCCACCGCCTGCCTCGTCGACGAGTGGCCGACGGTGGAGACGCTCGGCGCGCTGCTTCGCGAGCACCGCCCCACGCTGCTGTTCTCCGTGCCGACGTTCTACGCGCGCGTGCTCGCCGGCGAGCTTCCCGCCGATGCGCTCGCCTCCGTGCGCGTGTGCGTGTCCGCCGGCGAGCGCCTGCCCGCCGAGGTGTACCGTGCGTGGGGGGAGCGCTTCGGGCTCGAGATCCTGGACGGGATCGGTGCCACCGAAACGATCTTCATGGTGCTGTCGAGCCGCGCGGGCGCGAGCCGGCCGGGCACCACCGGCGGGCCAGTGCCCGGCAGCGAGGTGCGCCTCCTCGACGCGGACGGGCGGCCCGTCGCCCCGGGACAGCAAGGGGTGTTGTGGGTGAAGACGCCTTCGGTCGCGGCCGGCTACTGGGGGCGGCCCGACGACACGCGGCGCGCCTTCGACGACGGGTGGTTCCGCTTCGGCGACGTCTATTACGTGGACGGCGCTGGCCACTGGGTGCACTGCGGCCGCCAGGACGACCTCTTCAAGGTCGCCGGCCAGTGGGTGATTCCCTCCGACGTGGAGGCGGTCGCGCTGCGGCATCCCGATGTCGTCGAGGCCGGGCTCGTCGGCGCCGAGGAGGGCTCGGGGCTGATCAAGCCGTTTCTCTTCGTGGTGCTGCGCCCCGACGCGGGGGACGTCACCCGGTTGACCGCCGAGCTGACCGACCGCCTGGCCCGTGAGGTCCCGACCTACGCGCGCCCGCGCGAGGTGCGCGTGGTGCCGGAGCTGCCGCGCACCACCACCGGCAAGCTCCAGCGCCACAAGCTGCGGGAATACCTGACATGACCCCCGGCGCCCGCCATCGCTGGACGACACGGGTGCGCTGGAGCGAGGTGGACCCGGCCGGCATCGTGTTCTACCCCCGCTTCTTCGAGTGGTTTGACCTCGCCACCGAGTCCTTGTTCGAGGCGCTCGGCCAGCCGTGGCCCATCATCTTCCCGCTCTATGACATCGTGGGCGTGCCGATCGCCGAGTCGGGGGCGAAGTTCACCGCGCCCGTCCGCTACGGGGACGAGGTGTCCATCGACAGCGTGGTGGCGCACGTGGAGGAGAAGACGTTTCGTGTGGAGCACGAGGTGAAGGTCGGCGACATCGTCTGCGCGCGGGGCTTCGAGCTGCGCGCCTGGGTGGGTCGGCCCGCGCAGCCAGGCGACCGCCTCCGCGCGCGGGCCATTCCCGAGGAGGTTGTCAAGATGCTCAAGGACGGTGTGGAGGATCCCCACGGATGAACGGCCCCGAGGTGGTGTTCACGAAGTCCGCGCCCAAGACGGGCTTCTCCGAAGGCACCGAGTCGCCCATCGCCCAGGGCGTGAAGGTGGGCGGCTTTCTCTTCGTGTCGGGGCAGGGGCCGCTCGACCCGGTCTCGAAGCAGATCGTGTCCTCGGACATCGTCGAGCAGACGCGCGTCACCCTGGACAACGTCAAGGCGGTGCTGGAGGCCGGAGGCACCGCAATCGCCCACGTGGTGCGAGTGGGCGTCTACCTGCGGGACATGAAGGACTTCCCGGCGTTCAACCGCGTGTTCAAGGAGTACTTCGGCGGGGTCCAGCCCGCCCGCACCACGGTGGAAGCGGCGCCGCCGCGCGCCGGGGTGAACGTGGAGATCGATGCGATCGCGTGGATCCCGGAGTAAGGAGGCCCCCATGGGCTCGCTCGCCGGAGTCTTCCTGTCGGTGCACACGCCGCGCTACTGCACGCTCGAGGCCGCCTTCGAGGGGCGCCTCGCCTCCGAGGTGTTCCGTCCCGTGCGCGACGGCCTCGTCGCCCAGGGCCGTGACGTAGCCGAGGCGCGGCTCGACCTGATCGCAGTGAATTCGTGCCACCTCATCACCACGTTTCCCACCGTGATCGACGGCACGCCGCGGCATCAGGGTGTGCTCACCGCCCAGGAGGCGCCGGAGATCATCCACGGGGTGCGCTACGACTATCCGGGCGACTACGCCTTCGCGTCCACCCTGGCCACGCGGGGGAAGGCCGAGGGGCGGCAGACCGTGCTTGCCAACGACGTGCACTACCCGCTCGACTACGGCACGGTGATGCCGATGGTGTGCTATCTGGACCGCGCCCAGCGGCTGCCGCTGGTCCCGATCTCGGTCTGCCTGGCCGCGAACCTCGACGAGTGCTTCGCGTGGGGCCGCACGCTGGCCCGCGTCGCACGCGAGGGTGCCCAGCGGGTGGGCTTCGTGGCGAGCGGGAGCGTCTCGCACAAGCTCGTCCGTGGGCCGGAGAAGGGGCCACGGCCCGCGGACGAGGCGCTCGACCACGAGTTTGCGCGGCTCCTCGCCGGCGGCGACTACGACAAGCTCTGGAGCTGGCTGCCCGGCTACGTGGCGAGCGTGGAGGCCGAGATGGGTGGTCGGCACCTGGCCATGATGGTGGGGGCCCTCGTCGAGTCCGGCGCGCGCTACGAGACCCGCGTGCACGCCTACGGGCCTTCCTCCGGCTCGGGCAACTACGTGATTTCGCTCCTCGCGACGGCGTGAGCGGCGGGGCCGACGCCCTTCGTCGCCAGGGTGTCTTGGTGTACCATCGGAGGGCTCATCGGTGGCCCATGACACCTTTCAGGGATGCATAGGGGGAGGAGCAACGCCATGACGGAGCTCAGCAGGCGGACATTCCTTGGCGCGACGGGCACGGTGGCCGCCGGCGCGGCAGTCGGGCCGTGGGTGCGGCGGGCGCACGCGCAGGGCGCGCCGCTCAAGATCGGGCTCGTGCTGCCGTACACCGGCGTCTACGCGGTGCTCGGCGAGAGCATCACGCAAGCGATGGAGCTCGTCTTCGCGCGCGAGAACTGGACGGTGGCGGGCCGCAAGATCGAGATGATCAAGGAAGACGATGAGATGAAGCCGCCCGTCGGGATCCGCAAGACGGAGAAGCTCATCGATTCCGACAAGGTCGACATCCTGACCGGGCCCGTGCACTCCGGCATCCTCATGGGAATGCGGGACAAGGTGCACAACAGCAAGACCATCCTCATCGTGTCGAACGCCGGAGCCGACGCGGTTTCGCGCGAGCGCTGCTCCCGGTGGATCTTCCGCAGCTCGTTCTCGAACTGGCAGCCGAATCAGCCCATGGGAGGCTGGGTGGCCAAGAACGTCTCCAAGGACGTGTTCCTCACCGCCCCCAACTATCAGGCGGGCAAGGACATGATGGAGGCGTTCAAGGAGACTTTCGTGCCCGCCGGGGGGAAGGTGGTCGGGGAGGACTATCCCAAGCTGGGCGAGACCGACTACGCCCCCTATCTCACGAAGATCAAGCAGTCGGGCGCGAAGGCGGTGTACGCGTTCTATTCGGGCACCGATGCGGTGAACTTCGTGAAGCAGTTCGCCAGCTTCGGGCTCAAGCAGTCGATCAAGCTCACGGGCGCCGGCTTCCTCACCGAGCCGGACGTCCTCCCGGCGCAGGGCGCCGCAGCGCTCGGGGTCATGACGGGACACTTCTACACCCCGCTGCTCGACAACGCCGCGAACCACAAGTTCGTGAAGGACTTCCGTGACAAGTATTCCGGCAAGATGCCCGACGGCTTCGCCTGCCAGGGCCACGACACCGCCGAGGTGATCGTGCGGGCGGTGAAGGCCGTCAACGGCAATACGCAGGACAAGGACAAGCTGGTGGATGCGATCGCAAAGGTGGAGTTCGACAGCCCGCGCGGCCGCTTCCGGTTCGATCCCAAGACGCACAATGTGATCCAGCCCTACATCTACATCCGCGAGGTGCGCGAGGTCTCCGGCGGCCTCAACAACGTCCCCATCGACAAGGTCGCCGACGTCCGCGACCCCGGGACGGGGTGCACGCTGCCGGCGTAGCGTTGTCGCAGTTGTCAGCGGCGGCCCGGACGGCGGCACCACCTCCCTTGCTCGGTACAGCACTCGCCGGGAGATGGCGCCGCCGCCCGGGCCGCCGCTGCGTCGCGCGCACGAAGCGCGCCCCGATGCCCTGCCGCCCCGATCTCCCCCTATCTGCCCATGCCCGCTGATCTCTTCGCCCAGGCGCTGAACGGGCTTTCGTACGGTGTGCTGCTGTTCCTGCTCTCCGTCGGGCTCACGCTAATCTTCGGCATGCTCGACGTGGTGAATCTGGCCCACGGCTCGTTCTACATGCTCGGCGCCTACGCCGGCCTGACCCTCATCGCGGCCACCGGGAGCTTCTGGCTCGCCCTCGCCGCGGCCCCCATCGTCGTGGGACTTGTCGGCGCGCTGATCGAGCGGAGCTGCCTGCGCCCGCTGTATCGCCGCGGCCCTCTGGATCAGGTGCTCCTGACCTTCGGCCTCATCTACGTGTTCGAAGACCTCGTGAAGTGGATGTGGGGCGGCCGCATCCGCTCCATTCCGCCGCCGGAGATCTTCTCGGGCTCGGTGAACCTCCTCGGCGCCACCATTCCGTCGTACCGCGTGTTCGTGATCGTCTTCGGTTTCGTCATGGCGCTCGCGCTCTGGCTCGTCATCGAGCGCACGCGCGTCGGCGCCATCATTCGCGCGGGCGTGTTCGATGCCGAGATGTCGGCCGGGATGGGCATCAATGTTTCCCGCGTATTCACCATGGTCTTCGCCTTCGGCGCGGCGCTCGCGGGAATGTCGGGCGTGATCGCGGGACCGATCCAGTCGGCCTATCCGCCGATGGGGGCGAGCATCCTCATTCCCGGCCTCATCGTCGTGGCGGTGGGCGGACTGGGTAGTCTCAAGGGCTCGCTCGCGGGCAGTCTCCTCATCGGCCAGGCCGAGACCTTCGGCAAGGCGTGGCTGCCCGGCGCCTCCATGATGATCATCTATGCGGTGATGGCCCTCATTCTCCTCGTCCGCCCTCAGGGGCTCTTCGGCCGGGCGCTCCGGTGAGGGGGCGCGCCGCGGGCCTCGCCCTCGTGGTCGCCGCGGTGGCGGGCTTTCCGCTCCTCGCGGGGACGTATCCCGTGAAGCTCCTCCAGGAGATCCTCATCTTCGGCATCTTCGCGATGAGCCTGGATCTGCTCATGGGCTATGCCGGCATGGTGTCCTTCGGCCATTCCGCCTTCTTCGGCATCGGCGCCTACGCCGCCGCGCTCGCGCTGGTGAAGTGGCCCGGCCTCACCGCCGCGCTGCTCGTCCCCGCGGCGGCGGCCGCGCTGGGCGCCCTCGTCATCGGCTTCTTCTGCATCCGGGTGAGCGGCGTGTACTTCATCATGCTCACCCTCGCCTTCTCCCAGATGTTCTACGCGGTGGCGTTCCAGAATGCCTTCGTGGGCGCCGAGGATGGCATCACGGGCGTGCCGCGCCCGGCGGTGCTCGGCCTCGACATCGGGAGCCCCGCCCGCTTCCACGGCTACCTCATGGTCATCATCGGCCTCGCGGCGCTCTTCGTCTGGCGCGTGGCGCGCTCGCCGTTCGGCCACGTGCTGCGCGGCATTCACGAGAACGAGCCGCGCATGCAGGCGGTCGGCTATCCGGTGCATCGATACAAGCTCCTGGCCTTCATGGTCGCGGGGACGGTCGCGGGGCTCGCGGGCTCGCTCTACACGCAGTTCCAGGGCTCCGTCTCGCCGGACGCCTTCTTCTGGACCACCGCGGGCGAGGCGCTGCTGATGGTCATCATCGGCGGCACCGGCACGCTCGGTGGCGCCTTCCTCGGCGCGGCCGCCTTCATCCTGCTCCAGAGCCTCGTCTCCTCGTACACCGAGCGCTGGATGCTGATTCTCGGCCTGACGTTCGTGCTGCTCGTGCTCTTCGCGCCGGGCGGCATCGTGGGCGCCCTGCGGGGCCGCGTGGGGCTGCGCGCATGACCGCGCCGGGGCTGCTCGCGCTCGATCGGCTGTCCCGCTCCTTCGGCGCGCTCTCCGCGGTGAACGGGGTGTCCCTCGAGGTCGCCCCGCGCGAGCGACGGGCCATCATCGGGCCCAACGGCGCGGGAAAGACCACGCTCTTCAATCTCATCACCGGGCACCTCGCGCCGAGCGGGGGGCGCGTGCTGCTCGGCGGCATGCCGATCACCGGGCTCGCCCCCCACGCGTTGGCGCGCCGCGGGCTGGCCCGCTCCTTCCAGCGCAACAACCTCTTTCCACGCCTGTCCGTGCTCGAGAACCTGCGCCTCGCCGCCGCCGCCGACGGGCGGGGGAGCTGGAGCCTCCTCGGCTCGGTGAGTCGCCTGACCGCGCCGCTCGCGCGCGCCCGGGAGACCGCGGAGGCGGTGGGGCTCGCCGAGCGTCTCGACGTGCTCGCGGCGGCCCTCTCCTACGGGGAGCAGCGCCAGCTCGAAGTGGGCCTGGCCCTCGCCACGCGTCCGCGCCTGCTCCTGCTCGACGAGCCCACCGCGGGGATGTCGCCGGAGGAGACGGCGCGCATGACGCGGATGCTGGAGGGGCTCCCGCGCGAGCTCACGCTTCTCATCATCGAGCACGACATGGACGTGGTCGCTTCCCTGGCCGACCGCGTGACTGTGCTCCACTACGGCGAAGTGCTCACCGAGGGTTCCTTCGCCCAGGTGAAGGACGACCCGCGCGTCTACGAGGTCTACCTGGGCTCGGCATGACCGCCCTGCTCGGCGTCGACGGCATCGAGACCTACTACGGGGAGAGTCACGTCCTGCACGGCGTCTCGCTCCGCGTGGAGCCGGGCGAGGCGGTGGCCTTGCTGGGCCGCAACGGCGCGGGGAAGACGACGGTGATTCGTAGCATCGTGGGCTTCACCCCGCCCCGCGCGGGGCGGATCCACTTCGATGGCGAGCCCATTCATACCTGGCCCGCCTACCGCATCGCCCGCCGCGGCATCGCCCTCGTGCCGCAGGGCCGCCGCATCTTCGCGCCGCTCAGTGTGCGGGAGAATCTGCTCC
>Ga0207428_10001172_pt1 | contig 28239 bp, 28 predicted proteins | sample RhiMethybrSRZTD1_FD_187600 | JGI IMG/M metagenome (GOLD analysis project Ga0207428, IMG submission 187600) | Populus rhizosphere microbial communities from Tennessee, USA - Rhizosphere MetaG P. TD hybrid SRZTD1 (SPAdes) (version 3) | ecosystem: Host-associated > Plants > Roots > Rhizosphere >...
CGAGGAACTCCTCCGTCATCACCGCGCAGACCGCGTGGACGCCGAGATCCTGGCCTCCCGTCCGGCACGTTCCGTCGCGCCAGAACCCCGTCAGCGGGTCGTAGCCGCACGGCTCGAGCGGCCCGCCGAGCACGTTCAGCCCTTCACTCATCCCCGGGAGGATAAGGCCCTGGTGTCCGACTTCGAGTCGGACACCAGGGCCTTCACGCCCACCCCGTGACGAGCCATCGCCGGCGCGCGAACCGCGCCCCCATCGTCACGGCGCGGACGAGGATCAGCACCGCGAGGGCCGCCCATACCCCGCGGACGCCCCAGTTCTCCGCGACCGCGAGGCCGAGGCAGGCGGTGCACGCGGCGAACGCGACGACCATCGACCCTGCGATGTACGGGCCGTCGCTTGCCCCGATGAGGATCCCGTCGAGCGCGAAGACCGCGCCGCTCACCGGCTGGAGCAGGGCGAAGATCGGCCAGAGCGCCGCGCACTCGGCGAGCACCTCGGCGTCCGAGGAGAAGAGACGCGGCAGCACGTCGGCCAGCGCGAGCAGGAGGACTGCGAAGAGCGCGCCGGTCGCCACCGAGAGCGTGATCATGCGCACGCTGGCGTCGTACGCGCGGTCGGGCCGCCCCGCGCCGAGCTCGCGCCCCACGAGGATCTGCCCGGCGATCGCGATCGCGTCGAGCGCCAGGGCGAGCGCGAGGAACAGCTGGAACGAGATCTGGTACGCGCCGAGCTCCGCGTCACCGAACCGCGCGACGACCGCGCCCGCCAGCAGGAAGGCCGAGATCAGCGCAGCGGTCCGGACAAAGATGAACTTCCCCACCGAGAGCAGGCGCCGCGCGAAGCGAACGGCCGGTGCCATGTTCTCGCGCCCGGCCCGCGAGACGATCAGCCAGACGAAGCCCGCGCCCATGCAGGACTGCGCGATCGCGGTGCCCCAGGCCGACCCCTCGATCCCCCAGCCGAACCCGTAGACGAAGAGCACCTCGAGCGCGGCGTTGAGCACGTTCGCGAGCACGATCACGACGAGCGGCGCGGTCAGCTCCGAGCGCCCGCGGAGGAACCCCTGCCCCGAGAGCGCGAGGAAGAACGACGGGACGCCGAGCGCGACGATCCGCAGGTACGTCTCCGCGTAGTCGGCCGTCTGTCCCTCGACGCCGACGAGCGCGACCACCTCCCCGGCCAGCAGGACGAGCGCCACGCACAGCACGATCCCGATCGCGAGGGAGAGCCAGAACGCCTGCGCGCCCAGCCGCCGTGCGTCCACGTCCTGGTTCGCGCCGGTCGCACGGGCGACCTGCGCGGTCGTCGCGTACTGGAGGAAGTTGAACATCCCGAAGACCGAGACGACCGTCGCGGCCGCGCCGAGCGCCGCCAGCTGCGAGCGGCCGAGATGACCGACGATCGCCGTGTCGACGAGCACGTAGAGCGGCTCGGCGGCGAGCGCGCCGAGCGCGGGCACCGCGAGCCGGAAGATCTCGCGGTCGAACGCCGAGCGCAGCCGCACCGTGTCGTCCGTCAGGCGAGCGACATCTCGCGCGCGTTCCAACGCTCGATCGTCAGCTCGTACGCTCTGAGGTAGTCGGCGACCATACGCGCGGGAGCGAAGCGCTCTTCCACGGCACGGCGCTGGACGTGCGGATCGATGGCGTCGGCACGTTCGAGCGCTGCCGCCATCTCCTCCGCGCGGTCGACGATAACCCCGGTCACGCCGTCCTCGACGACTTCGGGGACTGCTCCGAATCGCGTCGCCATCACCGGGGTTCCACAGGCCATCGACTCGATCATGACCAGACCGAACGGCTCGGCCCACTCGATCGGGAAGAGCGTCGCTCGCGCGTGCTGCAAGAGCTCGATCTTTTCGTCGTGCGTCACCTCGCCCACGTACTCGATTCGATCGGAGAGGTGCGGATGGACATGCTCTTCGAAGTACTGCTGCTCGAGCGGCTCGCGGCACTTCCCGGCGAGCCTGAGCGGCAGGCCCGACTCCCGCGCCACCTCAACCGCCCGGTGTGCGCCCTTGTCCGCGGTCATGCGCCCGAGGAAGAGCAGGTAGTCGCCCCGCTCCGGCTTGAACGGATACCGAACGAGGTCGATGGCGTTTCTGCAGGTCGCGACCCAGGGCAGGTCGGGCATCGGAAGCCGCTGTGTATCGGACACCGCGATCAAGGCGTTGTTGGGCGTCATCGCGGTGATCTGGGCGTAGAGCTTCCCCGGCTCGCCGGTGAGCGGCCCGTGGACGGTGTGGGCGAACGGGGTCGGCCCCATCGAGCCCAGCGCAAGGCCGAGCAGCCCCGTGTGGTCCGAGATCACGTCGAACTCGTCGTCTCGAACGAGGCATGAGACGGTGTGCTGGAGCTCCCAGAACGTGTGCCCGATCCATTCGCTCGGCGCTACGTCGTAGATGGAGGCAAGGCGGGCGGTCGTCTGCGAGTCGCCCGATGCGAAGAGCGTGACGTCGTGGCCGTGATCGACGAGGCCGTCGGCGAGAAGCGATACGACCGATTCGATGCCTCCATATCCCGAGGGAGGCACCGGGAACCACACGGGGCTGAGCACCGCGATCCTCATGCGACCTCGTCGACGCCGATCCCGCTCGACGTGGACGTCACGTCCCAGGACCGGCCGAACCCGCGGACGCCTTGCAACGACAGTGAGACGCCATCGGGTGGCATCGCGCCTGCGAGCGTGCCGAGCCGTCGTTCCGCAGTGTTCGGCTCGAGGCCGAGCAGCAGTCGCAGGAGCAGAAGCGGAGTTCCCGCGGCCCACGCCTGCGGGCGGGCGGCGGTCGGGTAGCCGATCGGAAACGGGGTCTCCGAGCGGTCGAACCCGGCGAACACCTCGGGGAGCGACCACTCGAAATGGCGGGCCGCCTCCAGGAGGGCGGCCGCGATCCTGTGGACGGCGTCCCAATGTCCGTAACGGGCGAGTCCCCACGCGGCGAGCGCAGTGTCGTGGGGCCAGACGGTTCCGTTGTGGTAGCTGAGCGGGCTGTACGCGGCGTCGGACGTGGACATCGTCCGGAGACCCCAGCCGGACCAGAGCTCATGCCGGGTGAGGTGGTCCACGATCGCGTCGACCCGTCGCTCGGGGACGATGCCGCTCCAGAGCAGGTGCCCGAGATTCGAGCAGAGCGCATCGACTCGCTGTTTGTCGCGGTCGAGCGCGAGCGCGTAATAGCCGCCACGGTCGGGAACCCAGAACGCGTCGTCGAATCGCGCCTCGAGCGCCGCCGCCTCGCTGTCGAGGCGGTCGGCCAACTCGTGTGCTCCCCACGCCGCGCGGGCCAACTCCGCGAGTCGACGCTTTGCGTCGTAGACGTAGCCCTGGACCTCGGCGGGCGCGATCGGGGGCGCGGCATAACGGCCGTCGCGGAAGCGCTGGGAGTCGCCGGAGTCCTTCCACGACTGGTTCTCGAGCCCGAGCGAGCGCCGCTCGTACTCGACGAAACCGTCCCCGTCCCGGTCTCCGTACCCGTCGATCCACGCGAGCGCCGCGAGTGCCGGACCCTGGAAGCGGCGCGCGAGCTCGGCGTCGCCCGTCCAACGCCACACCTCGGAGAGGAGCACGAGATAGAGAGGCGTCGCATCGACCGTCCCGTAGTAGCGGGCGAACCACCGCTCCGCGGCCCGGCCGGCCCGTAGCTCGTGGAGGATCTTCCCCGGCTCGGCGTCGATCGCGGGATCGTCAACGTCAGCCTGGAGGTCGGCGAGCACGTCGAGGGCGTTCACGGCAAGCTCGGGCCCGAGGAGCATCGTCTGGAGGCTCGTGATGATCGTGTCGCGACCGAACACCGTCATGAACCAGGGCATACCCGCTGCGGGCAGGGGTCCAGACCTGTTTCCGTGACGAAGGCGGAGCGCCGCGAGATCGGCGACGGACTGGTCGAAGCAGTGGCCGAGCTCGTCCCACGTCGTGACAAGCCGCGGAAGCCGTAGCGACCAGGCATCGAGTGACTCGCGCACGCGCGCACGCTCCGTCCCAAATCGTCGTTGGACGCGCTCCGGGCGCTCGATCTCTCCGGTGAGAGAGACCGCGACGTCGACCGTCACCTCCCAGGCTCCGTGCGGGGCCAGCTTGATCGGATAGCGGACGACCCCGCCCTGGCCGTGGCCGTCGCGCGAGAGGACGACGTGCGTGCGTCCGCTCCGACCCTGTGGCTCCTGGAGCAGAATCCGGCTCAGCGCCTCGTCGAAGAGCGCCGGCGCAAGCGGCGGAAGGTCCGGTGCCTCGAGCGGATCGCCGAGCGCGAAGTCGTGCTGCTTGACGCTGATGATGTCCGCGAAGTCCGTCCCGAAGTCGAGCTCGAGGGTGAAGGACAGGGGATCCCGGGTCACATTGCGGACCACGATGTGGTCCTGGAGGCCGTCTCCCACGAACCGGTGTCGTGCGATCGAGAGGACGTCCTGGTCGAGCCCGTCGACCGGCGCATTTCGCGAGTAGAACGCGGCCGAGAAATACTCGACCTTGCCCGAGGACAGCAGCAGTGGGCGGCTGCCTGCGACCCTCAGCGTGAACCTCGAGAGAAACCGGGTGTCGTGCGCGTAGAGACCGTCGACACCGGCTTCGATGTCACCGAGGTCGTTGCAGATGCAGAAGGTCGAGCCTTCGAGAATGGTCGGCGACACCGGGCTAGTGCTCGTCCTTGCGCACCACGCGGGCGCCGCTCGATTGCGCGAGCGCCTTGATCACGATCTCGTCGAGGTTCACGTGCAGGGGACGCGTAAGGGCGAACAGGACGCAGTCGGCGATCTCGTCGGGCGTGACGGGGTCGAGCCCCTCGTAGACGGCAGCCGCCTTCTCGGAGTCCCAGCCGAAGCGGACGAGCGAGAACTCGGTCTCGACGAGCCCCGCGTCGACGGTCGTCACGCGGATCGGGCGGCCCAGCAGGTCTTCGCGCAGCGCATACGAGAACCCGCGCACCGCGAACTTCGACGCGATGTACGAGGCGCCGTGCGGGTACGCCTGCCGCCCCGCGACCGACCCCATGAACAGGATGTGACCTCCGTCGCGGATGTGCGGCAGGCAGAGCCGCGTGATCCGGAGCACGCCGTCGACGTTCGTGTGGAGGACGGTGGCCTCGACGTCCTCCGTCGACTCCTCGAACGGCACCCGGCCGAGGGCGAGCCCCGCATTGTTGAAGAGGATGTCGATCCCGCCGAGCTCGGCGACCGCCTGCTCGACGAACGCGGCGCTCGACGCCTCGTCGGTGACGTCGAGCGGAAGCGCGATGTCCGCGTCGACACGCTCGAGACGCCGCGCCCCGCCCGCGACGCGGACGCCGGCCTCGCGGAGCTTGCGGACGGTTGCGGCGCCGATCCCGGACGAGGCGCCCGTGACGACGGCCGTCTTGCCCGCGAGCTCCATCTACGTGTCCGACTTCGAGTCCGACACCTAGGCCAACTCGACCTTGTCGATCGTCACCGGCGACATCGGCTTGTCGCGGGCGTCGCGCTCTGTGAGCGAGATCCGGTCGACCACGTCCTGACCCGACGCGACCTGGCCGAAGACGGTGTGCTTCCCGTCGAGCCACGGGCACGCGTCGGCCGTGACGATGAAGAACTGCGACCCGTTCGTGTTCGGACCGGCGTTCGCCATCGCGAGCGCGCCGCGCGCCACGGGATGGCCGCTCGGCTCGTCCTCGAACGTGTAGCCGGGACCGCCGGTGCCGTCGCCCACCGGACAGCCGCCCTGGATCATGAAGTCCGGGATCACGCGGTGGAACGAGAGGCCGTCGTAGAAGCCGTCGGAGGCGAGTTTCGTGAAGTTCTCGACGGTCTTCGGCACCTCTTCTGGGAAGAGCTCGATCTCGATCGGGCCCTCGCTGGTGTGGAGCGTCGCCTGTGTCATGCCCCGACGCTACCAGCGTCGCAGCGCGTCCCCGCAGAGGGTGTCAAGCGCCCCCCAGAGCCATGTTTGGCGGGCTTAACATCCCGCCAACATCTAGGCGTCGAGATGCCTGCGTACACTCCTTGAGATGGCAACGGCTGCGGAACCGCTCTCGGGCCTGCCCCAGGCAGAGGCGTCCCAGGACCTGGCCCGCAGCTGGAAGAAGCTGACGCGCGCTGCGACGGTCGTCGCGGTTCTCACCTCGCCGGCGCTCTATATCTGGTTCACCCAGCGCAGCGACCTCTCCTGGTGGCAGGCGCTGCTCGCGACGGTCGCGATCGTGGTCGTGTTCCGCGGCTTCGCCGATCTCCTCTTCCGCCGGCTGATCCCCGCGCCGAGCCTCTTCGGCGTCGAGAGCCGCGAGCTGCGCGAGGAGGACGTCGTCAGTCGCCGGCGCGCGTGGTTCTGGCGCTTCTGGTTCAAGATCGCCGTGATGTTCGTGGTCGTGATCACGATCATCTGGCTGTTCCGCGGCGGCTCGTGGTTCAGCACGATCGGCTTCATCATCGGCGGATTCGGGACGATCCTCTCGTCGCCCGCCCTGTGGATCCAGGTCGTCTTCGTCTTCTTCCTGTTCATCGCGAACTTCGGGATCCTGTTCGGCCCGCTGCTCGCGATGAACCTCACGCAGATCAAGACGTTCGAGCCGGGCGACGCGCAGTGGGGCGTTAAGCTCGACGACGTCCGAGGCCAGGCGGAGGCGAAGGAGGAGGTCCGGCGCGTCGTCTCGATCTGGCAGTCGGGCGAGCAGTTCGAGCGCCACGGCGGCAAGCGCGAGCGCGGCGTCCTCTTCTTCGGGCCTCCCGGCACCGGGAAGACGATGCTCGCGAAGGCCCTCGCCACGGGCTTCAACTCTCCGTTCGTGTCGATCCCGGGGTCGGGCTTCGCGGCGACGTTCATCGGCATCGACGCGATCGTCGTGCGCTACCTCGCCTGGAAGGCGAAGCGCGCCGCGCGCAAATGGGGCGGCACGTGCATCGTGTTCATCGACGAGATCGACGCCGTCGGGATGCGCCGCCAGGCGCTCGGCCAGGGGAGCTTCGGCGGCGCGATCAACGTCCCGCCGCTGACGCCGCTGAGCCTTCACGACGACCTCTTCTACGGGCCGTGGGGCTCGCTCAACCCCTCCGGCGACATGGTGCTCGAGACGCGCGCCTGGCGCGAGAAGCTGTTCGCAAACCGCGAGACGCCGACGATCGGGGTGAGCGGCTTCGCAGCGACGATGATGCGCTTCTACGGCTTCATGTTCCCCGGAGGCATGGGCATGGGCGGCGGCGGCATGGCGCTCAACCAGCTGCTCGTCGTGATGGACGGCATCGACAACCCGCCGTTCATGCGCCGGGTGATCACGAACAAGACGAACACACTGCTCGACGCGAGCTTCATCGTCCCGCGACGGGTCAAGGGCAAGTCACTCCGGCTGCCCGCGCCGAGGCCGCGGAGCGAGCAGGTCTACTTCATCGGGGCCACGAACGTGCCGATCGACCGCCTCGACCCGGCGCTGATCCGGCCTGGCCGCATGGGCCGCCACGTCTGGTTCCGGACGCCGACCAAGCACGACCGGCTCGACATCATCGACCTCTACATCAACAAGGTCTCCCACGACGCCGACCTCGACATGCCGAGGCGCCGTGACGAGATCGCGCGCGTGACGAACGGCTACTCGCCGGCGATGATCGAGCAGGTCACCTCGATGGCACTGACGATCGCGCACCACTCGGGGCGCGAGCGATTCAGCTGGGAGGATCTCGTCGAGTCGATCACGACGCTCGAGTCGGGCACCGCGATCGGGATCGAGTACATCGAGCGCGAGGGCCGCGCCATCGCGATCCACGAGGCGGGCCACGCCATCGCCGGGCACTCGTTCATGAAGGACTTCGAGTCGACGCGCCTGTCGATCCGGCGCCGGGGCGACTCCGGCGGGCACCACCAGGCCAGGGAGAAGGAAGAGCGCTTCGCCCGGTTCCAGAGCGAGATGTTCGCTCAGCTCGTCTGGGGCCTCGGTGCGATGGCGGCCGAGCGCGTCTTCTACAACGAGAACTCGACCGGCGTCGGCGGGGACGTGATGTCGGTCACCGCCCAGACGGCGGGGATGGTCGGCGCCGCCGCGATGGGGCCGCAGCCGTTCCACGTGACGCTCGAGAAGGGCGAGAGCGAGGACGACGCTCGCCAGCGCGTGCTCGAGCGGTTCGAGGGGATCGGTCTCCAGATCATGAACCGCATGGGCGGAGGCGGCGGCCCGATGGCGCCCGACCCGATCTCCGGCGCTCTTTCCGACCCCGCGAAGCGCCGTGTCGGCGCGCAGATCATCGGCCAGGCGTACGTCGTCGCGCACAACCTGGCGAAGGAGAACCAGGAGGCGCTCGCGCGCATCGCCGACGTCCTGATGGAGAAGAAGGAGATCTTCGGCGACGAGCTGCTCGACCTGCTCGACTCGGTCGGCCTGCGGATTCCCGAACTCGACTACGGCGACGAGGCAGTCTGGCCGCCGCCCTTCTTCGCCGTCGCCAGCCGCGAGCGTCGCCCGAAGGAGATCGAGGCGAAGTGAGCGAGCAGGCCGAGCCCCGCCCCTTGATCGAGGCGGAGCCCGCGAAGCCCGTCGAGGACTCGGGCTCGGTGCCGCGCAGCGAGATGGCGCGCCGGACCGGCTACCGGCGACGCTTCGCGATCGTCTACGGCGCCCTCGCCCTCGTCGGGGGTATCGCGATCGGCGCCTTGATCGTGCTGGTGAGCCGTCCCGATGCCGTGCCGAACCCGTCATGGTCGGCGTGGGAGCCCGATGGCAGCGCGAACGCGCGGGTCAAGCAGATCGCAGATCACGTCGCGAAGGAGTACCGCTTCCAGGGAGAGCAGATGGCAGTCGCGCTCGGTGGGCCTCCGACGGTCGCGGCGGGCGGTGACTCGACGAGCCCCATTCCCGTCGCAGCGATCGCGGTCCGCCCCGACACCTCGACCGGACAGGCCGAAGAGGACGACATCGAGCTCGTCGACGCCTCGAAGAGCATGCAGTACGTGCTCTGCGGCCTCGGCGACGGCTGCGCGCTCTCGAGCGGGCCACCGACCGAGGCGCGCCACACTCTTCTCCGCCGCGAGGCCCTCGAGCTCGCGCTCTACACCTTCAAGTACGTCGACGGCGTCCAGTCGGTGACCGTCTTCCTGCCGCCGCCCGCCGGCGGCCAGACGGCGGGGACCGCGGTCTTCCTCGAGCGTGGCGACACGGGCCCTGAGCTCGCCAAGCCGCTCTCCTCGACGCTCTCGCCCCTCACGCCCTCGGTCGGCGCGATCAAGGCCGGCGAGCTCCAGACGCTCAACCGCATCACCCGCTCGCGGCTTTACCAGTTCCAGTACACGCAGGCCCAGGACCTCTCCGCGGTCCTCGTGCTCGACCCGATCGCCTGAGCGATGTCGTCCGCAAGACCGGAATCCGCAGAGGCGGATCCCGGCCGCGGGAATCCCCGCCTTCGGCGGGGCACGTCCCTGAAGGCGGCCGCGTTCGCGGCCGCTGCCGCGTCAGATCCCAGGCTCGTCCGGGCAAAGGAGCGCCTCGACCGGCTCGACTGGTGGCCGCGCCCGGTGCGGATCGAGCACGTCCGGATCGTCGTCACGCCGTGGCTCTTCCGTCTCCGCCCCTGGCGCGGCTTCGACGGGTTCGCGACGCACTTCGTGATCTTCTTCCGCCGCGCCGACGTCCACGACGGCCTGATCACGCACGAGCTCTGCCACGTCTGGCAGATGCAGCACCGCCCGCTCCGGATGCCGCTCAGCTACCTCCGCACCGGCTACCGGCGGAGCCCGTACGAGCGCCAGGCGCGCGAGGCGGCCCGCCGAACGGCCACTTGAGGTGGCCCCGCGGGGTCGCGGCGACTGGTGTCGACGCGCTAGCATGGCCTGAAGGGAGAGGAGGAACTTCATGAGGCTCGCTGCGTCATTCACCCTGGCGCTCGTCTCGGCAGTCGTACTGCTCTACACCGGCCTCTGGCTCGGCTCGCGCGAGAGAACCTGTGCCGTCGTCCCCAGCAACTACGGCAAGGTCGTCGTCTGCTCGAGCGACTACGCGCAGCAGATCGACCAGTAGCTCATCCGCGCTCGCGCCAGACGAGCGAGACGACAACGCAGCGCGGCGAGAGCCCGAACCTGGGCGGCTGCGGCGGCGTCGACGACGAGCGTCGTGGCGCGGGCGGCGCCATCGGCGCGCGGTCGTCGCTCTGCTGGCCCACCGATCTAGGCTACTCCGCCCGGGTCCTCACCTTGCACTTCGCGCCGGCGTTGGCATCGCGGGCGTGCTCTGCGAGGATGCCTCGACAGTGCCCCCACTCGACGACGCCGGGCAGAGCGGGGAAGGTGCGGTGACGCAGATGACCTCGCGTCGAGCGGAGTCCGTCGCCTTTGCCCAGGACGCCTACGCCACGCTGACCGGCGGGATCGGGCTCTGCACGGCCACGTGAACCGCACCCGAATCGCGGCGAGTGACGGCGATTGCGTCCATCGAGTCGCGGCGACCTGCGGCGAGTCGCCGGTGTGGTCCGTACGCGAGCAGGCGCTCTACTGGACCGACAACCTCGGCGAGTGCATCCACCGGCTGGACTCGGAGAGCGGGAGAGGACAACGCATCGCGCTTGGCCGGAACGTGATGGCCATCGGCCTGCGAGCAGGTGCTGGGCTGGTACTCGCGCTCGCCAAGCACCTCGCCTTCTACGAGCCCGGTGGCGAGCTCGAGCTGATCATGAGCGTCGAGCAAGACCAGCCGCGCAACCGCTTCAACGACGCCAAGGTCGACCGTCGAGGCCGCTACTGGGCCGGCACGATGAACGACGTGGATTGGGACAAGCCCTCCGGCTCGCTCTACCGCGTCGACACGGGCCTCGAGCTGAGCCGACTCCAAGGTGCGGTTGTCTGCGCCAACGGGCTCGGCTGGAGCCCGGACAACCGGACCTTCTACTTCTGCGAGAGCTTCCGTTACGCGATCTTCGTCTACGACTTCGACCCCGACGCCGGCGTTCCCTCGGCGCGGCGAATGTTTGCGACCGTCGACCACGGCAGTGGAGGGTTCCCGGACGGGCTGACGGTCGACGCAGAAGGCGGCGTTTGGAGCGCACAGAACGGCGCCGGTCGAGTTGTGCGCTACGCCCCCGACGGCGAGGTCACGCACGAGGTCGAGGTGCCCGTCCCCCAGCCGACGAGCTGCATGTTCGGCGGGCCGGACCTCGACGTTCTCTACATCACCACCTCGCGCCAGAACATGACGCCCCAGCAGCTCGGGCGCTACCCGCTGTCGGGCAGCGTGTTCGCCTTGCGCCCGGGCCTGAGCGGTCTCCCAGAACCGCTCTTCGCAGGGTAGGCGGCCGTCAGGCCGCCACCGCTGCACCTTCGGTCGACCCGATCTCCTCGCGCCGGACGAAGACGATCGTCGCGGCGAGGCCGGCGACCGCAAGCCCGACGCAGACCCAGAACGCCCATTGCGTGCCGGCGGTGAACGCGGTCGGGAACGGCTCGCCGGTGGCGACGAGATGGTTGAAGTGGCTCAGCGAGACCGACGAGGTGACGGCGACGCCGATTGCGCCGCCGATCTGCTGGCTGGTGTTGAGCAGCCCGGACGCGAGGCCCGCCTCGTCGTGCTCGACTCCGGCGAGCGCGGCGATCGAGACCGGGATGAACGTGAACGGCAGCGCGAAACCGACGAGCAGGTAGCCCGGCAGCAGGTCGGACCAGAACGAGCCGTCCGCCGGGATCTGGGTGTACCAGAGCATCCCGGCGGTCATCGCGACGAACCCGACCACCATGATCGGTTTCGCCCCGACCCGCGTGACCAGCGCCTGAGCGACGCCGGCCCAGAGGACGGCGGAGCCCGCGGTGGCGATGAACGTGACGCCCGTCTTCAGCGCTGACCAGCCGAGCACTTGCTGGACGTAGAGCGTCAGGATGAAGAAGTTGGCGAACACGACGGCGCCGAGCAGCAGCGCCGAGATGTTGGCGCCGGTGACGGTGCGGACGCGGAAGATGCGGAACGGCATCAGCGGATCCTTCGTCCGCGACTCGATGACGACGAACGCGACCAGCAGCAGCGCGGAGAGCGCGAGCCGCAGGAGTGTCCAACCCGATCCCCAGCCGTGCTCCGGCGCCTTCGACACCGAATACACGAGCAGGGCGAGGCCGGCCGTGACCGTGACCGCGCCTCCGATGTCCTGGGAGGTCTCGCGCTCCGACCTGCTCTCACGGACGAACCGCGGCGCCAGCAGGAACGCCGCCACGCCGACCGGGACGTTGACGAAGAAGATCCACTCCCAGCCCGCGTACTCCGTCAGCACACCGCCCGCGAGCACGCCGACGGCCGCACCGGAACCCCCGATCGCCCCCCAGACGCCGAGCGCCTTGTTGCGCTCCGCCCCCTCTTCGAAGGTCGTCATGATGATCGAGAGCGCAGCCGGGGAGATGATTGCCGCACCGAGTCCCTGGACCGCGCGCGAGGCGATGAGCACGCCCTCGGACCAGGCGAGCCCGCAGAGGAACGACGCGATCGTGAACACGACGACGCCGATCAGGAAGAGCCGCCGCCTGCCGAACAGGTCGGCAAGACGCCCGCCGAGCAACAGGAAACCGCCGAACGTGATCGCGTAGGCCGTGATCACCCACTGCAGGTTGTCGCGCGAGAAGTGCAGCGACTCGCCGATCGACGGCAGCGCCACGTTCACGATCGAAACGTCGAGCACCGTCATGAAGAAGGCCGCGCACACGATCGCGAGCGCCTTCCATCTCCTCGGATCAGGTTCGGCCATCGCCTGCTATCCCCTCGATTCACGAGAACGGACGTGGTGTTGCCGACACTCTAGGGATCCGAAACAGCCATGACCGCCCGAACGAGCGCGCGGACTCGGCCAAGAGGCGTACTCGCAAGAGGTGATCTCGTTCGGCTTCTGGGCCGGCGACGACAACATCGTCAATCCGAAGAATCACGACCACCGCGAGGCACGCCTTGCGGAGCGAACGGCTTGTTTTCTCCGCTCCGACGACCTCTGACCCACCGAACCCACCGTGCAGGAGAATTTGCAAGCTGGGGGTGACCAGGCTCGTCAGACGCGGAGGCGCCAGGACAGCACCGGGACAGCACGCAGTCGTACCATCAGCACCAACCGCACATGCGGCACCCGATGGATTCGGGGCTCCCCCTGATGGCGCTGCGCGAAATGGGCGGTGCAGGACTCGAACCTGCGGCCACCTGCGTGTAAGGCAGCCCGGGCGGTTCTGCGGTTGCGATGGATTCTCTGCGAATTACAGGTCTGAGCAGGGATTTCTCGACGTCGTCCGAGCTATCGAACAACGGCCTGATGCTCGATTCTGCGCGCATGGTGTGGGATATATGTGGGATGGGGCTGTCGCTCGTTTTGCAAACAGTCAACGCTTCTTCGCACCTGGGTGCATCTGCGTCTCGCGGTCGTGGGGGTTCCGGGGAGATCTCGCGTGCTGAGCGTGGCGAAGCTGACGCTTGGCCAGGAGGCCTATTACGAGCAGCAGGTCGTGCGCGGGCTGGACGACTACTACGCTGGTCGGGGTGAGTCGCCGGGGGTCTGGGCGGGGCGCGGCGCAGCGGAGCTCGAGCTCTCAGGCGTCGTCGGGGACGGCGATCTCGGGACGCTGCTCCGCGGGATCGACCCGGCGACCGGGAAGCAGCTGCGGAAGCCGGTCAGGGAGCGGACGATCCGGGTGCGCGCGCTCGACGAGACCGGCAAGTGGGTGGAGGACTGGAAGCCGCTGAAGCCTCTCTCCGGCTACGACCTCGTCTTCTCCTGCCCCAAGAGCGTGAGCCTGCTACACGCGCTGACCGACGACGAGCGGGTCAGGCGGGAGATCTCGGAAGCGCACGAGACCTCCTGGCAGGCATCGCTCGCCTACTTGGAGCGGGAGGCATGCGTGGTGCGGCGCGGCAAGGGCGGCAAGCTCCGCGTGCACGGCCAGGGGTTCGTGGCGGCGGCGTTTCGGCATCGGACGAGCCGGGCGCAGGATCCGCACCTGCACACGCACGTGGTGGTCGCGAACATGACCCAAGCGGAGGACGGGACCTGGCTCGCGCTCGACGGCGAGGCGATCCTGAAGACGTACCGGCTCGCCGCCGGCTACCTGTATGAAGCGAACCTCAGGCACGAGCTGACCCGACGGCTCGGGGTGTCCTGGACGGAACCTGTCAAGGGGATGGCCGAGTTCGAGCGGGTGCCCGAGGAGGCGATCCGTGCCTTCTCCAGGCGCCGGCAGTCGCTCGTCGAGCACATGGAGGCGATGGGCACCGACGGGTTCGCCGCCTCCCGTATGGCGGCGCTCGCGACCCGCGAACAGAAGGAGCAGGTCGACCTGCCGCGCCTACGCGAGGAGTGGAAGGCACGCGCCGCCGAGCACGGGCTCGGGCGGCGGGAACTCAAGCGACTCGGCCGCGAGCGCTCGCGCGAACCGGTGCTAGCAATCGATCGCGACGAGCTCGCCGCGCGCCTGTTCGGGCCCGACGACGGACTGACCGCGAAACAGACTGCGTTCTCGATGCCCGAGCTTGTGTGCGCCGTCGCAGGCTCGCTGCGAGAGGGCGCATCGATCAACCGCGTGCTCGAGGAGGCAGAAGCGCTCTCCCGCCATCCCGTGCTGGAGCCGCTCGAGCAGGACGAAGCTCCCGGCCGGCCGGCACGGTTCACCACCCGCGAGCTGCTCCAGGTGGAACGCCGAGCGATCGGGCTCGCGCTCGGCGGCCGCGAGGCGGACGCGCCGCGCCCCGACAAGACAGTCCTTGCACGTCTGCTGATGGAGTCGGGAGGAGAGCTCACGGTCGATCAACGGATGCTCGTGCACGAGGTCTCCTGGCGACCCGGTCGTGTCGTCTGCATCGCCGGCGCGGCCGGCACCGGCAAGACAACCGCATTGCGCGTCCTCGCCGACGCCTACCGCGAGAGCAGCGTGCCGCTACTCGGCACCGCCCCGAGCGGCCGCGCGGCCGACGAGCTCCAGACCGCGACCCGCGTCCCCAGCTCGACCCTACATCGTCTACTGCTCGTAGCGCACCGCGAGGACGGGCTGCCTCGCGGCTGCGTGCTCCTCATCGACGAGGCCGGCATGGCGGAGACGCGCATCCTCGCACCCGTGCTCGAGCTCGTCGCGGAAGCAGAAGGACGCGCGATCCTGGTCGGCGACCCGCACCAACTCCCGCCCGTCGGCGCCGGCGGCCTCTTCCCCGCCCTCTGCGAACGACTGGGCGCGATCGACCTCACGGACAACCGCCGCCAGCGCGACCTCACCGAGCGCCGGGCGCTCGCCCGTCTCCGCGACAGCGACCCGCACCCCTACCTCGCGCACGCCGCGCGGAGCGGCCGCCTCCACCTCGAGCACGACCCGACCGACGCCAAACAGCGCCTGCTCGAGGACTGGTGGCAGGCCGCCCAGCACGACCTCCCGGGCAGCGTCATGCTCGCCCACCGACGAGCCGACGTCCGCGACCTCAACGAAGCCGCACGAACGATCCTCACACGCGCCGGTCGCCTCGGCCCCGACACGCTCGAGGCCGGCGAGCGCGCGTTCCGGGTCGGCGACCGCGTCCTCTGCCGCCGCAACGACCGCACGCTCGGCGTCCGCAACGGCGCCCGCGGCACCGTGGTCGACCTTGAGCCCTCAGCACTGACTCTACGGACGGACTCCGGTCAGCTGCGCTCACTCCCCCTCCCCTACGCCGCTGCGGACCTCGACCACGCGTACGCGCTCACCGGCCACGCCGCCCAAGGCGCCACCGTCGAGCACGCCTTCGTCCTACTTCCCGACCACGGAGCCCTGCGCGAGTGGGGCTACGTCGCCTGCTCGCGCGCCCGCGCCGAGACGCACATGTACCTCGCCGAGCGAGACGCCATCGAGCACGAGGAGACCCCGCTCCGCGAACCCAACACGCCCGGTCCGCCCGAACGCGCCGCGCGCGCCCTCGGGCGCTCCGCCTCCGAGCCGCTCGCACTTGACCAGAGCCGGGACCGACACGACTCAGCGACGCGCTCCATCGCCCAGCAGCAGGAGCACTTCGATCAGCTACGCGACGAGACGGTCGAACGACTCGCAGCAGCCCAGGGCGAACTCGGGCGCCTCCACTGGTGGAAGCGGGATAGCCGAGCGCAGCTCGAAGCACAGATCGGCCGCGACCAGCTCGCGCTCGAGCGTACCGACCAAAAGCGCGAGCAGCTGCGCGAACGCGGCCGACGGCGATCCCGCGTCCTCGCGCTCGCTCACGAACGCGACGAGCTCATACCCCCGCTGCGACCAGAGCCGCCGCGGCCGCGTTTGGAGCGCGAACCGCCAGGGCTCGGGCTCGAACTCTGATGCACACGAGTCAGCTGCGACGCGACCGGCTCCCGCGTCGGGGGTCGCTGTCTGGGGCAACCCGGATGATTCCCAAAGCCGCGCGGCGCCGGAGGGATCGTCCGGCGACCGGCTCGGCATGGGCCGCCCGCCCGACATGGAGACCCGTTGAGCGAGCAGCGGAAGTACCGGACGGGGACGCCGAAAGGAAGATCGAGATCTGCTGGCCAATCCAACTGAAAGGAATCTCGTGAGCTGGCTATTGAGTGAGTGATGCACGTGATCGGGTTACGGACGGGCTTCGGCACCATCCATCAGATCGAGGCCGTAGATGTGCAAGCCGTCGTCAAGCGTCGAAAAAGAGGCGAGCGTTGTCGGCCCCGTCCCTCGCATTGTTCCCGACCACCGTGGGTCCTTCAGCCTGCGTCCAGTGGATACGAAAGGAGGGGCCTCGCCAGCCGGTCGCAGGCACCCACAACTTATCCCGACTCGCCAGACGCGACTCGCCAAGGCGTAGCGGGACTCGATGCGGTTCACAACTGTCTGAAGATGGGAGGTGCTGTGGTCTCTCAAGCGCTCGCTTCGGTCTTGGGCTCAGACACTCGGTCGAATGTGTCTCGCCGGCTTCTGTTCGCCAGCCTCGCAGTGATAGCGTCGCTCATATGGGTCGCTACCGCGTTCGCCTCAAGCCGCGACTATCTCTGGAACACGCAGCTTGCTGCGAGCTGGGGCCACTCCGATCTCGTGTCCCACAGTCATTACTTCAACTCGATCTATCCGTCGGACCCAACCGCTGGGTGGCCGACCGGCGTGTTCGAAGCCGTGTCCGGCGGCAGTCACTTTGTACTGAACGGCAACGGCAAGATCGAGTACTCGCATCCATCGACATATTACGATCAGCCATGGTGTTGGAATAGGGATAGCGTCGCTCACACTTTTTCTCGCTGTACCGCACAATGGTAGGGGTGGAGGGATGAGAATGCGTAAGCTCGTTCCGTATGCACTTTTCCTCGGTCTGCTGCTCATTGGTGGACTAACAGCTGGATCGATCTTGAGTCGTGGCGCGACAGCGACAAGTCCGCTGTCTTCTGCGACGGTCGGTGTTCTTGCGCACCCCGCTCAAGCCACCGACGTGCTTCCGTCAAGCGTTCTCGAGTTACCCTCGGCTCGGCAGTACGACCTTCAGGGGGTGCGGCTGTCACAGGAGGTGGACGGCCGAAAACTCTTCGTCGTCCCTAGCAAGGACGGACTGCTCTGCCTGGTTGTCTCCTCGGCTACAGAGTCGATGAGCAACTGCGGGGCACCCAAGCTGCTTGAGAACAGCGCTCTCTATCTCGAGCAACCATCCGACAACGGCACGATGCACGTTTGGGGTGTCGTGGGTGACGAGGTTACGACCGTCGAGGGTGCTCGCGTCATCGACAACACGTTCGCCTACCAAGGCGAAGCAACACCACAATTGCACATCTCGTCGGGCTCTGAAAGCCGGGTGCTCGATCTCGGCAGTCTCGACCCACCGACTCCCTAGTAGTTGGAGGGCGATCGCTTGGGGGGTGACCGCGAGAGGGCACTGCGTTCCGCATTGCCCTCTCGCGGAGCGTGATCGGGCTAAACGCGCAGGGAGCGCCTTCCCCGGCCCCGAGACCGCTGTCATCCTTCCTGTGGAGCTTGCCTTCGTATTGCGAGTAGTTCAGACCCGGTCCCCGAGCCTCTTCATCCCTTGCCTCCCGGTCGGATTTGCGGTGTCTGCCTCGTCCATGTCCCCATCGCCGTGGATCTTTCGCGTGATCCACGTGCCCTGACACAGTCGGCGGCGCGTGGTCTGGGTGCGCTCGATGTCCACATATCCGCAGCAGGCCGAGCAAGGGTTCACGAGCGCTGAGGGCGAGACCGGCGAGCGCTCTTGGTTCCCAGCGGCCCTGATCCTTCGCCCTCCTCGCACTTGCGCATTCGCAGACTCCAAACGCGGCGGAAAGATTCCCGCCGGGCCGGACATAGGGGAGCGAGTGGCGCGTGCGATCGCCTACTCGACTGGGTCCAACCCGCCCCATCGGGGCGCCAGACAGGAGGGCTATACATGCACTGCCGCAGACTTATTGCCGTGGCCACGGCCGCTGTGCTGATGGTTGCCGTCGTTACGGGCTCCGCACTCGCGAGCAGCAGCTCGGCGAGCGAGTCCCGGCCGGGACTCGCTCTGTTCGAGGGGAAGCTCATCGACCTCTCGAACGGCTGGGGTGAGGCGAATGCATGTGTCGTGTTCGATGTCGACCGTCTCGCGGAGTGTTTCCGCGATGCCGATAGCCTGCACGCGCGTGAGACGACGATTGGAGCCGACTCGATCCTCGCCTCGTGCTCGACCCCGCTCAGGCTGTTCCCCAACGCCGGATACGGCGGAGGTGAGCTCGACATCTACCCGCGCGGCACGTGGCTCAACCTGTCGACGTGGGGGTTCGACAACCAGCTCTCGTCGTATCAGGTCGGCGCGTGCGGCGCACACCTGGCCGAGAACGCCAACGGCGGCGGGAGCTGGTACCCCGGCAACACGAGCGCTGGAGCCCAGGCGTCATCGATGGTCTCGGGCTGGGACAACCGGGTCTCCTCGGTCTACCTGCAATAGGCGGCGAGCGTCGCGTATCGCCGTGACCGGTCGAGCCGAGCGGCCCGGAGTTTCCGATCAGGGGCCGCTCGCGCCTGCGGTGCAGATGACCACTCCGACTGCGGCGGAGTCCGAGACCGCAGCTTCGGCGGCAAGAGTGTCCGAGGATCGATCAGACGCTGAGGCGCGCTTCCGCCGCGCGTACCTCGAGCACTATCGGGCAATCCTCGCCTACGCGCTTCGGCGCGGCGTCGACCATGCCTCCGCGGAGGAGATCGTTGCAGAGACGTTTGCCGTCCTCTGGCGCCGCCGCGACGACGCGCCCGACCCGGACGCGCTCTTGCCGTGGCTCTACGGCGTTGTCGCGAGAGTTCTCGCGAACCACCGTCGACGAGCGGCGCGGCGCGAGCGACTGTCCTCCCGCCTGCAAACCCTTATGCCCGAACATCCCGAAACGGAGTCGGTCGCGTTCGATCGTCTCGAGGTCAGAACTGTCATCGACGCGCTTCAGCAGCTGAGCGCCGGCGATCGAGAGGTGCTGCTCCTCGCCGCGTGGGAGGGCCTGTCGCACCGGGAGATCGCCGCCGCGCTTGGCTGCTCCGATAACGCAGCAGCGATCCGGCTCCACCGCGCCCGAAACCGTCTCACGGAGGTTTGTCGAAAGAAGAACACCAGAACGCGCCATAAAGAGGCGGAAGGCAGCTCCGACCACTGCGGCCACGACGAGGGAATTCGATGAAAGACGGAAGCGATCCTTTCGAGACACTGCGGCGGATCAACCCCGTCGATTCGAGCACGCTCCCGGACCCGGGACGCTCACAAGAGGCGCTCGACGTCATGGAACGGATCATGCGCGGCGACATCGCTCCGCCTGCCGCGAGGCGCTTCGGGCGAACCAGATCGCTCTTGCGCACGCGCCGTGGGCGGGTCTACCTCATTCCCATCGTCGCCGCAGCAGCGCTCGCCGCTGCCGCGCTGGCGTGGGCCTTGACCCGAGGCCCCACACAGCACCTCGACATCGGCTGTTACGCAACGATCAACCTGCAAGGCAGAGCCGCCGTCGTGCCCGCGACCGAGGAGCCGCCGATCGAGACCTGCAAGAAGTTCTGGCTCACCGGCGCCTTCGGGAAGCCACCGCCGCCGCTCGAAGCCTGCGTCCTGCCATCGGGAGCCGTCGGCGTCTTCCCTAGCCCTGAGGGGAACAGCTGCGAGCGTTTGAGTCTCACGCCCGTCCCTGCGGACAGTGAGCCCCCGTCATCCTCGGTGGAGTTGCAGGACACCCTGGTCGACAGATTCCTCGACCGATGCCTCACCGAGCCCACAGCCCGCCGGATCATCCAAGAAGAACTGACACGCCTCAGCCTTCGAGACTGGCGCGTGGCTACCTCCGGACGCTTCACCCATACCAGACCATGCGCAAGCCTCGCCTTCGACGAGAAACAAAGACAGGTCATCCTTGTCCCGATCCCGCGCTGAGGAACTGCTCGTCGCCTGCGGACAAACATCGTCGGGGGCATCCGATTCGGGCACGACTCCGGATGCGTTGCGTCACGCGCTCAGCGGCTGAAAGTCCCGCTCGATGCCGCGTGATCCAGGTTGGCCCCGGCGAGGTGGTTGGTCTCGTCCGGGGCCAACGACTCGGCGACACGGAACCGATCCAGTTACCGGGTCCTCCTGTCCTGCTTCGCTGTCGCGTGAAAGAAATCGCGCGAACCGGTCATGAACTTGGTGATGAACGAAATGTCTGACTCCTACCGCGTTCCGCGGCGCCAGGGCTGGCACACCCGAGAGCGGCATCCGCGGCCTTCACCAGGAGGGCGTAGTGGTGGTTGCTAGACGAAGGCTTTGTCAATCGACAGAGAGGAGGCTGGATCAACCTCCTGCGGCGCATCTTCTGCGGCTCCCATCGATTGGAAGGGGATTCCCATGAGGAAGCGTCTTGCTTTCGTCACTCTCGCCGTCGCGCTCGCGCCGGCAGTGTTCATTGCGTCGTCTGCCTTGGCTTCGGCGTCGCCCCCGGCGCCTCCACCCACTGGCCAAGGCGCAACGACGTTCGGTTGGCCGACGTCGTCATCACCCGTCTTCCCCGTTGTTTCCGGGCCTCTACGGGTGGTCCTCTCCCCGCTGAGTCCATCCTCTCCCGGTGGAGCCACAAGCCCGGCGGGAGGGCCGGTGATCACGTGCAGCGTCAATCTCGGTCAATATGTGCACTACTCGGTTGTTGGCAACGACACGAGCTGGCACTGGACTTGGAGTTGCGACGGATATGTCACACTGATCGGAGGCCACGCGCTCTATGATCAGGGTTATCCGATCGTCACAGGCCCAGTGCTAGCTGGCGGCTGGTCGGGGAATCAAAACATCCGTTATAACGGTTGTGTAGGTGCGTACTGGTGGGGCAGTGCCTACGGCACTTTTTCGGCGCCCGGCCACACGTCAGCATCGTTCGAAGGGTCCAGTCCGACGAGCTTGATCAGTTGTCCGTAGACTAGTAATGACGGAGGAACGATCTCGTCGAATAGACTCCACGAATAAAGAGTGAGATAGGGGACGAACGCAAGGCGTCTCGAGTCGATCACAAGCCGCACCGCTACGAGGCAACTTTATTCGTCTGGTAGTGGTGCGGCTTGATAAAAGACGATGTTTGCACCCGGATAATTCTTGCAGCTCTTAGCGAGACTGTGGCCGGTTGATTACGTCAGATTTCCAAGTGACATCTTGATCGGCGGTCACGCGCATGGTCTCAAGACGTTCATCAGCGAGAAGACGATTTACGCACGGGCCTGACGCGCCAACGTAGGTTTCCTGCATATCGACGTCCGTGGCCACATACCAAGCGCGGTCGTCAGGCCACCAGAGGCTCGGGCTTCGATAGCTCTCACTCGATTCCCAGCCGGTGAGGTGCTCTTGTGCGTCGGCGTACCCGTCGGTGAAGGGCTTCTCTGGTACGGCGCTGAGTGAACCGCAGGCGACGATCATTGGACGGTTCCATATGGCTAGGCGCGGTAGCTTGGAGTCAGAGCGCAAGCCAACCATGTAGCTGTAGCCCTCCCAAACCGCGCACCAGCAACGGTCTGGGCTGCGCGTGAACTTAGCGAGGATTTCGCAGAGCACGCAGGTAAGGCGCAGCGGGAGCGAGTCGCGCTGAGGGGCTCGGTCCCACAGCCCAGGCTGAGTTCCCTGATCGACGTCGTGGCTCGCGATAATCGAGCGCCATTGCATCGCAGGGTGTGCGATCTTGCCGTTGGCTTCAGCGACGTCCCGCCAGCGCACCTCACGCCAATGAACGTCATCGACCTGCGCCTCGAGAGGGACACCAGTGGTTGGCCCGGAGAGAGCACACGCCGAGGGGCCGCATTCATCACCCTTCCTTGCCGCTGGATGAAAGATCCGGGCGTAGTCTTCGAAAGAGTTCGGCACGAGGCTGCACACTTGAGTCGAGCCGTGGGTGCCCGACAGTATCCAAGAGCCCGCCTGAGTGACCTGAGTCGCGTCCTCAACGACAGCCATGGCGCCCAAAGTACGTTGGGTATGTGTCATCGCGTCTGGCTTTCAGTTCGTACTAGCCCCGGACCATCGTACCGTCACCCACGCGCGGATCCGTGTCCTTCGCGGGCCGCACGCAACGTTGCGCCGCGACGCCCTTGACTACCACTTCCCGACCAGCCAGATACCGGCCCCAGCCATAAGAGTCTCCCCGAAACCCAGGAGCGCTTCGTATGAGCTCGCCGAACTTCAGGTTGGGGTTCGACGGATCGGCGATCTACGATGGTGTTGATGGTCGCCTCCCTGTTGCCGTCGTAACTCGTCGCTGCTCCGACCGTGAGTGGAGACCCAAAGGTGATCATCGGTGCATTTCTTGCGCTTCCTGGGTCCGCTGCTTTCTCTGTATTTCGGAGAGGGCAAGTGTGTCAAGCGGCACCGAAAAGTGCGCCGGTTTCAGGCGACGAAAAGTGCACCACCGTCCCGGCTTTGAAGCGGTGGCCGCCGCTGGTCAGGCGGAGTCGCGGAGCGACGGAGCCTGAGTGGCGGGTGCGACGCCGGTGCCGCGCTCGCGCAGGCGGTAGCTCTTGCCTTTGAGAGTGATCATGGTGGCGTGGTGGACGAGCCGGTCGATCAGGGCGGCGGCGACCATGGCGTCGCCGAGGATCTCGCCCCACTGCTCGAAGCCGCGGTTGGAGGTGACAGCGATCGAGCCGCGCTCGTAGCGGCGCGAGACGAGCGCGAAGAGCAGGTTGGCGCCCTGCCGCTCCAGGGGCAGGTAGCCGACCTCGTCGACGACGAGGAGGTGGTAGCGCTCGAGCCGGCGTAGCTCGCTCTCGAGCTGGTTGCGGTCCTGCGCCGCCTCGAGGCGGGAGACCCACTCCTGGGCGGTCGCGAAGGCGACGCGGTAGCCGTGCTGGCAAGCCTTGAGTCCGAGCGCGATCGCGAGGTGGGTCTTGCCGGTGCCGGGCGGGCCGAAGAAGCAGACGTTGGCGCGCTCTTCGATCCAGGCCAGCTGCGCCAGGTGCAGGACGAGCGGCTTCTCCGCGGCCGGCTGCGCCGACCAGTCGAAATCGTCGAGCGTCTTCAGCGCCGGGAAGGCGGCGTGCCGGATCCGCATGCGGGCGCCGGAGGCGTCACGGGCGAAGACCTCGGCTTCGAGCAGCGTCTCCAGAAACTGCTCGTAGGGCCACTGCTCGGAGCGGGCCCGCTCGGCGGTCTGCTCGAGCCGTTGCAGCATACGTGGCGCCTTCAGCTTGGCGAGCAGGTAGGGCAGCCGCTCGCCGACCTTCGCCCGGCTCTTTGTCATGCGCAGAGCTCCGCGTAGTCGGCGAGCTCGGGCGGCGTCACGACCGACGCGAGCGTCGCTGGCGGCGCAGCAGCCGGCGGCGGCTCGGGGCGCATGATCGGCGCCGGCAGCCACGTCCCCGGCTCGTAGCAGCGCCGGTACCAGGCGACGGTGATCCCGTGAGCGCGGATCCAGACCTCGTCCCGGTTCGAGCACAGCTCGACTCGGTGCTGCACGAGCGAGGCGGGCGCGCGGTAGAAGCAGCCACCGAAGCGCAGGTAGCCGTCCACGGGCACCCGCACCAGCCGTGCCGCCGTCCAGTCGAAGCGCTCCGGCGGCAGCGGCCGCAGCGCCCGCCGCTCCTCCTCGAGCCGCTCCGAGACGAGAAAGCGGCCGCTCGCGTGGCGGCGCCGGTTGCAGACATCGTCGCGCCAGTCGGCGTACTGGCCGTCGAGCTCGCCCAGCGAGCCGAAGCGGCGCGCCGGCCAAAAACCCGTCTTCAGATAACGCACCGCCGCCTCGACCGAGCCCTTCTCGCGCGGCGTCGCCGGCGTGCACGCGTGCGCGTGGAAGGCGTAGTGGCCGCGCAGGTGGAGGAAGCGCTGATTCCAGACGACCTCGTCGCGCTCGCGGCGGGCAACGACCGAGCGCAGGTTGTCGTAGACGCACTCGCGCGGCACGCCCTCCAACCACTCGAACGCGCGCGCATGGCCCTCGAGGAACGACTCGATCGTCATCTCGAAGCTGAAGAAGGCGGTCTGCGCGCCCGAGTAGGGCAGGCTCGCGACAAGCGCGTAGACGCGCCGCTCGCGGCCGAAGAGCTTCGGCCGCGTCGGCATCTCCGCCCAATCCAACTGCAGCACCTGGCCCGGCCGGTAGCCGGTCCGCTGCGCCGGCCGCACCTCGCGCGGACGCAGCTCGCGCAACCTACGACGCACAACGTCGACGGAGCCGACGTAGCCGTACTCGCGCAGCACCTCGGTCGCTCGCGGCGCCTTGATCTGCGGCCATTCCTCGAGCAGCCGCCGCAACACCGGCTCGAAGCGATCCAGCTGCGACCCCGGCGACGCTCGCCGATAGCGCGGCGGCGCACCGCTCGCGAGCAGCCGCGCGACCGTGCGCCGATTGATCCCCAACCGCCGCGCGATCTCCCGCTGCGAGAGCCCGTCCGCCGCCAACGCCCGCACCCGCGCCCACTCCAACGCGCCCAACACCTCCCGACCTCCTCGCCTCGACCCGACCTAACCGCTCGAGCCTGCGAGGCAAGCCGGTCAGATCAGAGCCAACGCGAGTGGTGCACTTTTCGCTGCCCGATTCCGGCGCAGTATTGGGCGCCGCGCATCAGCAAGTGGAAGTGTCATTTCGATCAACATCGGCGCCATGAGGGCATCGGTATCCGCGCGCCTGTGTCGAAACCGACCGATAGCGAGTCACGATCGTCTTCTCCTGGAGAACGTGTAACCCATGTAGGAGGCGACGGGGATGCGGAGAGGCCTTCGCCGATCGGTCTTATGCGGGCGGCTCGCCGGACGTCACTACCGTCCGCGGGGAAGGTAGCGCGATGACACTCCTGCGGCTCGTCCTATCGCTCGATCGAACGCCCCTGGCTGCGGTCGAGCTCGATCAGCCGCCGCATCATGAGCAGCTTGGGGATGTCTTCCTCGCGGCCGAGGGCGCTCAGCATGCGGGCGAGGTCGGCTGGGGAGGCGACGGAGGGCCGCAGCCCGCGGCCGAGCGGCTCGCGGATCGCGGCGCGGCGGAGGTCGTCGTAGCCGCGGGTGCCCTCCGGGAAGGGCACGACCTTCACCTCGCCGTGGTCGGTCTGAAGCTCGACCACCGGCCCTCGGTCGAAGTCGGTTTGCTCGAGCTCGGGCGCGCGGCCGTCGGGTCTCCGCGCGTTAATCGCGGCGAGCGCGAGGTCGAGTCGTCGCAGGTTCTCCGGCCGCGTGGACGGCGTGAGGTCGAGTCCGAGCGTGATCTCGTCCGAGGCCTCGATCACGCGGGCGAGGGCGCCGATCAGGACGTAGGCCGTTCGCTGCTCCTCGAGCGCGGCCAGGATCGCGTATGGGTCGAATGGGAGCCGTGCCGGCTTCCGCGGCATCACGTGCCTGCGCCTGGCTCGCCCAGCATCGCCAGCAGCCGCTCCTGGGGAGCCAGCTCGAGCTTTCCGCTCAAGCGGTCATCGCCGATCTCACCCGGCTGGTGGCGAACGAGCGAGACGTCGAAGCCGCAGCTTCGCAGTAGGCGGCGCACGGTGTCGAAGCCGGGCTCGACCGCGCCTCGCTCCCAGCGGACGATCGACTGCCGCGGGACGGCCGCGCGTGCCGCGAGCTCCTGCTGGGAGATGCCGGCGAGCAGCCGGGCCTCGCGGATGATCTCGCCTCCGGTCACGGCAGCAGTCTATCCGAACCTCGTCACGAATACGTCTGGAGTATCTGATATGGTTCATCGCTTCCCATGGAAGCCGTGCTGCCGACCTTCCTCACCGTCGACGAGCTTGCCGCCATCCTCCGCTGCCAGCCCGAGAAGGTCTACCGGCTCGCCGCCCGAGGAGAACTCCCCTCGTACAAGGTCGAAGGCCGGCGCCTCTTCAACGAGACCGAGATCGCGAAGTGGCTCGAGGCCCAACACGACGGCCTACCCTCAGGCACACGCGCCAACCGGTCGCAGGGAGGAACGTGATGGCGTCCATCAGGTCTCACCGCACAAGGAACGGACAGCGCCGCTATGAGGTCCGCTACCGCGACGTGCACGGACGGCAACGGTCGCGCACGTTCTCCGTCCACAAGGACGCGCAGGTCTTTCGACTGGACGTTGAGCGCCGGCGGCAAACCGGCGACCTCTACGAGCCCGGGCCCGCGGGCTTCGCGGACGTCGCCCAGGCGTGGCTCGAGCGGTTCGAGCGCGGTACCGCAGGACGGGTACGTCCTCGACCCAAGACCCTCGCCGTGACGCGCGAGACGCTCCGGCGACTGGCGCCGCTCAGCGCGTTCCCACTTGAGCAGGTGCGGCGCCCGCTCGTGGAGGACCTCGTCGGTCAGATCGCCGTGGAAGCGCCGCGACGCGCAGAGATGGCTCTCGCGCTCGTGAAGCGCATCCTACGCAGCGCGGAGGAACGCGGACACCGAGTCGACCATGCCGTCTATCGCGCCCGTGTCGGCAAGCCGGACGAGCGGGAGCCCGTGTTTCTGACGTGGGACGAGGTCGACGACCTGCGCTCGTGGCTGCCCGAGCACATAGGCCGCATCGTCCCGATCGCCGTCTTGACTCTCTGCCGCCAGGGCGAGCTGCTGGGCCTCCGCGACCGCGACGTCGACTTCGAGGCTGGCGCCGTCACGGTTCGCTCACAAGCCGGCGTCCAGGGGCGGTCTCTTCCGAAGACCGCGGCCGGTCGCCGTACTGTCGATGTCGGTCCGCACGCGCTGCGACTGCTCCGCGAGCAGCAGCTCGTCCGCGCACCGAATGAGGACGGCCTGGTCTTTCCGACGACGACCGGGTTGCTCTTCGATCGTCATCACTTCATGGGCCGAGCGTTCAAGCCTGCTGCGCGCGCGATGGGGATACCCGAGCTCACCTTCCACGACCTCCGTCACACCGGCGCCTCGCTGATGATCGCGGCGCGCTGCCACGTCAAGGTGATCGCGGAGCAGATGGGGCACTCGGACGGGGGCGCGCTCGTGCTCCGCCGCTACGGTCACCTCTACAAGGGCGCCCGCAAGCAAGCCGCGCTCGCTCTCGAGGCCCACGTCCTGGGCGACTCGACCGCAACCGGTGCGGGCGGTGGCTGATGACGCGAGCGTCCTGGCGTCCACCCTCGATCCCGACGGACGTCCCGTCGACCTCACCGAGGAGCGCTGGCAACACATCGTCGCAGGCCACCCCGAGCTTCGGCCCCACCTGCAAAGCGTTATGGCGGCGGTCCGAAATCCCGACCGGAGGATGGCGGGCCGGAGCGCGGCCGAGGAGTGGTTCTATCTCGAGGGCGCCGGCCCGAGTCGCTGGCTCAAAGTGGTCGTACACTTCGAGAGCGGACGTGGGCGAATCGTCACTTCGTTCGCTCGGAGATCCATGCCATGACGCTCACCATCGGCTCCATCACGTTCGACCACGTCTCATACGACCGCGACGCGGACGTCCTCTACCTGAGCGTTGGCGATCCAGAGCGGGCGGTCGAGTTCGATGAGTCGGCCGAGGGACATGCGCTTCGCTACGACTCGGACGGCCGGCTCGTCGGGGTCACGATCGTGGGTGCCGGACGGCTCCTCGAAGAGCAGGGGTCGCTCGTCGTCACCCCACCCCAGCTTCGCGTCGACGGCGACGACCTTGCAGCCGTTCTCGCCGCCGCGTAGCGCACCGAAAGGCGCGAGAACCGCGCGTTTGGCGCCTCGCTCGCGAATCTCGTGTGGGATATATGTGGGATGGCGCCTCCTACCGATCGGTAGCCTCTCCACAAAATCCCTGCAAATCAGCTATGGGCGGTGCAGGACTCGAACCTGCGGCCACCTGCGTGTAAGGCAGGCGCTCTACCAGCTGAGCTAACCGCCCGGGCGGCCACGGATGGTAGCTCCGGCCACAGCTATCCTCGCCCCGCCGCCCCCATCGACTAGCGGCCCAGGTCGCCACCCTTTCAAGGTGGTAGCGCGGGTTCGAATCCCGCTGGGGGCATCCCAGGCCCAG
>Ga0207428_10001174_pt1 | contig 28208 bp, 30 predicted proteins | sample RhiMethybrSRZTD1_FD_187600 | JGI IMG/M metagenome (GOLD analysis project Ga0207428, IMG submission 187600) | Populus rhizosphere microbial communities from Tennessee, USA - Rhizosphere MetaG P. TD hybrid SRZTD1 (SPAdes) (version 3) | ecosystem: Host-associated > Plants > Roots > Rhizosphere >...
CCGAAAGCAGACGACGCATATTTCGAAATCGAAGTCATATGACATTAGCATTGCCTCCAGCGAACCCGGGTACTTGCATGGTGGCCAATGTCGCCGCCAACCGTATTTGTTGGGTGTAGTTAAACCGCGGCTTTTTACTAAAAATGTATCAAACCATAAGACGCGAAAAGATCATGGGATGCGTGTGTCAGCGTTATCCACCACATTGTTTGAGTTGAATCAGGCAACCCTGTGCACAACCGATCAACAAGCCAATAACTAGATCGGGCATGTGTCGACAATCCGCGTCACAACGCGAAGAATAGTACTAAGCCGACAACCGCTGCACCACACAGGACAGCGATCACGACGCGCTGATGATGTGTCAACGCATGAGGCTCGCCGATGCGAGCAGCCCTATAGAATACGTGTGAGGGGTCGTTACGTCGCCACATCATCTACCGACGCTGGCAGTCTTCCGCTTCTATAACGATTGCCATAAGCCGTTCCTCGCGAGGACATATATGGTTGCCTTCCTCGATAGGCAGGCCTTCTTCTTTTCGGTCGTCTGCGCTATATCGCCGCCATGTTGTGGCGTATGCGTTCACGCGGTCGGCCCCTAAACGCGCCTGCCGCTTTTATCCATCCGTGTCAGCCAATCGTCGCCAAGCACCGTAACCGCCGCGTCGCTCATAGTTCTGTCCCTGCGGTGCAGCGGTACTTTTCGCGCAGTTCGAGTAACAGCCAATGCTTATTCCGAAAGCTAATGTCTCCAGTAATTTCGACGATCGACCGAACGGCGGCATACTCAGACCGCCAGCCGTATTGATGTTCTATGACTTCGCCCCACATCGCGACCGAGCCAATAACGGCAGGGAACCAGCCGTGCCAGGATGCGTCCTGCTCAGCCTGCTCTTTATCTCTGAATGCGTGATACCCGAAATTGTCTCCGAGTGGGCGGTCTTCGGATGGTCCGTACCGTTTGGCGCTTGATCGCTCGAATACGCCGGGACGCCAGGTGTAAGAAACGAACACGCTATGCAATAGCCCGTTGCGTAGTCTCCAACAGCGCCAACCAATTATTTCGCCGGCTCCAATTCTGGGCTCTCCGAGGGCTGCGTCTCTGGTTTTGTTGCCGGTAATGAAGAGGGGCTCGGTTCTGTAGTGGCTGGTATCGGATGATCCAGCGGAATCACATGGTGTCTGCGCATCGGCTCTCCGATGTTCGCCATAGCCAACTCCTAGTTCGCTTGTCATTTCTTCCTGCACGCCGCGAATTGCTTGCTGCGGTCATCAGGTCAAGGAACTGCGGTCCGATGACATTGTTCCTGTGTCGGCTACCGCACCGACCGAGTAGCCTCGGAAAAGCAATACTGGAGAAATTAGGACGCTCATCGCGCTCATCGTCTCATTTTCGGTAGACATAGGTTTTCTCCTGGCTCTCCGTTTCGTTGTTTTCGTCGTACACGTCGGCTCAAATAAAAAAACCGGCCGCGATGGCCGGCTGCTGGGCGCACTTTTCTAGTCCTTATACTTCTATTATAGCGCTGGGGGACGGAAAAACGATGTCGCTTTGAGCGATACGCTGTAAATTATTTTTGGCGTAACTTCGCATTCCCACCAGTACCATTCACCCTACAAGTACCACGGCTTTTTAGAAAACGATGTCGCTTTGGATTGCCGGCTGTAGATTATTTTTCAGCGCGTGTTGGTGCGATTGCCCTGCATGCGACGGCAACCGCCGCCCGCACCGCAGCCGCCATCGTGTTCTTTCCCAGGTAGAGCTAGTGCGCCATATCCAGCTCACCCTTCGCCTGTTATATATCAGTGGACCATATTCCGGGTTTAGGCGAACCGCCCCCAAGCTCCCGCCAATCCATGCTAGTTGTTGCCAACCTGTTGCCAAGACTAGGCTAAGGCCGGAATAAGCAGGCAGGGCCGACCAACTGTTGATAAACCGCTTGCTCGCATGTCAGCGCCAGACCCCCGGGGGGTGGTTTCTGTGTGTGATGCGCCGTTTCCTTTCTATCGTGGTCACGGCGTATCGTGGTCACGGCGGAATCTCCTGGTAACAGGGAAATAACAGGCAAAACAGGAAAGGACTCGACGACCATTGCTTCGAGTGGTCATTCAGTTTGGCAACGTGCTGGCAACAGCGATGCAGATTTAGGCGCCCATAAGTACGGACGACCGCGACCAAAACGATTGCGGGCGATGATGGTCGCTTCCTTGCGCAGTGTTCGACGCACAGCCAGATAGTGCCAGCTCGTAAACCGCTTTAGACGCGGATAGGCGCGTAACAACACCTGTCGGATGACAATCGGCTTGCCACCGCTGACGATGAATCCACGCCTCACCGCGCGGCGAATGCGGCCGATCCTCGACTTGGATGCAATAACCACATAGCGGCCTTTATTTTGAGTGCGAGCGGCCACACTCACAGCACCGCCCCCAAGGCACTGCTGATCCCCTGTCGCCCGAAATTCCAAAACGGGCGTTCAGAGAAGATTAGGGTCAGGAAGGGTAGTAAGGGGAACTGTAGATTGAGTATAGGTGTCGGATTCCTGACACCCTTTCTCTTGGGCTGTTCTCGCTCACGCGTGCTTTCCTTTCAGTGTTTCATGGCCAGTGGTCTTTTGGCGCCCATCGGAACATGGCGGGACTTCCCCGCCCCGCGTTGCGAACGGGCTTGAAGTAGCCAAGCTCGATCAGCCTGCGCCGCGCATTGGCGAGGCGGATACGGTGCCAGCCAAACTTCTCGCCCAGACCATTGGCGCACATGAAGGTTGCATCCGGCCCTTGGTGTGCTCGCAGGAAGCCGAGGAGCCAAAAGGCATCTTGGTCGGCGGTCTGGTCAACGATGAAGCTGTTAACTTCATCCAGCGGGAACCAAGCCCCATGCCGGCCAAACCTGTTTTCTCCCCGTTGCGTATAGCCCCACACTGACTGTGCAGTTGAAATCACTCTCGCATCCTCCATCGGTGGTTCGCAGTTGTCGGCAAAGGTGCGGCCGACATCGAGCAGGTCATCGAAGCAATCAACGTGATGCGCGGCCCTCATCAAATGCTCAAAAAGTTCTTGGCCCCGTTCGCCATCCTTGGCGCCCTCGGGCTTTGACAGATCAAGATTGCGCATGACCGGCAGACGTTCGAGATCATCAAGGCCGCCCTGGATGATTTCGTACTGGCCCTTCGCTGACTTTGATGGCGGCGCCACCACATAACCACCGGCGCCAAGCACGTCGATTGGCAAGCCGCGCCATGGTCGGATGCGCCGGCGCTCACCGTTGTTTCGATAGTAGGCGTGGAATTTTCCACTGGCGCTGCGAATGACGAACTGCGTCGGGCCATGACGAATGAGGGCGTCCGCGAGGATCTGTTCATCTGTTATGTCAACATCGAGCACCGTGATGTTGCTGCGAGGCCCAGTCATGAAACCGAAGGCGTTGGCGTCCGCGAATTGCCGCTTGCCTGCAAGCTCGGCACTACCGGGCAGGCCCACCTTTCCATAATTCGTGACGGCTGGTCTTTTGGCCTTCGCTGTTATCAGCACTGGGAACGTCGCGATGTTGTGAGCTGCATAATGCGGCTGCCATCTCGAAAATAATCCCATTTTATTTTCGGTGACTTGTTTTCGGGATGCGCTCATGCCTCGCGTCCGTCTCGAAGCGCGGCCTTCCGCAATTCAGCAATTCTTTGCGGATCGGTTTTGAGATCAACTGGACCGCCGAAAACCCTGGCGCGAACCTCATTGGGTAATTCGGCGCCGGTCACAAACGCTATCGCCGCTCGCTTGGCAGTTTCAAAATCAGTCGGGCCGTAGTTCTTGTCGCCGCACCGGGAGTACCACCATTTAGCTTTGCCGAATGGCCAACCGGTTTCGATAACCCAGGCAATGCCGCGCTCAATATTGAAACCGCCCCACTTGCCATGACAGGCGGGCGTCCGCTCCATCACACCGTCGGTCAGCTTGAAGGTGGCCGGATTGACCTCAATCCAGCGAAGCGAGGCTTTCTGGAGATCGCCATTTTCGCCTTTGCAAGCCGTTGTTTCTGTTGAAAAAGATTCCGTGAAATATCCGAGGTCGGTACTTGTTGGACCCTTGAGGCTTCCTGACCTCGTTTCGGCGCCCATGCGTCCTCACCGTTCGACTGTTGAGGGCCGCTTCTTGACAGTCGCGAGAGCAGAATCGTTTCTGCCGTCCTCGCGTTCGACGTTCGATGGTGTTGGTGCATCCAGTATTCGCGCAGGCAAGACCGGCCGCCCAGGCGGTTAAAGTGTGTTTCATGATTTTTGCTTTTCTTACGTGTCACGCTGCGCCAGCTTTGCCGCGATGTATTCATCGACCTCGGGTTCGGCCCAATGATCGCGGCAACCAACCTTTATCGGCTTGGGAAATTTGCCGGCACGCACTAAGCGTCGAAGATGCGTGTCACTGAACTTGATGCCCTTTTCTTTCAGGCCATCGAAATCTAAAAGCTTCATTGTCATTCGACTTCCATAGGGTTTTAATTGACCGTATGGAGCGTTTAGAACCGAAATGACTGGGAGTAAGTCCCCGGATTTGCCCCCAAATCCAGGTATCTATTTTCGCCTTGCTTTTACGTAGTCCCTTACGCGTGCGTAATATCTAGCTACTGTGTTATGGCTGATGCGAAGCTCCTCAGCGATCTGCTCAAATAATGGGTTGCCTATTGGATTCCCCTTACGCTTCTCATCGACGACCCGATCATAAATAGAGATCATGTCGCGGGCCTTCGCGAGCATCGTGGCTCGCTTCTTTCTCCCAAAAATCCTTCCGAAGGCTTCATCCCAAGACGCAAACTTACCAGTTGCCGCCTTATACAGGACATCAGCGAGAGCCTTTGCCGCCCACTCCGGCACTGGCTTTCCCTCCCGCGCAGAAAACTTAATCGCCCATAAAAGTATTTGTTTATCGCCGGCATTGAACCGGTCTTGTAAGGTTCCTTTGGGTGGGTACTTAGGATCGATGTCCCAAGGTGATGTCGAATCGCCCATTACTGCGGCGTCGATCATCTCTTCCAGTCGTGGATCCCTTTTAGGTGGGCTCATTTCCGCACCTGCGCCAGCTCCACCACGTTTGGCTGTGGCTGCACGATACTGCGCAGTCGGGTCGCCCAAAGTTCTAAGGCGTGGCGCTTCTCATCAAAGTATTCGTAACGGTCATAGACGCCCCTGATCCCCGGCTTGACGTGCGCCAGGATCGCTCCGGCAACGTCCGGGCTAACTCGCAATTCTGACAATCGCGAGCGCAGGGTGCGACGTAGATCGTGATTGACCCACGGTGGCAGGGTGCCCAGCTTCTCGGTCATCGCCACATCGAGGCGACGCTTTACCCTGTCGGCGACCCATGCGGCGCGCTCACCATTCGTATTCGAGAACAGATATTCGCCGCCACTGAAGCGCGGCAGGCCGCCCAGGATCGCCATGATGTCGGCAGTGAGCGGCACTGTGTGGGGACGCGCCCTGCCGTTCTTGCCCTTCATTCTGGCCGCCGGGATTGTCCATATCCCCTTCGCCAGATCGAACTCGCTCCACACTGCGTCAGCGACTTCGTTCAATCGCAGTCCGGTCAGGAGTAGCAAGCGATACAACGGCCCAAACGGATAGGGCATGTCGCCGGTCGCGTGCCAGAACGCGACTAACTCAGCGTCGGTTAGTATGCGGTCGTTCGAGCGCTTCTCGCCAAGGACGCGGCTGCCTTTGATGAACTCACAGGGCGAACTTTCGAGGCCATAGGAGCCACGCTCGATTGCCCAAGCGAAAAAGGTCTTCAGATAGCCGAGCAGAGTGCGTGCCTGCTCAGGCGCTGGCGCTTTGTCGGCCTTCGGCCCCTTGCCGTAAGCCGCCAATGTCGCCACCGTGCCGTTATCGCGGACACCCTCGATCAGCGTCAGTACATCGTGACGGCAAATCGATGTAATAGGACGCTCGCCCCACAGGGCGCTGAACACTCGCCGGAAGTCTCGGCTGACCTCTCCCGCCTTTCTCTGCCGGGGGCGCTCGGGATCGGGGCCGATAACCTGAAGCCGCAGATAGTCCTCAGCCACCGCCACAAACGTGTTGGACTGCTTCCGTAGCTCGGCCTGCCAGGCCGCGGTTGGCAATGCGGCCGGGCAGCCAGAACGCGGCTCGTCGAGCTCGTTTCCAAAGGCAACGTTGCGTGTACACCGCATGGCAAAGATCGCTATGGCCGCACGCTCGCCGTCTGTTCCGCCGGCGATATTCCTGATGTCGGCGAAGTGCTCGTGCGCGAGGGCTACGCGGTCAACTTCGCGCTGAGTTCAAATGGATATCCCGTTGCCGAGCGGCAACGCGCAATCGGCTCGCCGCGGACTCTGGCAAGGCGAATTCGAGCGGCCGCAAGACTGGCGGCGGCGGCACCCGCGGGCGGAGTAGGCCCACGAATTGCCGACCCCCAAGCAGGTCTCAGATAGCACCGCTCTCGGTCAGTTGCGAAAGGCGCCGACGCAAGATGGCTTTCTCGGTTTCGCAGTCGTGTAGCCGCCTGACCCAGTCCAGCGGGACCGGCACGTCTTGCGTGTACTCGCTCAGAAACGCTACGCCGGCTTCATCAGCGCCGCGCCACACCATTCGCGCCCGGTAAGAACGCTCCTTTTGCGCGATGGCCAGGTCGAACTGATCGGGAATGACAGCGGCGTTGGTCAACGCAACTCTGGCACCCGCGGCCGATATATTGCGCACGTAGCAGTTCATGGTGGATCTGCGTTTATTGAATGCAATGACGCCACCAAGATACGTGCGCGAACGTACGGACTTTCGCCTTTCAGCCATGCTGCAACTCCATTCCCATTTCGCGGTCGAGAATACCGCTTGGCGCCGATCCAACAACCAGTCGCGCCGTGCAACTTTGCATTAGTCTTAAATGGAATGGTTACCGCCTGCGGGCAGAAGAACGATCAATCAATACAGCGGCCGCCTACTCTTCCTTCTCGGTCGTGAAATAGAGCGGATAGCCCTTGTCGCGGCCCATTTCCGTGCCCTCTTTCGCCTTCGTCTCCGCAACGTCGCGGGTATAGACCGCGATGACGCAAACTCCCTTCTGGTGCGCCGTCATCATCACTTTGTAGGCGTGACTTTCGTTCATCCGGAATACGGCCTTCAGCACCTGCACCACGAACTCGCGCGGGGTGTAATCATCGTTGAGCAGGATGACCTTCCACAGCGGCGGACGCTGTGTCTTTGGCTTGACCTTCGTGCGCGGCTTCTCGAGCGTCTTCTGACTCACCGGGATACCCCGATTGCAGTGGCCCGCTGATGAACAATCCAAACCGTGCCGACTATAGCCGTGGCGCGCGCATGGATCGAGCCGGCGCTCTGTTGCCCCGCGCCCAACCTTGAGTTCTCAGCGCTATTTGTCCTTCTCTGGCGCAACGGTGGTCTTCGAGGAGCCCTCCGGCGCGGGCTGCATGCCGGGCGGAGTTTGACCCTGCGGGCTCGAAGCGGGCGCTCCGCCAGCGCCCGTGTTGGTCGGCCCGGTCCAGCCCTGGGGTTGTTTCTGCCCCTTGGTCTCGGGCGTCTGGGTGCGGCCTGTACTGGATTCCGGCTTGTCTGCCGGAGGATCGTCGGCCTTGGCCGGGGTGGTTGCAAAAGCGTTGGCGCAAACCAGGCAGGCGGCAATAAATGCGAAACGCATCGTGTTGGCTCCTCTGACCTTGGAGCCTAACTGTCGGGCAAGCCACCGAGTTCCAATTTTCTGAGGAGTCGCTCCTATGCTCTATCTAACCGTAAAAGCCGCGTTGTCAGGCATTATCATAGCAGTCGTTTCGGAAGTGGCGCGCCGTTCGCCGACCCTCGGCGCACTTATCGTGTCACTGCCTTTGGTTTCGATCCTCGGCATTCTCTGGCTGTGGCGCGACACAGGTGATGCCGAGCGCATTGCCGCCCATGCGCAATCGACATTCTGGTATGTGCTCCCGACGCTGCCGATGTTCTTGCTGATGCCGGCGATGCTGCGGCACGGCATCGGTTTTTGGCCGACACTTACAGCATGTTGTGCTCTTACCTTCATCCTCTACCTGTGCATGATCCGTGTGCTTGAACAATTCGGCATGACTCTGTGACGCAACGCAGCAAATCTCGCGGGAAAGGCAAAGAATTTTTGCATGTGATCAATCTGCCGCAAAAAATTCACGAGCTGCATGTACCTTTACGTCAGCGCTACTGCTTTACTCACCCCGCCCTTCCAATAAAGTTCAAAAACGGAGGGGAACGGGGTCTCTGGTAGCCGGGAGGTACCCCAATGGAAGTGTCTCGCGATATCGCAAGATTCGCGCGCTCGCGCCCCGTGATCGAGTGCGCGCAATGCGGCGAGCGCATTTACATTCCCGAATGGTCGGAATGTCTCGACGGATGCCGCGTGAGGCATCTGTGGCAGTGTGATGCGTGCGGGACTTCGTTTGAAACAACAGTGCGCATCGAAGCGGCCGCTTAACCGCTGAAACGCCTGGACAAAATGCATGGCGCGGAACATTGGTTCCGCGCCATGCATTATTTCTCGGCATCTTTAATGCCGGGAGAGAAACGATGGCAAAAACGGCACGCGGACGCTTGAGCTGGCTATGGCGCGGCTCACCGATCGGACGCAAGGGACCCCGCAAGGCCAATCCGAAATACACCCGCGACAAGAACAAGAACTGGAGCGCGAGTGACGTGCGCAGGCTGCGGCAACTCGCGCGCGACAACACCCCGACGCGTGTGATCGGGCTCAAGCTCGGCCGCAGTGAAACTTCGGTCCGAGGAAAAGCGCAGCGCGAACGCATTTCGTTACGACCGACGAACAAGTCGCCGTACGGTCGGCAAGGCTCGCGGCGAGGTGGACGTCGCAGGCGCTGAGTTCACGCGATTTTGCGCCCGCGTCGAGTCCAGCAGGCTATACTGCCGCGCATGACCAGCCGGCGATATTTTCTGCTCCTCGGAAGCGCCGCACTTGTCGCGTGTCCGCGTTCCACGCTCGCGACCGGCATGAGCCGCATCACTGCGTATGCTTTTAGCTTTAAAGACCTTGATGGCGGAGAGATCCGTCTCGCCTCATACGCGGGCCAGCCTCTGCTGGTGGTGAACACAGCCTCGCAGTGCGGCTACACCCCGCAATACGCCGGCCTTCAAACGCTGTGGAGCCGCTACCAGGCGCGGGGGCTGGTTGTTCTCGCCGTACCCTCGAACGATTTCGGCGGTCAGGAGCCCGGAGGCACCCGCGACATCCACGCGACCGCCCAAGGCCAGTATCACGTAACTTTCCCGATCACCGACAAGGTGACTGTAAAGGGCAAGGACGCGCATCCGTTTTACAAATGGGCGGCTGCCGAACGCCCGCTCGAAGGCCCGCGGTGGAACTTCCATAAGTATCTGGTGGGGCGCGATGGATATCTGAAGGCCGCCTACCCTTCAGCCGTCGAGCCAACCGACCCGCTCATCATCGGGGCAATCGAGAAGGAGTTGGGTGGGGCGTGACTGGCAACGCGGTCAGGAGCGACATCGCGCGTTGCATTTCAGACACCTTGGCCTGCTCACGTGTCACATTTCTGAAAAATCCGATTGACGAATCAGCCGGCCCATGACGGACTCGTGACGACATGTGGTCACGTGGGCCGGCGGAAGCCGACCCGTTATGAGGTTCCTCCCGCGTGGCGTTTTAACTGGGCGGCCGCAAGGCCGCCCCTTTTCATTGCCGAGATCTCAGTAGCAGTAACGCCGTGCGATTCGGTGGTAGCTGCCGTCGCTGTAACGGACCCAGCAACTGTCGTTGTACCAATAATAACCACCCGGCCGTGCCTGCAGTTGCGAACCGAGCATCGCGCCGGTCGCCGCACCGATAACGCCGCCCGCCACGGCCCCGCCAGCCTTGCCGGTGGCAGCACCGCCGATAACAGCGCCAGCCGCACCGCCGACGAGCGCACCACCGAGCACATTGTTCTGCGCCGCCACCGGCTGCAGCGGGATGAGCGCAATCACCGCGGACGCAGCCGCAGTCGCAATGAATCGAGTCATGGGAAATCCCTCCTGTGCCCCCGTCTTATGCGAATCACAGTCCTTATCAAATCGACCGACCGGAGTAGATCGTTCAGACGACTCAGGCCCACAACCGCTGACTGGCGGTCGCATCGAATGCAGCAGGCTGCAGAGGGTCAATTGCTTCGACAAGCTGAAGGAACGAAGTTCCCGGAAGCGGCGGGGCGAACACGTAGCCTTGCGCGGAGCGCACGCCGAGCGCCCGCAGGTGCATCACCTGCTCGAAATTCTCGACGCCTTCGGCGACCACATCCATGCGCATGTTGCGCGCAAGGTCTACGAGCGTTTCGACGATGGTGGTGGAATTGCGGTCGGTGCCGATCGCATCTACGAACATCTTGTCGATCTTGATGATGTCGACCCCGAGCTTGAGCATGTAGGAAAGCCCGCTGTGGCCGGTGCCGACGTCATCGATCGCGATACGCACACCAAGGCCCTGCAAGGCAGCGATGATCTGCCGCGTTTCGGTAAAGTTCTCGATCGGGTCGCGCTCGGTTACTTCCAGCACCACTTGTGAAAACTTGATCGGCGAGCTCGCAAAGATGTTGCGGACGTCCTTCACGATCGTGGGCTCGCTGAACAGCTTGCCGGCAAAATTGAACGAGATTTTCAGGTCCGGACGCCGGCCGATTGACGCGCCTGCCTCTTTGCAGACTTTTTGCATGAGGTTCCGGGTGAGATCGCGGATGAACCCGCTCGATTCCATCAGTGGAATAAACGAACCGGGCAAGACAAGCGTGCCGTCAGGCTTGCGCCAGCGAACCAGAACCTCCGCGCCGCGCAGCTGACCGGTCCGGATATCGACGACGGGCTGATAGTAAGGAATGAACTCGCCGGCCTCGAGCGCGTCCTCGATTTCGGTCATGGGGTTTGGCGGCGTTTTCCGCGGCATCAGTACCATGATGCCGGTGGCGGCCATCATGATGCCACCGGCGGCGAAGAAACCCAGCCATTTGATGTTCTCATGCTGGGCCGCGATGCGCGTACGCGACGTCACGATATGGACGTCAAATCCAAGCTTTTCGGATTTCGAATCGGCCACAAAATTTGAGCTGTGATCTCCCTTCGTGTGGTCACCCACCTCGCCAATAACGGTGCCCTGCCTCGTGACAATGCGTGCGTAGGCACTGAAAGGGCCGCCCTGCGTGGAAACCTGTGGCAGAAACAGCGTTGTCGGAATAAGCGCGGCAACGCCATTGGGCCCTGCGCCAACCTGGCGACGCAGCCGCACCATGCGTTCTCCGGCGGGCAGCATAATGATGTCCAGCCAGTACCCGGTGGCGCCCACAAGCAATTCCGACGAGATCATCGCGCGCTCGCCCAGGGGAAGACCGAGATCGGTGCACAGCGTTTCGGCGTGGGGACCAACGATCGCGATTTCCTTGACCGGAATGGTGCTGAAAGCGGCATACCGCATCGCTTCGACCTGAGCCGGCTCGCAGGCGTTGACACCGCGCGCGGCCAAGCCGTCGAGCGCTCCGACCGCATCCTTGACGCGAGCTTCGGCCAGCGCGATGGCCCGTTTGGCGGCGGTACCGACCTCCGCTTCGCCCTGGCGGCGGATCAGGTCTTCAAGCCAGAAATTGAAGGCAACCATGGGCGCCCCGGCCACCACTGCCCCCACGACAATCGCAAAAATATTTCGGCGCGTGACTGCGCGCACCAAAAATTCCATGCCCGGCCTGCCCAGGAAAAAATGAGGTCCTGCCACGCGGATAGTGAGCCATGGCGCCGTAAAGACCACCTTAAGTATAAAGGCGAGACAGCCGTGGTCTGGCGCGAAATCGTTCGAGCCGTCACTATGGTTAGGGATCGGTTAATGTCGGTCCAAGCCGGAATTTCACAGAGGATTGAAAATGAACATCCGCTCTGTCTTGTTGGCTGCGTTTGCCCTTCTCGCGACGACGCCTGTGGATGCCGGCGCACAGGAGCGTATCGAAATCTTCGATGCCCATCTGCATTACAACCAGGAGCCGACGCCGTTCTATTCGCTTGAACAGGTGCGCGAGGTATTTCGGCGCAACGGAATAACCGGCATCATCGCCAACAGTCGCCCGAACAAAGGCACGCTTGAACTCACGGACGCAAAGTGGCCCGAGCTGAAAGTGGTCCCGTTCCTTCGGCCCTATCGCTTGCGCAGCGACATCCAGACCTGGTTCAACGATCCGTCCATCTTCGAGCTGATCAAGGATGAGTATGCGCGCGGATTTTACCGCGGCATCGGAGAATTCCATATCTACGGAAAGGCGGCGGAATCGGAATGGGTGAAAAAGATGGTGGATTTCGCCGTCGAGCGAAATCTATACCTCCACGCGCATTGCGACGAGGAGGCGTTGCTCATCCTGTTTCGCCACAATCCCAAGGCGCGGATCATCTGGGCTCACACGGGATTTTCGGTCCCCGCCCCGCGCGTTGCCCAACTGCTCGACCAGCATAAGGACGCGCTTTGGGGCGAACTGTCGTATCGCGGCGGCATTACGGGCGCCGACGGCAAGTTGACAAGCGACTGGCGCAACCTATTTGAGCGTTACTCCGACCGTTTCCTGCTCGGTTCGGACACCTGGATCAACGAGCGCTGGTTTGGTTACGATACGATCTTCAAGGAATATCGGAACTGGCTTGCACAGCTTTCGCCTGAGCAGGCGCGCCGCATCGCGAGCGGCAACGCGCGGCGTCTGTTCGATCTACGCGCGCAGTAATTGCCGACTGTAAAGGGAGTCGTTCCATGAGTTTCTTTCCCGGCAAGGACCCGGAGGCCGGAAACAGCTATCAATGCGATGCGATAAGCCAGGTCATCGTTCCCCGCACCGTCGATCTCGGCGACTTCGCCGTCCGTCGCGCCTTGCCGTCCGCGCGCACGCGCATGGTCGGTCCATTCATTTTCTTTGATCATTTCGGTCCGGCCGAATTCCACGCCGGCAATGGCCTCGACGTTCGCCCCCACCCGCACATCGGGCTTGCCACCGTTACCTACCTGTTTGACGGCGAAATCATCCATCGCGACAGCCTGGGCACGGCCGTTGCGATCCGGCCCGGCGAGGTGAACTGGATGACCGCGGGCCGCGGCATCGTGCATTCGGAACGCACGCGGCCAGAACGGCGGGTGGACCACGAGCCGATTCATGGATTGCAAATGTGGGTGGCATTGCCCGCCGCCGAGGAAGAAATGGAGGCGGCGTTCGGGCATCATGACACCGCGGAATTCCCGATCGTCAAGGATAATGGAAAGAACGTGCGCGTCGTCGTCGGTTCTCTGTATGGCGCCGCGTCGCCGGTGCCGGTTGTGCACGAGACGATCTTCGGGGATGTGCAATTGCACGCCGGTTCAAGACTTCCGCTCGACGCCAGCCACGAGGAACGGGCGATCTACGTGATCGACGGCGTGGTGGATATTGCCGGCGACCGATTCGAGGCAGGACGCCTGCTGGTATTCAAGCCGGGAGACTCCGTCACGATCGCCGCCGTGAACGATGCGCATTTTGTCATCCTCGGCGGTGCGCCCATGGACGGACCACGTCATATCTGGTGGAATTTCGTGTCCTCTCGCAAGGAACGCATCGAGCAGGCGAAGGCTGAATGGAAAGCCGGCCATTTCGGCAAAGTGCCGGGCGACGAAATCGAGTTCATCCCGCTGCCGGATAAGTAAGGAATGCCATTGCGCGCTGTGCCCGGCCTCGTGCCGGCAATGACACGTGGAGAAGCGTCACTTCTTCGGCAGCTCCAATCTGATGTGCAGCTCCTTGAGCTGCTTGGGCGAGACCTCCGACGGTGCGCCCATCATCAGGTCTTCGGCGCGCTGGTTCATCGGGAACAGCACCACCTCGCGCAGGTTTTCTTCGCCGGCTAGCAGCATGACGATGCGATCGATGCCCGGCGCGATGCCCCCGTGCGGCGGCGCGCCGAGCGATAGCGCGTGCAGCATGCCGCCGAATTTTTTCTCCAGCACGTCCTCACCATAGCCGGCAATGGCGAAGGCCTTTTTCATCACTTCAGGACGGTGATTCCGGATCGCGCCTGACGACAGCTCCACGCCATTGCAGACGATGTCGTATTGAATCGCCTTGATCGACAGGAGCCTGTCGTTGTCCTTCGGATCCAGCGCAAGAAATTCCTCCACCGGCATATTCGGCATCGAAAACGGATTATGGGAGAAATCGATCTTTTTCTCCTCGTCGTTCCATTCGTACATCGGAAAGTCGACGATCCAGCAGAACTCGAAGCGATCCTTGTCGATGAGACCAAGCTCTTCGCCGATCTTCGCCCGTGCAAGTCCTGCGAACTTGAAGAAATCCTTCGGCTTGCCTGCGACAAAGAATACCGCGTCGCCAACGCCGAGCCTGAGCTGATCGGCGATCTGCTTTGTGCGTTCGGGGCCGATGTTCTTGGCCAACGGACCGGCGCCGCTTTCCTCGCCCTCGCGCCAGAAAATGTAGCCAAGCCCTGGCTGGCCCTCGCCTTGCGCCCACGAATTCATGCGGTCGCAGAAAGCGCGATTGCCGCCTTTCGGGGCGGGAATTGCCCATACCTGGGCAGACGCGTCTTTATTGAGGATGTTGGCAAAGATCTTGAATCCAGATCCGCGAAACGCGTCGCTGACGTCCTGCATGACAATCGGATTGCGCAAGTCGGGCTTGTCGGTGCCGTATTTGCGCAATGCCTCGGCATAGGGGATGAGCGGGAACTTGGCCGTCACCGACTTTCCGTTTGAGAATTCTTCGAACACGCCGCGCATGATCGGCTCGACCGCGTCGAACACATCCTGCTGGGTGACGAAGCTCATCTCGAGATCGAGTTGATAGAACTCCCCGGGCGAGCGGTCGGCGCGCGCGTCTTCGTCACGGAAGCAAGGGGCGATCTGGAAGTAACGATCGAATCCAGCAACCATGATCAGCTGCTTGAATTGCTGTGGCGCCTGGGGCAGCGCGTAGAATTTTCCAGGATGAAGGCGGGCCGGCACCAGGTAGTCGCGCGCACCCTCCGGCGAGGAGGCGGTGAGAATAGGAGTCTGAAATTCGAAAAAGCCGGCGTCCTTCATGCGCCGTCGAATCGAGTCGATTATCCTGCCGCGCAACATGATGTTTGCGTGCAATTGCTCGCGCCGCAGATCGAGGAACCGGTACTTGAGCCTGATCTCTTCCGGATATTCCTGTTCGCCGAACACCGGCATGGGCAGCTCGGCCGCAGGGCCAAGCACCTCGATCTCGTCGATGTAGACCTCGACCTGCCCGGTCGGCAAATCGGGATTTTCGGTGCCGGCCGGCCGGGGGCGCACCTTGCCGTCGACACGCACGACCCATTCCGAGCGCAGCGTCTCGGCCAGTTTGAAGGCCTTGCTATCGGGATCGGCCACAACTTGTGTGAGGCCATAGTGATCCCGCAAATCTATGAACAGCACTCCCCCGTGATCGCGAATGCGGTGGCACCAGCCCGAAAGGCGAACCGTCTTGCCGATATCGCTCTCGCGAAGCGCGCCGCAGGTATGTGAGCGATAACGATGCATGGGAATGTCCGAAGAACGAGGTGGCGATCCGGGTGTGAGGCCGGCGAAAAGCGCATGGGGGGTCGGCTTTGTCAAGGCAACCCAGGCTCGACATGTTGCCCTACGGTCTGCACACTCGGTCCACAGTAACCAAACGCCCGCATGCCCAAATCTCGAGTTCAAAAGAAGACCAGGCCGTCCGTGGCGGACATGACGACTGCCGAGGCGGTGGTTGCGACCCTTATCGGCCATGGGCTCGACACCGTCTACGCGCTGCCTGGAATCCATAACGACTATCTGTTCGACGCCTTTCAGCGTGCCGGCGATTTTCTGCGCGTTGTCCACACCCGGCACGAGCAAGGCGCGGCCTACATGGCTCTGGGTGCGGCGTTGGCGACGGGCAAGCCGCAGGCTTACTCCGTGGTGCCAGGCCCCGGCCTCCTTAACTCGGGCGCCGCGCTGCTCACGGCTTACGGAATGAATGCCCCTGTGCTGGCGTTGATCGGGCAAATTCCCGCAGCAGCGATCGGCAGGCACGAAGGCCATCTGCACGAGATTCGCGATCAGGCAGGCATAATTGCGCGCCTGGTGGATCATTCGTCCCACATCGATGGGCCGGTTGATGCCTCGCGCAAGGTCGCGAAGGCGATCCAATCCATGCGCCGCGGGCGACCTGGACCGGCCGCGATCGAATGCGCGATCGATGTTTGGGGACAGCGCGGCTGGGTGTCCGCCATCGTGCTGCCCTCGTCGGCGCGTCCCCCAAAAATCGACGACGACAAGTTGCGCGCGGCGGCTAAAGTTCTTGGCAAGTCCAAACGCGTGCTCATTGTCGCCGGCGGCGGCGCCCAGGATGCCTCGCCTGAGGTGACTCTCCTGTCGAGAATGTTGCAGGCGCCGGTGCTCGGCTATCGGCGAGGGCGCGGCGTACTCGACAGCCGCGATCCTTTGAGCGTCACGCTTCCGCTCGGCCGAGAGCTGTGGGCGGAAGCTGACGCGGTGCTGGCTGTCGGTACCCGGCTGTTCAATCCGTTGAGACAATGGGGCGTGGACAAGAACTTGCAGATCGTACGCGTCGATTCCGATCCCGAGGAACCCGCGCGCCTGTACAAACCGAAAGTGGCGCTTATCGGCGACGCGGCATCGGTTCTTCGCAAGTTGATCGACGAAATCCCCAAGTTCAATATGCGGCGAGTGCCGCGTCGCGAAGAAATGCTCGACCGTCAGGGCAAGCTGCGCGAAAGGCTGGCCAAGCTTGCACCACAGCTGGCTTTTCTTGAAGCCATCCGCGCTGAACTGCCCGAAGATGGCATTTACGTCGATGAAGTGACGCAGATTGGCTTCGCTGCCCGGCTCGCCTTCCCCGTCTACAAGCCGCGGACATTCCTTTCCCCCGGCTATCAGGACAATCTCGGCTGGGGTTATGCGACCGCGCTCGGCGCGCAGCACGCGAGACCGGACGCGCCGGTACTTTCGATCAATGGCGACGGGGGATTTCTTTATACCGGCAACGAGCTCGCGACGGCGGTTCGTCACCAAATTCCGCTGGTGGCCCTGATTTTCGTTGACGGGGCATTTGGCAATGTGCGTCGTATCCAGCAGGAGCAGTTCGGCAACCGGCTGATTGCCTCCGATCTTGCCAATCCCGATTTCGTCAAATACGCCGAAAGCTTCGGAGCAGTCGGCCGTCGGGCGCGCACGCCGGAGGAGCTGCAGCCGCTATTGCGGGAGTCATTCGCCCGCAGGGAGCCTGTGCTGATCGAGATTCCTGTTGGGTCCCTGCCGAGCCCGTGGGAATTCATTCATATGCCCCGCGCGCGTGAAAAGTAAGTGCGAGTTGCCATGACGGAACCGGATCGGGTTAGCTGTGCCGCTACAATGGATCTGATCAGCACCACCGACGACCTCGCGGAAGCTTGCTCCCGCATGGCTGCGCAGCCTTTCGTCACCGTCGATACCGAGTTCCTTCGCGAAACCACTTACTACCCCCTGCTTTGCGTCGCACAGATGGCCTCTCCCGCGGAAGCCATTGTGATTGATGCTCTCGCAACCGGGCTCGATCTCACCCCGTTTTTTGCGCTGATGGCGAATGAAAGCGTCGTGAAAGTATTTCACGCCGCGCGTCAGGACATTGAAATCGTCTGGAACATGGCGAAGACCATCCCGCATCCGATCGTCGACACTCAGGTGGCTGCCATGGTGCTCGGCTACGGCGATTCGATATCGTACGACCAGCTCGTGCAACGAATTACCGGCGATGCGCTTGACAAGTCCCACCGGTTTACGGACTGGACCCGGCGCCCCCTCACCGATGCGCAAATCGCCTACGCGGTGTCCGACGTCACCCACTTGCGCGATGTATATCTGAAACTCGCGGCTGACCTGGAGAAGCGGGGACGCAGCAATTGGGTCGAGGCGGAGATGGAGGTGCTCACTTCGCCCGACACCTATCGCGCCGACCCTGAACGGGCATGGGAGCGGCTGAAGAACCGTGTGCGCAAGCCAAAGGAACTGGCTGTGCTGATGGAAGTCGCCGCATGGCGCGAGCGCGAGGCGCAGACGCGCGACGTCCCGCGCGGGCGCGTGATCAAGGACGAGGTGCTTGTCGACATTACGGTGCAAGCTCCGACCACAATCGAGCGCCTGGGACAGCTGCGATCGCTCCCGAAAGGGTTCGAGCGTTCGCGGTGGGGCGATCAGATCGTCGACGCCGTCAAGCGGGGTCTCGAACGCGATCCCAAAAGTCTGCCGCGCCTCGAGCGCTTCAAGCCGGCACCCAACGGGGCGGCGACGGTCGAACTGCTCAAAGTCTTGCTTCGCATGACCTCTGAACGACATGGCGTTGCAGCCAAGATCATTGCGACCGTCGAGGACCTCGACCGAATTGCGGCCAACGACGAGGCTGATGTGCCGGCCCTGAAAGGCTGGAGACGCGAGCTGTTTGGCGACAAGGCGCTTGCGCTCAAGCAAGGCCGGCTTGCTCTCGCCGTGGATAAGGGACGCGTGGTTACGGTTGAAAAAAATTGAAAAATACTGCGGTCATCCCCGCGCAACCGGGATCCAGCGTTATTGGGTCGCTGCTTTCGCGGGGACGAACGATCAACCGGTACCTACGTCTCGATGGCCGGCTCGCGGCCAATCAGCCGCGCCAGCTGGCGTAGTCGGCCAGCCAATCGTTCGCTAGTGAGCTCACTGTATGAGCCGGTCATCTTGAGGATCAGCGTGCCGCGCTTGACATACATTGGGGTCTTGGGAAGCACACCGGCCTGCCCCGCAGTGAGGAGATAAGCGACCCGCATCGCGGCGCCCAAAACGCGCGCACGATCCAGCATGCGCGTTGTGGCAAGCTCGCGCAGCCGTGGCGACAGTTCCTCTTCGCTCAGCCCCGCGTGGCGGAAATAAACCGACAGCGCGAGAAACGCCCTCCCGGGGTGATCAATGGCCACGAAAGAACCGTGCGCGATGATGTTCATCGACTGCTCACCGCGGTAGTCAGGATGCGCGCGCCAGCCAATATCTGCCAGCAGGCAGGCGGCGTGACGCAGGCGGCGCTCGTCGGCGCTTTCGTCCAAGCCCGACGAGCCGATGAATCGGTCGGTCCAGGCAATCAATTCCTCGCCATGGCGCGGAGAACGGGATCGCAGCACGTTCAGGTCCGCCGCCGCCGAGATGAGCGGATCCTTCGCGCGTTCCCGCTTGTTCAGTAGCGAGTACAGCAAGCCTTCGCGCACGCCGAGGACGGAAATGACAACCTGCTTCGGCTTGATGGTATGGACCAGGTTCTCCATCACAATCGCGGCGTAAGAGAGCAACGGGCGGCGCGCAGTATTCACAACTTCAATTTTCGACAAGGTCTCGGGATCGACGTGGTGCACAAGCCTGAAAAATTCTTGCGCCTCGCGCGCGGAAATACGGTAGTTGTGCATGACGTGAAACGGATAACCGGTCTGCCACATGTGCAGCCGCGCCAGCGCGCGCCAGGTCCCACCGACTGCATAGAACGTTCGGTCTTCGCCGTCGTGCAGCATGTCGAGGTTCTCGAAAGCCTCCTCGACGAATTTCTCAGCTTTTTTGAGCGATTTGCCGGTGATGTCCTGGAGCGCAAGTCCGCCAAGCGGCAACGTCACTCCGCCGCGCACGTGTGAACCATGCACGTCGACGAGTTCGAGGGAGCCGCCGCCAAGGTCACCAACTATGCCGTCGGGCTTGTGAATTCCGGACACGATGCCAAGCGCGGTGAGATGCGCCTCGCGCTTTCCGGAAAGAATCGTGATTCGCGTGCGGCAAATGCGTTCGGCTTCAGCGATGAAATCGCGGCCATTGCGCGCGTCGCGGCAGGCCGCCGTGGCAATCGCCCAGATACGCCTCACGTGCAGGATATCGCACAAGGCACGGAAGCGGCGCAGCGCATCGAAGGCCGTGTCGATGGCGTCCGCCGGCAACAAGCCGGTCGACTGAACCTGTCGTCCCAGCCCTGCTAATACTTTCTCGTTGAAAATCGGCGTTGGCGAACGCGTCAGCCCCTCGTAAATGACGAGCCGGATTGAATTCGAGCCGATGTCGATGACGGCGATCGACGGGCCGTGATCCAGGCGGCCTTTCGCCGAGGCGGCGAGTGCCGATGAACGTTTACGCCCCTTCGACGAGGCGGCGTATAAGGCTGCGCGGCGGCGATTCTTTGAGCGATTTTCCACGGCCCGACAGACTCGGATTGGTCATGAAATATTTGTGGGCGTTGAAGGGTTCTTCGCCCGAGGCCGCCTTTATGCGCGTGGAACTGCCGTCCGGCAAGAGCTTCCAGCTTTGCTCGTTGTCCTTGAAATTGGCCACCATAATTTGGCCGAGAACCTGTTCGTGCACGGTCGGATTGAGAATCGGACAAAGCACCTCGACCCGGCGGTCAAGGTTACGCGGCATCATGTCCGCCGAGGAAATATATATCGCCGACTTCGGGTGCGGCAGTGCGTGGCCCGAACCAAAGCAATAGATGCGGCCGTGCTCGAGAAACCGGCCAACGATCGATTTCACGCGAATGTTTTCCGACAGCCCGGGCACTCCCGGCCGCAGGCAGCAGATGCCGCGAACGACAAGATCGATGGAAACCCCCGCAGCCGATGCATCGTAAAGGGCGTCGATGATTCCCGGATCGACCAGCGCGTTCATTTTCATCCAGATCGCCGCAGGCTTGCCTGCCTTCGCATGCGCGATCTCCTGCGCGATGTGCTCAAGAATGCGCTTGCGCAGATTGATCGGCGAGATGGCCATGCGTTCGAGCTCGGCCGGCTCCGCATAACCGGTGATGTAGTTGAAGATACGCGCCACATCGCGGCCAATCACTGCATCGGCGGTGAAGAACGAGAGGTCGGTATAGACACGCGCAGTTACCGGATGATAGTTGCCGGTTCCCACATGCACGTAAGTCGCCAGTTCCCCCGCCTCACGTCGCACCACCAGCGACAGTTTTGCATGTGTTTTTAGTTCGATGAATCCGTACACGACCTGCGTGCCCGCGCGTTCCAAATCGCGCGCCCAGCGGATGTTGGCCTCCTCGTCAAAGCGCGCCTTGAGCTCGACAAGGGCGGTGACCGATTTGCCTGCTTCAGCCGCTTCCACAAGCTGTTTCACGATCGGCGATTCAGCCGATGTGCGGTAAAGCGTCTGCTTGATTGCAACGACGTTGGGATCGCGCGCAGCCTGTTGCAGGAACTGCACCACGACATCGAATGATTCGTAAGGATGATGGACAATAAGATCTTTCTGGCGAATTGCCGCAAAGCAGTCGCCACCGTGGTCGCGTATGCGCTCGGGATAACGCGGATTGTACGGGGTAAATTCGAGATCGGGCCGATCGAGCTTCGTAAGCTGATTGAGGTCGTTGAGCGCGAGAAAACCATCGACCCTGAAGACCTCATCGTCGGCGACTGCCAGCGCGCGCTGCACGAAACTGCACAGCTCCGGTGGCATTGTCGCGCTGAGCTCGAGCCTGATCACCGATCCGCGCCGACGCTGCTTCAGCGCCGTTTCGAATAACCGCACGAGGTCCTCGGCCTCTTCTTCGATTTCCACTTCGGAGTCGCGGACGGCGCGGAATGCACCCTGTCCTTTTGCCGTATAGCCAGGGAAGAGTCGGCTGATGAACAGCGCAGTCGTTTCTTCCAGCGTGATCAATCGAATAACGTGATCGCCGCTACCGGGGAGCTTGATGAACCGTTCTATCTTCTGCGGCATGCGGATGAGCGCATTCATCGCCTTGCCGTCTTTGCTGCGGGCGAGCTGCAAGGCAATAGAGAAAGCCAGATTGGGTATGAACGGGAAAGGATGTGCCGGATCGATTGCGAGCGGCGTCAGCAGCGGAAAGACGTGAGTGAGAAAGTGTTCTTCGAGCCAGCTGCGCTCGGCCTTCTTGAGATCGGCTGCGTCCACAAGCACGACGCTTGCAGCGGCCAATGCTGGACGCAGCTCCAGCCAGCGTTGCTGCTGATCGCGAGCGAGCTGGGAGACCGCTTCGCCGATGCGGGTCATCTGCTCGGCGGGAGTAAGACCGTCGGGACTTTGAGTCAGAATGCCCTGCTGCAACTGACCTTTCAGCCCGGCCACGCGAACCATGAAAAATTCATCGAGGTTGTTGGCCGAAATCGAGAGGAAGCGCACGCGTTCGAGCAGCGGCTGGTTCTCATTGGCCGCCTCTTCCAGAACGCGTCGATTGAAGTGAAGCCACGACAGTTCGCGGTTGATGAACCGCTCGGGGCTCGCTCTCAGATTGGCAAGCGCTGGCGGGGCGCTCGCCTTACCGGAGTCGACCCCTTTCTCACGGAGGTCGGTTTCTCCAATAGATGCAATGCCTTGACCGCGATCCGCCATTTGAAAGACTGCCTGCCGATTTGAATTCCGTAGCGGATAATAGTGGCCGCTGGATGACAGTTCGCGCCCCACAAGGGGACCCGTCAAGTGGACATGCTGCGCAAAACTTCGGCAGCCAAGGCACGGGTCACCGGCCGGTGTTGCCGCATCGCTTCGTGGTCGAGTTTTTGCACGGCGGCGTGCGCGGCGGAAAAGGTGCGCTCGATACGATTGACGAGGTAATTCACCAGCGATTCGTCGAAGGACAACTGACGGTCTGCCGCAAGCTTTACGAGAAGAGAGCGCAACAGCGTATCGTCCGGCGGCGCCATCGTCACTGTCGGAACGGCGCGCAATCGCGAGGCAAGGTCACGAATCCTGATTGGGAAGCTCGCCACTGCAGAACGAGATGTGAGGAGCAGATACGTTCGCTCTTCGCGCGCAAGATTGACCAGGTGAAAAAGCGCCTGCTCATCAAGATCGACGGCTTCCAGGTCTTCGATAACCAGTGCGCCAGTCGCGAGTGCTCCCGGCACGCTCGCCGTGGAGAGCAGCCTTGCTGATAATATGCGCGCGCCAGTCGCCTCCGCCCAGATAGCGGCGAGATGACTTTTGCCAGACCCCTCAGGACCGATGAGAGCAACAATCCGGTCCGGCCAGTCCGGCCAGCGCTCCACCAGGGAGAGTGCTGCAACGTTCGATGGACCGCTCAGAAAATCCTCGCGAGCGAAGCTCACCGAATGATCGAGGGCCAATAAGAGCTGACGCGGGGCGTACGTGTCGCTCATTAGTTGTCAATCCGGTTTGCCGGTGTAGAACGAGCTTTGCAGGTACCGACGCAGCACGAACCGCGCCAGCACCCCGATCGTGGCGGCCAACGGCACGGCAACAAGAAGGCCGACGAAACCAAACAGATAGCCGAACGCGAGCAGCGCGAAGATGATCCAAACCGGGTGCAGCCCGACGCTCTCGCCAACCAGCTTTGGCGCGAGCACATACCCTTCGATAAATTGGCCGACCAGAAAAACCGCGAGGACCATGAGAATAGGCCCGTAATTTGGCCAAAACTGCGCGACCGCAACGCCAAACGCCACCACGAGCCCGGTCATGGATCCGACATAGGGTATGAAAGTGATCAAGCCGGAAATCAGACCAATCAGCAGCCCGAAGTTGAGACCGATCAGCGTCAGCGCCACTGCATAGAATGAGCCCAGGATCAGACAGACTCCGGTCTGCCCGCGGACAAAGCCGGAAATCGCCGCGTCAACCTGGCGGGCCAATTCGCGAACCGTGGCACGGTGCTGCGGCGGGATCCATTTGTCGACCGCGCGAATCATGCGGTGCCAGTCGTAGATAAGATAAAAAGCAACTACGGGCGTGACCACGACGAGCGAGAACAAGGACACCAGCGCGCGTCCGCCCGACCAAAGCGAAAGCGCAATCCAGAATCCACTTGGGCGCGTAGCACTTTCTGAATCGCCCCCCTCTCGTGTGTAACGTTTGTGTAATTGACCGGACCGAGTCGGGGCGACAGACATGACGAAATCAATTACTGCAGCGTTGATCGAAGCTGGCAAAAACCGCCCGCCACCGGAAGACGCCCGCGCCCGCTTGGCAGAGCGCGACGCGCGGCTTGCCGCCGATACGCGCAGCGAAGTGCAACGTTGGCTCGGCGATCAGGAGCCGGGACGATCGGCATTGACGCAAGCAAACGCGTCGCACCCTGCGACCGCTAAAAGCGCCAGCGGGACGCGCGTCGATCTGTGGCGGAAGTGACACAAGCCTGCGGCATCTGGCGCGCCGGTCTCTTGAACATAACAATGTAAGCGACATTTTTCGCTGGTTTCCTGCTACCATAAGCCGGGGAGACCCTAATCAGACACGGCTAAGGCTAAGGCTAAGGCTGGCGGGGCAAATGTTCCAAACACTTTTCACCGGATTCGTCGGTGGAGTATTCGCGTGGATTTTTACCGATTTCGTCGCAAAGCCGCTTTTGCGGTTCTCTGAACTTCGCCGGGAAGTGACGCGCTGCCTTGTCGTGTACGGCAACGTCGGCGGACGAACCGAAGTGGACAAAGCCGGTAAGCCAAAGACACTTAAGCTTTCGGCTGAGGAGGATGCTCGCTTGGTCGAGGCACAAAACGCGTTTCGAGACTTGTCGGGCAAGATGTACGGATTTGCAAGCGTTGACGCCTTCGCGAATCGCATCGTGACTAAGTTCGGTTATGATGCCGACCAGATCGCCGCTGCGTTGATGGGTTTTTCCAACGAGATCACAAGCAAGGGCGAGGGACGCGCTCACTTCCGCAATCGGGTCGAAAAGCTGTTGCGCCTTCATTCCGGTGGGGCGAAATGACCAGAACTGACGGAATTCCTTGGAGCTATTGCAATGCACGTTACAAGCGAAAGCGATGGGCGCGCCTCCGCAGGGCGAAGCATTGACAATGCACTAACGAAAACGCTTTGGGAAAACTATCGCATCTCGCAATACGATGATTCAGAGGATGAGTGTTCATTAGCGGGGGCTGGCAGAAATGACCTTGGGTACCGGCATTTTCTTCGCGTCAACAGTGCTAGCTATAGTCGCCCTATACGCGATAACGAAGGATCGCTGGAATTGGCGTCGTCTGATAAGGCGAATGGGAACCGCGATTTTCGGATTGGTTCTACTCGGGCTGATTCCGATCGCGGCTTATTTGCTTGCTGACCACTTCCCGCAACAGGCGACGCGGCAGACCGAGTATGCTGGCATACGGCTAGGAAGCAGCCCTGAAGAGGTCATTTACATAAAGGGCTATCCTCCTACCGTACTTGCGGAGGACACAAATTCACAGTGGAAGGATTCTTTGCTGAATATTGAAACGGCAAAATTACCTCAGGGGAAAAGCGTCAATGATTATCGTTATTGGGTGTGGGGAACGGATCGCAACAGCTACATCTTGGTCGAGTTCACGAATTTACAAGTCGCGTCAATCCAATGTTATTCGGCAGATAAGCTGAGCCGCTGCCCGCCGATTGCCGGAGTGAGGGATGGTACAAGTGAACGAGACGCCATCAGTAAGTTAGGCTCGAAGAGCGAACAGAAATTCCAAGGGCCAGCCAAATCAATTTCATATCCAGAACTTGGGATAAGACTCCATTTGACTCAGGAGCAAGTATACATGCTGCAAGTCAGCAGCACTAAGGCGACCGGCTTGTTGGTACCCAATCCGCCCGAAACGAAGAAACATTAGGCGACGCCGCACGGTCTCATTTGCCAGCCGCGTTTGTTTCAACCCCATTAAAAGAGACCTTCTAAGGCGCGAACTCCTCAAGGGAGTCAGATCACAATGTTACGCAATAAGCCGACACTTACGATCACCCTGCAAATGGATAGTGGTGAGCGGATCGAAGTCTGTAAGGAGCCTATTGATATTTTCGCTGAGCACCCGTCCTTCGCTATTCCGTTTTATGAAGCAATCGGCAAAATCGTCATGGAATCAGGCCACGTCGAATACATGCTGAGCAAAACGGTAGCGATGTGTCGAAAGCTTGATACAGAAAGCCCGCCGAAAAGCAAAAAATACGCGAGGGCGCTCGCAAAATCGATGCCATTCGTGAGGCCCTGAAAAATGGTCGTCTCTTTGACGAAGCGAGCGACGATCCAATGTGGTCTGCTACGCTTAAGGCGGCAGCGGACATCGGTAAAAAACGAAATGAACTCGTTCATGGACCCGTTCTTGGTTTCGAGGCCGGGCCACCGCCACGCATGAATCTACTCCATGAAGACCCCGACAACCCGAGCCTCCAACCACGATTAAGCACTTATACGCTCTTAGAACTGCAAGAGATCCTTAAGCGAATGCAAGAGGTCTACCTGTTGCTTGGAGGCTTAGGCGTCGTTCTGTTGATGGACAACGTCATAAGAACCTAAGCGAGAAGAGCGCTCTTAATTAATCCGGGTTAATTATCGGATCAGCAGCCGCGTCGGTTATGCACTAGCCCACACGTCGCCAGCGCCGCAACGTCGGCCACGTCGCGGTCATCAAACCGGCGGCGCAATCGCAGCATTGCTTCCAGCCGTTGCAGAAACACGCCGCGCCGGTCGGGATCGATGCTTCCCGCGGTCTGCATCACGGTTTGCAACTGGGAATCGGTCAGGGCGAGCATGGCCGAATTCATAAACTTCCAAGCCGGTGCATCGCAAGCCATGCCGGCGCAATAGCGTTTTTAATCTAGCCCGAAGCGCCTTAATGCCATCGACACGCGGCTCGGGCCGTAATGCGAGCATGAAAACGGGGCGCATGGTCATTTCAATTTTGCCTTCGATCGTTTGAGAGTGCAGGCCGGCGCATCAATGCGGCGACCTGCACTCATGCATGCGCCGCGCCATGATCCGCAGCGCCGCATCTAAATTCATGCGGCAGACTCTTCAGCGGCCTCCGCAAATTCTTCAAATGGATCGCCGGAAATATTTCCGTTCGCATCAACCGGGAATTCACCCCGCGGGCCTACGATGTAAGTGCGAATCTCCAGCCGGTAGCCAGTCGGAGCACCGGCCCGCTCATAGATGCCGCCATCGGCGCCGATGTAAAACCGGCCGCTGAGCTGCGGATCCATGTGATAGAACCAATCGCCGCCGACCCAGTACGCCATCGGTCATGCCCCAATGTCTTTCATTTTTTGTTCGAGGTCGCGAAGGAACGTAACCGCTGTGTCCGTTGCTGCTGGAGGACTCCCGCGCCGCCGGCAATTGCGCTGTCGACACCGTGCCGAGCAAAACCGCGCATCATCCCGAAACGCAGTGAAGGTTGTCCCGCATTCGCGGCAGCGAAAGCGATGCTTGATGCCGGGATTTGGCAGAGGTGGGTGACGGGCTGAGAGCGGATAAGCGAACCTTCCGCGATACCCCACGGGGAACCTCCTGGTGTGCAGAACAACAAATTCTTTAGCCCGTCACAGCAAAATGCAAACTCACGCAACCGCGACCCCACCGCTGGCCGATCGGAGAGCAACTTTAATTTTTCATACCCGCCCGGGCCTGTTTGCCGGATGGTTTGGGTCGATGGGCCGGCCATCTAGTCCAACTTCCAACGAATAACCACGTCGTTCCTTGCCCTGCTCAAGACTGTCATGGCAATGCTTGCACAAAGATTCCAACTCACTGTTGAGAAAGATTTCCCAGTTGCCCTCGTGGCGTTCAACATGATGCACGACCTGCGCAGCAACTATTTTCCCTTTCTCGAGACATCTCTTACAGAGCGGATATTCTTGCCTGTGTAGTCGCCTGCATTCCTTCCATTGCCTGGTGCTATACATCCATTGCCAGGTTTCACGGGGAACACTCACTGCATCACCTCGTCTTTCCTGTAACTGAGCGGCAGTGCCGCCGGGGAGTCTATGCACTGCACTGCCGCTGTTGCACGTCACGGATCGTCACGCGCCATGCAATCTCAAGCAGCCTCAACTAATTGCCCTGCGCAACACATCCACGCTCGTTAAACGGATAAGCCAAACTAACAAGACCGACAATTTGTCCTCTGCAATTCGGCTTTGTATTCAGCTATTTTCGGGTCAAAAGATGGCCAGTCAGGAGGAGCGACGCAAGCGTCTGTAAATGCGAGCATGTCCGCTTTGAGTCAAGGCGACATCCGCGCCGCAAAAAGTCATGTCCGCTTTACCCCCAATAGCGACACCGATTGCGTTTTTCGGCATGTCTGCTTTGGGCCATAAGCGGACATCACTGTGGCAACAGCTCGTTCGGAAAGCTCTTCATGCCGCTTGGCACCGCTGTCTTGACGGCGGTGAAATAGCTCCTGGGCGAGCCTGGCTTGGGGGCGACCACCTTGACCCCAACAACGAGGACGGCCGCGATCACG
>Ga0207428_10001176_pt1 | contig 28190 bp, 29 predicted proteins | sample RhiMethybrSRZTD1_FD_187600 | JGI IMG/M metagenome (GOLD analysis project Ga0207428, IMG submission 187600) | Populus rhizosphere microbial communities from Tennessee, USA - Rhizosphere MetaG P. TD hybrid SRZTD1 (SPAdes) (version 3) | ecosystem: Host-associated > Plants > Roots > Rhizosphere >...
AACCCTCAGTTCCGTCCAAACGTCGAAGCCCGCGAGGACCCGCCGCCCGTACGTCTCCGACTGAGCCCGTCCCACCAGAACAAGGCGAAGGACGGTCGTCTGGCCCTGCGCCAAAAGCTAAAAACGCTTGAAACGGAAGCAGCGCAAGACCGCACACGCCAACCAAACTCAAGCACCAACTTTTGGCCCACATGGCCAGACGACCGGCCCTCGCCGGGAGTCAGCTAAAGACGGGCTACTTATTCAGAGACGTACCAGCGGAACGCAGGTCCTCGCAGGCCTCGACCACGCGCTTCGCCATGCCCGACTCGGCCACCTTGCCCCACGCCCGCGGGTCGTACGCCTTCTTGCTCCCGACGTCACCATCTACCTTCAGAACACCGTCATAGTTGGTGAACATGTGCCCGGCAGCGGGCCGGGTAAACGCATATTGCGTGTCGGTGTCGATGTTCATCTTGATCACGCCATAGTCGACAGCCGAGCGGATCTCCTCCAGCGTCGAGCCTGATCCACCGTGGAACACCAGGTCGAACGGTCGCTCCTTGCCGATCTTGGCGCCAACCTCGTCTTGGATGTCCTTCAAGACCTCGGGACGCAGCTTGACCGCGCCGGGCTTGTAGACCCCATGCACGTTGCCGAAGGTCAATGCTGCGATGTAGCGGCCCTTCTCGCCCGTACCGAGCACCTCGACCGTCCGTAGCCCATCCGCAGCAGTCGTGTACAGCTTCTCGTTGATCTCGGCGCTGACTCCGTCCTCTTCGCCACCGACGACACCGACCTCGATTTCCAAGATCACGTTCGCGGCCGCGGCCTGCCGCAGCAATTCCTCCGCGATCGAAAGGTTCTCCTCGAGCGGCACCGCCGAACCATCCCACATGTGCGACTGGAACAGCGGCTGACCGCCGGCCTTGACTCGCTCGGTAGAGATTGCCAGCAGTGGCCGCACGTAGCCGTCCAGCTTGTCTTTGGGACAGTGATCAGTGTGCAACGCGACGTTGATCGGATAGTTCTTCGCGACCTCATGTGCGTAGTCAGCCAACGCAACAGCGCCAGTGACCATGTTCTTGATCGTCGGGCCTGAGAGATATTCCGCGCCGCCGGTTGAGACCTGGACGATGCCGTCGGATCCGGCTTCGGTGAAGCCCTGCAGGGCTGCGTTCAAAGTCTGCGAAGAGCTGATGTTGATCGCCGGGTAGGCGAAAGAGCCCTCTTTTGCCGCGTCCAGCATGGCGGCGTAGATCTCGGGGGTGGCGATGGGCATGCTCAGTAAGTTCCTTTCCTACCTGCTTCTCCGTTGCCTGCTTTTCCGTTGTATTGCGGTTATAGATGCGCAAACGCACAGTCTGTCAAAGAAATCCCAACGGCGGTACTGCCGTTCTTGTCTCAGCTTTCCAGTGCAGACAAGTTCACCCCATGGCGCCCCGCCGAAAAGGCGCGAACAGTGCTATCCAAAGTTGCGGGAAACACCGTGACTTGATCAAGTGGGACGGAGGATTTCCTTCCGTCGAGGAGAGTAAGGCGAACACGCGGGCCGCGGTCGAAGCCGCCCCTTATCGTGTCGATACGGCCGACCTGTGGCCACGATGCGCTAAGCCCCGCAACTTCGATGCCCGGTGGACCAATTCTGATGGCCACACCGCTGCCGATTGTTCTTGCTTCTCGTTTGGCCAGAAAGTACAAAATGACGCTCGCCGCAAGCCATGCCAGCGAGGTGCCCAGCACGATGGCCAAAATGATGATGAACCCGACACTTCGCAAAGCGTCGCCTTGCCACACATAGATCAACACCAGCAGTGCGATGGTGATCGCCAGGCTAAGCAGGCGCGCCCGTATGAGGTGTCGCCGCCGCTCCCTCTTTTCGGTCAACGGTCCCGGATCGTAGGGAACGACCAACTCTGAAATCGGGGCCGTGCTCATGACCCCACAGGTTAGTTCTCCCGAGCACCCCGCGGCGTGATCGCCATGTGGATACGATAGCGATCGGCCCGGTACCACGAGGTCGACATTTCGATCGGCCGATCCCCTGCGTAGGTCACTCGCTCCTGCACCAGTAGCGGCGCCCGCTTCGCAATGCCCAAGACCCGTGCTCGATGGGCATCCGCCGCCTCAGCCCGCACCGTCTGCTCACCGCTGCTCGCCACGACGCCGTATTCAGTCGCAAATACGTCGTATAGCGAGCCAAGTTCTCGTTGCAGCAGCCCAGGGAAAAGCACCGACGGATAGTAACCAACCTCGTACGCCATAGGGGTGCCGTCGGCGCTCCGCAGCCGCTCCACGCGTACCACTGCCTGGCCAGGACGAATGCGCAGCGCGTAGGCGACGTCATCGTCGGCCGGCTGCTCGGCTGCCGATAGCACCACGGTTGCCGGGACCAGACCACGAGCGCGCATTTCACGCGAGAAGGACGTCAAATGCAGGCGCGAATCCACCTGTGGCCCGGCCAGATAGGTGCCTTTGCCGTGTACGCGTTCCAGGACGCCAGCCGAAACGAGATCTGTAATGGCCTGGCGTACCGTGACCCGGCTGACGCCAAGACGCAGCACCAACGCGCGCTCTGAGGGTATGGCGTCGCCTGGGTTGAGTTCGGTCGCGATCAGTTGTTCGAGGATGCCGCGGACCTGGGCGCGTTTCGTGGTTGGCGAAAGTGGTTGGCGATCAAGCGCTGCGGGGAGCCCAAGAGGGGTCGTCGGCACTTGCTGAACTCGGAAGGCTACGAGATCGACCCTGCCACGGTCGTACTGCACTGCGTCTCCTCACCGCCTGGTTTCGATCCAGCTCGTTGGACCGCAACTGTCAGTATGCGGAGCGGCGAGGACGAGCCACAAGATGTCCAAGATTTCAATGAGCCCAGCGCAACCCCCAGTGGTACATCGCGATAGCTGCGGCCGCTCCGGCATTGAGGGATCTTGTTGAGCCGTACTGCGTAATGGAAACCAGATCTTTGCAGATAGCCACCAGCTCCTCTGTCAGCCCCGGACCTTCCGAGCCGAACACCAAGCAGGTGCGCTGCGGTAGTTCGTAGGGCTCCAACGGCAGCGCACCTGGCAGGTTGTCCACCCCTATGACGACGTAGTTATCGGCAGCCAACTGATCGCCGAAGTCAGTCACCGATGGATGATGGAAGACGCTGAGATATCGGTCAGTGACCATCGCCCCGCGGCGGTTCCATCGTCGTCGGCCGATGATGTGTACGCCCGAGACGTTGAAGGCGTTCGCGGTGCGCACCATGGACCCGATATTGAAGTCGTGTTCCCAGTTCTGGATCGCGATCTGGAGCGGATGACGCCGAGTGTCAAGATCAGCAACGATGGCCGAGATCTTCCAATAGCGATAGCGGTCAATCACGTTGCGCCGGTCGCCGTGCTCGAGCAGCTCGGAATCAAACCGGTCGTCATCAGGCCAAGGGCGGGGATGCGGTCCGACACCAGGCTCGCCAGATGCCTCGGCCATCTGCTGGTCGCTTAGGAAACTCACAGTCTGCGACGGTACCGTTTGCCCACGTGACCCCTCTCGAGGCCGCCGCTGCGCTCATCCCGATGCTTCTCCCGTCGTGGATGGACCCGGAAGAACTGATCAAATCCTTCGGCCCGTATGCGCTATGGGGCGTGGCGTTCGTCATCTTCGCTGAGTGCGGGCTCTTCGCGATCTTGCCCGGTGACTCGTTGCTGTTTACCGTCGGACTGCTGGTGGCGGCCGGTGTGACTCAGTACAACATGGTGTTCGTCTGCATCGTGCTCACAGTCGCCGCAGTGCTGGGCAATATGTGTGGGTACGGGATCGGGCGAAAGATCGGGCCGCCACTGTTCAAACCGCGTTCTGGGCTGCCGGGCAAGATCTTCAAGCAGTCGTACGTCGAGAGGACCCACGCCTTCTTCGAGCGCTACGGCAATCGCGCACTCATTCTGGCCCGGTTCGTACCGATCGTCCGTACCTTCGTCACATTGGTGGCCGGCGTAGGCAAGATGGACTTCCGGCATTTCATTACCTACACCGCAATTGGTGGCGTGCTGTGGGTCTGCGGTGTGACGACTGCCGGCTATTTCCTCGGCAATGTCCCCTTCATCAAGAACAACATTGATCTGGTGTTGGTCGTGATCGTGGCCATCTCACTCGTCCCGATGGGAATCGAGTATCTGCTGCACCGGCGAAGGGGTAAGCAGGAATCGGCGACTGTGTAATCGCTAACGCCGACTTGTCAGAATCCAGTTGAGCTATAGGCCAACTAAATTCTGATAAGTCGGTGTGAGGCGTCAGACGAGCGACTCGGTGATGTCGAGCAGCGCCTCAAGATCACCTCCGCTCGGCATCCACAGCCCCGCCTCCACATTCTGCTTGACCTGTTCAGCCGAGGTCGCACCCGCGATTACCGAGCCAACAGTGGGCATTGCTGCGAGACCGCCGATCGCGACCTGCAGGATCGAGACGCCACGCTCGGCTGCGTACGCCTCGAGGGCCTCGATCACATCGAAGTTCGCGCGGTCGAGCCGCACTCGATTACGGGCTAGCCGGCTGCCCTGTGGTGCCGCCTCGCCGCGATGATATTTGCCCGTCAACAGTCCGGACGCGAGCGGAAAGTACGGAAGCAGGCTTTGGCCGGTGTGCTCCAGGGCCGGCACGAGCTCCCATTCGACGGATCGGTTCAGCCAGGAGTACTCATTCTGCGCGGAGATAAAGGCTTCATAGCCGCTGGTACGCGATATCCAGTCGGCATCGATCACCTGCCAGCCGGCAAAGTTGGATGAGCCGATGTAGCGCACCTTGCCCTCGGCCACAATCTCGCTCAGTGCAGCCAGCGTCTCCTCGATCGGCGTATTCGGATCTGGCTCATGCATCTGATAGAGGTCGATCCAGTCGGTGTCCAGACGGCGCAGACTGTTCTCGACCGCAATCCTGATGTAACGGCGGGAACCCCGGGCACCCCAATCCGGCCCGTTCGCGCCCCGCATATCGGAGCCGAACTTGGTCGCAATGATCACCTCACCACGCCGAGAGCCGAGGGCCTTGCCGAGCAGGGTTTCTGAGCCGCCAGCATTGCCGTAGACGTCGGCGGTGTCGAACAACGTGATGCCGGCATCGATCGCGGTGTTCACCACGCTCGGCACCTCGTGGTCAGGCATCCGGGACCCGAAGTTGTTGCAGCCGATTCCGATGGTGGAGACGGTTAGCCCGGAGTGCCCGAGCTGCTGATAGGTCATTTCCGCGGGCACGTTAGACCCCCGGACCACTACCGCTGGTTCGGGTTCTGTTGCCCAGTTTCAGGCGGAACGTAGCCGCCCGGCTGCGGTGCCTGGTAATCGCCACCTTGCTGGGGCGCCTGGTAATCGCCGCCCTGCTGGGGTGCCTGATATTGGCCCTGCTGCGGCGGCTGGTAAGCCTCGGGCGGCTGCTGATACTCCTGCGGATTGGGAAGTGCGTCGTCACTTCGCCTATCGAATTGAACCTGTGGCGCAGACTGCTGGGGCGGCAACTGCCGCTGCTGCTCTTCATCGCCACGGTAGGCGATCTCGCCGAAGTTGACATCCGGCGCCTGGCGTACGGCGGGCTCGTCAACCTGGAAGTACGTGGCCTTCTCGAACTTGAACATGTTGGCGATGATGTTCGACGGCACCGACTCCACCTTGGTGTTGTAGACCCGGACGTTGGCGTTGTAGAAGCGGCGACCGGCGGCGATCCGGTCCTCGGTCTCGGCGAGCTGCCGTTGAAGCTCCAAGAAATTCTGGTTGCTCTTAAGGTCCGGGTACGCCTCGACGCTGACGATCAAGTTCCGGACCGCTCCGGAGAGCGCCGCCTCGACATCGGCTCGCTGCTGGCTTGGCAGTGAGCCCTCCGACTGGGACAGCTGCTGAGCCTGGCTGCGCAGCCGGGTGACGTCCTCGAGAGTGTTGCGCTCGTGCGCGGCGTACGCGCGAACGGTCTCGACCAGATTCGGGATCAGTTCGTAACGACGGTTCAGCTCCACGTCGATCTGCCGCCAGGACTCCTGAATCAGATTTCGCGATTTGACGAAGCCGTTGTACGAGCTCAGGCCAATGAGCACGAGAATGACGACGATCACCAAGATGATGATGATCACGGTGATGGCGGTACCCATCAGATCTCCTTAGCTTGGGTGCATGCGCCTCAGCTTGTCGAAGGGCAGCATCTGGGTTTCGACGAGCCGCAATCAACCCTAACCGGTGAGGACGCCCAGGCACCCGATTGGCATTACTCCAAGCCAAGGTCATGTGCTGAGAGCGCTGCGCGGTACGGCAGTCCCGCCGAATCCACGGCCTCCTTGGCGCCGGTGTTGCGGTCAACGATGACCGCGACTCCGACGACGTGCGCGCCTTCTTCGCGCAATGCGGTGACGGCAGTCAACACGGAGGCGCCCGTTGTGCTGGTGTCCTCCACGGCAAGTACCCGGCGACCTGCAACGGAAGGTCCCTCGATGCGCCGCTGCAACCCGTGTGTCTTGCCTTCTTTGCGGACCACAAAGGCGTCGAGTCGCTCACCGGCCGCCGCGGCCGCGTGCATCATGGCTCCGGCAACCGGGTCGGCACCGAGTGTGAGACCGCCGACCGCCTCGAAGTCCCAGTCGGCGACCAAGGCGCGCATCACCCGGCCGATGAGCGGCGCCACGGCGCCGTCGAGCGTGACACGTCGCATGTCGACGTAGTAGTCGGCGATGCGCCCCGAGGAGAGCGTGACTGTGCCGCGTACGATCGCCAGCTCCTGAATCCGCTCAATCAGCTCCGCAGTGTCCTCGGCAATCGTCGGAGTAGTCACGACCGGCACTGTATCCAGCCGCCCGCCGCTTCCCGAAAGTGGTCACAAACAACAAGGAATCTCGAACGAATGATGTTGTCTATGACCGGTTGGCGGGGTGTGCAGTTACTTGGGCTCGGTTCGAATGAGGTGGCCGAAGCCGACGGAACGTTTCGTGGAATGGAACAGATCCGGGCACGTGGTCAAGGTGATCATGGCCTGGGTCGGTTTGAGTTCAGGCTTACCGGGCACCGGGTCGATCACCCAGGTATCGGTGTCTTTCACAGTGAGCTGCCTGGGAGACTCGTCGAGTACGTAGGTGTAGGTGGCGTCCCGCGTTTCAACGATGATCTCGTCGCCGCTATCCAAATCGTGCAGCTTTGCGAACGGCTGGCCGTGAGTCACGCGATACCCGGCGATCGCGAAGTTGCCGATCTGACCGGCCTGCGCGGTCGAGGAGTAATGGCCGACGCCCTTAGCGAGCACCGTGAGCTCGGTTCCATTCACGATGGGGACCTCGTACGCAGCACCGAGGGCAGGAATCCGGAGCAGCCCAATGGCATCACCAGAACGTTTGGACGGTTGCTCAAACCCTTGCGGATCGGTCTTCTGATCCTCGATCCATTGGGCTCTGAGCCGGCTGGCTTCGGTTCGGAATGTGTGCTCGGCGATCACATTGGTTCCGACGTACTGGTAAGCCACCCAACCAAGACAGGACAGACCTACCAGCAGCAGCGCGACGCCGACCATTGTCAGTCGCCAGCGACGCTTGCCTTGAGCTGCTGTGGTGTCAGTTCCCGGCCCCCCGATGGGACTGCTCACCCCGACATTGTGCCGCTGATTGATCAGCCTCAAAGGCCGTCGAGCTAAATCAGTTGGCAAATGGATTCGGCGTCATGGTGTATCTGGTGGACAGATATTCCTCGATGCCCTCGAAGCCACCCTCGCGCCCGATCCCTGATTGCTTGATCCCGCCGAAGGGAGCTGCCGCGTTTGACACCACGCCGACGTTGAGGCCTAGCATGCCGGTTTCCAACGACTCGATGAGGCGTTGGCCGCGCGCCAAATCCTTGGTATAGGCGTACGCGACCAGGCCGAACTCGGTGTCATTGGCGATCCGAATGCCATCCGCCTCATCGCTGAAGGTGACGATGCTCAGCACTGGCCCAAAGATTTCCTCGCGGAGGATGTCACTGCCCGGCCGTACGCCGGCCACGACCGTCGGTTCATAGAAGGTGCCGGCCCGGTCGATCGGGTGACCACCGGTCAGCACCTTCGCGCCGCGCTCGGTCGCGTCTCTGACCAGGGCGTCGGCTTTCTGCACCGCATCGTCGTTGATGAGCGGGCCGATCTGGACATCCTCCTCGGTGCCGCGGCCGATCTTGAACGCCTGGACTCGCTCAGCGACCCGGGCAGCAAACTCGTCGGCAACCGCTTCATGCACGATGAACCGGTTGGCGGCAGTGCAGGCCTGACCGATATTGCGGAACTTGGCGAGCATTGCGCCCTCGACTGCCGCGCCAAGATCAGCGTCGTCGAAGATCAAGAAGGGCGCGTTGCCGCCCAGCTCCATGGAGATGCGGAGGATGTTGCCGGCTGCCTGCTCATAGAGCCTGCGACCTACTTCGGTAGATCCGGTGAAGCTCAACTTGCGCAGCCGAGGATCGGCGATGATCGGCGCCGAGACCTTCCCTGACGTGGATGTGGTGATCACGTTGACAACCCCGGGCGGCAGGCCGGCTTCGGCGAGGATCTTGACGAAGTACAGCGTCGTCAATGGGGTCAGCTCCGGAGGCTTGATCACTACGGTGCAACCGGCGGCTAGTGCCGGACCGGTCTTGCGAGTTGCCATCGCCAGTGGAAAGTTCCACGGAGTGATCAAGAAACAGGGACCAACCGGATGTTGCGAAACGATCATCCGGCCGGTGCTCTCGGGGTTGATGCCGTAGCGACCGAATATCCGTACGGCCTCCTCGGAGAACCAGCGCAGAAACTCGTTGCCGTACTTGACTTCAGCCTTGGATTCAGCCAGCGGCTTGCCCATCTCCAGTGTCATCAACAGTGCGACTTCGTCCTGGCGCTCTTGGACCAGCTCGAAGGCGCGACGCAAGATCTCCGATCGTTCCCGCGGTGGCGTTTTTGCCCAGTCGGCAGCAGACTCGACCGCAGCATCGAGGGCTGCGGCGCCGTCCTCGACCCCCGCGTCCGCGATGGTCTTGATCTCCTCACCCGTGGCGGGGTCGTAGACCTTCAACGTGGAACCGGAGCCGGCCGAGCGCCATTCACCGCCGATGAACAGCCCATCCGGGACTGAATCCAGCAAGTCCGTTTCTGCCGCGTTCAACATCGAGAACCTCCCTGGCTCAGCCGACACCTCGTCCAATCGAGCCTAACTCCCGGGCCACGACGACAGATCGCGGCTTCGTTGGCGGCAGCTGTCGATGGGTAAGAGATAAAGCCATGAAGAGCACCGTGATCGAGGTGACCACAGGGCGCAGCGAAGCCGTACACGACCTCACCCCGCAGTGCGCAGCCTTCCTGCGCGAGGCAGCGGCCGGCAGCGACGGCCTGCTGCACGTGTTCGTCCCACACGCGACGGTAGGTATCGCGCTGATCGAACTGGGCTCCGCCAGCGACGATGACCTGCTGACTGCACTCCGCGACCTGTTGCCAGCCGACAACCGCTGGCGGCATGCCCACGGCTCACGCGGCCATGGCCGGTCGCACGTCATGCCAGCGCTCATTCCGCCCTACGCAACGATTCCCGTCGTTCGCGGCGAAATGGCGTTGGGTACGTGGCAGTCGGTAGCCCTGGTCGATCTCAACGTCGATAACTCGAACCGCGAGGTCCGGCTCTCCTTCCTTGCGGACGCCAGGTGAGCCGCTAAAGGCATGCATACGAACTAGGGTCTCGGTATGCCATCTGTCTGGAAAGCCGATCGGATTCGCTCGGCGACGACCACGATCTTTGCCGAGATGTCCGCACGCGCCGTGGCAACCCAGTCGATCAATCTTGGTCAGGGCTTTCCGGACACCGACGGTCCGGCATTCATGCTGGAGGAGGCGAGAACGGCGATCGCCAATGGCTTCAACCAGTACCCACCCGGTCGTGGCATCCTGCCGCTGCGGCAGGCCATCGCTGCTCACAGCAACCGCAACTACGGTCTGAGCTTCGATCCCCAGACGGAAGTCCTGGTTACAACGGGCGCCACCGAGGCGTTAGCCGCGTCGATCTTGGCATTCGTGAATCCAGGTGATGAGGTCATTGCCCTAGAGCCCTTCTACGACTCGTACGCCGCATCCATCGAGCTGGCCGGCGGACAACGCGTTGGGGTCGGACTCTTCGGACCGGATTTCCGGCTTGATCATGCCGAACTACGGGCGGCGTTCACGCCCAGGACCAAGGCGCTGTTGATCAACTCGCCGCATAACCCAACCGGAGTCGTGCTGGATCGTGATGATCTTGCACTGATCGCCGAATTGGCCGTGCAGCACGATGTGGTTGTCATCTGCGATGAGGTGTATGAGCACCTGACCTTCGATAACGCCCCACACCTGCCGTTGGCGACCTTCCCCGGAATGCGAGACCGTACCGTGCGAATCTCCTCGGCAGGCAAGACGTTTTCGGCGACCGGCTGGAAGATCGGCTGGGCACTTGCGACTGCAGAGTTGATCAACGAGATCACCGCTGTAAAACAGTTTCTGAGCTATGTCTCTGGCGGGCCGTTCCAGCCCGCTGTCGCTCGCGCGCTCAACGAGGGTGAGGAGTGGGTGGAGAAGGCTCGACTTGATCTTCAGGACCGGCGTGATCAATTGGCTGTGGGCTTGCGGTCAATCGGGCTGCAGCCGGTCATTCCCCGGGGCACCTACTTCATGACCACCGACGTAGGGCCACTGGGTTATAGCGACAGTGTCGAGTTTTGTCGCGACCTACCTACACGATGCGGAGTCGTGGCGATCCCTCATCAGGTGTTTTACGACCGCATCGAAGCCGGGCGGCCGTACGTGCGCTGGGCCTTCTGCAAGCAGGAGCAGGTGCTCGACGAGGCGATTCGCAGGCTGAGAACCCTGTCACGCTAGGTGCCGCATGTCGCGCCCCGGCTCTGGTGACTGCTGTGCATCCTCATCACGGAAAGGGGCGCTGTCAGTGAGCAGTTGCCGCAGCCGCGCACCGCGTAGCACCCGATAAGGAAAAGGTGAGCGCCCGGCGCGCTCGGCGATCGTCGTGTACGGCAGCGGTCTGACACCGCCGGCAATGATCACGTTGCCGAACCGCCGGCCTTTCAGCGTTGATGATTCCGCACAAAGCACGATGTGCCGAAAGCTCTGGCTTAGGCCGGCCAACACCCGACGCGCATAGGCCAGTGGCGCGCGATCAGTGAGATTGATTATGACGACGCCGTGATCATTGAGGGCGCGCCGGACATCCAGGAGAAACTCCGCTGTCGTAAGATCCGCCGGCACCCGAGCGCCGACGAAGGCGTCGATGATGATCCAATCCGCGTAGCCGTCGCGCAGCTCGGCAATGCCGTGCCGGCCGTCGGTACCGCGCACCTTGATGCCACTGCGCGCCGGCAGCGGCAGATGCCGCCGAACAAAGGCGGTCAGCTCGACATCGGGCTCTAACACTATTTGGACTGAGGTCGGGCGGGTTGCCGCGACATAGCGCGGCAGGGTCATGGCGGCGCCCCCGATGTGAACGATGCGTAACCGCTGCGCTCGTTGAGGCACGCTGTCGAGAACATCAACTAGCCGTTGCACGTAGTCGAACTCCAGCCGCAATGGGTCATCAAGATCGACGTAGGACTGGTCGGTCCGGCCGACTCGAAGTGTGAAGGCATGCGGGTAGGCCAGGTCCCGTACCAGGAGCGCACCTTCGCTGCCGGGTCGTAGTACCAGACCGTCCGATGTCACCGGTGATCCTTAGCACGCGGCCCGGCTGGAGACACGCGGCATCCCTGGTGTCGTGGTGTAGAAAAAAAGTGGAAGGGAGAGTCGCCATGATGCTGCGCTGGATCGACTCCAAAGAGGTGACTAGCCACGACGTGGCCGAGTTGCCGGACCTGTGGAAGCGCAACGACGGCTTCCTCTGGCTTGATATTCCGGAGTGGAGCGACGAGGCCGATGCGCTGCTGACAGAGCAATTTCACTTTCATCCGATGGCGATCGCGGAAAGCCGCAACCGCAATCACATTCCCCGACTCCATGTCTATCCGCACCACGTGTTCATCGTCGTGCATGCACCAGAGATTGGTGCGGGCGGTCATGTGCACTATCTCGAGCTAGACCAGTTCGTCGGAGAGAACTTCCTGGTCACCGTCCATGGTCCCGTGAGCCCGAAAGTGCCGCTGGAGTCGGCGTTGCGCGAGACGGACGCGGTATCCGCACGGCTGGAGAGCGGACGGTTGCACCCCACGTCGCCATTCGGTCTGACCTACGCCATCGTCTCCTCGATTGCCCGTAGGGAGGCTGAAATGGTGGCTGAGATCGCGCGCGAGGTCGGCCTGATGGAGCAGCGGGTGATGGCTGACGAGGACGAGGATCCGCAGAAGTTCCTCAGCCAACTGTTCGCGGCACGGCATGAGCTGTTGACGATCAAGACCATGGCCACACAGGGCAGCGAGATCTATCGGCGCGCGATCAAGCTGACCACGTTCGCGCCTCCCGAAGGACTGGCGCTGATGAAGGATCTGCTTGATCAGTACGAGACAGTTGCCCATATCAGTGATGCACAGCTGGTCTTTCTGGTGGGCGTTACGGAGTTCTACCGCGCGCGCACCGACACCAAGATGACCATCGCCGCCGAGCGCCTCGCCGTCATCGCAGCAATCACGCTGCCCATCACCGGGCTCTCATCCGTCCTCGGAATGAACGTCATCGTCAACCAGTCCACGCACTGGGTATGGCTCAGCATTCTGCTGTTGATCATGCTCGTCATCTCGCTGATCATGCTGCGCTGGGCGCACAAGCAGGGCTGGTGGTGACATGCGAACTCCCGACTTGTCAGCGTCTCAGAGTGCTGTAGCACTGTGAGACGCTGAGAAGTCGGGAGTTAGGGATGATCTGTTAGGCGATGGCCGGCTGAGACTCCAAGATGGTCAAGCCGTCGCTGCTCTCGTCGGCGTCGAAGGTCACGGTCTCACCTTCGTGGACCTGGCCAGCCAGCACCCGCTGCGCGAGTTGATCTTCCATTGTGGTCTGGATAAGGCGGCGAAGTGGACGGGCCCCGAAAACCGGATCGAAGCCGGTGAGAGCCAGCCACTCCTTCGCGGCGGGAGTGGCCTCCACAGTGATCCGCCGATCAATGAGCCGCTTGTTGAGGCGGGCCAAGTTGATCTCCACGATCTTGGCGAGCTCTTCGGTGCCGAGGGCGTCGAACAGCACGATTTCGTCGAGGCGGTTGAGGAATTCCGGCTTGAAGGCACCGCGTACCACACCCATCACGGCATTCCGCTTGGTCTCGGTATCCAGCGTCTGGTCCGCCAGGAACTGCGAACCCAGGTTGGACGTCAAGATCAAGATGGTATTCCGGAAGTCGACCGTACGCCCCTGACCATCAGTCAGCCGGCCGTCGTCCAGCACCTGCAGCAAGATGTCGAAGACCTCGCTGTGCGCCTTCTCCACCTCATCCAGCAGTACCACCGAGTACGGGCGGCGCCGGACAGCCTCGGTGAGCTGGCCACCCTCCTCATAGCCGATGTAGCCGGGAGGTGCACCTACCAGACGCGCCACCGAGTGCTTCTCGGAGTACTCGCTCATATCGATCCTGATCATGGCGCGTTCATCGTCGAAGAGGAACTCCGCGAGCGACTTGGCCAGCTCTGTCTTACCGACGCCCGTGGGACCAAGGAACAGGAAGGACCCGGTGGGCCGGTTTGGATCGGAAATGCCTGCGCGGGAACGGCGTACCGCATCGGCAACAGCGCGAACGGCCTTCAACTGACCGACCAGGCGGTCCCCGATTCGGGACTCCATCGACAGCAGCTTCTCGGTTTCACCTTGCAGCAGGCGGCCGACCGGAATGCCGGTCCAGTTGGAGACGACCTCGGCCACATCGTTAGGGCCGACCTCTTCGGAGACCATCGAAGGCAACTGGCTTTCGGTCTCGGCAGCCTCCTCCATCTCCTTCTCCAGCGCAGGAATCTCGCCGTAGTTGATCTCACTGGCCTTCACCAAATCGCCTTCGCGGAGTGCCCGCTCAGACGCGACACGCAACTCGTCTATCTGTTTCTTCAGCTCACCGACACGGTTGAGGCCTTGTTTCTCTGCCTCCCAGCGAGCCTCGAGGGAGCGCAGCTCCTCTTCGACATTGGCAAGTTCCTCGGTCAGACGATGCAAGCGCTCCACGCTGCCTGGATCTGACTCCTTCTCCAGCGCGAACTTCTGCATCTTCATCCGCTCCACAGTGCGCCGCAGGGCATCGATCTCGACCGGGGAAGAGTCGATCTCCATCCGCAACCGGGACGCCGCCTCATCGACCAAGTCGATCGCCTTGTCCGGGAGCCGTCGCGAGGTGATGTAGCGGTGTGATAAGGCGGCTGCTGCGACCAAAGCTGCGTCGGTAATCGCCACCTTGTGGTGCGCCTCGTATCGCTCCCGCAGACCGCGCAAGATCGCGATGGTGTCCTCCACACTCGGCTCATCCACGAAGACCTGCTGGAAGCGGCGTTCGAACGCCGGATCCTTTTCAATCCGCTCGCGATACTCATCCAGAGTGGTGGCGCCGATCATGCGCAGCTCACCGCGCGCGAGCATCGGCTTAAGCATGTTGCCGGCATCCATGGAAGAGTCGCCAGTCGCGCCAGCACCGACAACTGTGTGCAGCTCGTCGATGAAGGTAATGATCTGTCCGGCTGCATCCTTGATCTCGGTCAGGACCGCCTTGAGTCGCTCCTCAAACTCACCGCGGAACTTGGCGCCGGCGACCATTGAGGGCAAATCGAGGGACAGCAAGCGACGGCTCTTGAGCGAGTCGGGCACATCACCAGCAACCAGCCGTTGAGCCAGTCCTTCGACGACCGCCGTCTTGCCAACGCCGGGCTCGCCGATCAGCACGGGATTGTTTTTCGTCCGTCGCGCCAGCACTTGAACCACCCGACGAATTTCGGCATCGCGACCGATGACCGGATCGAGTTTGCCGTCGCGTGCCATAGCGGTCAGGTCAACGCTGTACTGGTCGAGCGCCGATGAGGTGGCCTCAGCCTCAGGGCTGGTCACTCGCTTGCTGCCTCGAGCCTGGTTGAAGGCGCGAGTGAGCACATTCGGCTTGACGTTCAGCTGAGAAAGCACCTTCTTGGCGTCGGAGTCAACCGTCGCGAGGGAGATCAAGAGGTGTTCGGTGGCCACGTACGCGTCGCCGAGTTGTTCGGCCCGTGTCTCACCATCGGCCAGCACCCGGGCAAAGGACCCGGAAAGGTTCGGCTGGCTCACCGATGTGCCCTTGGCCGAGGGCAGCTTGGAAATCGCACCCTGGGCAGCTGCGGCAACAACTGCCGGGTCAGCGCCCGCGGCTGAGAGCAATGGCGCGACAGTGTTGCTTGACGTCTGCAGGAGTGCGTGCAGCAGATGGGACGGTTCGGCGTACGGGTTGCCCTGCGTTAAGGCGGTCCGTATTGCCGCTGAGACTGCGTCACGACTCTTGGTAGTGAGCTTGTTGGTATCCATGTCTCCTCTGGTCAAACTTGAGTACGCCTGACTCAACTATGCGCCGCGAGAGGCGGCTTCACAACGATAAAGTTGAGCGCAATACACTCAACTTTCTTCGAAGAAGGTGTATTCCAGGTTCACGAACGCTGAGGGGGTCACAACGGGACTCCCTCAGGGCAGTGGCCGCCCGGGCAGAGCCAGTGGCGGGCGGCGCCCACGCCGGCCGAGGTGCACTCCGCCGAGCGGATCAGCGGTGAAGACCCGGGATCCGGACTCCGACTGGAACGCAGCAAGCAGAGTGGTCAGCTGCTCGACCCTGGCATGGAGTTCATCAATGTCGTCCTGCATGTGCAGAATCCGTCGGATGCCCTCGAGGTTGATGCCCTCGTCTTGGGAAAGCCGCTGGATGAGCCGGAGTCTGGCAATGTCGCGCGCCGAATAGCGCCGACCCCGTTTAGGCGTACGCCGCGGCGATACCAGTCCCATGCGGTCATAGGTTCGTAGCGTCTGCGGGTGCATCCCAGCGAGTTGAGCCGCGACCGAGATCACGAATACCGGCGCGTCATGATCGATTCGCTGCGGCAACTCGGAAGCAGGCACCTGTCACCTCATCCTGCGGCGAAGAGCTTGGCTCTCGGATTCACCGAGCCGACCGCCTCCGCGTACGAGTTCAGGGCCTCCCGAGCCTGTTCGTTGAGCGCCTCGGGCACCAACACCTCGACGGTGACCAGTAGATCGCCCTTGCTGCCGTCACGCTTGCTGACGCCCTTACCTCGGACTCGCAGGGTGCGGCCGTTCGGAGTGCCCGGCGACAGCCGAAGTTTGACCGGCGCGCCATGCAAGGTTGGCACCTCGATCTCCGCACCCAGGGCCGCCTCCTGGAAGGTGACCGGCGCGGTGAGGGTCAGGTTGTCACCCTTGCGTCCGAAGATCGGGTGCGGCCGTACATGCACGGTGACGTAGAGATCGCCAGGGGCGCCCGCGTTCTCTCCGGCCCCGCCCCGACCCTTCAGGCGGATCCGCTGGCCGTCGGTGACGCCCGCCGGAATCCGGACCTGCATGGTCTTGGTGGACTTGCCCCGACCAGAGCCATGGCACACCGGACATGGATCGTCGACGACCATTCCGCGACCACGACATTCCCGGCACGGCTCGGTGACGGCGAAGACGCCGCCGGACGTGGAGGTCTGCATACCGCTGCCCTCACACGTCGGGCACACCCGCGGAATCGTGCCCGCGCGTGCGCCAGTACCGCGACAAGCCTCACATGCTGTGTCGGACACCATCTGCATGGCGACGGTTACACCCTCTATCGCCTGCACGAAGTCCACCATGGCCTCGCCCTCGACATCGCTGCCGCGACGGGGGCCGCGGGCAGTGGAGAAGCGTGTCGACTGGGTGGTAGGACCGCCATTGAACAGACCGCCGAAGATGTCACCGAGGCCGCCGCCGGCATTGCGGAACAGGTCGTCAACCGATGGGCCACCTGTCCGGGCACCGCTGCGCGGCGGGAAATGGAAGCCACCGGCGCCGAACAACCGCCGAGCCTCGTCGTACTCCTTGCGTTTTGCCGCATTGGACAGCACGTCGTTGGCTTCAGAGATCTCCTTGAAGCGCTGCTCAGCTGCGGTGTTGCCGGGGTTTTGATCCGGATGGTTGGCCCGCGCCAGCTTGCGGTAAGCCTTCTTGATCTCCTCAGGGGAGGCGTCCTTGGCGACACCGAGGACCTTGTAGTAATCCTTCTCGATCCAGTCCTTGGTGCTCACTCACGCCTCCCTTCGCGATGATCAACTATTGATAGCTGGCTGATGTTCCAGAGCAAGTGTCCCTCTGATCGAGTGCCAAACGGGTCAGCCCTGGTCTGCGTCTGCATCCGGCTGGTCTGCCGATTTGGGGCCTGAGCTTGTCGAGGGCTCCTCGACTGGCGCTTCGACAGGCTCAGCGCGCATTGACTCAGTATCAGCGGGCGTTGGCTCGGGTCCCGGCTCGGCGACAGCGACACGCGCCGGCCGTAGAATGCGCTCCCCGATCCGGTAGCCCGGCTGCAAGATCTCGACGCAGGTCGGACCGTCGATGCCGTCGGCATGCGCGTGCAACAAGGCCTCGTGGATGTGCGGGTTGAACGGATCGCCCGCCTCCCCGAAGCTCTCCAGACCGTACTTGGACGTGACCCGCTCGATCTCCTCAGCAACTGCTTTGAAGCCGCCGTTGAGTTCTTCGTGCTCGCGTGCTGAACGAACATCGTCCAGCACGGAAAGGAAATCCTTCAGCACACCTTCGATCGTCACCTTGCGAGCAAGATCACGATCACGGTCCACCCGTCGCTTGTAGTTGACGTACTCGGCCTGGAGCCGCTGCAGATCAGAAGTACGCTCGGCGAGCTTGTCCTGGAGTTCTTTCACTTCCGCCTCAAGATCAGGTACGGGAGGGGTTTGGGGTTCGGGGTTTTCTGGTTCTGAGGTTTCGGGTTGTGGGGCCGCTGCGGCAGGAGCCGCAGTTTCCTGCGGCTCCCGTACCTGGTAGGTCTCCGGATCGATGCGACGCCGATCCCGTACGGTCGGGCCTCGCTGTTCGAACTCGGCTTCAGCGTGCCGGTGCTCAGATTCCGGAACGCTCACCGCGCCTCACTCGAGGTCTGGTCGTCATCCACGATCTCGGCATCGACGACGTCCTCCTCAGTGGTGCTGCTTTCGCCGTTGGAGTCGGCGTGGTCACTCGGCCCACCGGCCTCCGACGGGGCCTGCTGCTGCGCGGCCTGAGCCGCCGCGTACATGGCCTGACCTAGCTGCGCGCTGGTCGTATTGAGCTTCTCGACGGCAGCCTTGACCCGGTCGTTGTCCTCGCCCTCAAGAGCGCTCTTGACCTCGGCGATCGCTTCCTCGACAGGCTGCTTGACATCGTCGTTGATCTTGTCGGCGTTCTCGCTGAGCAGCTTCTCGGTGCGGAAGACCAGGTTGTCGGCCTCGTTGCGCAGTTCGACGGCTTCGCGCCGCTTGCGGTCCTCCTCGGCGTGCGACTCGGCCTCCTTGACCATGCGATCGATGTCGTCCTTGCCGAGCGCGGAGCCGCCAGTGATCTGCATGGACTGCTCCTTGCCGGTCGCCAAGTCCTTGGCGTTCACGTGCACGATGCCGTTGGCGTCGATATCGAAGGCGACCTCGATCTGTGGCACACCGCGCGGTGCAGGCGGCAGGCCGGTCAGCTCGAAATTGCCGAGCGACTTGTTGTCCTTCGCGAAATCACGCTCACCTTGGTAGACCTGGATCATCACCGACGGCTGGTTGTCATCAGCGGTGGTGAAGACCTCGGAGCGCTTTGTCGGGATCGTGGTGTTCCGCTCGATGATCTTGGTGAATACGCCACCCTTGGTCTCGATGCCGAGGCTCAGCGGGGTGACGTCGAGCAACAAAACGTCCTTGACCTCACCCTTCAGCACACCGGCCTGCAGGCTGGCGCCAAGAGCAACGACCTCGTCCGGGTTGACACCCTTGTGCGGCTCCTTGCCACCGGTCAGCTCCTTGACGAGCTCAACGACGGCGGGCATCCGGGTCGAGCCACCGACCAAGATCACGTGGTTGATCGCACCGACGCTGATCTTCGCGTCCTCGATCACCGCATGGAAGGGTGACCGGCAGCGGTCAAGAAGATCAGATGTCATCCGCTGGAACTCTGAACGAGTCAGCTTCTCCTCAAGGTGCAGCGGGCCGGCCTGGCCAAGGGTGATGTAGGGCAGGTTGATCTGCGTCTCGCTGGCTGAGGAGAGTTCGATCTTGGCCTTCTCCGCGGCCTCCTGGAGGCGCTGCCGCGCGATCTTGTCCTGGGACAGGTCGGTGCCGTTCTTGTTCTTGAACTGCTTCACCAGCCAGTCGACGATCCTCGAATCCCAGTCGTCACCACCGAGCCGGTTGTCACCGTTGGTCGCCTTGACCTCGAAGACGCCGTCGCCAATCTCCAGCAGGGAGACGTCGAAGGTGCCACCGCCGAGGTCGAATACCAAGATCGTTTGATCTTGATCGGTCTTGTCCAGGCCGTACGCGAGCGCGGCGGCCGTCGGCTCGTTGATGATCCGGTCAACGACCAGACCGGCGATCTCACCGGCCTCCTTGGTGGCCTGGCGCTGTGCGTCGGAGAAGTAGGCGGGCACTGTGACGACCGCGTGGGTGACCTGCTCACCCAGGTAGGCCTCGGCGTCCCTCTTCAACTTCTGCAGAACGAAGGCGCTGATCTGCTGGGGACGGTAATCCTTGTCGTCGATCCTGACCTTCCAGTCCGAACCCATGTGACGCTTGACGGAGCGGATAGTGCGCTCCACGTTCGTGACGGCCTGGCGCTTGGCGACCTCGCCGACAAGTACCTCGCCGCCCTTCGCAAATGCGACCACCGACGGCGTTGTTCTTGAGCCTTCGGCGTTCGGGATGACGGTGGGCTCTCCACCTTCGAGTACGGCGACGACGGAGTTGGTCGTTCCGAGGTCAATGCCGACTGCACGAGCCATGATTGTGTTTCCTCCAGCTAGGAAGTATGGGTTGTTCTTGAGTCTGTGGCACTCAACTTAGTACTTGAGCGCACTAGGCTCAACTATGCCAGACCCGGGAATGTTCCCAGTTTCGGGACCAGTTTGCGTCTGCCCGTCACCCGGGACGCAGCCAAAGATAAACGGCGAGCAAGAAGCCGAAGCTTGCGGCAATCCAGCGTACGAGGCTGGGTGGTAGGTGCCGGACAATGATGGGGCCGAGCGAGCTACCAACCAGCAGCCCACCAGCCAACGGAAGGACGGCGCTCCACGGCACCGGTTGAATGGCGACAAACACTGTAGCCGCGGCCAAGGACATGACGCTGAGCAACATGTTCTTGATGGCATTCGCCGACGAAACTCTCGAATCGACGAGCAGCAAGAGCACGGCGAGCAGCATCACACCGGATCCCGCGCCGAAATAGCCGCCATATACAGATACGGCTCCGACCAGCAGAACCATCGGGATGGCCGAGCCGCCTTCACCATCCTCCCGACCGCGTAGCTTCAGCAGGGCCGGCTGAAGGACTAAGACGACCGAACCGGTGATAACCAGGTAGGGAACGACCTTGGCGAACACACCAGGTGGAGTGACAAGCAGGAGACCGGCGCCGAGCAATGTCCCCACGACGACTACCGGCAGCAACCGGATAAGCGAGGAGCGCGTCTCGGCGAGCTCTCGGCGCGAGCTGAGGGCCGCCCCCGGTGCGATCGCCACGCCGGCCACGAGGTTCGCGATGTTCGCCGGCAGCGGTGGAATGCCGACAGCAAGAAGTGCCGGATAGGACACCAGAGATGTGACACCTCACCGCTGCCGATCACTCCTGCCACGACGCCGGCGGCGACGAGCAGCAGAGCGGCTTCGACCGGTGACACCCTATGCAGCCTGGCATGACGGCAATCAGCTCACCCGCGCTACCGTTCGCGGGTGACCGTTCTCGACTGGTTACTCGACTCGGATCCTGCGCTGCGCTGGCAGGTGCTTAGAGACCTAACCGACGCCCCGCGGGACGACGTCGCCGCGGATCGCGGCCGCGTCGCCGTCGAAGGCTGGGGCGGCCGGTTACTCGCGCTTCGCAGCGAAGACGGCCAGTGGGCTGGTGGCGCGTGCTTCCCGGCCGACTTCCGCGGTGACTTCTCGGCCGGCCAGCCATGGACCTCAACCTTTCCGACGTTGACACTGCTACGTCATTTCGGGGTCGACCCGGACGCCGAGCAGATCCGCGAGACGGTCGTGCTTGTGCGGGACAACTGCCGATGGGAGCACGCCGGGCAGCCGTTCTTCGCCGGCGAAGTTGAGCCGTGCATCAACGGACGGACCGTCGGGCTCGGCGCCTACTTCGGTGTAGACGTCGACGACATCGTCACCCGGCTGCTCGCCGAGCAGCTTGACGATGGCGGCTGGAACTGCGAGGCAGAGAACGGGTCGGTGCGCTCGTCTTTCCATACGACGATCTGCGTACTCGAGGGATTGCTGCAACACGAGCGGGCTACCGGCGGCTCAGCTGAATCCATCGCGGCGCGCCACCGAGGAGGGGAATACCTGCTGCAACGGCAGTTGTTCCGGCGGCTCAGCACCGGCGAGGTTGTCAAGCCGAACTGGCTACGGTTCTCGTTTCCAACCTGGTGGCATTACGACGTGCTGCGGGGGGTGGACTACTTCCGCGTTGCCGGAAACGACCCCGATCCCCGGCTCGCCGAGGCCGTCGATCTCGTACGGTCCAAACAACAGGCCGACGGCAGATGGCTGCTGGAGAACACCCATCCAGGCCAGGTCCACTTCACCATGGAAGAGGGCGACGGCGCGCCCAGCAGATGGAACACCCTACGGGCGATGCGCGTGCTGAATTGGTACGACTGCCCACCCGCTTCGCTCAGGCCTAAGGAGACTCCATGAACCGCGCCGAGGCACAGGCCTGGCTCGACAAATACGTTGCGGCCTGGCTCTCCTACGACGCGAATGACATCGCCGCATTGTTCACCGAGGACATCGCCTACCGGTACCACCCGTACGACGACCCGATCGTCGGCCAAGAAGCCGTAGTCGCCTCATGGTTGGGCGAGGACAACTCCGACGGGGCCTCGACGCGTGATGCGCCTGGCACTTACGCGGCGCACTACAGACCGGTTGCCGTCGACGATGACGTGGTCGTCGCGACAGGCAACTCCAGCTATCGCGAGCGACCCGGCGGTCCGATCGTTCGCCTCTATGACAACTGCTTCGTCATGCGCTTCGATACCGAAGGACGCTGCCGGGAGTTCACCGAGTACTACATCAAGCGGCCGTAGCACCGCTGCCCGACCGTATCCTTCAGCCGTTATCAGCAGGAAGGTCCCACACGACACGCCCGTCGGCCCGCAGCCGTGCACCTGCAGCAGGTTGGTGCCGCTCACGGCGGCCAGACGGCAGCAGGTGATCAACTGGGATTTGATGCTCGAGGGTTGTGACGTCGGCGACCAGCCGGCGGTGACATCGCCACCACAGCGTCTCGCTGCACATGATCACCGCATGGTGGGCCTGGACAAGCGCGAGCAGGTCCGCGATTCCGGCAGCGAATTCGTCGGTTCGTGTGTGCGCCGCGTACGCCCGAAACGCGGCGTCAGTCCACCAGGTATCAAGAACCACGGCACCAGCAGGAAGATGGCGGCGGCCGCCCAGCCGTTCGTCCCATCGGTATTGAATCCCCGTCTCGGGCAGCCACTGCTCCAAGGCGTCGCGCCGAACATCGGGATTACGCCGGCTGCCCGGATAGCGGCGTACGTCGAGAACGACATCGACAGCCGCGTCCTGGAGAAGTCCGCCGAGCGCGGCCTTATCCAAGTTCCCGTGTCCGACGGTCAGCAGGGCCAGCACCCATCGATCATGCCCTCAGGCAGCCGTGTTCGTCGCGCTGCCTGGCACCCACAGGGGCAACACGTTTCCCATCTGGAGATGGCTTATGCGTGTTTGGTTGGATAATTCAACACCTGTTAGCCGCCTCAAGACGGCAAACGCGGCAGTGCCGCCGCATAAGGCGGTCATGCTCGACCAGCGCGTCGGGCGGCCGCCACAATCGGCGCAGCGTCTCGATCAGCGCAGCCTCCCGCTCCCGCCAGCGCGGTCCGAATCGCCACCAGATGTTCCAGGTCACGACCTTGGCCGGCCACCCTCAACGCGCACCACCATAACTCCATCAAGACTTGACAGCATACTTTCTATATGACAGCATCTTGTCTATGGACAGACCTATTGCCCACCTCGCCATCTACGACACGCTCGCCGACTGGGAGGTCGGTTACCTCCTGGTTGAGCTGCGAACTGGCCGTTTTACCGCCAGATCTTGGGACATCGTGACGGTCGCAGAATCGACTGAGCCAGTCACCACAATGGGCGGCGTACGCATCCTGCCGGACATGCTGCTCGACCACCTGGACCTGGCTTCCAGCGATCTGCTCATACTGCCTGGCGCGGACTTCTGGGACGCCGGTGGCGGGCAAGCGTTCACCAAGACCGCCGCCCGCTTCCTAGACGCCGGAGTTCCGGTTGCGGCGATCTGTGGCGCAACAGCCGGCCTGGCGCGAGCTGGCCTGTTGGACACGCGCCGCCACACCAGCGGGGCGGCCGAGTATCTAATGGCGACCGGATACGCAGGCACGGATTTCTACGTCAACGAGCGCGCGGTGGTGGATGGTGACCTCATTACCGCTGGTCCACAGTCGCCCGTGCAGTTCGCGCGTGCCACGCTCGGGCACCTCGGTCTCGCATCGGATCAGACATTGGAGGCGTACGAGGCGCTCTTCCATCGAGGCGATCCGGCCGCATTCCCGATACTCATGCAAGCTCAAAACGGCGCATGAATACTGCCCTCGACGGCCAGGCGGGAAGGGTTCCGCCCCGCACGGCTTGGCCGGAGCCGGTGCCTCAAACAAAAGCCGGTGCGGCCTTGACCGATGTCATTCTCACTACGTTTCGCCTTAACGCACGCCTTCTCGAGGTGGCTCAGGTGCTCGGTGCCAACGGTGGATTGACCGCCGCCTGGTGGCAGGTGCTTGGCGGCGTCCTGGATCAGCCTCGCAGCGTTGCCGGGATCGCCCGCCGCATGGGCATGACCCGGCAGGGCGTACAGCGGGTCGCCGATCTACTCGTGGAACGGGGACTGGCCGAGTATCGACAGAATCCAGATCATCGGCGCGCGAAGCTCCTCGCCTGTACGGAGGCTGGGTACTGGGCGATCCGGAGAATCTCTCTCGTGCAACATCCGTTCGCCAACCGGATCGGCGCCGAAGTCGGTGCTGAGCCATTGCAAAGTGCTCTCGAAACGATGCGTCACCTGGTCGGCGTACTCGAAGCCGAGCTCTAGAGCGGTGTCGGCGGAAGCCGGTTTGGGAGCATGCAGAGATGGACGACTTTCACGCGACGACGCCCACGCTCCGACAGGTCGTACTGGACTGTGAAGACGCCCGGGCGCTGGCTGAGTTCTATCGACAGTTGCTGGGCTTTCAGTACCGTCCAGGGGACGAGCCTCCAGCTGGCGGGTCTCCGGATACCAACGGGGAGGACTGGTTGGTGCTGTGCGACGCCAATGGCTCAGCGCGTCTGGCGTTCCAGCAAGTGCCGCATTTGCCCCAGCCCACCTGGCCTGAGGGTCCCCGGCCTCAGATGCTGCACCTCGACACAACCGTGCCCACTCTTAGCGAGCTGTACCTGCAGCACAAACGAGCGCTCGAGCTGGGTGCACGTTTGCTGCTCGATCGATCTGACGATTCAGATGAGCCACTCTTCGTGTACGCCGACCCGGCCGGACATCCGTTCTGCATCTTCGTGGCTGAGGATTGACCCGGCGGCACCGGCGGGCCCAACACGGCGTGTTCCTGGATAGAGGGCATAGGCCTGCGTAGCTTTGATGCAGCCCACCTGCAAAGAGAGGCACCATGTCTGGCTTCTTGAGCTTTCTGAAAAGCTTTGGCCTGCTCATAGCTCGGCTGGGACTCGGCGGCATCCTGCTGCTGCACGGCTGGCTCCGCTGGAACGCTGGCGTTCAGACGCAGATCGACTACTTGACGCAGTTCCGCACTCCGTACGCCGAAGTCGCCGCGTGGGGCGCCATCATCTTCGAACTGGTAGGCGGCGTATTGCTGATCGTCGGTGCGCTCACACGCCTCATTGGGCTCGGCGTGCTCATCGAGCAGATCCTGATCATTTGCTACACGAATTGGTACAAGTGGCCGCCGACTTTGCTGAACCCCGATGGCACATACAAGGGCGGTTACGAGTACAACGTCGCCCTGGGCCTCGTCGGACTGTTGCTCTTCGCGATGGGCGGCGGCGCCGTCTCCATCGACCGACTGTTCCGGCGTAAGAAACCTGATGATACGTACGAAGACGACTTCGCCGATCACTCCACAACCAGCACAAGGGCGTAATCAACGGACCAACCCAGCCACAGCAACTTCCCATTTGCTAATTGGTCTGCTGGTTGAAGATTCACAGGTAAGACACAGCAAGTCCACAGGGCAGCACGGCCCTCCGGTGTCACGCTTAATCCATGATTCGCACCAATGGAAACGCAGCACCCCTTACGCGCCCCGATGGCTCGCCGATCCGCGTCCTCGCGGTCGACGACGAGTCCAGCCTGACCGAACTGCTCTCGATGGCTATGCGCTACGAGGGCTGGCAGGTCGCCACGGCAGCCTCTGGTGGACAGGCCGTCAAGGTGGCTCGTGAGACGCGCCCAGATGCGATCGTGCTCGACATGATGCTGCCGGACTTCGACGGACTCGAGGTGATGCGCCGGATCCGGGCGGAAGATCCTGATGTGCCGGTGATCTTTCTCACCGCCAAGGATTCCGTCGAGGATCGCATTGGAGGCCTCACCGCAGGCGGCGATGATTACGTCACCAAACCGTTCAGCCTCGAAGAAGTGATCGCCCGGCTGCGCGCACTGCTCCGCCGCAGCGGCGCCGCGCTGGCCAGAAGCGACTCGACCCTGGTGGTCGGCGATCTCACACTCGACGAGGACAGCCACGAGGTACGTCGTGGTGGTGCGGAGATTCAGCTCACCGCAACCGAGTTCGAGCTGCTCCGTTACCTGATGCGCAACCCGAAACGGGTGCTCAGCAAGGCACAGATCCTGGATCGCGTCTGGAACTACGACTTCGGTGGCCAGGCCAATGTCGTGGAGCTCTACATTTCTTATCTTCGTAAGAAGATCGACGCCAATCGCCCGCCGATGATTCATACATTGCGAGGGGCAGGGTACGTTTTGCGCCCGGCAGCCGCATGAGCCAAACCGGCCAGCCCGGCCCCACTCCCATAGGTGGGCAGCCGGGTCCTGGCCAGGCGATCTGGCAGCCGGTTCCTGGGTATCCGACGGGGCAGCCGATGCACGGCCGCCCTCCGACCGGGCAGCCGGTCGGAGCGGCCACGGGCAGACAACCGCCCGAACAGTTGAACGTCGGCCCGGCGGGCCCCGGACCAGTTGGCGGCGCGCCGCTTACGTCGAACGGCCCGCAACCCACAGAACCTTTCGGCCGACACACACTCGGACGGCAGCTTGTCATCAGGGTGACCGCGCTGGTCGCAGTTGCTGCCTTATTGATCACCACGGCGACCGCGCTGGCTACCCGCCAGCTTTTGATGTCCCAGCTTGATCGACAGCTTGACGCGGTCACCGCACGGGTACGCGACCCGAACGCTTGGCCCATCGGCGGCCCTGACACCGGGCTGCTCCGCCCAGGCCAGCCAATTGGCACATTGGCAGTGCTTTACAGCACTGACGGCACGCCCGTGGCCGGCGGCATGCTGACCGAGCTCGGCGCCTCCGGACAACGAGGACGCGCCGCGGTCACCGAGCTGCCCGATCCAGCTGTCGACCAGCTCGGTGGCGTGCCGACCGACGGTACGAAGAGCTCCATCGCCCTTCGCGGATTGGGTCATTACCGGGTGGTCGGTTATCAGGTCGTGCTGGCTACCGGCACCGATTTCGGCACGTTGGTGGTCGGCGTACCGCTGCACGAGGTCGAACAGACCATGCTCCAGCTCCTCGGCCTCGCGGCGCTGCTATCGCTGCTTGTCATCGCCGGCACCATATTCGCGTCGCGGTCTGTTGTGGTCCGGACTCTTCGTCCGCTCAATCGGGTGGCCGCCACGGCCCAGCAGGTGTCCCAGCTGAAGCTGGATCGGGGCGAGGTTGCGCTGGCCGTACGCGTACCACCTGCTGATGCCAATCCCGCCTCAGAGGTCGGGCGCGTCGGGCAGGCAATCAATCACATGCTCAACAACGTCGAGGAGGCACTCGCCGCGCGTCAGGCATCGGAGACGAAAGTGCGCCAGTTCGTGGCCGATGCGTCACATGAGCTGCGCAATCCGCTGGCGGCAATCCGCGGTTATGCGGAACTGACCAGGCGTGATCGTGAACAGCTCCCGACGGAGGCAGCGTACGCGATGTCTCGGGTGGAATCAGAGGCCGAGCGGATGTCCCATCTCGTCGAGGACATGCTGCTGTTGGCACGTCTGGACGCTGGACCTGATCTTGATCTGCAGCCGTCCGACCTGAGCGAGATCGTGATCAACGCGGTGAGCGACGCTCGGGCGGCTGGTCCTGATCATGCTTGGCAGCTCAGCCTGCCGCAGCATCCGGTAATCGCCTATGGCGACCCGCACAGGCTGCAGCAGGTAATGGTGAACCTGCTGGCCAACGCCCGTACCCACACCCCGCCCGGAACGCAGGTACATACCCAGGTTTCCGTCAACGGCACGGATGCGGTTGTCACAGTGACCGACAACGGGCCGGGCATACCGCCGGAGGTGTCCAATCGAGTCTTCGAACGGTTCGCTCGCGGAGACGCGAGCCGGATGCGTACGCCCGATTCGAGGGCCGGTGGTAGCACGGGACTGGGGCTGGCCATTGTGGCGGCGGTTGTCGCCGCACATCACGGGAGCGTCGCAGTCAGCAGCCAGCCCGGTCGCACCCAGTTCATTGTGCGCCTGCCGCTGGCGCGCGTGATGCAGGCACCGCAGGCCGGGGTTGGGCCCGATCTGCGCCCGCGTCCCTGAGCTAGGCCTTCTCTGTGCCGTCCCTCACTGTGCTGACCTTCTCCGTGCCGGCCTTGTCGGTGCTATAGCCGCGCCGCAGCATCACCATCCCCGTGGCCAGCAGCCATAACTGGGCGATGACCGAGCCCAGCACGCCGTACAGCAGGAAGCCAGGAAATAGGCTGGGCGCCAGGAAGAGGCCAATAGCTGCCAGCGCTGTTATCGCTCCGATGATGATTCCAGCCCAGCCAAAGCCAGAATGGGTACTGATCA
>Ga0207428_10001179_pt1 | contig 28111 bp, 21 predicted proteins | sample RhiMethybrSRZTD1_FD_187600 | JGI IMG/M metagenome (GOLD analysis project Ga0207428, IMG submission 187600) | Populus rhizosphere microbial communities from Tennessee, USA - Rhizosphere MetaG P. TD hybrid SRZTD1 (SPAdes) (version 3) | ecosystem: Host-associated > Plants > Roots > Rhizosphere >...
GTCGTGAGGCTGGTATGAATCCCGCGCTGATCGTTGCCGGATGTCTCGCATTACTCGGCGCCGTCATCCACGGCGGGGGCGGCGAAACGCTCGTCATGCGAGAGCTCTCAGCGAAGATGCTGCCCACCACACGCTTGGGCGGCCCGCGAACAACCAGGCTGGTGCTCCACGTCACATGGCACCTGACCACCGTCGCGTTTCTTGGCGTCGGAGTAGCCCTGCTGCTGTCCGGCCTGGTGCTCCACGGCGACATGGCTAGAGGGATCGCGCTGTTCGCTGCGTGCATGGCTACTGCCTTCGCCGCCGTCATGATCGGGGTGACGGCGGCCTACACGCGGTCCCCGCGCTCCCTCATCCGCCATCCCGCTCCCGTCCTCTTCACCGCGATCGCCGCGCTGGCGTGGTGGGGCGTTCTCTGAGATAGTCTGCGGCATCACAGGCCGAACCGTTCGCGCCACAGATAGTCGCGCCAGCCGAAGGAGGCCCCCATGGACGACAAGGTCCTGCAGGATGCGGTGATCGCCCCTAACGACAACTGGTCCGGCGTGCTCACGCCTGGCCAGACGCTGCGCATCGTGGATCTCGAGGGGAAGCAGGCCGTCGACTTCCTCTGCTACAACGCCGACGACCCGGCGGACCGCTACAACGCGGGCGACACCATGAAGTACAACAAGAACGTCTACCTGGGTGTGGGGTCGGGCATCTATTCCGTGCGCGCGACCAAGCTCTTCACGATCGTGGCGGACACGATGGGCGGAGGGCACGACACGATCGGCGGCTGCTGCAGCGCGGCGAGCAATCTCTTCCGCTACAACGTGCCGGACACGGCGAGCTGCTACGGGAATTTCCTCCGGGCCCTGGCGCCCCACGGCCTGGGCGAGAAGGACATCGTCGCCAACATCAACTTCTTCATGAACGTGCCCGTCCTCCCGGACGGCTCCATGGCCATCGTGGACGGGCGCTCGAAGCCCGGCGACTACGTGGAGCTGCGGGCGGAGTCACGCGTGCTGGCGGTGATCTCGAACTGCCCCCAGACGCGGAACCCGTGCAACGGGTTCAACCCCACGCCGATCCGCGTGCTGGTGTCGGACTGAACCGCCTCACGCTCGAAGCCACTCGGGCGGCGTGGGACAACATCGCCGCCGGCTATGACACGACCAACACCGAGACACAGCAGTGGCTCGGGAGCGAGAGCGTGCGACGCGCCGGACTCAGGGCGGGCATGCGATTCCTCGATGTCGCTGCCGGTAGCGGAGCGCTCAGCCTTCCCGCAGCGAGGCTCGGCGCCAAGGTCCTCGCTACGGACCTGTCTCCGGCCATGTTGACGCTCCTACGGGATCGCGCGCTCAAGGAACATCTGGACCTCGAGACCCGCGTCATGGACGGCCACAATCTCGAGCTCGAGAGCAACACCTTCGACATGGTCGGGTCGCAATTCGGCGTCATGACGTTCGTGGACCAGTCGCGGGGCATCGTTGAGATGACCCGGGTCGTCAAGCCGGGCGGCCGTGTCCTCATGAGCGTGTATGGCCCGCCGGCCCAGATCGACTTCTTGGGGTTCTTCGTGAGCGCGGTTCGCTCGGTCAGGCCCGACTTCGTGCCCCCGATGGATCCCCCTCCCTCCGAATTCCGGCTCGCGGATCCGGAGAAGCTGCGCCGCGAGCTCGCCGAGGCCGGACTGGAGAGTGTCCGGGTCGATCAGATCACCGAGTACACCGAATTCAAGAGCCCCCAGTTCCTCTGGGAGTGGATCATCTGCAGCAACCCCATCGTCGAGAGGATCCTCGGCATGCTGAAGGTCGCCCGCGACGAGCGCGCCACCATCGCGGAGGCAATACGCGTGCTCTGGGAGAAGCGCGCCGCTTCGACCGGTGTTGCCATCCTCGCCGCCCCGATCAACATCGGATGGGGGACGAAGTAACCAGTCTGTCTCAGCTCGAGAACTCGATCACTCCGGTCTGGAGGTCGTACATCGCCCCGGCCATCTTGACCCGGCCGGTGGCTTCCAGGCCCGCGAGGATTGCGCTGCGCCGGCGGATCTCGCCGACCGTGACTCGGACGTTCGTGCGGGCCACTGAGTCGACGAAGGCGTAGTTCTTCGCCGAGCGCTCGCCATCGTACCGGGTCTGCTCCACGGCGGGCCGGATCTGGGCGAGGAGCCCGGTGAGGTAGCCGAGCTTCACCTGATCGATCGCGCCCTTGATGGCGCCGCACGCGGTGTGCCCCATCACCAGCACGACCTTCGCCCCCGCCACCTCGCAGGCGAACTCCAAGCTGCCGATGAGATCGTCGTTGGCGATGTTGCCGGCGACCCGCGCGTTGAAGCAGTCGCCGATGCCCAGGTCCATGATGGTCTCCGCGGGCGCGCGGGAGTCAATGCAGCTCAGTATCACCGCGGCCGGATACTGCCCGCTGGCGCTGGCCCGCTGCTGGGCGAGATAGTCGTGGGGGGATTCCTGACCCAGGCGAAAGCGCTCGTTACCCTTTTTCATGAGCGCGAGGATGTCGTCCGGCGTCATCTGGTCGCGCTGGGCCTTCGTGAGCGCGGCGGCGTACGCGGGATGGGACGAGGCAACGACGTCGAGGGCCACCGAGGCCGTCGCCATCGCGGCCGCCGCGGTGCCCGCGAGGGTGAGGAAGCTGCGGCGAGTCACGTGGGCGGGAATCGTCGGCTCGTCTCGATGCATGATCAGTCCTCCAAGCGCCGGGGGGATGGTCGTCGCGCGGTGTTAGTGTAAGTCAGGAGGGACTCGAATGACGAGCGGCCCGGACGGGAAGCGCTACGGCGTGGTGAGCCACGAGCAGCGGCGCTCGATGAGCGGACTCGAGTTCGTGAAGGGCCTCGTCTCGGGCGCGCTCCCTCTGAACAGCATGGCGGAGACGCTCGGCTACGACATCGTCGAGGTCTCGGTCGGACGTGTGACCATCATCGCGGTGCCGACCGCGAAGCACCTCAATCCCGCGGGCGGCGTGCACGCGGGACTGGCCGCGACGCTTCTCGATTCCTGCATGGGGCTCGCCGTGCATTCGACGCTGGAGAAGGGCTGCGATCAGACCACGCTCGAGTTCAAGATCTCGCTGGTGCGGCCCATCACTCCGGAGACGGGGTCGATCCGCGCCGAGGGCCGGGTCATCAGCCGCGGCCGGCGCATCGGCACGGCGGAGGGCCGCGTCACCGACCCCGAGGGGCGCGTCCTCGCCCACGGCACCACCACCTGTCTCATCCTGGAGCCCTGAGAGCAGGCGGGCCCGCCGGGCCCACCCTCCCGTGCGAGAATGGGCGACACCAGACGGGAGGACTTCCATGGCACGCGCGCTGACCGACCTCGCCATCCAGAGCCTTTCGCCGACGCTCGGCGCCGAGATCGTCGGCCTCGATCTCGCGCAGCCGCTCGACCCGCGGGCGCTCGGGCGCGTGCGCGACGCCTTCCACGAGCACCACATGCTCTGCTTCCGCGACCAGCGGCTGACCGACGAGCAGCTCATGACCTTCTCCGTCCAGTTCGGGCCGCTGGAGGCGTTTCCCGAGCAGGACAAGACCAAGGGCAAGATCGAGGTCTATAACGTCGCCAATGTCTCGCCGGAGGGCGAGCACCTGGCGGTGGAGGACCCGCGCGTCATCTTCCAGCGCAACAACGCCCGCTGGCACACGGACAGCTCTTACCGCTTCGAGCCCTCGCTGGCCTCGATCCTCTACGGCATCGAGGTGCTGCCGGAGGGCGCCGAGGGTGGGGAGACGGGCTTCTCGAACATGCTGCTCGCGTACGAGGCGTTGCCGGACGACATGAAACGCCGGCTCGAGCCTCTACACCAGGTGCACAACTATGAAGGCATCCGGCGGCTCGAGCCCACGATGCCGCCGACGTCGCAGGTGGAGCGTGACGCCTTCCCGCCGGTGACGCATCCGTTGATCCGCGTGCATCCGGACCGCGGCGGCCGCCGCTCGCTCTACTTCACCTGCAACACCTCACGCGAGATCGGCGGCGGGACGCTGGACGAGGGGCAGAAGCTCCACGAATGGCTGCGCGAGTGGGTGGATCAGCCGCGCTTCTGCTACTACCACCGCTGGCGCGTCTTCGATCTCGTGATGTGGGACAACCGCGTGCTGCTCCACCGCGCGATCCCCTACGACTACGCGAAGTACCGCCGGGTGCTGCGGCGGACCACCGTCGCGGGGCGCGGGCCGGTGATGGGACCCTTCTCGGCGCGGACATCGTAGCCGCGGTCGCCGGGTCGCTCGGCTCGGGGCGTGCCGTGAGCCTCGTGCTCTGCTCCTGCTTCTCAGCATCGCCGCGATAGCGATGACGCTGGCCTCGCACGGCTACGTCGTCGCGGCGCCTACGCACCCACGAGGAAAGGGTAACGACGTCTCTGGTGTCGGCGTATGAGTCGGCCGCCCGCAGCAGGCGTCCCGCGTCATCGATGCGGTCTTGGGAGATGGAGAGCTCGGGTCTCACGTCGAGCGCGAGCGCATCGGCGCGGTGGGCCATTCGAATGGCGGCTACACCGCGTTGGCCGTTGCCGGGGCCCAACCCAGTCCCGGCGCAGACGCCGCGCACTGCCGCGAGCATCCCGACGACGTCAGGTTCTGTGGCCAGGGTGATGCCGCCCCTCGGGAAGCGAACCGCGAGGTCACCCACATCCCGGAGCTCCGCGATCCACGGGTACGGGCCATCGTGCTCATGGCGCCGAACGCGGCGCGCTTCACGGACGATGCCCTGGCGAAAGTCACGGTCCCCGTGCCTGTCTACGCGGCGGAGAAGGACGACCTGACGCGCGTGCCGTATCATGCCGACCGTCTGGTGAAGGCGGTGCCTCAGGCGGAATGCGTGGTTGCGAAGGGTGCCGGGCACTTCTCCTTCGTCGCCAACTTTCCCACGGCGCTGAAGATCCTCGCCGGTGAGGCCGCCCGCGACCCGGGCGACTTCGATCGTGACGCGCTTCATGAAGTGATGAATCGCGAGATCGTCCGATTCTTCGACCGCACGCTGCGGCCGGGCGGTGGCACGCTCACGAAGAGCGCTCAGCCGCCGTCACGTCGGTCGGGTGAGTCGCGGGCGCTCGGGTTCCGAGCAGAGCGCCGAGGCTGAACGTGTCCTGACCCCGAAGGGCCTCTCAGCGCGGGAGCGTCTCCAGCAGCGTCTGGGCCGCGCGCACCTCGAAGGCCTGGCGCTGATCTGACACTTGCTCACCAGCGACCAGCGTCCGCTGAGCCGGTAGCCACCCTCCACGACTTCCGCCCGGCCGCTCGGGCGGGTGCTGTTCGCGAGGATCATGTTGGGGTCGGCGAAGAGCGCTTGGCCAACCTCCTTCGGCCAGCGGGCTGTTGTCCAGTAGGTGTTGCCGTTCCACACACACCAGGCGACCGAGGCGTCGGGCCTTCGCGAGAGCTCCTCGAAGACTTGCGCCGCCGCCGTCGGCGGCAGGTCGAGGCCGCCGTAGGCTGCGGGCAGAAAGATCCGGAAGAAGCCGGCCCGCGCCAGCTCCTGAGCCAGGTCATCGGGCAGCCGGCGCGCCGTCTCGATGCGGGCGCGCTCGGCCAAGATCCGCGGCCGCAACGCCTTGGCAGTCTCTACGAGCGGGACGGCGTTGTCGCGTGTGACCATGGTCCCTCCTTCGCAGGTGCCGTCAGCTCTCGAGCTGTGACACCGTGGCGGTGGAGCGCCGGAGCCGCCGGCTCAGCTCGGCGCCGATGTTCTTGAGGAGGTGGATGGCGATGCGCGGATGGCTGTTCGTCAGCGCGTCGAAGCCGTCCTCGGAGAGCTCGTAGCAGACGAGTTCCTCGTCCGCGGTGACGGTGGCCGAGCGCGGCTGTTTGTCGAGGAGCGCGACCTCGCCGAACACGGTGCCGGGCGAGAAGGTCGCGAGACGCTTGGACCGGATCGGCCCCGAAAGATCGATCTTCACGCTGGCCGTTCCCTTGGCGATCAGGAAGAGGGAGCGATCCTGATTGCCTTCCTTGATGACGACGTCGCCAGGGTGATAGCAGCGGCGGTGGAGGAGATCCTCGGCAATCGCGCACTCCGCCGGGGTGAGGCCCTCGAAGGCCGGCAGCCGGCCGACGGGGAGCTCGTCGCCCTCCGCGGCCTCCACGCGGAGGGCCGCGATGAGGAGATTCTCGGCGCGCTCGAGCGCCGCGTCGGTGTCGGGGAAGATGGCGTTGGCGCCGACGGCCGCGTGCACGCCGAAGCCCCGGAGCGCGCGGGCCACGCGGGGGTTCGCCTCGGGGTGGCTCAGCAGGAGGTGCTTCTTCTCGCGCCGGACGCGGTCGCCCACCTGGGCGACGATCCGCCCGCCGGTGCTGTCGACGTCGTTCACCCGCCGGAGGTCGAGGATCACCACCAGCACGTCTTCTCGGAGTATTGTTTCCGCCCGATTGGCCAGGTCCTCGGCGGTGCCGAAGAAGAGCGGGCCGTCGAGCTCGAAGACGATGATGCGCCGGCCCTCGCGCGCGAGAGCGTCCATCAGCGCGGGCGCGCGGGTGCGATGTGAGCGGATCACGTCGCCGCGGTAGCTCCGGCGTATCACCGAGCGGCTCATGCGCAGCAGGAAGGAACCCACCGCCAGGGCCACGCCCACCCCCACCGCGGCCATCAGGTTGAGCACGATCGTCACCGTGGCCACGAGGATCACCATGACGAGATCGATGGCGGGCATGCGCCAGTCGGCGATGCGGCGGGTGGCGAGATCGCGAAGCAGGCGCACGCTCCAGCGATCCATGAGCTCGAGCCCGACCACGACCAGCGTGCCGGCGATGACCACGCGCGGGAGCAGCGCGATGAGCGGGCCAGCGAAGAGCGCCACTCCGAGGACGGTGAGCGCGGAGATCGTGGCGGACAGCGCCGTGCGGCCTCCGGCGCGGTGGTTCGCGGTGCTGCTGCTGAGGTTGATCCCCGAGAGGAGGCTGCCGAAGGGCGCGGCGATCGCGCTGGCGAGCCCGAGCCGGAGCAGCTCCTGGCTGCCCGCGGCCTTGCGTCCCGTGACGCCGTCGAGCGTCTTCGCGCAGAGCAGGATGTCGAGGGAGGCGACCACGGCGAGGCTGAAGGCCGCGCCGGCCAGGCCGGGGAGCACCGGCCAGAGCTCGGGCTGCTGCGGCAGCGCGAGGAACCCGGCCAGGAACGTCGGCGCGGGGATGGCCTGCGGGATCGGGCCGATCACGCGCCCGAGCCCGCTCCGGAAGCCGAGAACGGCCAGAGCGTAGTAAGCGGCGGTGCCCGCGGCCAGGCCGGCGATCACTGGAGGGACGCGCGTCGTGAACCTGCGAATGCGCCAGATCACGAGCGCCGTGCCGAGGCCGACCGCGAGGCCGAGCGGCTGCACCGCCGCCAGGTACGCGCCGAGGTCGGCCGGCGAGACGGTGGCCGGCACGCCGGTCAGCGTGCCCAGCTGCGCGAACAGGATCAGGAGCGCGACGGCGTTCTGGAACCCCGCCATCACCGGCGCCGGGATGTACTTGATCAGCGTGCCGACGCCGAGCGCCCCGAACAGCGCCTGGAACACGCCGGCCAGCAGGATGACGAGGAAGAGGACAGTGAGTGTTTGCCCGACGCTCCACCCGCCGCTCCGGGCCGAGGCCGGCACGATGGTCTGTAGCACGACCGTGCCCAGCAAGAGGGCCAGGATGCTCCGCGGCGCGTAGATCGTGGGGCCGCGGTTGCCCAGCGCGACCGCGGCCAGGGGCACGAGCGTCGCGCCGAAGAGGCCGGCGAGGATGGCGTGGGCGACGTACTGATCGCCGAGGCCGTGGAGCGCGAGCACTCCGTAGCCGATGCTGGAGGGGACGCTCAGGATGGCAGCGGTGACGCCGCCCGTCGCTTCATTGCGAATGATCGACATGGTCCGTGTGGACACCGTCGCGGCCCGTGACTACTGGATCACTTCATCCGCCCGCAACAGCAGCGCGTGCGGAATCGTGAGGCCGAGCAGCTTCGCCGTCTTGAGATTGATCACCATCTCGAACTTGTTCGGCTGCTCCACGGGCAAGTCAGCGGGGCGGGCGCCCTTGAAGATCTTGTCGACATACGTCGCGGCCCGACGGAAGATATCGCGCTGATCCACTTCGTACGCGATGAGCCCGCCTGCTCTGGTGATCTCGGCTTGGGCCGTCATCAGGGGCAGGCGGCTCCGCGCCCCCAGCTCGGCGATCTGTCCCCGGACGCCGAAGTACATCGGATCCCCGGTGACGAGGAGCGCGTGCGCGGACTCTCGCGTCGCGGCGGAAAACGCCGCGGCGAGCTCGGCCGGGGCCCGCGCCTCCACGATCTGAAGACGTAGCTTCAGGGCCCGGGCCGCATCTTCTGCGTCCCGCACAATGCGCGCATAACGTCGATTGGCCGGGTTCAGCAGCACCGCGACGCGGGACATCTGGGGCACCACGTGGACAAGGAGCTGGAGCTGTTTGCCAACGAGGTCGGAATACTGTCCCGTGAGGCCCGTGACGTTGGCTCCCGGCCTCGCGAGGCTCGCGATGAGGCCCGCCCCCACGGGATCGCCATGGTTCGTCATCACGATGGGGAGGGTCGACGTGGCCCGCTTAGCCGCCTCCGCCGCATACGAGGCGGCGACGATCACATCGACCTTGCGCTCGACGAGCTCGGCGGCCAGGGAGTCCAGCCGCTCCGCCTTCCCTTCCGAGAACCGCGCTTCGACGACGAGGTTCTGGCCGTCGACATAGCCCAGATGGCGCAGTCCCTCGAAGAGGCCACCCCAGATTTGCGCCGCGCCGGCGTCGATCAAAGGCACGGTCCCGAGCACCCCGACTCGAAAGACCTTCGCTCCCTGCTGCGGCGCGGCGACGTCTGGTGAGGCGAGGAGGGAGGCCAGGACGATCGCGCCGAGACCGACGCGGGTGAGCCTCATGGCGGGCTACTCTGGCATACCCATGAGGCCGTGAGCAATCTTCGATTCGGCCTGCTTCGCCGCGACGCTCCTCGCCCAGGCGCAGCAACCCGACCCCGTCCGGCGCGTGGGCGTGCTCACGTTCACCCAGCTGACGCCGACGCTGCAGGAGCCGCTGCGCCAGGGCCTTCGCTCAAGATGGACGTGATCGTGGCCAACTCCACGCCCGCGGTGCAGGCCGCAAAGGAGGCAACGGCCACGATCCCCATCGTGATGGCCTCGGCTGGGGATCGGTGGGCACCGGCTTCGTGAACTGCAGGCGACGCAGACGATCGAGTGAAGAGCGCCACGCGGTAAGCCGACGGCCGGCCCGCACCCGGAGAGGGATCGGGGTGCGAGCCGGTCGCTCGTCTCGCCGGCACGCGGCCGGGCGCTCTAGCAGAACGCCGGGCCGACCGCCTCCAGTTTCTCCCGCAGGCCGGGGCCGAGCTTGCCCACCGTCGCCAGGAACTGCGGATGCGTGATGCCCGACCCGATGAAAGTCCAGCGCAGGGCCTTGAGCTGCGCCTCGGTGAAGCGCTCGCGCTCCTCCGCGGTGAGGCGACGGCCGGTGGCCTGCTCGAAGCTGTCGATGTCCATCTTCACCTGCTGCTGCATGCCGCCGTCGATGAAGGCGCCGATCTCGAGGTACTCCTCCACCGCGCGGTGGATCTCGCCGGGCGTGGACACCGCGGCCAGCTCCTCCACGATCAGCGTGTCGAGCTTGGTGTGCTGCGCTTCCTCCATCCAGTGGTGCTTGAGCAGGCTCTTGAACTGCGGATCGACGTCCCCGTCGTCCCTGACCGAGTCAAGATAGTGAGCCTGCACGAACCACTCGATATGCAGGGTGAGCAGCGCCACCGCCAGAGGGCTATAGCCGAGGATCTTGGCCGCCACCGCCTCGGGCGGCCCGATCACCTCGCAGTGATGGCCGAAGCCCGCGTCAAATTCGTCCCGGAAGCGCTTGAAGAGCTGGATGTGCTTGGCTTCCTCGCCGGCGAACTGGATGAGCGCGCGCGTGCGATAGTCGTCGGCGCCCAGGCGCGGCCGCGCGTGGTCGAGCACGAACGGGAGGATGTACTCCTCCACGAGGCCGAACATCACGAGATAGCCCAGGCCGCGGATCTGATTCAGCGTGCGCTGCTCGCTCGGCGAGAGATAGTCGAGCTTGCGCACACCGGCCAAGGCTTCGGGCAGGAACGGCCGGCCGAAGTCTAGCCGCTTGTCGCCGCCGATGATGTCGTCGATCTTCCAGTTCACCCGCTGGCTCGTCGCCAGCACCCCTTCGTACGTGTACGCCGACATGTTCTGCCTCCTTCTCTTGACCCGCATCATTGCGAGCCCAGGATGGCGGGGTGGCAATCGGCGTGCCACGCCCCTACATGTGCATATTCATTGGAAAGGGCCGCGGGGAAGGCCCGGCTGAGCGGCGAATCGCCCGGGAGCGCTCAGGCAACCTGCCGCCCAGCGCTCCGCCGGGAGCCGATGTTATGCTCGCCGCGTGCGTTGGCGGGCGCCGCTACGTCCCTGGATCTTCAAGCGGGGCACCGTCAACCGCCGGTGGTACTACGGACTGCGGGTCCGGAACGCCTTGTCGCGGCGGATCAAAGTCGGCTTCGGCCCGATGGCGGGTGACGAGTACACCCTAGGCCTCCGCAAGTGGCACACCGACCCCTTCGTGAACGTGGATCAACCGCTCCCGATTGCGGTACGTCGCCGACATCTACTTCCGTGACGACGACCTCTCGCGCTTCGACCTCGTCGTGATCGTGAAGAACTTCAACTGGCTTCGCCCCGACGCGCTGCGCCGGCTGCGCGCGCGCGGGACGTGGTTGCTCTACGACACCGCGGACATCCGCTATGTCCGGACGGCGGAAGGGCTCCGGGATCTCTACGTGGATCGCGACGTGTACGAGTCCCACTTCCGGCCGTTCGTGCACAGCATGGACGCCCTGATCCTCGCGAGCCCCCTCCAGCGCCCGGAGTTCGCGGACCTTTCCATCCCGCAGGTGGAGATACCGCGGCCGCTGCTCAACACGCGGCATCGCACCGCCTACGCGCACGGGGGCCCGATTCGCCTGGTCTGGCACGGGTATCTCGAGAATTTGCCCCCGATGCAGCAGCTCCATCCCATCGTCCAGCGCCTGCGCGCGGACACGAGCCTGGACATCCGCCTCGTCTACGACACCGCCGGCCGGCCCCGCGTCGACGGCTTCATCGAGTATCGCGAGTGGAAGATCGAGCGCTGGGAGCGCGTGCTCGTCGAGTCGGACATCGGCGTGGTCATCAAGCCGCTCGAGGACCCCTTCCAGCAGCGGAAGCCCCCGACCAAGGTCGTCACCTACATGGGCGCGGGGCTCCCCGTCGTGTGCACGCCGTCGGAGGCGGATCGCGGCGTCATCACTCACGGCGAGACCGGCTTCTTCGCCCGCGACGATCGCGAGTGGTACGACTGCCTGCGGGCGCTGGTAACGGACGCCGAGCTTCGCGCGCGCATCGGCACCGCCGGGCGCCACCACGTGGAAGCCCGCTACGGCGTGGAGCGCATCACCGGCATGTACGTGGCGCTGTTCGACCAGCTCCTGGCGGGGCGGGAGGCGGGGCGACCGCGGCCCTCCATTGACTCCCGCCATCCCAGCGCCTAGACTCCTCGCGCACCCGCCGCTGCGGGTTCAGGACGGTTCCGCACATGGCGCGTCTCTCGTCCAGCGTGGCGGACATGAAGAGCCGCTACGACGTGGTCGTCGTGGGCTCGGGCTACGGCGGCGCAATCGCCGCCTGCCGACTCGCCCAGGCCGGTCGCAGCGTCTGCGTGCTGGAGCGCGGGCGCGAGATCCGCCCCGGGGAGTACCCCGACACCGCGCTCAAGGCCGCCGCCGAGATTCAGGTGGATCTGCCCGGCCGTCACTACTTCTCCCCCACCGCGCTATTCGACTTCCGATTGAACCGCGAGATGAACGTCGTGGTCGGCTGCGGCCTCGGCGGCACGTCGCTGATCAACGCCAACGTCGCGCTCAAGCCGGAGCCCTGGGTCCTGGAGGACGACGCGTGGCCCGCGGAGATCCAGGAGGACGCACGGTCGGGCCGCCTCGAGGAGTATTACGAGCGCGCCCGGCAGATGCTCAGCTCGACCGACTATCCTCCGCCGGGCTTCCCCGCGTTGCCCAAGCAGCAGGCGCTCGAGCGCACCAATGCGGCGGTGGGGGCGCGTCGACCCTTTCAACGGCCGCTGATCAACGTGACGTTCAAGGAGGGTGTGAACAAGTTCGGCGTCCATCAGCGCGCCTGTCAACTCTGCGGCGACTGCGTCTCCGGCTGCAACTACGCGGCGAAGAACACCGTGCTCATGAACTATCTCCCCGAGGCCAAGCGCCAAGGCGCGGAGCTCTTCACGGAAACCTCGGTACGCTTCGTGATGCGCGAGGGCAACGAGTGGGTCGTGCGCTTCGATCGCCCGGGCTCGGGCCGGCCGACCTTCTCGGCGCCGCCGCTCACCGTGCGGGCCGCGGTGGTGGTCCTGGCCGCGGGGACGCTCGGTTCCACCGAGATTCTCCTCCGCTCGCGGGAGCAGGGAAAGCTGTCGGTCTCGGCCTGCTTGGGCCGGGGGTTCACCGGCAACGGCGACGTCTTCGCGCTCGCCTACAACGGCACGGAGCCGATCGACGGCGTGGGAGCCGGCTTTCGCCGGCCGGATCTCCATCACCAGGTGGGCCCGTGCATCACGGGGATGATCGATCTCCGCTCGGCGGACAAGAGGGACGAGCAGATCATCATCGAGGAGGGGTCGATCCCGGGTGCGCTGAGCAGCGTGATCCCGGTCCTGCTGGGCGTGGCCAACTTTCTCTGGGGTCGGCCCTCGGCCGCGCCGGGCAGCCGCACCCTGGTGCAGCAGGTCACGCGCTGGTCGCGCTATCTGGCGGGCGCCTATCACGGCGCGGTCCGCCGGACGCAGACGCTGCTCGCCATGGCCCATGACAATTCGGGCGGGTCCCTGCGTCTGGTGGACGACCGGGTCCGCGTGGACTGGCCCGATCTCGAGTCCCAGCCGATCTACCCGCTGATTTACGAGAAGCTCCGCATGGTGAGCCAGTCGCTGCAGGCGACGCATATCGGCAATCCCTTCCGGCTGGTCACCGTGCACCCCCTGGGCGGCTGCTGCATGGGGAAGGACGCCACCACGGGCGTGGTCGACCACGAATGCCGTGTCTTCGACGGCGAGGCCGGGACGAGCGTGCACCCGGAGCTCTATGTTTGCGACGGCTCGATCGTCCCGCGCTCGCTGGGCGCGAACCCGCTCCTGACGATCTCGGCGCTGGCGGAGCGGGCCGCCGAGCGGCTGATCGGCCGCGAGAACGTCCGCCTGCCCGGACCGGCGATCGCGCCTCCCGCCGCCCCGACCTTCAAGCCCATGTTCTATGAGCGCGCCAAGCCGGGCCTCGAGTTCACCGAGCACATGACCGGCGCGTTCGCGTGGGTGACGGACCAGGAGGAGCGCCGGCCGGTGAACGGCACCGCGCCGTGGCGCGACGCCGTGCGCCCCGGCGCCACGACGCACGAGATCACGCTCGATCTGACCATCGTGGCCGAGGACGTGGAGGCGCTGGTCGCGCAGCGCGAGCATGTCGGGCGCATCGTCGGCACGGTGACCGCGCCCGATCTCTGTCCCACCCCCATGCGGGTGCGCGAAGGGCGATTCCAGCTCTTCTTGCTCGAGCCCGAGCATGTCGAGACACGGGTGCTGCGCTATTGGATGCGCGTCGAGATGCCGTCGGACGGCCAGCAGCCCCCATGGACCTACGTCATCTCGGGTGACAAGGTGGCCCGGAACGCGCGTCGCGCCAAGCTCTGGCCCGACCTCTCCACGCTCTACGTGACGGTGGCGGCGGAGGGCATCGGGCGCCAGGGCCGCGGGATCGTCCGCCTGACCTGGAGTGATTTTCTCCGTCAGCTCACCACGCTGCGCGCGCGCCACGTCCAGGGACTGGGGGAGCACCTGGACGTGCACGTGCGCTTCCTCGGGCATTTCCTCGCGATGCTGCGCAGCCTTTACGCCGGCCGGCTCGCGCGCCAGACCATCTCGACGCTCGACGCGCCACCCGCGCGGCGTCGGGTGGCGCAGTGTACCCGCCTCTTCGCGGTGCCGACGAGCGACGGCACGGTGATTCACCTCGAGCGCTACTGCGGCGGCCGGCGGGGACCCGTGCTGCTCTCCCCGGGCTTCAGCGTGCGGGCGAGCTCCTTCGCGGCGGACACCGTCAAAGAGAACCTCGTCGAGCGCCTCATGCGCGAGGAGTACGACGTCTGGCTCCTGGACTATCGGGCCAGCTCGGGATTCGCCGCCGCCGGCACCGAGTTCAGCATCGACGACGTCGCGGTTCGCGACTATCCGGCCGCCGTCGCGAAGATCCTGGCCGAGACCGGAGTGGAGCGCATTCAGATCGTGGCCCACTGCGTGGGCTCGATGTCACTCCTCATGTCGCTGCTCGCCGGCAAGCTGAGCGGACAGGTACGGTCGATCATCTGCTCGCAGCTCGGCCTGCATCCCATCGCGCCAGCCTTTTCCGAGTTCAAGGCCGCGGTGTACGCGGCGTCCCTCCTGCGCCGCTTCGGCCTGAAGCGGCTCACCGCGCGGTACGATCCCTACTCGCTGCTCCATCGGTTCTGGGACAAGGTGCTCACGCTCTACCCGGTCTCCGAGCGGTGCAACAATCCGACCTGCCGGCGCATCCTGCTCCTCTTTGGCGAGTCCTTCCGGCACTCCAAGCTCAATACCGTCACGCACGACGCGATGCACGACTGGTTCGGCACCACCAGCGTGCCCGCCATGGCCCATCTGGCGATGATGCTCCGCGCCGGGCACGTGGTGGACCGGGACGGCGTGGACGTCTACATGCCTCGCCTCGAGCGCCTGGCCCTGCCGATCTCGTTCATCCACGGCACGAAGAACCGCGAGTTCCTGCCGAAGGCGACGCAGAAGACCTTCAAGCTCCTCTGCCGGAAAAACGGCTCGCGGTACTACGTGTGGCGCCCGATCGAGGACTACGGCCACATGGACTGTTTCATCGGCAAGACCGCGGCCGACGACGTGTTCCCGATCATCCTGGAGGAGCTTGAGCGGGGGCCGCGTCGCGCGTGATCGCGATGGGACCTTCGATGAGGAAGTACTGCGCGGCCGCCTGGTCCTTGCCCGGGATGCTCGGCATCCCGATCGGGTAGATCTCCAGCGCGCCGTCCGCCCGCCGGATGTGGAAGCGGAGGAAGTGCTTGAAGTTCTTGATCCGCAGCGCGGCAAACGCCTGGTCGAGGTGCGCCCCGAAGAGGTTCGCCGCGAGGAAGAGATAGAGCCCCATCAGGATCGAGCCCACCAGGGCGCCGAGGAGGAAGTTTACCCCGAGCCGCGCGAGCGCCCAGTACACCCCGTGGCCGTCCAGCACCCGGGCGGTCCAGCCGGCGATGGCGAAGGCGCAGACGATATGCGTGAGGCCATGCACGATCCCGCCGAGCCATCTAAAAGTCGGGACGGTCCGGTCGGCGTAGAAGACGAAGGCCGCCACCACGAGGGCGAGCCACACGAGACGCGCGGGGTAACGCTCGATGGCCGTCCGCGCCGCCGAGAGCAGACCGCCCTCGAGCTGACCCCACGTGAGCGTCATGTAGGCGAGCCCGGTCAGGAGCCCGAACCGCCAGTTCTTCAGGGTGAAGAGAAAATTCAGGAAGCTGAGACGGAGGGAGGTGGCCGGGCTGGGATAAGCGAATTGCTGGCGGTACGTCTCCTCGCCCACGCGCACGACGCGCTTGAGGCTGCTCGCCGCCGAGCCGGTGGCCGGCTCGTGGGTCGAGGCGAGGTAGGCGCCCCCGCCGCCGCTGGTGATGCGCTGGCAGCTGGGATCGCGGGCGTTCTCGTGCCGACGGTAGTGGTGCATGTCGCCGGCGACCCACACGTGCACCTTCGCGCCCGAGGGCTGGATGATCTTCTGCTCGAGCCGCGCGAGGTTACTGTCTGCGCCGGGGTCCTTGATGTTGTGGTAGAGCCAGTCCGGCTCTGCGCTGGCGAGGACGATCCCGTCGCCGGGCTGGAGCTTCTCGGCGGCCCACGCGAAGTAGTTGAGCTGCCCCACATCGATGTCGGATTCGAGCTGCACGTCCACGGCCCATAGCCACCAGTGCTGGGGCAGCTGGATGGCGAAGTAGCTCCGCCTCTGGCGGGTCTGCCAGGCGCCGAGCGTGCGGCCCTGCGTGAAGAGGCGCGAGAAGCTGACGAGCCCGTCGTACCAGTCGTGGTTGCCGGGGATCGCGAAGAGATCAGGCGCGCGGCCGCGCGGAGGCGTCAGCGCGGCGCCGAGCGGTCCGACGAGCCGCTCGCCGTACTCCTGCTTGCTGGCCGCCGGATACACCTCGTCGCCCCCGAGCAGGAGGAACGCCCCCCGGGGCAGGCGGCGCGCGCCGAGCTCGATGGCGGGCTGGGAGACCAGGCAGGCCATGGCGTAGGTGGACTCCCAGCCGTCGCCCGTGTCGGCCATGTAGTCGAACCAGATGCCGCGCCGAGGCACGCCCCGGCGGATCTCGGAATAGTCGAAGACGGGCTGGGAGAGGCCCACGTCCTCCATGAGCCGGTAGTCGAAGCGCTGGCCGAGGGTGCGCGAGACCAGCACCTCCATGCCCGTCGACAGCAGGAGATGCGGGTCGTACCAGCCGACCATCCTCGGCTTCGGCTGCTCGCTCAGCGGAGTCTCGTCACTCATTGACAGCCCAATTGGGCCACCCTAGACTCGACCTGCCCCGGACCGGCCCTCGTGTCGTCGCGCCAAGGAGGGTGAAATGGCGGAGCCCAAGCCCAAGGATCCGAGCAAGCCCAGAGACGGGAACTGGTTCACCAACACGCCGTGGGCGCGCGCGCTCCTCATCTGGGGCGGCATCGGGATCTTCCTGCTCTTCTTCGGCGGCGTCGCCGCGCAGGGGTACATGCGTCTGGTCACGCCCTGCCCGAATGATCCGTCGTGCCCCGGGGCCTTGCTCACCCGCGCGGTGCTCCTCGGCCTCATCTATCTGAGCGTCGGCGGCGGTGTGGCCCTCGGCCTGATCGGCGTCGCGCTCACGCTGGCGAATCCCCGCGGCGTCGGCTGGGGGCTCGGCATCCTCGTGGTGGGAGCGGTGCTCTTCCTCGTGTTCGTGTGGCCGACCCCCTACAAGTACTACCGGGCCAGCGATCATCAGCTGATCCGCATTCATCGGGTGACCGGCGCCTCGAGCTACGTGCCCTGATCCAGGGCGCTGGAGGCGGTCGCCGCCTCCGCGCCCCAGAGCTGCAGGCCGAGCCGGCTGAAGATGTCGATCGCCTTGTCGTAGTGCGTGCGCGCGAGGGCTTGCTCGCCGGCCGCCGCGTGGACGCGCCCCATCCCGAGATGGCAGCGCCCGACCAGCGGCAGCATGTCGTGAAGGGCGGCCACCTCGAGCGCGCGCTCATAGTGTTCGAGCGCGCGGGCGCCGCCGCCCTCGCGCGCGGCGAAGATGCGCGCCTGGGTGTGGAGCGCATCGGCCTCCTGAGCGCGCTCGCCCTGACGGAGCGCCAGGTCGAAGCCCTGCCCGGCCGCGCGCGCGGCCTCGTCGAGGCGGCCGGCGCCGAGCAGCGCATCCGCCCACCAGATGTACATGTGGGCGAGGTTGCCGTGCACTCCCGTCGCTTCCATCGCGGAGGTCGCGCGCTCGAGGTAGGCCGCGCCCTCCGTGCCGCGCCCCACCAGCGTGAGTGCCCAGCCGAGGGTGCCGAGCGCGGCGGGCAGCCAGATGAGGAGCACCTTCGACTCGCAGAGAGCGAGGGCGCGCTCGCACAGGGCCAGCCCGGTGTCGGTGCGCCCCTGGAAGAGCATCGGGATCGCCCGCATCGTGTAGGCGATCGCCTGCGCCTGCGGGTGATCGCTCTCGTCGGCGGCCTGGGCGGCCCGGTCCGTGCTCTCCAGCGCGGGGCCGATCTCGCCGACCAGGGTCAGCGCGTAGCCGCGCCAGCACGCCGCGCCGATGTACGCGGGCACCGTGACCGCGAGCGCGCGGCGTGCGATGTGCGTGTCGGGGCCATCCAGGACGCGCTCGAAGAGCGCGATGGCCTCCCGGTGGGCACCTAGCAGGCACTGGTTCAGCCCGAGCGCGTAGGTCGCGAGGACGCGGACTTCCGCGTCCCCGATGGTGGTGGCGATCTCGAGCGCCTGCCCGGCGCGCTCGAGCCCGTCCTTGAAGCGACCCTCGATCCACGCGTACTGGCTCATGCGATAGAGGAGCCGGGCGAGGCGTGGGGAATCGCCGAGGTCGCGGGCCAGCCGCTCCGATTCCTCGTGGAGCGTGACGAGCCGCGCGATCTGCCCGAGGACGACCAGGGGGACGTGCAGGTCCAGCCGGACGTCGATCGCGCGCTCGAGGTTCTCACGGCTCGTGTCGAGGCGCCCCGCGAAGGCGAGCGCCTGCTCGTAGCGCGCGAGGCTCTCCGCGACGGAGCCACGGGCGAAGGCGGCGGCGCCCGCCTGGCGGAGATAGTCCACGGCCTTGGGCCAGACCTCCCCGAGCACCGCGTGGTGCACAAGCGCGTCCAAATGCAGCGGAAGCTGGTCGGTGTGGAGGCGCTCGATCGCGGCCACCGTCGCGCCGTGCAGCATCCGGGCCTGCTCGTGCAGCAGTGAGTGGTAGGCCACCTCGTGGGTCAGCGAGTGCTTGAACGAGTACTCCGGATCGCGGACGGTGACGCGCTCGAAGACGAACTCGGCCTGCTGCAGGTGATGGAGCGCCGCGGTCAAGTCCGCCTTTGGGAGGTTCGCGAGGGCCTCGAGCAGATCGAGCGGCACGTCGCGGCCGATCACCGACGCGCACTGGAGGAGATGCTTCTCCATGCGGGGCAGCCGGTCGATACGGGAGGCGAGGACGCCTTCGACGGTGGCGGGAACATGGGGCGCCACCACGCCGGTGGTCCGGTAGTGTCCCGGCTCGCCGACCAGGGACCCGCCGTCCACGAGCTCACGGACGCTCTCCTCCAGGAAGAACGGGTTCCCGTCGGTCCGCTCGCTCAGGAGACGCTTGACCGGCGCGATCTCGGGCGCATCGCCGAGCATCATGCCGAGCAGGGCGTCCACCGCCTCGGGCGCCAGCGGATCGAGGCGCACCTGGTTGTAGTAGCTCAGCCCGCCCCAGCCGTGCTGGTACTCGCCCCGATAGTTGACGACGAGGTGCAGGCGCACGGTGGGCATGCTCTGCACGAGGCGGTCGAGCAGCTCCTGACTCTCGGAGTCGATCCACTGGAGGTCCTCGACGACCAGCAGGACCGGCCCAATGCCGCAGAGTCGGAGCACGAGTCCCCGCAGGGCCTCGAGCGTGAGCTCCCGCCGCCGCAGCGGATCGTAGGTGGCGAAGGCGCTATCCTCGGGCAGAACGCCGAGCAAGGCTTGGAGCGGGGCCCCCGCGTGCTCGAGGCCCAGATTGACCAGGGTCGTGGTGACCCGATCGCGCACGACGTCGGCCGGCTCGTCCTCCTTCAAGAGAAAGTGCTGGCGCAGGAGCTTGAGCACCGGGAAGTACGGCGTGCTCTGCCCGTAGGACACGGTGCCCGTCTCGAACACCATGCACCCCGACACCGTGGGGGCGTGGACGAACTCGAGGAGCAGCCGAGATTTGCCGATGCCGACCTCGCCGACCACCGCGGTGACGCGGCCGTGGCCGGTGAGCATCCGCTGCTGGATGCGCGAGAGCTCGTTCATCTCGAGCTCACGTCCCACGAAGCGGGAGAGCCCCCGCAGCGCTGCCACCTCGATCCGCCGCATCGCGCGGGCGCTCGTGAGCTCGAAGATCTCGACCGGCGCGTGCCGCCCGCGCACCGGGTGCGCGCCGAGCGGCTTCGCCTCGATCACCGGCTCGGCGAGGGCGAAGGTGGCGCGCGTGAGCCAGACCGAGCCCGGCGGCGCCATTTCCTCCATCCGCGCGGCGAGGTGGGTCGTCTCGCCGATCGCGGAGAGATCCATGTGGAGATCGTTGTCGATCGCGCGGACGACCACCACGCCTGAGTTGATGCCCACCCGGATCTCGACGGACGGGCCCTTGACGCGCGCGAGATCGCGGGCGAGCGCGCGGACGCCTTCCTGCATGGCGAGGGCGGCGTAGCAGGCGCGCGCGGCGTGATCCTCGTGGGCGGCCGGCGCGCCGAACAGCGCCATGATGCCGTCGCCCATGATCTGGTTCACCGTGCCCTCGTAGCGGTGCACGGCGGCCTTCATGAGCTCGATGACCGGGTCGAGGAGGGCCACCGCTTCCTCGGGATCGCGCGCGGTGAGGAGCTCGAGCGAGCCCTTGATGTCGGCGAACACGACGGTCACGAGCTTGCGCTCGCCCTCGAGCGAGGCCCGCCACTGCGGCAGCAGCGGCGCCAGGTGCGGCGGCGGGCCCGCGGCGATGTGCAAGGGCGGGGTGGGCTTGCCGCAGTCCCCGCAGAAGCGCGCGCCGCGCATGGTCGAGGAGCCGCACGAGGGGCAGACCGCGGTGAGCGCGATGCCGCAGCTCCCACAGAAGCGGGATCCCTCGCTATTGGCGGTCCGGCAGCGCGGGCAATCCATCGGTGGCCTCCCGTCGAGACCCGGCCACAGACTACTACAGCCGCTTGGCTCCCGTCAGCAGGTACACCCCCAGCACGATGAGGAGAGTGGCGCTCACCACCCGCCAGCCCATCTGCCGCCGGCCGCCCGGGATGAGGAAGGCCAGCAGGAGGACGAAGAGGGGCGCGGTCCCGATGAGGGGCGTCACCACGCTCACCTCGCCGTAGCCGAGCGCGACGATGAGGAGGGTGACCCCGGTGTTTTCGGCAAGGCCGCCGCCGATCAGGAAGAGGAGGCTCTCGCGGTCGATGCGGAGCGCGCGCCATTGTTGGGTGGCGGTCACGAAGGTCGAGGCCGCGATCATGGCCGCCGTGGTGTTGACCGCGGCGTCGAAGAGGGGCCCCGCCTGGCTGAGCCCCATCTTTCGCGCGATCTGCACGATGCCGAAGCACGTGGCGGCGAGCACGGGGTAGATGAGGTGCGGCGTCTGGAACCCGACGTACTTGCCGCTGAGCGAGAGCAGGACGGTGCCCGCGACGATGACCACCGTGCCCGCGAGGATCGGACCGGTGATGCGCTCGTGGAGCAGCGCGATGGCGAGGCCGGTGGCGATGAGCGGCGTCAGGTTGAAGATGGCGGCGGCGACCGGCGCGCCGACCTTGTCGATGGCCACGGTGCGGAACAGGCGCCCGCCCGCGGTGCCCACCACACCGGAGAAGGCGAAGTAGGGCACGGCGCTCCAGTCCCACGCCGCGCGCGGGACGAACAGCAGCACCGCGGTCCACAGGCCGATCACGCCGACCGTCACGTTGATCCAGAACGCGGCGTAGAAACTCGACCGCCGGAGTCCCTGCTGGATCAGATGGGTCGCGAGGGCGGAGAAGAAGGCGCTGGACAGGGCGAGCACGGGGACGGGGGACAGCACCGCCCGATTCTAGGCCGAACCGGGGCGTCCCGGCGCATCTCATGGTTCCTTGACGCCTCTGCCGCGCGCGGCTAGGCTCCTTCGGAGGACCCATGAGCTGGCGCCGCGGCGTCCGGTGGCACCTCGTCCATCTGCAGCTTGTCGGCATCGTGCCGATCGGTCTCTTCACTGCGCTCCTGCTCTATCTGCACTGGCAGGCCCAGGACCTCGAGCGCCAGCGCGCGCAGATCGAGTCCGTGCGCACCCTCGCCGCCGCCGTGGACACCGCGCTCGACGGCACGGTGGAGCGCTTGACGATCTTCGCGCGGCTCTGGGCGTCCAGCGATCTCTCCGACGAGGCGATCCGGGCCCAGGCCCGGCAGGCGCTCCGGGCCAGCTCGGACTGGGCGAACCTCGTGGCCCTCACTCCCGACGGTCGCGGCGTGTTCCGGGCGGACGCGCCGCTGGGATCGGCGATGCCCGCGGGGCCGCCGATCGCCCAGTGGGCGCAGGTCTTCGCGGCGCGGCAGCCCGTCATCACGGACCTCTTCCCGCGCGTGGATGCGGCGGGGCCGACGGTGGCGGTCGGGGTCCCGGTCGTGCGCGACAACTCGGTCACTCATGTCCTGATTGCCTATCTCGACCTACGCTGGTACGACCGTCTGCTGAAGCAGCCGGGCCAGCCGCCGGGCGCCGTCGCCGGCCTCTTCGACCACCACTACAAGTTCGTCGCCCGCAGTGTGGAGGGCGACGAGCGGCGCGGTCAGCAGCCCTCCCCCGGCGTGGAGGACGCGATGCGGGCCAAGCCGGTGGGCATCGCGCGCTTCACCAATCTGAACCGCACCAGCGTCTACACCGCGTGGACGTTCGCTCGCCACGGCTGGGGCGTGGGCTTCGCGACCCCTTCGGCGCCGGTGGACAACGCCTTCTGGCGCTATCTCGCGCTCTACGGCTTCCTCTGGCTGGTGGCGATGGGCCTGGGCGTGAGCTACGCCATCTCGAGAGCGCGGCCGTTCGCCGCCGCGCTGGAGACCGTGGAAGCCCAGGCGGAATACGTGGCGGGAGGCGGCCGCATCGAGAGCCTGCCTGACTCGCGCGTGGACGAGGTGAACAAGGCGCTGAGCGCGCTCGAGCGGGCCAGCGCGCTGCTGCAGGCGACGACCCGGCAGCGCGATCGCTCCCTCGAGACGGAGCGCGAGGCGCGCGCCGTCGCGGAGACGGCCAATCGGGCCAAGGACGAATTCCTGGCCATGCTGGGACACGAGCTGCGGAACCCGCTCGCCGCGATCGCCAACGCGAGCATCATCGTGAAGAGCGAGCGGCACACCCCCGAGCAGCTCGCCTTCGCCACCGGCGTGATCGAACGGCAGAGCCGGCACCTCCAGCGGCTGATCGACGACCTCCTGGACGTGGGCCGGGTGATCCGGGGCAAGATCCTGCTCGAGCGCACCACCGTGGACCTGGCGACGATCGCGCGGCGGGTGATCACGACGCTGGAGACCGCGGGCGGCCTCGCCGACCGCCGCGTCGAGCTCATGGCGGAGACGGTGTGGGTGGACGGCGATCCGGCGCGCCTCGAGCAGATTCTGACCAATCTTGTCGGGAATGCCGTGCGCTACACGACGCCGGGCGGGCGCATCGGCGTGCGCGTGACGCGTGAGGACGAGGAGGCGGTGCTGACCGTCGAGGACGATGGCCGGGGAATCGATCCCGAGCATCTCGAGAAGATCTTCGACCTCTTCTTCCAGGCCGAAACGACGGCGGCGCGTACGACGGGCGGCCTCGGCATCGGGCTCACCCTGGTGCAGCAGCTCGTCGCCCTGCACGGCGGCGCCGTCATCGCCGAGAGCAAGGGCCCCGGGACAGGGGCGCGCTTCAGCGTGCGCCTGCGCGCCCTGCTGGCGGTCGCGCCGGCCGCCCCCCCGGCGTCGGCGCCGGCGTCGGGCGCGCAGGCGGAGACCATTCTCGTCGTCGAGGACAACGAGGATGCGCGCGAGAGCCTCTGTCTGGCCCTGGAGCTTCGTGGGCATCGCGTGGTATGGGCGGTGGACGGCGCCACCGGCCTCGAAGTGCTGCGGCGCGAGCGGCCGCGGCTGGCCGTGCTCGACATCGGGCTGCCCGGCATGGACGGCTACGAGCTGGCGCGGCGCGTCCGCGAGGAGCTCGGCCCCGGCATCGTGCTGGTGGCCCTGACCGGCTATGGCCGGGCGCGGGACGGGGCCGAGGCGATCCGGGCCGGCTTCGACCGGCACCTGATCAAGCCGGTGGACGTGGACGAGCTCGTGCGCGTGCTGAGCGAGATGCGCCGCGCGAAGGCGGGCGTCTGAGGAGGAGCGGGTGATGCGGAGATGGGTGAAGCGGGTGGGATTCCTGGCGACGTTGGCGGCGACGGCGCTGGGGGCCGCGCCTGCGGCGTTCGCCGCGGACGGTGTGGTCGTGATTCCTTCGCCGGCGCTGGACAGCCCGAAGGCGGCCGGCCCACCGCAGACGGCCGTCCTCGCGGGCGGCTGTTTCTGGGGCGTGCAGGGCGTGTATCAGCGGGTGCGCGGCGTCCGCATGGCGCTCTCCGGGTACGCGGGCGGCGCCAAGGAGACGGCGCAGTACGAGCTGGTGGGCCGCGGCTCCACGGGGCACGCGGAGTCCGTCGAGATCACCTTCGACCCGAAGGAGATCTCTTTCGGCGAGATCCTGCAGATCTTCTTCTCGGTGGTGCACGACCCCACGCAGCTGAACCGCCAGGGGCCCGACGTGGGCACGCAGTATCGCTCCGCCATCTTCTACGGGGACGAGTCTCAGCGGAACATCGCCCGGGCCTACATCGCGCAGCTCGACAAGGCCAGGGTGTTTGGCCGCCCCCTGGTGACCACGGTCGATCCGCTCAAGGGCTTCTACGCCGCGGAGGGGTACCATCAAGACTTCCTCATCAACAATCCCCGCTACCCCTACATCGTCGTGCACGATCTGCCGAAGCTCGAGGCGCTCAAGAACGGCTTCCCCGCGCGCTATCGTGATCAGCCGGTCACGGTGAAGAGCGCGAACTGAGGTGGCGCAGCCCCCCTCATCCGTCCGCGCCATCCTCTTCGACGCGGGCCACACGCTGCTCGAGTTCGACTATCGCCGGTTCACCGACCAACTGACCTCGTGTGGCCATCGGGTGGACGCCGCCGCAGTGATGGCGGCGGAGCGGCGCGCCCGCATGCGCCTGGACGTGGAGCGGGCGGCGCCGGCGGATGCGGGACGCACGGGCGAGGGGCGCTACGTCCGCTACCTGCTGGAGGGGCTCGGCATCGCGGACGAGGCGGAGCGGCGCGCCATCGCGGAGTGGCGCCGGGGCTTCAACGCGCCGATCGGACTTTGCCGCCAGGCCGATCCCGAGGCGGTGGAGGCCCTCGCGCGCGCCCGCGCGAGGGGCTGGATGGTCGGCGTGATCTCGAACTCCAACGGCTCGGTGGCCCGTGCCCTCGCGATCGCCGGGCTCTCGAGGCACCTCGACTTCGTCATCGACTCGAGCGTGGCCGGCGTCTCGAAGCCCGACCCGCGCATCTTCGCCCTCGGCCTGGAGGCGGCCGGCGTCGCGCCGGCGGAGGCCGTCTACGTCGGCGACTCTTACTTCGTCGACGTGATCGGCGCCCGCCGGGCGGGACTCGGCGCGGTGCTGTTCGATCCCGGCGGCGTCTGGGGACCGCGCGACTGCGTGGTGGCCGCCGGCCTCCGCCGCGGCGGTGGAGCAGGCGGCGGTGGAGCACCCGGTCGCCTAGGGTCAGCGTCCTTCGGCGGCGCGCTCCAGCGTCGCGATGTCGAGCTTCTTCATCTGCAGCATGGCGCCGAAGGCTCGCTTGGCCTTCTCGGGATCCTTGCCCATGACGAGCTCGGTCAGGATCTTCGGCGTCACCTGCCACGCGAGCCCGAAGCGGTCCTTGAGCCAGCCGCACTGCACTTCCTCGCCGCCCTCGCTGAGCTTCCCCCAGTAGTGGTCGACCTCCGCCTGGGTGTCGCAGTTCACCACGAACGACACCGCCTCGGTGAACTTGTAGAGCGGGCCGCCGTTGAGCGCGGTGAACTCCTGGCCGTCCAGCTCGAACTGCACGGTCATGACCGAGCCCTTCGGCTGGCCGGATGCCTTGGCGCCGGCCTCGTCGTAGCGGCTCGTCCCGAGGATGCGCGAGTTCGGGAACGTCGACACGTAAAGCTTCACGGCCTCTTCCGCCTGCCCATCGAACCAGAGCATCGGCGTGATTCGCTGAACCTTTCCCATGGCTGCCTCCTGAACCGTGTGGGCTGCGTCGCTTCTGGGAGTGGTCGAACGGAGCTGGACCGGATCGACAGGGGCTGGCGGCGGGCACGGACAACCGATAGAATGCGGGCGTTCTCCAAGTCTCCATGATTCAGCGCATCAAGGGCTATTGCGCGCTCTGCATCTCCCGCTGCGGCTCCATCGCGGTGGTCGAGGGCGGTCGCTTCGTCGCGCTCGAGCCCGATCCCTCCCATCCTACCGGGCACGCGATCTGCGCGAAGGGACGGGCAGCGCCGGAACTCGTCCATCATCCGGACCGCCTCCTTTACCCGATGAAGCGGACACGGCCCAAGGGCGATCCGGACCCGGGCTGGCGGCGGATCAGCTGGGACGAGGCGCTCGATACGACGGCGGCCGCGCTCCAGCGCATCAAGTCGCTGCACGGGGCGGAAAGCGTGGTCTTCACTTCCGTCTCCGCCTCGACGTCGGCGATCGCCGACGCCTCGCCGTGGATCACGCGTCTGATGCGGGCCTTCGGCAGCCCCAACCTGTGCGGCTCGATGGAGCTGTGCGGCTGGGGACGCGCGTATGCGACGCGCTTCACCTTCGGCATCGGTCATGGCACCGGCGGCGCCACCATGCCCGACCTGGAGCGCGCCGGCTGCATTCTCTTCTGGGGCTATAACCCGAGTTTGGCGCGGCTGGCCCATGCGACCACCACCGCGGCCGCACTGCGGCGGGGCGCGAAGCTGATCGTCGTCGACCCCCGACGGGTCGGGATGGCCAGCAAGGCCGATGTGTGGCTGCGCGTGAGACCGGGCACCGATGCGGCGCTGGCGCTCGGCATCGCGCAGGTGATGCTCGAGCATGGCTGGTACGATCGCGCCTTCGTCCGCGACTGGACCAACGGCCCGCTGCTCGTCCGCTCCGACACGGGGCGTCTCCTCACGGAGGGCGATCTCGGCGGCGCGGCGGCGGGCGCCACGCGCTACGTCGCCTGGGACGAGGCGGCGCAACGCCCGCTCATCTACGACCCGGAACGCCGCCGCTACGACGGCGATGTCCGGCCCGCCCTCCTGGGGGAGTACAAGATCCCGACCGCGGACGGTGTCATCGTCTGCCGCCCCGCCTTCGCTCTGGCCGTCGAGCGCTGCCGGCGCTATCCGGCGGCGGAGGTCGAGCGCATCTGTGGAGTCGACCGTGCCGAGGTCGAGGAGGCCGCTCGGCTCCTCTGGCATTCGCGCCCGGTCTCCTACTACGCATGGAGCGGCGTCGAGCAGCAGACCAATGCCACGCAGATCTTTCGCGCGATCTCGCTCCTTTACGTCCTGACCGGCAGCTTCGAGGGCGAGGGCGGCAATGTCCTCTTCCCCTCGGTGCCGTCGCGCGGCGTCGCCGGCGACGATCTGATCACGGCGGCGCAGCGCGATCGCTGCCTTGGCCTCCCCGAGCGGCCGATCGGACCCTCGCGCTGGGAATGGGTCACCACCGACGAGGTGTACACCGCCGTGCTGGAGCAGCGGCCTTACGCCGTGCGCGGGATGGTCGGGTTCGGCGCGAACCTCCTCATGGCGCATGCCGACACGCGGCGCGGCCGCGAGGCGCTCGCCGCCCTCGACTTCTACGTCCACGCGGATCTCTTCATGAGCCCCACCGTGGAGCTGGCCGACATCGTGCTCCCAGTGGCGAGCCCCTTCGAGCGCGAAGGGCTCAAGATCGGCTTCGACATCAGCGCGGCGGCGCAGTCGCTCGTGCAGCTCCGGCGGCCGTTGGTGGAGCCGCGGGGCGAGGCGCGCGGTGACACCGAGATCACGTTCGACCTCGCGGTCCGTCTCGGGCTGGGCCGGCATTTCTGGGATGGCGACGTGGATGCGGGCTACCGGCATCAGCTCGAGCCTTCCGGTGTGACGCTCGAGATGCTGCGCGCGAATCCGGGCGGCGTCACCGTCCCGCTCACGACGCGCTACCGGAAGTACGCCGAGGAAAAGGCCGGCGTGCCCGCGGGGTTCGCCACCCCCACGCGCAAGATCGAGATCTACTCGGAGACGCTGCTCCAGCACGGGTATCCGCCGCTGCCGGTGCACGTGGAGCCGCTGGTAGGCCCGGAGTCGCGCCCCGACCTCACCGCGCGCTTCCCGCTCGTGCTGACCTGCGCCAAGTCCACCCAGTTCTGCGAGACGCAGCATCGCGGCTTGCCGAGTCTTCGCCGGCGCCAGCGCGACCCGGAGATCGAGCTGCATCCGGCGGCGGCGGCGGAACGGGGGATCGAGGCGGGCGACTGGGTCACGGTAGAGACCCCGGAGGGCAGCGTGCGCGCGCGGGCCGCCTTCAACGAGTTCCTCGCGCCGGGCGTGGCCTGCGGGCAGCACGGCTGGTGGGAGGCTTGCCCGCAGATCGGCGCGCCGGGCTACGACCCCTTCAGCTCGGACGGCGCCAACTTCAACCTCATCATCGGCAACGCGGCCATCGATCCGGTGAGCGGGTCGGTGCCGCATCGCGCGTATCTCTGCGAGATCCGCCGGCTCGAGGACG
>Ga0207428_10001180_pt1 | contig 28110 bp, 23 predicted proteins | sample RhiMethybrSRZTD1_FD_187600 | JGI IMG/M metagenome (GOLD analysis project Ga0207428, IMG submission 187600) | Populus rhizosphere microbial communities from Tennessee, USA - Rhizosphere MetaG P. TD hybrid SRZTD1 (SPAdes) (version 3) | ecosystem: Host-associated > Plants > Roots > Rhizosphere >...
CCACGCGGTCAGCGCCTGCGCCGGAAGCGCTGCCGCTTCGGCGAAGCTCCACCCCGGGCGAATCGGCGAGAGCAAGCCGAGCGCGACGTTTACCGCCGTGGCATAGCCGCCGAAGCGCGTGAGGCCGGCGACGGGATCGCCGGCGCGAATGCCGCGCGCTTCGTCCGCCTCAGAGGCCGCGGGACCGACGGCCTCGACGACGCCGGCGAATTCGAGGCCGGGAATGAAGGAGCCCTTGGGGGTCGCCGAATAGAGGCCGAGGCAGGCGAAGATGTCGGCGAAGTTCAGGCCGATCGCTTTCACCGCGATGCGCGCCTGTCCCGGCGCGGGATCCTCGAGCTCCTCGGACCGGCGCGTCAGCCTGTCGAGCGATCCGGCGCGATCGATCCGCCAGACCTCGCGCCGGATCGGCATCATCCCTCTACGCTACGCCGCTTTGGCCACGGCCTCACCTTCGAGCGCGATCGACAGCACCTCGTCGATCGTCGCCACCGGGTGAAACGTCATGTGATCGCGCACGTCGGCCGGCACGTCGTCCAGATCCGGTGCGTTGCGTTCCGGCAGGATGACTTCAGTGAGCCCCGCGGCATGCGCCGCCAGGACTTTCTGCTTGAGTCCGCCGATCGGCAGCACGCGGCCCTGGAGCGTGATCTCGCCGGTCATCCCGACGGTGCTCTTCACCGGCCGGCCGGTGAGCAGCGACGTGAGCGCAGTCACGAGCGTCACACCGGCGCTCGGGCCGTCCTTGGGCACCGCGCCCGCGGGGACGTGGAGGTGGAACTCGCGGCCCATGAACGCGGCATCCTCGATGCCGAGTCCGGCCGCGTGGCTGCGCACGTAGGTGAGCGCGATGCGCGCCGACTCTTTCATCACGTCGCCGAGCTGGCCGGTGATGGTGAGCCCGGGCTTGCCGGCCATCGACGCCGCTTCGACAAACAGCACGTCGCCCCCGACGCCGGTGACCGCGAGCCCGGTGGCGACACCGGGTGTCGCCGTACGCGCCGCCGCTTCGTGGAACACCTTCTGCCGGCCAAGGCCGCGCCGCACCGCCTCGAGGTCCAGCGCAATCGGCTTCTCCGCCGCGCCGGCCGCGACGCGCGTCGCCGTCTTGCGCAGCAGTTTGCCGAGCTCACGCTCGAGCTGGCGCACGCCTGCTTCACGCGTGTAGTCGTTCACCACGGTACGGATCACCTCGTCGGTCGCCGTGACGTCCTCGGCCGTGAGGCCGTTGCGCTCGACCTGCCTGGGCCAGAGATAGCCGCGGCCGATCGCGACCTTCTCGTCGATCGTGTAGCCGTCGAACGGGATCACTTCCATGCGGTCCAGCAACGGCCCCGGGATCCGATCGGCGACGTTCGCCGTCGCGATGAACAGGACGTGCGACAGATCGAGATCGACGTCGAGGTAGTGGTCGCCGAACGTGTGGTTCTGCGCCGGGTCGAGCACCTCGAGCAGCGCCGACGACGGATCGCCGCGCCAGTCGGCGCCGAGCTTGTCCACTTCGTCCAGCATGATCACGGGGTTCATCGTGCCGGCGTCGCGCAGCGCCCGCACCAGCCGGCCCGGCATCGCGCCGATGTAGGTGCGCCGGTGGCCGCGGATCTCGGACTCGTCGCGCACGCCGCCGAGCGACAGTCGGACGAACTTCCGCCCGGTCGCCCGCGCGATCGACTCGCCGATCGAGGTCTTGCCCGTGCCGGGCGGCCCGACGAGCGTGAGGATCGCGCCGGAGCGGCGATCGTCGGTGAGCCCGCGATCCGCGCGGAGCTTGCGCACCGCCAGGTACTCGGTGATGCGCGCCTTCACGTCGTCCAGGCCGGCATGATCGGCGTCGAGCACGTCACGCGCGAACGCCGGATCGAGGCGCTCCTCGGATCGCACGGCCCAGGGCACGGCCAGGAGCCAGTCGAGATAGGTACGAATCATGGACGACTCGGCGTTCTGGTCGCCCATGCGCTCGAACCGCGCGATCTCGCGCTCGGCCTGCTGCTGCACCTTCTCGGGCATGCCGGCCGCCGCGACCTTCTTTCGGTACTCGTCGGCGACCGACCCGTCGCCTTCGCCGAGCTCCTTCTTGATCGCGTCCATCTGCCGGTGCAGGAAGTAGTCGCGCTGCTGCTTCTGCGCGCCGGATTCAACGTCCTCGCGGATGCGCTTGCGCACCTGCAGCTCGGCCAGACGCTCCTTCTGGAGACGCGTCGCGAGCGTCAGGCGCTCGACGACGTCGAGCGCTTCGAGCAATTCGATTTTCTGCGCCACGGACAGATCCGGCGCGTAGCCGGAGGTATCGGCGAGCGCGCCCGGCTCGGCAATGCCGCGCACGAACGCGCTGATACGACCGTCGTCGCCGCGGAGCTGGAGCAGTTCCTCGACAGTCGCGCGGTACTCGCGCTCGAGCTCCTCGGTCAGCCGCTTCGGCGGCACGATGTCCGGCCGCTCGTCCACGTCGACGCGGAGCTGTCCGTCGCGATGAGGATGCGCCGCGCCGGGGATGGCCCGGCGGCGAGCCGTGAGCGAGACGGCAAAGCCGCGGCCCGCGAGCTGCATGCGCTCGGTCACCTCGGCGACCACGCCCACTTTCGCGTAGACGTTGTTCTGGCGGGGCACGAGGAGTACTCGCTCGTCGGCGCCGAGATCCAGCGGCAGGGTCACGGACATGCCGGGGAGGATCACGGCGTCGTCGAGCGGAATCAGTCTGAGAGAGGTCATGAGCGAACAATACGCTCATTACTTGACAATGTCAACTATAGACTTTCTCAACCAACGGCGGTACTATGAACGTGCATGAAACCGGCAGGCCCGCATGGATGCGACGCGTGGAGACTGCTGGTGCAGCTGTCGCTGTCGCAGCGTGGGAACCTGCCGTCGCTCGCGGCGGAGTTCGAGCTGTCGCCGGCGCAGTGTCATGTGCTGCACCTGATCGAGCCGGGCCGGCCCGTGCCGATGGGCGAAGTGGCCGGGGCGCTCTCGTGCGACGCGTCGAACGTCACCGGGCTGGTGGACCGGCTCGAGGCGCGCGGGCTTGTCGTGCGCCAGCCCTCCCCCGCCGATCGGCGGGTGAAGGTCCTGACCCTGACCGCCGCCGGCCGGCGGATTCGCACCGTACTCATCGAGCGCCTCACGTCGCCGCCTGATACGCTCGGCCGCCTCTCAACGCAGGAGCAGCGCCTGCTGGTCGAACTGTTGCGCCGGATTCTCGAGTAGCGCGGGGCGGAGGGGGTACGATGGCTGGAACCAACCGAAGCTGAAGGGCTTCTGAAAGGCAGCGCCTATGCGGAGATCGCGCAGTTTCTGGACCGTGTTCGTCGTCTTGGGCGTCGCTGGTTGGTTATCGAGCCTCGGAATAGGCGACCACTACTACTACCGGATGGCCCTGGTCTTGAGCGGGCTGGTTTGGGCCGCGCATGCGGCGCGGTTACCCGCAGTCCCGAAAGAATAACGATCTGCGTGGGTTTTGTGATTGCGCTAATGACCATCGGCAAACCCGTCAACGACGAGGAGGTGAACGAGTTTCTCCGGCGAACCGGGCATAGTCTGCACCGAGCGAGACATTCGATAGTACGCCGACGGATTCGCGTCAGCCGCGACCGACAATAGTCCGCTCGCACGCCGAGTTCATCAACGTCTCGTAGTTTCTTGGTCATTTCTGCTGGTTGTTCTTCCCAAGGACGGCCTTGACCTGTATCGTTGGCCCCCTCCGCGCAAACCTGCCGGAGGCACCACCTGGAGAAAAAACAGAATGACCGTGAAATCGAAGAGCATGCGACTGGTTGCCAGTTTTGCGCTGGCATGGGGGCTGTTGCAGGGATCGCCTGCGGCTCGTGCAACGACCACCGTGATCATGAGTGGACTGGACAGTCCGCGCGGGCTCGCCATCGGCCCTGAGGGCGCGCTGTATGTCGTGGAGTCAGGACACGGCGGCACCGGTCCGTGCGCCCTCATTCGTACGATCACCTTCTGCCTGGGACCGTCGGGCGCGGTCTCGCGCTGGTTTCATGGCACGCAGGAACGCGTACTCGAGGGGTTGCCGTCGGTCATCGGGACGAACAACGACGTGACCGGTCCTCAGCGGCTGTCGTTCCAGGGACGCGGCGGCGGGTTCCTGACCATGGGATTCGGTGGTTTGTCCACGCAGAAGGCGGCGTTCGGACCCGGGGGCGCGTTGCTCGGCACGATCGTCAAGTTCACGCCCGGCGGACGGGTCCTGCTCGAAGCCGACATCCGGGACTATGAAGGGCGGCACAACCCGGACGGCGGCATCGACGAGTCGAATCCGTTTGGGATTCTCGCTCTACCCGGCGCCGAGCTCATGACCGATGCGGGCGGCAACTCGCTCCTCCGCGTCGAAGCCAACGGCGATATCTCGACGGTCGCGACGTTCCCCTCACGGGTCAACGGCCGATCGACGGATGCGGTGCCGACTGCCGTCGCGATCGGTCCCGACGGCGCGTACTACGTGAGCGAGTTGACGGGCGTCCCGTTTGCCGCCAACGCGGCGCGCGTCTACCGCGTTGTCCCTGGTGATACGCCAACGGTCTTCTTGACGAACTTCACAACGGCCATCGATTTGAAGTTCGGGCCTGACGGGAGTCTTTACGTGCTGGAACACTCGAGTGGCCCGGTGTTCTTCGGGGGTCTGGGGAAAATCACGCGGATCACGCCCGGCGGGATCCGGACGCAGGTCGTGTCCGGCCTCGATCGGCCCACGTCGATGGTGATTGACAACGACGGCGTGATCTACGTCACCAATCACGGCATCTCGATGGGAGCCGGTGAGGTGCTGAAGATCGTGCAGTAAGCCGGGCGAGCGAAACGCGGCCGGGCAGCGCGCGAGGTTCGCTGCCCGGCCGCCGCTACTTCGTTGCCGGCGGCGCCGCGATGATTGGATCCGGCACGTGATTGCGCACCGGCGGGATCGTTTTCAGATACGCGAAGACCGCCTTCAGGTCCTCGTCCGTGAAGTTGCGATAGACGGGCCACGGCATCGGCGGCAGGATCGGCCGCGACTGCCCCATGTGCTTTCCTTCGCGGATGGCGCGGATGAACATGTCTTCCGTCCACGCTGCGAGGCCCGACGGATCGGGCGTGAGGTTCGCGGTGTACGAGATGCCCCACGGCCCGGACCAGGCGGTAAAGGTGTTGTTCGCCGCGGCCAGCCAACCGTCCGGCAGCTTCGGCGGCGCGCCTACCTTCACGCCTTCGGGATGGCCTGACAGCATCCGCGTCATGTCGGGCTCGGGCCCGTTCGGGCCCATCTTCATCGGGGTGTGGCAGTCGTTGCAGCCCGACGTGCTAACTAGGTACTTACCGTGGTCCGCCTGCGACACGGCCGGAGCGACTGGCGCGGCGGGTGGCGGCGGGGCTGGCGCGGGTTGTGAACAGGCCGAGAGCGCGAGTACACCAAAGCCAACCAGCCAACAACGGATCGTCGATTTCATTCGTCCTCCTGGGGAACATCAAAGGGCGAGAGATTATACGGTGCGAAGCCGTCAATCGGTTCCGCGTCAGGCGCGACAGTGGTTCTCGCGCAGATCGGGCCGTTTTTGTCAATGGGGCGTCGGTCCGTCTGCCGCGTCGGGTGCCGATCTGCCACCTCAGGCGAGCGGCCGCGGAAACCGGCGCCTCGCCCCCGTGCCGCAAGTTCGCTACACTGCCCGGCACACGGGAAGATGAAGCAGTTCGCCGGTTGCCTCGTCGGAACGGTGGCCATCGTCGCCTCCGGCTGCACCTCTGCGTCATCCGCCGTCGCGACCGGAGGGCGCCATGCGATCACGGGCACGATCGTCGCGGCCCGCGACGCGTCCACCGTCACGCTCGCGCATGACGCCATCGACGGCTACATGCCGGCCATGACGATGGACTTTCGCGCCGACGCGTTGCCGCCGGTGCGCGCCGGCGATCGCGTTCGCGCCACACTCGTCGTCGCGGGCGATTCCAGCCGGCTGGACGGCCTCGTGGTGCTGGCGGCCGGCGGCGGGGCGGCATCGGCCGCCGCGGTCCTGACGGGACCGACCGCGCCCGGCGGGATCGTGCCGGACGCGATGCTGCGCAATCAGTTCGATCGGCCGATTCGCCTGCACGATTTTCGCGGACGCGTGCTCGTCATCACCTTCATCTACGCGCGATGCCCGCTCCCGGAGTTCTGTCCGCGGCTGATGCAGAACTTTCGAGAACTGCGACGAACGCTCGCCGCCCGGCCTGACGTGCAAACGAAAGTGCACCTGCTCGCGGTCAGCATCGATCCGGTCTTCGACACGCCGACGGTGCTCCGCGACTACGGCCGGGCCAGGCTCGGTGCGAACGGCACGTTCGATCGACTCGATCTGGCGACCGGCGACCCGGCGGAGATCGCGCGGCTCGCCGGCGCACTCGGGTTGTGGTACGAGCCGGCGAGCGGGCTGGTCAACCATTCGATGGTGACCGCGATCATCGGCGCCGACGGCCGGCTCGTGAAGCACTATCCAGAACTGACCTGGGATCTCAGATCTGCGATGCCGGTGCTGGAGCGTGAAGCGGCACGCGTCCTAATCAACTAGGTGCGAGAGGAGCGACACATGGCCAGATGGACCCGCCGGACGTTTCTCAACACCGGACTCGCCGCCGGCGCGGGAATGATCGGCACCCGGATGCATGGCTGGGATCTGCTCGCCGCGGCCCAGGGCGGCCCGGGCTTTCCGGAAGAAATCCTGAATCCCATCGAAGTGACCGGCGACGAAGCCGTGCCGATCGTCGGACGTCTGCCCGGCGCGCGCCGCATGTACGTGCTTCCGGCCGATCAGGGCGAGTTCCATCTCGTCGGCAGCCAGGTCGTCAAGCGTATCGCGCGGAGTCAGGAGACGTCCGGGGTCGCCGGCGTCTATGAAGCCACGGGCTTCAGCGGCCGCAGCGGCGCGACGATGCCGCGTCACCGGCATCTCGGCAGCCACGCCGCGCTGCTGGTGTTTGCCGGCGAGCTGGAGCTGGAGCTCGACGGGCAGCGCTGGACGCTCATGCGCGGCGACTTCGCCAACATTCCCGCCGGCACGCCGCACGCCTGGACGATGCGATCGGATCGGACGCAGTTCACGTTGTTCACGACGGGACCGCTCGTCGGGCCGGCGATCGTCGCGATGGGTACGGCGCACAGCGGTCCGGAGATTCCGGCGGGGATTCCTCACGAGATTCCCGCCAGCCGGCTTGCGCTCGCGTCGCTCGCGGGCGATTTTCAACTCGTCGCGGCGGAAGCAACGGCCGGATCACCGCTCAGAGTCACGAACAAGGAGCTGCCCACGACGGCGACGCCGTACGTGATTCTGGACGGCGGCGGCGATCGCTTCGGCGGCAACGTGTTCCTCGCGCGGAACGCGAACACACACGGGCAGTTCCTGTTCATCATGACGGAGGGCGGGCCCGGCGGCGGCGTGGGCGCGCACTTCCACGCGCGCCACTTCGAGAATTTCTACGGCTTCGACGGCGAGACGCTCGGCTGGGCGCAGGGCAAGGCGGTCGCGCTCCATACCGGCGACTACCTGCAGACGCCGCCACGTCATCTGCACGGATTCCGGCTGAACCAGGCCTACAACCGGTTCGCGGCGTTCCTCACGCCCGGGATCTTCGAGCCGTTCTTCACGCGCGGCGGCGGCGGTCCGCGCGGCGGTGGAGCGGCCGGCGGGCGGGACGCGGGCGGGCGCGCGGGGGCCGGAGGTGGCGCGCCTCGCGGGGCCGGCGCGCCCGGCGGCGGCGCGCCCGGCGGCGACATGTTCCGCACGCTCCAGATGAGCGGCCGCGGGTCGGACGGCTACCCGCTCGACGTGCACGGCGCCAAGCGCCCGCTGCCGCCGCAGGATCCGATCTGGATGCAGGGCGGCCGCGGCGGCGTCGCCGACCGCGTGGCGCTCCTCGCGCACGCGCAACTGTTCTGCGGCGTGCCCCTCAGCCGTGAGATCACGCTCGAACTTCGCCGGGCGATGGCGCTCAAACCGCGCGCGGTGGATTTCCTGTGACGGCCGGATGGCACGCGGCGGGGCTCGTCACGCTCGGACTTGCTGCCGGCGCAGCGTCAGCCGCGCAGAGTGCCGGCGTCGAGCTGAAGACTCTCACCTACGCCGTGCGCGGCGGCAAGGACCTGCAACTCGATCTGTACATTCCCACCAACACCGGCGGCGCGCGCCTCCCTGTCATCGTGTTCCTGCACGGCGGCGGCTGGTCGGGCGGCACCCGGACGACCGGGCCGGATTTCCGGCGATTCTTCGCGCAGGACGGGTTCGCGATGGCGTCGATCGAGTACCGGCTCACGCCCGAGATCACGTTCCCGTCGAACGTCGAGGACGTGAAGACGGCGGTCCGATGGCTCCGCGCGAACGCCGGCGTGCACCGGCTCGATCCGAATCGCATCTGCTTGTGGGGCACCTCCGCCGGCGGCCACCTGGCCGCGGTCGCGGCGCTCGCGCCGAAGGGCACGTTCGAGGGCGACGACCACCTCACCCAGTCGAGCGCGGCGCAGTGCGTGCTGGACGCGTACGGTCCCACGAAGTTCGACGTGATGGATGCGCAGACGAGCGAAGAGCAGGCGACGCTGCAGCCGCAGGCGCCAGCGCTCTTAAATGCCGCGCCGATGCCGGGCGCGCCCGGGGGACCGGGCCGGCGCGGCGGTGCCGCGATGCAGCACGACCTGCCGACGTCGCCCGAGTCGCGGGTCGTCGGCGCGGCGCTTCAGAGCGTGCCGGAGCGAGTGCGCGCGGCGAGCCCGCTCTCCTACGTCCGCGCCGGCGCGCCGCCGTTTCTCATCATGCACGGGCTGGCCGACAACTCGGTCCCGCACGGACAGAGTTTCCTGCTGTACGAGGCGCTCGCGGCCGCTGGGAACGAGGTCACGCTGCGGCTCGTGGACGGACTGCCCCACACCTTCTTCAACCGCACCGATCTCGACGACATCGCCGGCCCGTTCCGGATGACGGTACGCGAGCGGGCGCGCGGCGCCGCTGAACGCCGGACGGAAGATCGCGCCGGCGTCTTCGCCGTGGCGCGTGCGTTCTTCCAGAAGCACCTGGGACGATCGCCGCAAAAGGAGGGGCGGGCTTCAGCCCGCCCTCGCTGGGCCGGCTGAAGCCGGCCCCTCCGACCGCCGGTAATTCTGCAACGCGCTCTAACTTCTGAGTCCTGCGTTTTGCCTTTCGCGTCAGGAACAGATGTCTGACGTGTTGCCGCTGAACTGGTTCTCACTGAAGGCGTTCTCGGTGTACGGACCTTTGATGCCGCAGGTATTCGAGGCGATCGCGTTCCCGATGAAGCTGTTGCCGACGGCACCGCCTGCGGGGCCGGGGAGGAAATCGATCGCAGCCGGGTTCGACGTCAGGGTGTTGTCCAGCACCACGTTGCCGGTGGCCGGGAAGTTCACGCGAATAGCGGCGAGCGTGCTGGCCCAAATCGTGTTCGCCTTCACGGTCGTGCTCGTCGGCCCGAACAGCAGGATGCCGACACGGTTCCCGATGAACCCGTTGTCTTTGACCTCGACGTTCGAGACGGCGCCGCGAAGCATGATGCCGCGAGTGCGATTGGCCACGAACTTGTTCGCCTTGATCGTGATCCCGCTGCTGCCGGCCTGCACGTCCACGCCGTCGGTGTTGTCGCGCAAGGTGTTGTCCTTGATGACGACATCCGTCGAATTGGTGGTCAGGACACCGGCGAAGAAGTTCGCGATCGTACCGCCGAAGATCGTGACGTCCGTCCGTCCGGCGACGGTGATCCCCGCGCCCGCGCCGGCGCCCGTGATCGAGTGGCCCTGCAGGTTGATCTTGATCCCGTCGGCGCCGACGATGAGCCCGCCGGCCGCGCACGTCAGATCCTGATCGAGCGTCAGATCCTCGACGATGGTCGCGCCGCAGAGGTCCACGGTTGCGCGTGCGGCGGGCGCAGCGAGCGTCGCGAAGGCCGTCGCCCCGACGAGGACGATGACACGAGCGGATGCAGACACACGTCGACTGTCGTGACGAATCACAGCGCGCCTCCCTGGTGAAGATGCAGCCCGGACGTCCGCGCCCACGTCCTGCACCGGACAGGGGCGCGCGTCATCCGTATTACGCGCGACACGGCTCCGCCGGAAGAATCGCGTGATAGACTCCCGCGCGATTCCCTTTCTTCCGGCGCGATAGCGATCTTCGTAGTGCTCAATGAGTGACTTCGACGAGCTGTACGCCACGTACGCGGCGGCGGTGTTCCGCTATGCCTGCAAGTGTGTCGGCCGGCGCGACGTCGCCGAGGACATCACGAGCGAGGTATTCCTGTCGCTGTACCGCAACCGCGCGTCGGTGGACGTCGATCGTCTGCCCGGCTGGCTGTTCGCGGTCGCGAAGAACCGCGCGATCGATTACTGGCGGCGCGCGGAGGTCGAGGAACGGTACTTGAGCCTGCTCCCGCCGGCCGAGACGGCGTCCGAACCGTCGCTCGATTTGTGGCTCGCCGAGACGAAGGCGCTCAAGCCGGTGCACCGGGCCTGTCTGATTCTTCGATACGTGCACGGCCTGGACCGCGCGGCGATCGCGAGCCGGCTGGGGTTGACGGAGAATCAGGTGAAAGGCCACCTGCAATACGCGCTGACGATCCTGCGGCGCGAACTGGAGAAGATGCCGTCATGACCGGCGAGCCGCAGGCGATCTGGCGCGATGGCGATCCGGACGACCTCGCCGGGATGGAGATCTTCAATTCTCAGGCGGGCCGGACGTCGTGTCCGCCGCCCGAGCTCGTTCACGCGTTGGGCGCGGGCACGCTCCCGCCCGATCTCGAGGCGCGCGTCGCCGCGCACGTCGCGCACTGCGGTATGTGCCGCACACTCGGCGCCGCGCTCGACGATCCATCCGTCGGTGACCTCACCGCGGACGAACAGCAGCGCGTCCTGCAGCGCGTGCGCGCCGGCGTCGATCTCATCACGCGTGACTCGCGGCGGCGGGCCTGGCGGTGGACTGCTGCCGCCGCGGCCGTGGCGGTCGCGGCCGTCGGATTCATCTTCGTCTGGCAGGCCAGGCATTCCGCGTCCGGTACAGCGGTCGAGCTCGACGTGTTCAAGGTCCGCAAGCCGGAGCCGCCGCCGCTCGACTCGACACGTCAGCCGAACGAATCGACGCCGCAGGCCCGCGAGCGCAGGGATCTCGAGCAGGCGCTCGCGCCCTACCGCGCGGATAATTACACTCAAGCCGCTCGGTCGCTCGCGGCGTTCACCGCCCGGTATCCTCTCAGTGCCGCCGGTCACTTCTATCTGGGGGTGAGCAATCTCTTGCTCAATCGCGAGCCGGCGGCGGTGGCGTCGCTCGAAACCGCGGAGCGATTGGCCGGGGCCGGCGACGCCGCGCTGGCACGCCAGGCCACCTGGTATCTCGCCGTCGCCTACCTGAGCAATGGCCAACTCGACCTCGGGCGCGGCCGCCTCAAAGGACTCTGCGACGGTCGCACCGAGCTCGCACGCTCAGCGTGCAACGGACTGCAGGCCATCTCCACGTACCGGCTCTCCGGCGTCGTCACGAGCGCCGCCGGCGAACCGCTGGAAGGGGCGACAGTCGGAGAGTATCTGGGAAGAATGGAAGCCGGCCTCGTCCTCGCGTCGCGGGGGGCGTTCTCCGGGACGACCGATACCGCCGGGCGCTACAGCGTGTCGGGCGCCCTCTTGCGCTCTGCTGGCATGACCTTCGTGCGCGCGTCCAAGCCGGGGTATTTTAGTGCCTCGGCCTTTGTCTCGATCTCGACCGACATGCGCGCTGATTTCAAGTTGACCCCGTGGAGGCTGGTTTCGCTCGACGAGGTGGTGAAAGGCACGCTCCAGCCGACCGACACGTGCGGCGGAGCGCCCGAGCCGTGCCGTCAGTTTGCTGTGTCGATGCCCAGAAGCGGCACGCTCGAGGTCTCGGTCGTCACGGCCGTTCGGGACCGGATGGACGTGTGGATCGAGACGCCGACGGGCGTGGTGTACTCGCCGCTTCCCGAGAGCCCCTTGCGTGTAGCGGCCAACGTCTTTGCTGGCGCGGTCTGCCAAATTACGGTCGTCAATGCCGCGAACGAACCTCGCGAACCTCGTCAATTCGAATTGACGATGCGGCTGCGGTGACGCTTACCGGCGGACCACGTCGATCAGGACGATGTCCGACTCCTCTCGCGCGCGATCGAAGATGATTTCCCGGCCGTCCCGAGAGACGTCGAAGTCGCCGATCGCAAAGGCGCGACCGAGATTCGTCAGTTGGCGCGCCTCGCCGGTCTTGAGATCGATGGTCCAGAACTCCTTGTAGGAGATGTCTCCCATCAGCACCACCAGCGTATCCTCCCGGCCCGGAAAGACCAGGCGCCGTTCGCCCCGGGTGAGGACCAACGCCGGAAACTCGTGTGGCGTGCCGTCGGCGTTGACCGCCTTGACCGGGAACGTGGTGCCCACGTCCGCGCCTGAATAGACGAGAAACTGTCCGCTCGGCGACCAGGTCGGATCGAGCGAATACTCCTTCACCAGTGGCACCGGCGTCCCGCCGTCGACCGGAATCTTGAACACGTGCGGATCGCCGCCCTGTTTGACGGCGACCGCCAACCATCGGCCATCCGGCGACCAGTCGGGCGTGCCCCGCACATCGAGATCCGGCGCGATCCGCCGTTCCCCGCTGCCGTCGGCGTTCATCACGTACAGTTCCGATCGCCCAGGTTTTCGCACGACGACGGCCAGACGTTGACCGTCGCGCGAAAGGGCGGCTTTCCCGAGGGCCCCTCCTTCGGCACCTCCCCACAGCTGGGTGGACGTGCTGCCAGCGTATTTCCACAGGCCGTTCGTTCCGGCGATTGGCGCGCGATAGACGATGTACTCGCGTCCGATTCGCGGCGACTGGCCGCTTGCCGTGGTGAGCGAGACGGGCGCCGCGCCGGATTCGTCGACGACACGATCGGCAATCGGGACCCGCCACAGCGTGGAGGTCGAGCGTGAGATCGTCGCGACGAGGCGACTTCCATCTTTGCTCGCGGCAAGCGACGTGTACTCCCCGATGCCCCGGTTGACGGTGCGGGAACGACGTCTCGCGACGTCCATGACATGGATCCACGGCCCCGATCCATCCTCGTCGGTCGCGAGGTAGAGCAGCGTCCGGTCATCGAGGAAGGTCGGAAAGCTGACGCGCGCGTTGTGAAAGGTCAGCTGTTCGGGCTGGCCACCGGCGGCCGGGATGCGCCAGATGTCCATTTCGTCGAGCGGAGGCGGCGCCCCATGGACGAAGTAGATGAACGCGCCGTCCGGTGACCAGGTCGGAAAGTGGTTGTGGTTGCCTTCTCGCGCTTCGTAGATTTTCCGGCCTTCCTTCCCATCGAGATCGTTGATCCGCAGTGGATCGCCTGTCGATGGCGGGTGGTACACGATGTGTTTTTCGTCGGGCGACCACTCGAGCTCGGAGAGGCCTCCCGGCAGGCCCTTCAGGTACGGCTGGAGCTCGCCGCCCAACGTGTTGACCGCCCAACCGGAGTTGACCACGCCGCCTTTGACAGGGTCCGCCACGCGACTCCACAACGTGACGCGCGAGGCGTCGGGCGAAAACGCAAAAATGCGGGTCGCGGGGTTGCGCAACTCTCGCATTTTGCCGTTGGTGAGGTTGATGAACACGCCCGTCCCGACCTGGCCGACCCACGCGTCCCACGTGCCTCCCACGTTCCGCAGATAGACGACGAACTTCCCGTCGCGCGAAATGGCCGCGTGATGCGGCGTTCCATCAGAATCCGTCAGCCTGGTGAACTTTGCCCCCTCGAGCGGATTCCGCCAGAAGTACTCCGTGCGCTGCAAGTACCAGAGCGCCGCACCGCTCAGGATCAAGAGGGTCAGCAGAGCCGTGCCGAATCCAGCCCACCAGGTCCACGTGCGCGCGTGCCGAGCGGCAGGTACGAGCGTCCCTGCAGGTGCCGGCGCGGTCGGCGCATCGAGGGCGTCATCGATTTCGAGGCGCGCGTCGCCGATGTCGCGCAGGCGGCGCTTTGCATCCTTCTCGCAACAGCGTTGGAGCAACCGCCGGATGCCGCGCGGTGTCTGTGCCGGCAACGCATTCCAATCAGGTTCGCGTTCGAGAACTTTGGCGATCGTGTCGGAGAAGGTCTCCCCGGGGAAGGCGACGCGGCCCGTCATCATCTGATACACGACGCACCCGAACGCCCAGATATCAGTGCGCTTGTCGACCGGCAGACCCCGCGCTTGCTCGGGACTCATGTAGGCGGCCGTGCCGGCGATCACGCCCTCGCCTGTTCGGTCGGCCGCCCTCGTGGAAAGCATCGCCGGACCGTTTCCGGGTCCGTCCGGCGCCAGCACCTTGGCCAGGCCGAAGTCGAGGACCTTCACGGTCCCGTCGGGGGTGATCTTGATGTTCGCGGGCTTCAGGTCGCGGTGGATGATGCCCTTGTCGTGCGCCGCGTCGAGCGCGTCGGCGATCTGTCGCGCGATTCGGAGGGCTTCAGCCATCACGACCGGACCCCGCGCCGCCCGCTGGCCGAGCGTCTCGCCTTCGACGAGCTCGAGCACCAGGCCGCGGATCCCGTCGGCCTCTTCCACGCCGTAGATCGCGGCAATGTTCGGGTGATTGAGCGTCGCCAGCACCCGCGCCTCGCGTTCGAAGCGCAGAAGCCGGCCCGCATCTGAAAGAAACGCGTCGGCCACGACTTTGATCGCGACGTCGCGGCCGAGCGTCATGTCGCGGGCGCGATACACCTCACCCATCCCGCCCGTGCCGAGCAGCGCCAGGATTTTGTGCGAACCGATCTGCCGGCCCACGAGCATGCGCCCGTCGTGACTGGCCAGGACGTGCGCCGCCACGTCTCCGATCGGCGCGTCCAGGAATCCTTCCGCCGTCTCTGCGTGCGCCAGAAGCGCTTCGACTTCGCGGCGCAGCGCCTCGTCGCCTCCGGTGGCCGCCGCCACGAAGGCCGCCCGCTCCGACACGTCGCGGTCGAGCGCGGCATCGCACAGCGCTTCGATGAGGCGGCGGCGCTCGGGGTCAGTCACGTGTCGTTTCCCGCGAGCTCACGCAGCAGCCAGAGTTTCGCCAGCCGCCAGTCTCGTTTGACGGTGTCGGCCGAGACGTGAAGGACCTCGGCGGTTTCCTCGACACTCAACCCGCCGAAGAATCGCAACTCGATCACGCGGCTCTTCCTCTCGTCGACCGCGGCGAGCGTCTGCAGCGCGCGATCCAGCGCCACGACGTCCAATCCGACCTCGGGCGCAGCGACGAGTTGTTCGTTCAACGTCACCCGCTCGGCACCGCCCCCACGCTTGCGATACCCGCGCGAGCGCGCGTGATCGACGAGCACGCGTCGCATCAGCCTGGCCGAAATGCCAAGAAAGTGCGCCCGGTCCTGCCATCGGATCCGCCGGGCATCCGTCAGTCGAAGAAACGCCTCATTGACCAGCGCCGTCGCCTGGAGTGTGTGATCGCGCCGCTCGCGGGCCATGTACGCGCGAGCCAGGCGGCGCAGTTCGGCTTCGACGAGCGGCGTCAATTGCTCGAGGGCGCCATCATCGCCGTCCCCCCACGCCCGCAGCAGTTCAGTGACCGACGCGGATGACAGGGCCATCGAAACTTCGGAACGCCTGCAGTATCGCACAGGCGTCCGCGGGAGCTCGTCCACGACCGTCGCGTTTCTGGAGCAATTTCGAGGATCTTCACCCTTCCGGCTCTCGTTCCCGCATTCCAGCGTGACGGGCCTGCTCCAACCCGTTGGGAGGTTCGCATGGGGAACACACGCATCGGAATGAGATGGGTCAGCGGAATCATCCTGAGCGCCGCCATCGCCGCAGGATTCGCGCCGGCGACGGCCGGCTCAGGGTTGGGTCCGGTCAGGCACCACGCGACCTGTCAGGGCGGCGGACAAGCGCCGGATGACAACCCCGACCAGGTATTGGAGTGGAATCAGATCTTCATCGACATGCTCATCAAGTCGGGCACGCCGAACTCTTCCAGTCAACGGCTCGGGGCAATCGTTCACACGGCGATCTTCGATGCATACAACGGCATCGAGCGTCGTTACACGCCAGTCTTCGTTTCCGCAATGGGGCCACAAGGCGCCTCGCGCCGGGCGGCGGTCATCGCCGCGGCGTACACCGCCCTTCGCAGCCTGTTCGGCGCTCAGCAGTCGGAGTTGGACATGCTCTATCGGGCCTCGCTCGACGCGCTCAGTGAGGACGGTGAGGACGGCGGACAGGCGCGCGCGCTCGGCATTCTGTGGGGCAAGCAAGTCGCCGCGGCGGTGCTCGCCTGGCGCGCGAACGATGGATTCGGCGGGGTCTACGACCCCTTCAGAGGTGGGACCGAAGTCGGTCAGTGGCGGCCCACGCCGCCAGCTTTTGGTCCAATGAGCGCTCAGGGTCTGGCGTTCACCAGGATGTTCGTCCTCGCCGACGAGCTCCAGTTCCGTCCGGGACCGCCGCGAGATCTGGCCAGTGAGACGTACACCGAGGATTTCAACACCGTCAAGAGGTTGGGTCGCAGGACCGGATCGGACCGCAGCGACGAGCAGACTCTGCTCGCGCCGTTCTGGGAAGGCAACGCCACCGTGCACTGGAATCAGGCGGCGAATCAGATCGCGTGCGCCAACTACTCGTCGATCTCCGCCAGCAATCGACTGCTCGCGCTCCTGAACATCGTGATGGCCGACACGGCGATTACCACCTGGAGCGCGAAGCGCTTCTACGGCGACACCAGTCCAGCCGAGGTGACCTGGCGGCCGGTAACGTCGATCCCGCTGGCCGACGACGACGGCAATTCGGATACCTCTGCGGAGGCCGGCTGGCTGCCGCTCGTCAACACGCCATCGCACCCGGAATACCCGGCCGGGCACCCGAGCCTCAACGGCGCGGCGGCGACCGTGCTGCTCAGCCACTTCGACGACAGCCAGACGTTCACGTTGACGACGGGACCGTCCAGTCGCACGTATACGAGCATCGCGCAGGCGCGCTCCGACGGGAACAACGCCAGGGTCTGGGGCGGCATGCATTACCCGAGCACCGTCGAGATCAGCGATGCCGAGGGAGAGGCCATCGCCAGGTACATCGACGTGAATGCCATGCTGCTGACCGGCGGTGGCGGTCAGGGGAGTGATAAAAAGCGGTAGTGGTGGTCGCGCCCTGGGCGGCGCCGTGACATCTCCGCGGCAGTAAGATGCCTTCTTACTGTCCGGAGGTTCCATGGAAGACTTCGCCATCAAGCTGACCGATCGACCCGGAGAGCTGGCGCGAGTGGCCACGGCGCTGTCCCCGCTACGGCGTCAACATCAAGGCGGTCGCGGGCATCGCCATCGACGGCCAGGTGCTCGTTCGGATCCTGACCGACAATGCCGAAGCGGCGCGTTCGGCATTGACCGCCGGCGGCATCGAGTTCGAGGGACAGGAGATCCTGACGCAGCTGCTCGAAAACCGTGCCGGCGAGCTGGCCTCCGTGTGCACCAGGCTCGAGGGTGCGCGCGTCAACCTCAGAGCGATCTATCTCACCGGCATCGTCGACAACCTCGTCGAACTGGCGCTCGTCGTCGACGACGCGGCAAAGGCGAAGCAAGTACTGGACTGACGTGGGCCTTGGGCCTTGGGCCCGCGTATACTCACGGCCACATCCCAGATGGGCCTCGCCCCCGGCGCCCGCCTCGGTCCGTTCGAAATCGTGGCTCCCCTCGGCGCCGGAGGGATGGGCGAGGTCTATCGCGCGCACGACACGCGGCTGAAGCGCACCGTCGCGATCAAAATCCTCGCCGCCTCGCCCCGGGACGGGCCGGACCCGAGCCGGCTCGAGCGCTTCCAGCAGGAAGCGCGCGCCGTCGCCCGCATCAATCATCCCGGCATCTGCGCCCTGCATGACGTCGGCCAGGACGGCGACACGACGTTCCTGGTCATGGAGTACGTCGCGGGCGAGACGCTCTCGGAGCGGCTGGCCGGCGGCGCCCTGCCAATCCCGCTGGCCGTTCGCACCGCGGCCCAGGTGGCCGACGCGCTGGATCACGCGCATCGTCAAGGCGTCACGCACCGCGATCTCAAGCCCGCCAACATCATGCTCACGCGGGACGGCGTGAAGATTCTCGACTTCGGACTGGCGAAGCTGCGTGAAGACCCCGCCAGTGCGGGCACGACGACGTTTACCGCCGCAGCGCCGCTCCTGACCGAGGCGGGGATGATCGTCGGCACGGTGCCGTACATGTCGCCGGAGCAGATCGAAGGCCACGCGGTGGACGCGCGGTCGGACATCTTCTCGTTCGGCGTCGTGCTCTACGAGATGGTGACCGGGCGGCGGCCGTTCGCGGGCGACAGCCGGATCGCGCTGATGGCCGCGATCGTCGGAAGCGAGGCGCCACCGCCGTCAACCGTGCAGTCGCTGGCGCCGCCTGCGCTCGACCGGCTGATCGGCCGCTGTCTCGCCAAGGACCCAGAAGACCGCTGGCAGGACGCCCGCGATCTCGCGGCGGAGCTGCGCTGGCTCCCGGAAGCCGGGTCGGGCGCGGGTCCCGCAGCGATCGCCGTGGCACCGCGGCGATCGCGGCGGGCGCTGCTCCTCGCGGCAGTGGCGGGCGCCGGGTTCGCGGCGATCGCGGCGGCAGTGATGGTGACGCTCCGGCGGCCGGAAGCGCCGGCGGCCAGTTTCAACCCCGTGACGTTCCGGCGCGGTGTCGTCACGTCGGCACGCTTTTCGGCCGACGGGCAAAGCATCGTGTACAGCGGCAGCTGGCAGGGCGGCCCGCATGAAGTGTTCCTGGGCCGGCCGGGCACCGCCGATGCGCGGTCGCTGCAACTCGCGGACGGACGCATTCTGGCGGTGTCCAGGACCGGCGATCTGGCGGTGCACTTCGCCCCGCGCCAGCAGATCTCTCCGCGAAGCGGGACGCTCGCGCAGGTGCCGCTCGACGGCGGCGCGCGCCGTGATCTGCTCGAAGGCGTCGTCGACGCGGACTGGATTCCGGGCACCCAGGAGCTTGCGGTCGTGCGCGTCCGGGAGGACGGCCGGTCGCAGCTCGAATTCCCGATCGGCCACAAGGTGCACGAGTCCGATGCGCTCTGGTCGCTGCGGGTCTCGCCTGACGGCGCCCGCGTCGCGCTCTTCGACGGTCCCGGCATTTTCAACTCCACGCTCCCGGCGGCGCTGATCGTGATCGATCGGGCGGGACAGAAGTCGACGGTCGCCCGCGACCTGATCGCGCTGGGTCTGGCGTGGACGCCCTCCGGACGCGAGGTCTGGTTCACGGGGACCGACGGACGGCACGCGCCGTCGCTGTCGGGCGCGTCACTGTCCGGACGTGTTCGTGAAATCTACCGCGCCCCGGACTGGATCGTCCTGCATGACATCGCGCCGGATGGCCGTCTGCTGGTGGCGAGGAACTCGGTCAGGGTCGCGATGTCGTGCCAGCCGGCCGCGGGCGAGACGGTCGAGCGCGACCTGACCTGGTTGATCTCGTCGCAGGTCCACGCGATCTCACGCGATGGGCAGAGCGTCACGTTCGCCGAGACGCTCGGCGCCGAGCCGGGGATGACCGACGTGTATCGCCGCCGGCTGGACGGCGCCCCGGCAGTGCCGCTCGGCCGCGGCATCCCCCAAGGGTTCTCGCCGAACGACAAGTGGGTGTTGACGCGCGTGGTCGACGGCCTGGTGCTGTTGCCGACCGGCGCCGGGTCGGTCGTCAATCTGCCGAAAGGGAAAGTGGCACGGTTCGGCGACGGCGGTTGGCTTGACGACGCACGCATTGTGTTCAATGGCGCGGAGGAAGGCGCAAAGGGGTTTCGTGTGTTCGTCCAGTCCATTCCAGATGGTCTGCCGAGCCCCATCACACCGGAGGGGCTCACGCTGCCGATCAAGGCGCAGACGCCCGACGGCCGATCGATTCTCGTGCGATCGCCGGCGGGATGGCAGCTCTACCCGGTGGGCGAAGGACCACCTCGCCCGGTAGCAGCGCTGAAGCGGGGCGATCAGCCGCTCCAGTGGAGTGGCGACGGGAGGTTTCTGTATGCGGCTGATCGGTTTGGAGCCCGGCCTTCGTCGCTGGACGTGTTCCGCGTTGATGTCGCGACCGGAGACCGCGTGCTCTGGAAGACGCTGGGGCCGGTCGATCCCATCGGCGTGGACAATGTCAGCAACGTCGTCCTGACTCCGGAAGCGACCGCCTACTGTTACTCACACCTGCGGCGGCTCGGCGATTTGTTCGTCGTCAGCGGGCTGAAGTAAGGACCTCGGGGGCCCGCACGCCCTAAGAGCGTTTCAGAACTCAGAAGGAGGGGCGGGCCCCTCCCGGAGCCAGAGTTTTGCAACGCACTCTTAGCGCCCTCAGAGCGTCAGTACACGATGACCCCTGAGAACTCCGCCGTGACGTCAAACGGCGATGCAAGACTCCCCTGGCCAGACAACTGACCTTCCCCAGAGGCGTCCTCGAAGCGTCCGGTACCGCCGGTGATATTCCAGGTGCCGGCGAAGGTGACCTGGTTCGTGACGAAGTCGAAGAGCGCGACCGTGTTGAGCTGACCGAACAGGTGATCCCCATCTGCCGCGGTCAGCACGAACTGCGCCTCGACAGTTCCGGCGCAGAGATCGACGACTTCATTCGACACCCACGACATCGCTCCGAGGTGAAGCGCAATGCCCGTTGCCGACTCCGAGTTCGTCAGGAAACAACCATCGGGAGGGAATGCCGGATTTGCGTGTCCTTGCGTAGACATCCTGAATGGCCGGGTTTCAGCATCGGCGGCGCCTACGCGGAGAGGCAGCATCGATACCATAACCACGGCGACTGCGAGAATTCGGCGACTCATTGGGGCACACATGTGCTACCTCCACGCGATTCAATGGACAACGCGAGAACTGTTGGCTGACGAGAGCCGGATCTCTACGGCTCGTACGCTAGGACTCGAAGCAGCCCTTATTCCTCTAACGCGAGAATCAGCGACGATCTCCGTCATCAGGCCCTGGCGCTCGTAGTGCGCTGCGGCAGGGTCGGGGACGGGCAGAGGCGGAGTACGCCGTGCGGCCGCCCTATCTGCCTTTCGGCAGCGCGCCTTTTGTGTGCGCGTTGAAGAACTCGAACATCGCGGGAAGATTCGGTGCGACCACGCCGCCGTGGGTGCCCCCGGGCACCTCGATGTACTTCACGTCGATGCCGAGCTCCCTGGCCCTCGCGACCATCGCGCGCGAGCCCTGCACGTTCACGGTCGCATCAGCGTCACCGTGCACGACGAACTCGGGCACGTGCTTGATCCGGTCGAGCGTCGCCGGCGTGCCGAGCCCGGCGAACAATCCGAGTGCGGCCCAGATGTCCGGGAACTTCGGCCCGATTTTCCAGGTGCCGATCGCGCCCATCGAGTGGCCCATCAGATAAATCCGGTTCTCGTCGATCCGGTACTGCTGCCTGACGAGCTGCAGGACCTGCATGACGTCTTTCTCGCTGTTTTCCTGCACCCGCCTGACGGCCGGATCGGGCGGCGGATCCCCGAGGCCCCAGCCGTACGAACCGTCCACGCGGTACCCGAGCGGCGCGGCGACGATGTAGCCGTGCTGCTCGGCGAGGCGGGTCATCTCGCCGTTGTGGCCGGCGAATAGCGAATCCTCCGTGCCCCCGAGCCCGTGGAGCGCGACGATGAGCGGGAACACGCGCGACGGACTGTACGTGGTGGGCACGTACAACCGATACGGGAGGATTTCGCCCGCCGGCTCGAGCAGATACGCGCGCTTGAAATCGCCCGTCTTGCCAATGAACGGATTCGTGCCGCTCTTCGCGCTCGCCGCCACGGCTTCCGCCGTCACGAAATCGCGGTCGGGATCGAACGTGCGAAGCTCGAGGCGTCCACGGTTGACCTGCTTCATGCGATCGACGGGATAGAGAATGTCGTGGCGGAGCGCAGCCGGCGCCGTCGCCGCGGCGGCCTCGAGACGCGCGACCAGATCGTCGAGGCCCTTCCGCAGCGACACCAGCAGCGTCGCGGTCCCAAGGGCCCGCGTGTCGTCAGTGAGCTCGATGGCGAGCTGATAGGTGCCGTCCCGGACGTCCTGAAGGCCGAGCTCGAATCCCGAGGGCGTGTCCCGAAGATCACGGCCGATGCCGTCTAACGTGCCGAGATCTTTGACGACCTGCGGCGGCGGTGGAGGTGTCGGAGAGGTGCCGGGGACCGCCGGGGTTGGACGGGTCCGCAGCACTACGTGGGCGTTCACCGCGCGCTCCAGTTGGATCGCTGGGCTGTAAATCTGTTCGAGCCGCACGAAGTACGGCTTGGAAGAGTCCACGACCACGCGCTCGGCGCGGATTACCAGCGAGCCTGCGTAGTCGGCGACGTCGGTCCACGGCTGACCGGCCAGCAACGTGACGCCCTTGGCGAAAAGCCGGCGGAGCTCGGCGGTCCTCCCGAGACGCGTCGCCTCGGCGATGTCGCGGTCGAGCGCATCGATCTGCGTCTTCAGCTCACCCTGCGGCTGAACCGTCGTTTTTCGCGTGTTATAGCCCACGCGAAGCGAGGCGATGCTCGTCAGTGCCTGCGCAGACGCGATGGCGGACACGAGCACGCAGGCGACGGCGATCAACCCAGCACGGAGCCTCATGGGATGTCTCCTTGAATTCCGAACTCTACTCGATCAATCGATCGATTGATCGACTGTTTGCACCGGGACGTCGCCCGCCGCCAACTCAACGAGGAACAAGATCCGAATGATGGGGTTCACGCGCAACTTGATCGCGCGAATCTGAGCGAGGAGCGGGCCCAGATGGCGTTGAATCTGCTGGGGAGGAAACACCGACCGCAGCTCTTCGAGCCGGACTTCGATGTCGGCGGCCTGCAGCTGGAAGTGCTCATACTCTTCTCGCAGGTGAGCCGCTGTTTCAGGGTTGACCAATCCTTTCGCCAGCGAGTCCTCGACGAAGTCCGCCGTGTGCGCCAGAAGGCTCTCGCCGAGCGCGTTCGATCGAGTCTCACGGACCCCACAGGCACCTCCTCGCGCATCTAAAGCGTTTCCGACAACCGTGTAGCCTGCTGCTGGCCTCAGCCGCACGCTCGCGCGCCCTCCGTATGATGGGAACGTCGGCCGCGCTGCGGCAAATTCGGCCTGCAGCAGGCTACACGGTTGTCGAAAACGCCATAGCTTTTGAACAGTACAGCACGATCCTGTCGGTGATGCCAGCAGGCAAGAAATTGTCGAGCGCCCACGTCTGTCGCGCGAGTCCTTCATCGGTCGTACGACTCTCCCGCGTCGCGCACGCCGATGACCTTGAAGAAACGGGGGAAGGGCGTCGTGGCCGTGCCCGACGCCGAGCTGCCGCCGCTCACCGTCGAACGCGTCCGCGACACACTCGAACGGACCCGTCGTTGAAAGCCGCCGACACGAGCCTCGTCGTGGCGGCCTTTGCCTCCTGGGACGAACAGCATGCAGCGGCTCGCCGCGTGCTGGACGCCGGCGTGCGCCTCATCGACCAATGCGCGCTCGAGACCTATTCTGGGCTCACGCAGCTGCCGCCTCCGCATCGCAGCCAGGCCGGCCTCTATCCGCCGAAGACCTGCACCCGGTTCAGGAAGAAGTCGGTCACGGCGACCTTACCGGACAGACTGACCGCAATCGCCCACGGACCGGTGAACTGGCCGGGGTCGCCACCGAAGGTACCGAACTGGGCGAGGAAGTTCCCGGCGCGATCGAAAACCTGGACGCGGTAATTGTTCTGGTCTATCACCAGTACCCGTCCGGCGGGATCCGCCGCGATGCCGAGCGGTCCGTCGAACTGGCCCGGGCCGCTCCCGCCGCCGCCGAACGCGAACAGGAACTGCGCGCTTCCATCGAACGCTTGCACTCGGTTGTTCCCATAATCGCCTACGTAGATGGTCCCGCGTTGGCTCACGGCGACGTCGAACGGGAACGAGAACTCACCAGGCCCGGAGCCGACGCCCGCGATCTCGCCCAGGGAGGTGCCGTCCTCCTCGAAGAGCTGCACCCGCGACGCCACCGGATCGGCCACCAGGATACGGCCGGCCGGAGTGACCGCCACGCCTTCGGGAAAGGTGAACTGGCCGGGCCCTGTTCCCGGCCCCCCAAACTGCGAGAGGAAGGCGCCCCGCCTGTCGAACACCTGGATCCGCGACGTGCCCACATCCGCGACGACGATGTGACCGTTCGGCAGGACGGCGATGCCCTGGGGCGATCCGAACTGTCCCGGACCGGTACCGAAGCTGCCGAAGGCGAAGAGAAACGCGCCGTTTTCATCGAAGACCTGTACCCGCTTGTTCCCCTGATCGGACACGACCAGGTCGCCCGCTGGCGTAAACGCTGCTCCGGTCGGCTGGAGAAACTCACCCTGACCCCCGCCAGAGCTGCCGAATGAAAACAGGAAGTTGAACCCTTCCGCCCCAGCGCGGGTCCCTCGATCGAAGACCAGCAATGCGGCCACGATCGACAGCGCGGCCGCGGACCAGCGCACCGCTGCGTGCGTGCAGTTCTTCATAGTGCCTCCTCCTCTTGAGTCCCGGCGTACCTGTCGTACCCGTCGTACCTGTCGTACCTGTCGTACCTGCGCATGCCCCTACCGGACCTGCCCGCGCAGTTCGCCGCCGGGGTAATCGCCCGGCCCGGTGTTGACCGGGGCGACGCCATCATTCGTGTTGACGTCGACGTAGATGAGCCCCGCTTCTACGTCACTGATGAGATCTGAGAGCGGCCTCCCGCGAAGCGGGCCGAGAAGGCTGGCGGCCGTGATCGCGCCCCTGGCCAGGACCCCATCGGTCCGGCCGCCACCGGGCGGAAATCCGATAGCGAACACCAGCGGGCCTCGCAGCCCCTCGGCAGCTCTATGCAGGTGAAAGCCGATGACGTTCTCGATGTTGGCCACCATCACCTGATAGGACAGCTCGGTTCCATCGGGACTGAGCTGGAAGACCGCCTGGCCCTGCGCCAGCGTCGGGATCGGGAGCGGCGTCACGACCTCGCGGCCGCTCAGGTGGGCGCGGTAGTTCACCGGGACCGGGTGCTGGGCTCTGGCGGTCGCCGTTGGCGACGAGGGGCTGATGGGGCCGCGGGCTGTCACGCCGTCAGGCGAGCAGGCCGAGCCGACGAGCAATGTGAGCGCGTACGCGACATAGCGTTTCATGGAGTCCTCCGTCTCGATCCCTTAACGCGACAACCCGCGGAGATCTGCGTCAGTCGTCCGGAGCCGGTTCTGATCGGTCGCACGACGTGTCAGCTTGTACCTGTCGGTCGCGGCCCTGGGAAGTGAGGCGCTATACTCGCCGCCGGAAGGTGGTCACATGTCCAGCCGATCTGTTTTCCGCACGATGCTGGTTCTGGCGGTGGTAATGGCGTCGCTCGCGGCCGAACCGGCGCCGGTGCTCGCGGGCCGGACGCAGGCGCCCGCCGCGCAGGCGGGCTCACGGGCTGAACGCACCGTCTGGTACTTCTACCGCGTCAAATGGGGCCATCAGGACGAGTTCGTCGACCTGTTTCAGAAGAATCACTACCCGGTGCTGAAGGACCAGATCAAAACTGGCCGGATGTCCGCCGTGAAGACGTACGTCCCCACGTATCACGGTGACGGGCGCGCCGATTGGACGTTCGCGGTCGTCATCACGTTTCGCGACGCCGCGGCCATGATGGGTCCGTCAGGTGAGGACGAGATCGTGCGGCGTCTGTACCCGGACCAGGCGACGTTCCGCCGCGAGGAACAGCGCCGGTTCGAGCTGCTCGACGCGCACTGGGACGTGCCGCTGAACGAGGTGGATCTGGACGCACGCCGCCCCGCCGGGCGATGAGAGCGTGTTGCAAAATGCAGAAGGAGGGGCGGGCTTGAGCCCGCCCTCGCCGGGCCGGCGGAAGCCGGCCTCTCCGACCGCGAACGCGGGAATTCAGTCGCGCGCCGCCGACTCAACGAGGAACAAGATCCGAATCACGGGTCTCACGCGCAAGTTGATCGCACGGATCTGTGCGAGGAGCGGACCCAGATGGTGTTGAATCTGCTGGGGAGGAAACACCGACCGCAGTTCCTCGAGCCGGACCTCGATGTCGCCAGCCTGCAGCTGGAGGTGCTCATACTCTTCGCGCAGGTGAGCGGCTGTGTCAGGGTTGACCAATCCTTTCGACAGCGAGTCCTCGACGAAGTCCGCCGTGTGCGACAGAAGGCTCTCGCCTAGCGCGCTCAGTGCGGTCGCGTCTGCCGCGATCGCGGCTGTTCGGTCGTCTTTGATCTCCTCGGCCATATTCAAGACGCCGAGCGGAAAGAGCGTCAGGAGGGCCAGCAGACCGATGCCCATTACGAAGATGGCCACCAGTACTTCGATCAGCGTGCTCCCGGCTTGCGCAGGCGCGACGATCCCAGGCGTGACCGCTCGGCCGAGTCTCAAGGACCCCACAGGCACCTCCTCGCGCGTGTCACTTTTGAACAGTACAGCACGATCCCGTCGGTGACGCCAGCCGATGGCATTGAGCCCTGGTATCGCGCTCGCCGCGCGTCGGCGTCCTGCCGGGGTAAGGACGCTCTCGGTCAACGAACGGCCGAATCGGGCAGACCGATGCGCTTTTGCAGCGCGAGCACCCGCGGATCCGATCGCAACCGGTCGAACACGGGTTCAACCCCAAAAAAGATCAGATAGGGATGCCGCTCCCGGTACGTCGCCTCGAGCGACGCGACCGCGCGATCGGCATCGTTCAGCCCGGCGTAGACGAGCGCCAGGAAGTACGGTGACACGTACCGCTCGGCCGAACGTTTCTTCAGTTCGTCGAGGATAGCCCTCGCCTCGGCCTGCCGTCCGGCAACGCCGTAGGCATGCCCCAGCGTCGCTTTCGCCCGGATGTCCCCGCCCGAGAGCCGAATCGCCTGATCGATCGCGTCAATGGCTTCCTTGTACATCCCCTTCTGCACGTACGCCTGCCCTATCCAGAGATGAGTCCAGGGATAGTTCGGATCCAGATCAACCGCCCGGCGATACTGCTCGAGGGCCTCGTCGTATCGGCGCGCGTAGTAGTAGGGGTAGCCGGCGTTCGCCGTCGCGAAGGGCGAGAGCGGATCCAGTTGCTGCGCGAGTTTCCGCTCGGCGATCGCGGCATCCAGCCGTCCCATCGACTGGTAGTAGGAGCCGTAGGTCACGTGGGCCGTGCTGTAGTTCGGATTGAGGTCGAGGGCCAGCCTGATTTCCTGCTCGGCGCCCGCCCAATCCCACGCGTAGTTCAGCTTGTAGCTCGCGAGCGCGGCGTGGGCCTCCGCCAGTTTCGGATCCAGGGTCACGGCCTTGGTCGCGAACTCGAGGCTTCGTGGCAACGTGTCGCGGGGCGAGCGAAATCCAAAGACCCCGCCCAGCACGCTGTAGCTCTGCGCCAGGCCGACATAGGCCAGCGCGTAGTTCGGATCGGCCGTCACCGCCTGCTGGTAGTAGGCGATGCTCTTGTCCAGCCCGTCTTCCGTCGTCTTGACGAAGAAGTATCGTCCCTTCAGGTACAGCTCGTACGCCTCGGTGCTGTCGGTGTAGTGCTTCTCCACCAACCGTTGTTCGTTCTGCGTCAGACGCAGCCGCAGCCGCTCGGTAATCTGCCGGGCCATCTCGTCCTGGACCGTCAGCAGGTCCGCCATCTTTCGATTGAAGCGATCGCCCCAGAGCTGCGACCCGTCCGACACCCTGACCAGATCGGCCTGGATCACGAGGGTGTCGCCCTGCTGCAGCACTCTCCCGGCGACGACCGCATCGACACCGAGCTCACGTCCGGCGCGTTGCGGGTCGATGTCCTTCCCCTTGTAGCGGAAGACCGTAGCGCGTGCCATCACGCGGAGCGCCGGCAGGTGCGAGAACGCGTTGATGATGCTCTCGGTGATGCCGTCCGACAGGTACTCGGTGTTCTGATCGCCGCTGGAATTGACGAACGGCAGGATGGCGATCGACGCGATCGTCGTGACCGGAGGCGATGCCTGCTGGAACCGCCGGACCAGGTACCACCCACCAGCGACGGCGGCGATCGCCAGCACCGCCGCGATCGCGACCGTGCGGCGGCGCGCCTGGACCGCGATCGCCGCGGCCCTGCTTCCGCTCGCAGGCAGCGCGGCCTGCGTCTCGCTGTCACGTCTGAGATTCTGGAGATCGACGGCGAGATCCGCCGCGGATTGGTAGCGCCGGTCGCGATCTTTCTCCAGGCACTTGCGCACCACGCGCTGCAACTCGTCCGG
>Ga0207428_10001181_pt1 | contig 28103 bp, 26 predicted proteins | sample RhiMethybrSRZTD1_FD_187600 | JGI IMG/M metagenome (GOLD analysis project Ga0207428, IMG submission 187600) | Populus rhizosphere microbial communities from Tennessee, USA - Rhizosphere MetaG P. TD hybrid SRZTD1 (SPAdes) (version 3) | ecosystem: Host-associated > Plants > Roots > Rhizosphere >...
CGCTGCGGCTTTGTGGAAGTGTGGGGCGACCTTGGCCGCCGCACCACAGGAAGAAATCGGCAAGCGGTGTGTGGCCGTCCTTAAACGGTATGGCGCAGCCCTAAATTGAGTAGCCCAAAGAGTTCCCAATGCGATGCGCTATGATGATGTCGGCTTTGGGTCATTAGCGACATAACCACCCCTCCGAACGATGTCCGCTTTACCCCCGAAAGCGGACATTGAACGCAGCCACCGGCATGTCCGCTAAGTGCCAATAGCGGACATTCGTTTTGAGCGATGATTTACTTACGTGAAGCCCGAATAAGAACAACGCCATTTTTGTCCACGAGTATTAGTAAGCCGCGCGGGGGGTGCTCCTTATGCTAGCCGTGCTGTTCAGAAGGGGCCGAAGGACATGAATCAGTTAATGCCGGACAGGCCGAACTCTCGGCGCCCCGGGGGAGCGTTGTTCTGTCGGTACTCGACTGGCGGCTGCGTGACGGTGACACGACTCTTCGTGGGTGGCGCCTCAGCCCTCGCGGCGAGCGCCTCGCGACTACGCCGCGCTGCCAATTGCTTTTGATCTGTTGCTGCGCTCTTCGGCAAAACTTCAGGCGGCGATTGGTCCTTCGGTTGAGCAGCGAGCACGAGTGGCGACGTCATGTCGGGCGCAGGTGCCGGCGCAGCGTCGGAGAGGATCTGTCTCCGATCAGGACGCCAGTGCTTTTGCAGATCGTAGTCGTCGCTGATGACCACCGCTCGCCGCGTACCTTTCTCCGGCGGTGCGCCCGTAGAGAACGCAAATGCAATCAGCACCGAACCCGCCACCACAAAATAGGCAAAGATTGACATCGCTGTGTATGCACCTGCCTTGTTCGCGAATAGCAGGGCCGCCCGGTAACGATGCGAGCGGCCCATTTGACCGAACGAGATCACGCCCGATTAGAACTGTGTCCAGTTTCGATAGGGGCGGTTCCACCCATAGGGCCGCTGATAAGCGTAGGGTTGCTGGTACGCGTAGCCTGTATCACCATAATAAGCGTAGCTTTGATCACCATAGTAGGGAGCATAACCGTAATTGGAGTTGTAGTTGTAAGCGCGACGCGCAGCAGCTGTTCCTACTGCAACGGCGCCAATGCCCACCGCCGCTCCGCGATAAATTCCACGGTTGGCATAAGTTCCGCGATAAACTCCACGGCGGGCAACGCCTACGTGATGCACTCCTACACGAGCGTGATGCGCTCCTACACGAGCGCCTCCACGAGCAAAAGCATCGCTCGCTGTAGTCGATATACATGCAGCACTTAGGGCTGCAGCTGCAGCAAGGGACAAGATGGTTCGGTACGACATAGTCCACTCCTTATTCTGCCGCCCCATGCAGACTGAGCGTGTATGACGCAGGCGCTTACTTCTACTGTCCATACGTAAGTTCTGCCTATCGAAAGAGCGGGGTGCCTATACGAAGGTTTCGGAATGGTCCGACTAGACTCGGAACCGGAACTAGCTAGGTCTCAATTCAGCGAAGAACACATAACCAGCGGCGAATGCCCGCTTTGGGTGATTAGCGGACATTTTGCGCTGCGGAAGTCATGTCCGCTTTACCCCCGAAAGCGGACATTGATCGCTGGCCCCGGAATGTCCGCTAAGTGCCAATAGCGGACATCAGATGCTGCTGCGCTCTCTCATTTCGAGGGTTACAAGCCTCGCCAATAACGTGGCCGGATAAAGTTGACCAATTATACTTTCGATGTTGCATAGGCTCCGCGCAATCGGATGCACGGGAACAATGTCGCCGAATCCCGTCGACGTCAGAGTGACAAGACTCAAATAAGAGACCGAGTTGGCAAGGGCTGGATTGTCAGAGGCCGGCACGGGAGGGGTGGCCTGTCCATTTATCCCCCGGGGTCAAGGTGCTCCTGCGGTCAGCAAGAAAAAATTTTTTTGATGCTGAGGTGCAAAGCGGTTGCAACGCGCGAAACGAACGAAAGCATCAGCGCAAAGCCAGAAGCAATTCGCGAGTCTGCTGAGGTGCTTAGGTGGTGCCCAGGGGCGGAATCGAACCACCGACACCGTGATTTTCAGTCACCGATGCCGCTCGGGATTTTTTCGCTCTGTGTGAAACGTGGGTCCCTGGAAAGAGGCCGCCATGGGGGTGGTGGCCTGTCCATATACCCCCGGGGGCTTCCCTCCTAAATCGGGAAGATAAGATTTTGGGGAGACTGCGCGTGCTGCTTCCAAATTGCTTCCACGGTCCAACCGTCTGGAAGCATAAAGTCGGACACACGCAAAAAGACGAGTCCACACAGGGGGTTGCTGGCGCGCCGGAAGGGATTCGAACCCCTGACCCCAGATTCGTAGTTAGCTGCTCTGCCGCTGATCAGGCGCAACAGAATTTTCTAGGCGTACCATGGGGCGTTTGGCGGTCTTATCTTGTTACGGTGGTACGCAAGTCGCCTTTCACTTCGATGTGCCTCGAAGACCTCCAACTCTACCAGGTTACATCAAAGTTGCATCGCGGTTTTTTGGAGTCCAGTTTTTTGGGAATGAAGGGGTGCCGTGGTCCTATGGGTTACATGAAAATTACATTGGGTTTTTCTCGGGCTATATAAGAGATGGGTCCCTGGCGAGACCCGCCCCCGGGGTGGGTGGCTTGTCCATATACCCCCCGGGGTGCTCTCCTTTCATAATTAAATTGTTTGGCCAAGCGCGCGCGCTTTGGATCCTCTTTGGAACCTAAAACCGAACAAGACCACGTGGCAGAGCGTTCGCTCAAAAAATTTAGACTCAATTTCAATAGGTTAAATGGTGGGCGCAGCAGGACTCGAACCTGCGACCCGCTGATTAAGAGTCAGCTGCTCTACCAACTGAGCTATGCGCCCGGATTGCTGCGGCTCGTTATCGCCAAGCGGCGTGGCTTAGCAAAGGCGATTGCCACTGTCCAGCCGCGGCCATAACCGAAGTCTCGGACAACAAAAGGAAAAGCCGCCGGGCAAATAGACCGGCGGCTCCTGGACGGCGGCGCGTCGGGGAGCGCGTCTTGATGCCGTCCGCTTGGCGTGAACCTGATTTAAAGCCGGTCGCTACCCATCATTCCGCCGTCGCCGCCGCGATGGTGAAACCTGGGGCCATGATGGCCGCGCCAGTGTCCGTCCTGGCGGGCGCCGAGACGGGCGAGCATGACGAAACGACGCTTCTGGCTGTCGTCGAGACTCTTGTAGAGCGGACCTGCCGCATCAGCGAGCTTCTTGAGCGCGGCGGCGCGCTGACCCATCGCATCGGCGCGCATGTTGAGCCGCTCGATCGGATCTTGCGGCCGGTCGCCGCTGGCCCGCGCGGCGTACCGCTCCGAGCGCTGCTTCGCCAGGTCGCGCAGCGCGCTCTCAACCGCCGGCCAATTCTTTTCCTGCTCAGACGTCAGCTTCAGCCCGGCATGCAGCGCGGCAATGCGCGCATCGCCGAAAGCTGAAATATCTTCAACGCTGGGACGCCAGCGCGACGCGCGCTGGAAATCATCCGAGCCCTGTTGTGCAAAGACGAGCGACGTGCCGGCGATTGCAAGCGCGGTCGTCCCGGCGAGAACTGCTTTCCACATGGCCACCTCCAATGGCGATTCCAGGCGCCAAGTAGAGGAGCGGCGTTCTGCCTTATCAAGTTAAAGTTTGGACAGAGATTACAGCGGCGTAATCTTTATGTACGGACATTCATCGCAAGTGGTGCGGATCGTTACAACATTCCGAGCACCCGTGGCAGCCAGAGCGACATTTCTGGGATGTACGTGACCATGACGAGGAAGATCAGCATGGTTACGAGCCAGGGCCAGGTCGCAATCGTGAGTTCAGTAATGCCCATGCGCGCGATGCCGGAGGCAACATAGAGATTGAGGCCGACCGGCGGATGGCAAAGCCCCACTTCCATGTTCACGGTCATCAGGATGCCGAGGTGAATCGGGTTAATGCCGAGACTGACGGCAATCGGGAACAGGATCGGTGCCGTGATCAGGACAATCGAGGACGGCTCCATGACATTGCCTGCGAGCAGCAACAGCACGTTGACAACGAGCAGAAATTCCACCCAGCCGATGCCGCTGTCCTTGATCCAGGCTGTCATTGCCTGCGGGATCTGCTCGCTGGTCATCAGGAAGGAGAACAGCACCGCGTTGGTGATAATGTAGAGGATCATCGCGCTCATATTGGCCGAGGCGAGCAACACTTTCGGTACTTCGGTCAACTTCATATCGCGATACACGAACACGGCCACGACAAAGGCATAGACCGCGCTCATGGCGGCGGCTTCGGTCGGCGTAAAGGCGCCGGTATAGATACCGCCCAGCACGATGAAGATCAGTAGAAGGCCCCATATCGAATCACGGAATGCGCGCAGCGCCTCCAGCCAGGTTGCCTTCTGCATGCGCGGATAGTTGTTTTTCCAGGCGCGGTAAAAGGTGGTCATCCCGAGCATCGTGGCAAGGATCAGGCCGGGAATTACACCGGCCATGAACAGCTGTGCCACCGAAGCCGACAAGACGCGCTTGCCTTCCGGATCGATCGCCACGCTGCCGCCGGTGGCTACCGCAACCAGCACCATTACGATCGAAGGCGGAATCAAGATGCCGAGAGCACCCGAAGTCGCGATCACACCGGCGCCGAAGCGTTTCGGATAACCGTGCTTCACCATGGCCGGAAGCAAGATGGAGCCGATCGCAACCACCGTCGCCGGCGAGGAGCCGGAAATGGCGGCAAATAGAGCGCAGGCGACCACCGCCGCCAGTCCGAGGCCACCATACCAGTGTCCGACCATTGAGCTTGCGAAGGCGATCATGCGGCGCGCGACGCCGCCGTGGGTCAGGAAATTGCCGGCGAGAATAAAGAACGGGATCGCCATGATCTCGAAGCTCTCAATGCCGGTAAAGAGCTTGAGCGCGACAGCTTCAATCGGCACCGAGGTCATCACGAACAGGAAGCTGAGCACGGTCAGGCCAAGCGCGATCGAAATCGGCATTCCGGTCAGCATCAGCGCGATCAGCAGGCCAAAGATGAGGGCGCTGTTCATCGGGCCAGATCCCTTGCTGCTGCCGGACTTTCGAGGACGCCTTCGACATGGCCAGGGTCATGATGCGGCAGCTCGCCTGTGCGCCAGAATGACCAGGCGACCTGTAGAAATCGGAAGCACATCAGATAAGAGCCGAGCGGCACACAGAGGAAGATGATCCAACGCGGCAACTCCATGTCGGGCGAGACCTGATCGGTGGGGTAAAGCTCGATCACGAACTTTGCGCCCATGGTGCCGACCACGAAGGTGAACAGCGCACCGCATAAAAGGCCGAACAGAACGACTTTTTTTCGAGGGCCAGGCTCCATCATGTTGACGGCAACGTCGACGCCGACATGGATGCCGGTGCGGACGCCATAAGCGGCGCCGAACTTCGCCATCCACACGAACATGTAGATGCACAGTTCCTGAGCCCAGGTCAGGTTGATGTGATAGACGAGGGGATAAAGGAACGGGACGCCGAGCGCATAGCGCTGCACAACGGCCACAAAGATCAGCAGCGTCGCCGCCGCGATCAGGGTCGCGATCAGAATTTCCTCTAAACGATCGAGAATACGAAGAAGCACCTACGCCTCACGTGCTTGGGGACTTTGACATCCCCGCAGCGGGCGACCCCGAGCTATGGACGGAAGCCGCCCCATGGCACCCGTCCGTACGTCAATTGACGACTGGAATCCCCCACCCTGGAAGCTGACGAGCCCCAGCGTTGAAGCCGGGGCTCGTTAATTGATTAGTTGGTTACGCCCTGTGCCGTCTTGCGGACGTCTTCGATCAGCTGCTTGCCGACGCGGCTGGCCATGTCCTGATAGAGCGGCTCCATCGCCTTCTGCATCGCCGCCATTTCGGCGCCGGTCGGATTGATGATCTCCGTCCTGCCCGACTTCTTGATCTCGTCCAGCGCTTCCACATTCTCCGACTCGGAGATCTTGTTGGAGTAAACCGTCGCTTCGTTCATCGCCTTCGCGAGCTTGTCACGAATGTCGGCCGGCAAGTCGTCCCAGAATTTCTTGTTCACGACGACCACATAACCGATATAGCCGTGGTTGGTCAGCGTCGTGTACTTCTGCACTTCATGGAATTTTTGGGTGTACATATTCGACGGCGTGTTCTCCTGACCGTCAACCACACCGGTCTGCAGCGCCTGATAGACTTCGGAGAAGGCCATCACCTGCGGTGTCGCGCCCAGCAGACGGAACTGCGCTTCCAGCACCTTCGAAGACTGGATGCGGAATTTCAGTCCCTTGTAGTCCTCCGGCATACGTAGCGCCTTGTTCGCGCTCATCTGCTTGAAGCCGTTGTCCCAGTAGGCCAGGCCAATCATGCCCTTCGGCTCCAAAAGCTTGAGCATCTTCTGGCCGATCGGCCCTTCTGTGACCTTGCGCAGCGAGGCGAGATTCGGCAGCAGGAACGGCAGGTCGAACACCTCGAAGTCCTTGATACCCATCGGGCCGAACTTGGAGTTCGACGGCGCAAGCATCTGCACCGCGCCAAGCTGCAAGGCTTCCAGCTCTTCCTTGTCCTTGTAGAGCGTCGAGTTGGGGTAGACCTCAACCTTGACCTTGCCGTTGGTGTATTTTTCGGCAAGTTCCTTGAACTTGTCGGCGCCCTTGCCCTTGGGCGTGTTCGGCGCCACCACGTGACTGAACTTGATCACGATCGGCGCCTGCGCCGTTGCGGCAACAGGAGCTACGAAAATGGCGGCCGCAGCCGCCGCGAGAAGCCACTTGCGCATAGACGTCTTCCTCCAGTTGGTCGGGCGAACCCGGCTTTTACCTTGTTTTTCTGCCAGTTAGGGTGGCACTAAACCCGTTTCCCGGCAAGTAGACCTAATGCCAACGCTTAACAGCTTTTTGACAAATACTCAGCGCGCGCAAGCGATTGCTGCGCCAGTGGCCAAGGCATAAAGGGCTGCGACGAAGCGACGCCGCTCCGTCTGAGCTCACTCGGTGCAACCAGAAGTCCGAGCGGTTTGTTCCCGCAAGTTTACGACGATTCGGTGCCGGTCGAACTTTATCGCAATGCAGCGACGACCGGCCCCAGGCCCATCTCCTGGGCAAGTCCTTGCGCCGCCCGCATCTGCTCGTGGTCGAGCGAGGCGACCAGAGGACGCGCCGCGACCGCGAGCCGCTGGACAGCAGCGCTATTGAGCACAACAGTCACCACGCGATTGCTGATGCGTCGCACGAGGCTGGTCGACTCAGTCTGTGCCTGCTGTTTGCGTGCGAGATCGCGCAGTGCCGCTTCCACGGGAGCCCAATGGTGCTCCTGCGCCGGGGTCAACTTCAGCACGTTCTTGATACGCGCAATGTTGATCGAGGCGGACGCTTGGGCCCCCATGACCTCCATCGCGCGCGCCGGTGAAATATTCGGCAACAAGCCGGTGATCGCGAGCGCGAACACGCCCGCGCAAAGAAGTTTCTTCATTCCGATGAGTCCCCAACTTTTGAGTGGGTGATGCGCCAGGCGGATACCTGCGAATTTTGCCGCCAAAGCGTACGAAATGCGGACAAAATGTGATTTTGTGCTTCTACATGGAACAAAGCGCCGATTTAGTAAACGCCGCGGCCCGATTTGTTAAGCAGCGGCGTTCACAAGATATGACTCTATGTTTCAACCCACGTCGGTCGAGTGAATCCGCCGCTCCGCAGTTGCTGTCTTGTTGCGCTTGCTGATGAGCTTGTTCAGCGCACCGAGATAGGCCTTGGCGGAGGCCACTAGCGTGTCGAGATCGGCACCTTTCGCGGCAAATGATCGGCCGTTTTCCGAGAGTCTCACCGACACTTCCGCCTGCGCATCGGTGCCGCCCGTCACCGCATGCACCTGATAGAGCTCGAGCGTTGCCTCATGCGGCACCAGGGCGCGTATCGCCTTGAAAATCGCATCCACCGGCCCGTTGCCGGTCGACTGCGTGGTGACATGCTCTCCATCGATATCGAGAGTGAGCGTCGCCGTCTGCGGACCCATGGTGCCGGCAATCACAGTCAATGACAGCACCTTGATGCGGTCGTGAGCGTGCGCGATTTCTTCGTCGACAAGGGCTTCGATGTCCTCGTCATAGATCTGCTTTTTGCGATCTGCCAGTGCCTTGAAGCGAACAAATGCATCCTCAAGCTGGTTGCCGGCAAGTTCGTAACCCAGCTCCTCGAGCTTGTGGATGAAAGCGTGCCGCCCCGAATGCTTCCCCATCACCAGGGAGGTCTGTTTCACGCCGACCGATTCCGGCGTCATGATTTCATAGGTCTGCGCATTCTTCAGCATGCCGTCCTGATGAATGCCGCTTTCATGCGCGAACGCATTTCGTCCGACGATCGCCTTGTTGTACTGCACCGGAAATGACGTCGCTGCTGCGACAAGCTTGGATGCGCGCGTGAGCATGGTGCTATCGACGCCGCAGTGAAACGGCAGAACGTCGTTGCGCACTTTCATCGCCATCACGACTTCTTCGAGCGCGGCATTGCCGGCACGTTCTCCGATGCCGTTGATGGTGCATTCGATCTGCCGTGCGCCCGCCTTTACGCCTTCCATCGAATTGGCGACCGCCATTCCGAGGTCATTGTGGCAGTGGGTCGAGAAGCGAGCTTTATCGGCGTTCGGAACGCGCATGTGCAGCATCTCGATAAGCGCGAAATATTCTTCCGGCACCGTATAACCGACGGTGTCGGGAATATTGATCGTGGTCGCGCCCGCATTGATTGCCGCCTCCACGCAACGGCAGAGGAAGTCGTGCTCGGTTCGAGTGGCATCCTCGGCTGACCACTCGACGTCGTCGGTATAGCCGCGCGCGCGCGTGACCTGGGCGACCACCATCTCGAAGACTTCGTGCGGCTCCTTCTGGAGCTTGTATTTCATATGCACGGGCGAAGTTGAGATGAAGGTGTGGATGCGCTTGCGCCTGGCCGGCTTGATCGCCTCGGCGCAGCGGTCGATGTCCTTGAAGGCAGCGCGCGAGAGACCGCAAATGACAGCTTTCTTCGACCTTTGAGCTATCTCCTGCACGGCCGCGAAGTCGCCTTCAGAGGCGATCGGGAAGCCGGCCTCGATGATATCCACGCCCATGTCGTCGAGCAGCTCGGCAACCTCGAGCTTTTCTTCATGCGTCATGGTTGCGCCGGGACACTGTTCGCCATCGCGCAAGGTCGTGTCGAATATGACGACGCGGTCCTTGTCGGACTTGGAATTGCCAGTCATAAAAATTGTCCTTCTCGTGAATGCGCCACTGGGGCGCTCTATGGGTTCTCCGTCAGATCCCCCGAGTGCCCAGGCTCATATGCCCAGCCGGCCCTCAGGGGCGGATAAGGAGAAGGAGCGTGCCCAGAATGAGGGAGACCGCGGACCCGGCGTCGCCCGCCGTCCGCTCGATCGCGCAGGTATGTGAGCGCGCCGTGATCACAAGTTCCCTCGTTCGTCGGTCAGCGTCGCGGATTTAGGTAAAGTCCGCGTTAACCGCAGCGGCCTGCTTTTTACCGGAAAGCGCGGCTAAATCAAGCGTCCGCATTAGGTCAGGACCGCTGCCAATTCGGCGCGGTCAGATGCGGAGGCTGCACGGCCCCGCCGGGGTTTATGCACGGAGAACAATGACGTGAAAGCGAACACGCTTGGTCATCAGGCCTGGGCAAGGTCGGCACTATTCCTCCTTGCGATGGCCGCCATGCTGTTCGTTCCGGCAGGCTCATTGGATTTTTGGCAGGGCTGGCTCTATGGCTTGGTGTTCGTCGCAGCCACGACAGCGATCAGTATCTATTTCCTGAAGCATGACCCCAAGCTGGTCGAAAGGCGCATGCGTGCCGGGCCGTTTGCCGAGGACAGAGTTTCGCAGAAAATCATCATGGCCATTACGCTGCTTGGATTCGTAGTGGCGCTGGTGCTGCCTGGTCTGGACCATCGCTGGCACTGGTCAGCCGTACCACTCTGGCTCGTCCTCGCTGCCAACGCCGGGGTGGCGTTGGCCTTCGTCATCTTTTTTATCGTGCTCAAACAGAACCGCTATGCTGCTTCAACAATCAGAGTCGAGGCGGGCCAGCCAGTGATCTCAACCGGCGTATATTCCATCGTCAGGCATCCGATGTATTCGGGTGCCCTGCTGTTGCTCATTCTCACTCCGCTGGCACTTGGATCGTTCTGGGCCATGCTGCTCATCGTTCCGTTGGTTCCGGTGCTGCTCTGGCGGCTGCTGGATGAGGAATACTTTCTGAAACAGAACCTGCCCGGCTATATCGACTATTGCCGAGGCACCCGCTTTCGGCTGATTCCGCGCATCTGGTAGCTGCGGCTCCTCAACCCGGCGCAAATCGCGCCGTCAGAAACGCCCGGATGAAATCGGGCATGGCGCGATCAAAATCGCTCTGGCCACGGACGACGCGGACATCAGCCAGTTCCGGTTTTTCCTCTCGCTTAAGATGCGCAAGAACACGTTCGCGCAGGGCTATCGCCTTTTCGCTCGAATGCAAAACCTTGATCAACGCGATAAGCGGGCCGTCGACAACCATGTCCCACCCCGCCTCGGCATCGAACTCGGCGATATCGAGCCCGGTTTCTTCCTTGAGCTCTCGCCTCACGCTCAGATCAAGATCGACTTTGTCGCCGACGACGTCGTTGGGATCGGGCGTGCCGCAGGGAAAATAGATTCTTCCCGCGTTGAATGTATGCGGGCCCATCACGGCAAGCAGGAATGCGCCGTCCGCGCTGCGCATTGCCGCGGCACTGAAGCAGTCGCGTACGCCGGCAGCTGGCCTGCCCCAATGGCGCCAGGCGGCAAAGCTCGCATAGTCCGTTTCCAGATACTGGCCACGCAGCATGCCTTGCTCAACGATCTGACGATGCAACAGCAGGACACGGCCGTTCCACAGTGTCGGCTTCTCGCGTCTCATCGCCTCGAAATAGGCGTTGATCTCGGCGCGCCGTTCGGCGGCAAAGGTCCAGGGTTTTGGCGCGAATGAAAGATCCAGACGGCCGATATGAAAGATCGATGGCGCACCCTTCATCGACCAAGATCTCTTGCTTCGAAGAGGCGGCTTGGCCGCACGATTTCGTCCTGCGCGGCAGTGAGCTGGATTTCTCGCCCTCCCGCCTCGACCGTTTTCGCCAGCACGCCGAATATTGCCGAAGATGCGCGCGACAGCGCCTCGCCAATCTCTGCGGTCCGCAGGTAATGCGCGAAAAAAAGTGCCGCGATGGCATCGCCTGCGCCGTTCACAGCCAGCGGGAGCCGCGGCGTGCGCACCATAAAGCAACCGCTCTGGTTCGAGGCGAGAAGATCGATGCAATCCTCCGGCGTATCTTGCGTGTGCAGCGAAGTGACAAGAATTGCCCGCGGACCGATGTCATGGACGGCTTTGACGGCATCGCGAGCCTGGCGCAGCGTTCCGCTGGCACGCCTGCTGAGATAGTCCAGCTCGAACTGGTTGGGCGTGATGAAATCGGCGGCAGAAACGGCCCTGGTCCGCATGAACTCCGGAATGCCTTCGCTGACAAAGATTCCACGACCCACGTCCCCAATGACCGGATCGCAGCAATATTTCGCAGATGGATTGGCGCGCTTTACAGTTGCCACGGCATCGAGAATGGCGGCACCGATATCGGCCGAACCCATATAACCCGACAGAACGCCGTCGCATTTGCCGAGGACGCCGCGCTGCTCGATGCCCGCCATCAGCTCGCCGATCATGCCTGCATCGAAAACGCGGCCCTTCCAGCTGCCATAACCAGTGTGGTTGGAGAATTGCACCGTGTGGATGGGCCAGACTTCCACCCCGATCCGTTGCAGCGGAAACACTGCAGCCGCATTTCCGACGTGTCCGTAAGCAACGTGCGACTGGATAGACAGAATATTCATCGAGGCGATGGTCTTCTATCGTCATGCCCGGCTTTGTGCCGGGCATCCACGTCTTTGAGCATATCCCAAGACGTTGATGGCACGCGCAACTCGGGCCTGCCCGAGTTGCGCAAAAACAGTGACTTGCCGCAAGTCGGGTATACCCGACTTGCGGTGACAAGCCCGGCCATGACGCAATGTGTGGAAGTAAGCCTGGTCTGAATTAGACCTACTTCATCCCGGTCGTCTTGTTCGCTGCGTCCACATACTTGTTGGTGTAAGTCTTAGAGAGATCGATATTCGCCTTGGCTACCTCCGGCGACGACTGGCTGAACACGGCGAGCACCGCGGCTGCGCCCTTGGGATCCATGCGGCCGGTTTCCGAATACATCGGCAGCGTATTCTTGAGCGCGGCGACGTATTGCGCCTTATCCTGGCCGACGAGGTTCGCGGGCATCTTGTCGGCGATTTCCTCCGGGGTATGCGAATGGATCCATTTCAAGGTTGCGATGATCGCATTGGTCATCGCCTGCACTTCTTTTTCGTGCGAGGCGATCCATTCAGCCCGCGTGTAGAGGGCGCCGCCCGGATATTCGCCTCCGAACACGGCCAGCGTGTCCTTCTGGCTGCGCGTATCGCTGAGAAGCTTCAAGTCCTTGTTTTTGCCTTGCAGGATGGTAACCGCCGGATCGAGCATGATGGCCGCATCGATGGTCCCCTGCTCCATTGCCGCAACGGCGGTTGCGCCGAGTCCGACACCGATCACGCCGACCGAATTAGGATCAACGCCGTTCTTGCTCAACATGTATTTGAGGAAGAAGTCGGTAGAAGAACCGGGAGCGCTGACGCCGATTTTCTTGTTGGCAAGGTCCTTGATCGAATTGATCGCCGACGTCTGCTTGGGTGAAACCACCAAAGCGAAGCCGGGATAACGGTCATAGACCACGAAGGACTGCAGGTGCTGTCCTTTGGCGGCGAGGTTCACGCAGTGATCGAAATAACCCGATACAACGTCGGCGCTGCCGCCGATCACGGCCTTTAGCGATTCCGAACCGCCCTTGAAATCGACGATCTCGACATTGACGCCGGCCTTCTCATATTCGCCAAGCGCCTGCGCGAGCATCGTGGGTAAATAGCACAGACAACTGCCGCCCCCCACCGCAAGCGTGACCTTGGATTGCGCGAGCGCAAGACCGCTCGACAGCATGAGCGCGGCAAACGTCGCGGCAAGCCGTCGGAACATTGCGGGCATGATTTCCTCCATTGATAAAGTCTTTTTCGTAGGGCTCATCGAACGATAGGCCAGTGTGCAGTCACTGACTAGGTCTCACTTGGGTGTTACTCCGTTCGTCCCCGCGCAGGCGCCGCAGTTCCCTAGGGTCTGCTCTCAGCGGCCGTCGGGCGCCAGACCAGAAGGCGCTTTTCAACGATGCTGACAATGGTGTCGATGACGATGACAAAGGTCGCAAGCACAAACATGCCGGCGAAAACCCCCGCCACGTCGAATACGCCCTCCGCCTGCTGGATCAGATAGCCGAGGCCGGCAGCCGCGCCCAGATATTCGCCCACGACCGCGCCCACGACCGCAAAGCCGACCGAGGTGTGCAGGGAGGAGAACATCCATGACAATGCCGACGGCCAGTAGACATGGCGCATCAGCTGGCGCTCGCTCATTCCAAGCATGCGCGCATTTGCCAGCACGGTCGGGCTGACTTCTTTCACGCCCTGATAGACGTTGAAGAAGACAATGAAGAAAACGAGGGTCACGCCGAGCGCGACCTTCGACCAGATGCCAAGACCAAGCCAAAGCGCGAAAATCGGCGCCAGCACGACACGCGGCAGCGCGTTTATCATCTTCACGTATGGATCGAATACGGCTGCCGTCCTTGGCTGACGCGCGAACCAGAAGCCGACCAACACGCCGCCAATTGACCCGATGACGAACGCAAGTACCGACTCTATCAACGTGACCCAGAGATGCTTCCAGATCACGCCAGTGGCAAACCAGGTGACAATCTGCTTCGCCACATCGACTGGATTGGAAAAGAAGAACGGCGGCAGAAGCAATCTTCCGAAGATGGGATAGGTGGTGAGCACGTGCCAGAGCGCGATACTCACCACCGCCACCGATATCTGCAGCAAGAGGAGTTTGATGCGCGACATTGCGGCCAAGTCCTCCTCGTTGCGCGCCTCAGAGCGGCATCAGTACGGGTTGCGGAACAGGCCGATAATGCCGGTCGAGCCTTTCACATGGCCTTGAAGCTTGTCGAACAGCTCCAGCTTAGTGAGACCGGGCGGCAGCGCCTTCGGATCGAGATCGGTTGCGATCAGCACGAAGGTGTAGTGGTGCGGCGGTCCGGGTGGCGTGCAGGGGCCCATATAGATGCTCTGCTTCGCGGTGCCGATGCCGCCGATATATTTGTCCGAAGGCTTGCTGGTTTCGCCTTCTGCGAACGAGGTGACCGACGCCGGAATGCCGTAGGCGATCCAGTGGTCGACGCCCGTGCCGCGGCCTTCCGGATCGGTCATGATCAGCGCAAAGCTGGTGGTGCCGGCCGGCACGTTCGTCCAGCTAAGCGCAGGCGACACATTTTCGCCGACGCAATTCGGATTGGCCTTGTTGTCACCGGCCATCTTCTTCGGCAGCAATTGCCCGTCCTTGAAAGCCGAGGACGTGATCGTGAAAACCTCGGCCGCCTGAGCGGTGCCCGCCAGTAGTAATGCACCGGCAGCGACGGCGAGCAGTTGACGTAGTTTCGACATTGCCTTCTCCCATCGATGTTGTTGGACATCGCTATGACAAACAAGACTAGCTCAACAAAATTCCACCCGCATCAAGCTCCCTCGCTGCGAGCGTAGCCCTTGAGGACTTCGGCTTTCAGCTTCTGCCAGATTTCGCGGTGGAGTTCGTGGAATGCGGGATCGAGCTTGACTTCGGATGTGTCGCGCGGTCGCGCGAGCGGGACGCGCCAGTCGCCAATGATGTGCGCGGCGGGTCCCGCGGACATGATCACGACGCGATCGGACAATGCAATTGCCTCTTCCAGATCGTGTGTGACGAACAGAACCGCCTTGCGGTCCGCGGTCCACAGGTCGAGCAGCAGGTTGCCCATGATCTGGCGTGTTTGGGCGTCGAGTGGACCAAAGGGCTCATCCATAAGCAGGATCTTTGGATCACGGATCAGAACCTGCGCGAGACCGACGCGCTTGCGTTGTCCACCGGACAACATATGCGGATAACGGTCGGCGAATGCATCGAGGCCAACGCGAGCAAGCCATTCCTTGGAGCGTGCCTGCGCGTCGCCCGCACGTACGCCGGCGACGTGCAGGCTGATTGCAACGTTCTCGATGGCTGTCTTCCATGGAAAGAGCGCGTCGGCCTGGAACAGGTAACCGGCCTGCCGGTTCAGCGTGGACAGCGGCCTGCCAAAAATATTGACCTTGCCTGCGGCAGGCGTGAGCAACCCAGCAGTCACATTAAGTAGCGTGGACTTGCCGCAACCCGTCGGCCCCACGATCGCAACGAATTCGCCATCTCCGATATGAAGCGTCGCGCGATCAACGGCCGTGTAAATCCCCGCGGGGGCCACGTTGAACGCGACAACTACATCATCGAGCGCAACCGCCGCGCTGGCCGCAGTCGCATTTTTGGAATTGGTTGCAGTCACGGCGGCACTTTCCGCCATGCATCCCCTCCCGCTTTATGTCTTGGGTCGCAACCTATCCGGCCAACCAGGGCTTGCAAAGCCCGCGCATCAAAGGCCCTTGATCAGGCCGGCCTCGATCAGCAGGCGATTGAACCTTCGTGCCTCTGCACCATCGGCGCAGCGGTAGAACAGACCGTGGCAGCGTTTCAAAATGTTCTTCTGCTCAGCGAAAGACGGATCGAGTGGCACGCCCGCTGCTTCCTGCACCAGCAAGGGAATAAACGGCGCATCGAGCGTTTTCAGCGCCGAGGACAAATCGACCGGCTTAAAATTCACCGCGTCAATCGCATAATAGCTCGTGTAATAGCGCGGATCGAACATCTCCAGCCGTCGCGCAAGCGTGGCCTCATTGAGCGTGGGGTCGATAATTCGATACGCGAATTCCGGTTGATGATCGCCAAAACGAACAATCAGGAAAGAGTCGGTCGGGAATTCGCGTTTGAGCCGATCTAACAATGCCGCATAGTCCTGCGCGGTGAGCGTCTGTCGGCGGATGTATTCGTCTATGTTCGGTAAATTGCCCAGGCCGCGCCAGTTTGGCGTGAGCTCAGGCCGGAATGTGGAATCCCACGGGAAATGATTAGCGGCTGTATAGACGAACAGAAACAAAGGTCCGCTACGATGTTCGCGGGCGATGATGTTGGTCGCCTGGTCGAAGTAAAAGCTGTCGCGCTCAAGCCCACGGGCTTTCATATCTTTCATATCGATATAGCGCTCGATGCCCGCCGTCGTCTGAAAACCACGCGAGCCCAGGAATGCTCCGTAGAACGGATAAAGGCTGAAGGTTTTGTAACCACATCGGCTCAGCGCATTCGGCAGGCCACGCGTGACACGACCGGCGGCGATGCGTGTCACCGAAGTGGCAAACCGGCCATATGAACGCGCCGATAGACCGGTCAGCACATTATATTCAGTAAACCAGCTCGGACCGCCGGCACCTTCCACGACCAGCTTTCGCGGCACGCCGTCGAAAGACTGAAAGTGTTTCCGATAACCCGGCGGGACCTTCATGTCCGGCGCAGCGGTGATGTCGAAGCTCGACTCATCGTGCATCAGAATGATGTGCGGCAGCTTACCCCCGGGGCTGCACATCGCTGCGGGAGCTTTCAGCCGCTCGGCCACAACCGCATCGGATTCCAGCAAGCCGTGAACCGCAAACTCATAAACCGCCTCCACGCCCGAACGCGCGAATTTCGAGACATAGTCCCGGTTGAAAAACTCGCCATACAAGTCGGCTGGATACGCAATCGAAAGGGCGACGACGCCGCTCATGCACAAAGTGCCGCCCGCCACGCTTGTGCGCAGCCGCACCCGGAAAGGGTCGATCCGCCAAAGCACCATCAGCAGGGGAATGGCGACCAGCGCGCCGACCAAAATCGGTCCTCGCAGGCTCGGCATGATTGTAAAGAGAAATGCCGACGTATCCGGGTCGATGATCATCAGGTCGACGAAGTTCACTGTCATCATCAGTTTGTCGTACTTGAACTGCGACAACAGAATGAGCCCGACGACCATCGCCAGCGAGAGCAAAGCCGCTATCGCCGGCCGGCGCAGCAAGGCCAGCCAGAAAAAATTGAGCGCGGCCCATACCAGCAGGAAGGTCGCCTTGGTCGCAAAATCAAGTTCGGTCGCCGTCATAACGGCGAGCGCGGCGAGATGAAGACTGCTGATGACAGCAAGCGCCAGTGCGTCGCGGCGAGAGATCGCCTCGGTCGGCGCCAGACGGCTAAGCAGAGCGGACGCTACGGACAACATGGCCTTACGGCCCTGCCCGGCTGCGAACCTCTCTAACTCCCCCAGCGCATGGCCCTAGCGTCATAAGACTGTAATAAAACCGCCAATGCAAGCTGCCGCTGGCCGGGCAGTCGGCTTTTTTGATGTTAACCCAAAGAGATGGGCGGGACCCGCCCCTAGGCCCGGTTCCCGCTCCATAGCTTCGCATGCCATCATTGCCAGGCATGGTCCTCGACGCCCGCCTCGCCGATGCCTGGGCTCGGCTGCCCGATTATCTCGGCAGCCATGTGCTGGTTAGCCTGACGGCCCTGGCCCTTGGGCTTGGCATCAGCCTTCCGGTTGCCATCGCGTCCAGGCGCCGGCCAGTCTTGCGCGGCATCCTGCTGGGTCTGGCAAGCGTAGTTCAGACGATCCCCGGCCTGGCACTGCTGGCCTTGTTCTATCCCCTGTTGCTGGCGCTCGCCGCCGTTTCCGAGCAGGCCTTGGGCAAGGGATTCTCGGCGCTTGGCTTTCTTCCGGCGGTCCTGGCGCTGGCGCTTTATTCGATGCTCCCGGTGCTGCGCAACACCGTGACCGGCCTGAATGGCGTCGATGCTCGCCTGAGCGAGGCGGCACGAGTGATCGGGATGCGGAAATGGCAACTCTTGCGCGACATCGAGCTGCCGTTGGCGTTGCCGGTGATCATGGCTGGCATCAGAACTTCCGCCGTATGGGTGATAGGCACGGCCACGCTAGCCACACCGATCGGTCAAACGAGTCTCGGCAACTACATATTCAGCGGCTTGCAGACGCAGAATTGGGTGTTCGTCATCTTTGGCTGCATCGCCGCTGCGCTGTTGGCGCTTGCGGTCGATCAGCTGCTTGCGCTCGTGCAGTCCGGCGTCGCGCGGCGCAGCACCGCGCGCACGCTGATGGGATCTGCCGGGCTCGCCGCGTTGATAGTGGCTGCACTGTTGCCAGGTCTCGCACAGTCACGCGCCGAGTATTCCATCGGCGCCAAGACGTTCACCGAACAATATGTTCTGGCAGCGTTGATCAAGCAGCGTCTTGAATCCGCCGGCCTCTCCGCCGAGCGGCGGCCCGGGCTTGGCTCCAACGTTCTGTTCGACGCGCTCGCGTCCGGTGACGTCGACGTCGCGGTCGACTACTCCGGCACGCTTTGGGTCAATCGCATGCAGCGCAAGGATGCGCCGCAACGCGACCAATTGCTGGCCGAGCTTTCGCAATGGCTCACAACGACCCACGGCATCCGGATGCTGGGCTCGCTCGGCTTCGAGAACGCCTATGCCCTGGCAATGGATCGGAAAAAGAGCGAGGCGATGAATATCCGCACGATCAGCGATCTCGCCGCGCACGCCGGTGAACTTGCCGTTGCCGGCGACTATGAGATTTTCGCTCGTCCCGAATGGTCCGCTTTAAGCGCCGCCTATGGGCTGAAATTCCGTTCGCAACGACAGATGCAACCAGAATTCATGTACAAGGCCGCGGCCAATGGCGAGGTCGATGTCGTCGCGGCCTACACCAGCGATGGTCAGATTGCGACCTATGGGCTTGCAGTGCTCGACGATGTCAAACACGTCATCCCGTCGTACGATGCGATCCTGCTGATTTCGCCCAAGCGCGCGGGTGACGCCAGGTTGACGACTGCTCTCAATCCCCTGCTCGGATCAATTGACGTTGCGACGATGCGGGAAGCGAATGCCCGAGCCTCAAAAGGTCAGGAAACCCCGGATACGGTGGCGAGGTGGCTGCTGGAGCAAACCGCAAAGAGATAACAATGTCATCGCCGTGTCGGCGATCTCACTTGAGTCAGCAGTGTGTCTCACTAAACGTCATGGCCGGGACAAGCCTGGGCACGACTACTGCGTGATCAGTTCTTGCTTCTGTCCACCAAAGCCCGCTGCTTGATCCACGGCATCATGTCGCGCAGCTTGGCGCCAACCTGCTCGATCGGATGTTCGGCAAGCTTGGCGCGCGTCGCCTTGAATGAGGTCTGGTTGACCTTGTTCTCCAGCATCCAGTCCTTGGTGAAACGGCCGGACTGGATATCGGCGAGCACGCGCTTCATCTCGGCCTTCACCTCCGGCGTGATTACCCGCGGGCCGGAAACATACTCTCCATACTCAGCGGTGTTCGATACCGAATAGTTCATGTTGGCGATGCCGCCTTCGTAAATCAGGTCGACGATCAGCTTCACTTCGTGGACGCATTCGAAATAGGCCATCTCCGGCGCGTAGCCGGCCTCGACCAGCGTCTCGTAGCCCGCCTTCATCAACTCGACGAGGCCGCCACACAACACGGTTTGTTCGCCGAACAGGTCGGTCTCGCATTCTTCCTTGAACGTTGTCTCGATGATGCCGGCGCGGCCGCCGCCGATCGCCGACGCATAGGAAAGACCGAGGTCATGAGCGTTGCCCGAAGCATCCTGGTGGATCGCCACCAGGCACGGTACCCCGGCTCCGCGCTGATATTCCGATCGCACGGTGTGGCCGGGCCCTTTGGGTGCGATCATCAGCACATCAAGATCGGCGCGTGGCTCGATCAGATTGAAATGCACGTTAAGGCCGTGCGCGAACATCAGCGCGGCGCCATCTTTCATGTTCTTCGCGAGGTGGTCGCGATAAATGTCGGCCTGCAACTCGTCGGGCGTCAGCATCATCATGACGTCGGCCCATTTGGCAGCGTCGGCGACTTCCATCACCTTGAACTTCTCTGCCTCGGCCTTCTTCACGCCGGCGGAGGTTTTGCGCAACGCAACCGCCACCTCCTTGACGCCGCTGTCGCGCAAGTTGAGCGCGTGAGCATGGCCCTGACTTCCATAGCCGATGATGGCGACCTTCTTGCCCTTGATCAGGTTCAGGTCGGCGTCGCGATCATAATAAACACGCATGATACTTAACCCCAATTTGGGCCCGTTGCCCGGCCACTTTCCTCAATCGTCATGGCCGGGCCTGTCCCGGCCATCCACGTCTTTGTTTAGTGCCGTGTCGATAGCAAGACGTGGATGCCCGGCACAAGGCCGGCATGACGAAATAGCTCACATTCGGTCGCGCTGACGCTTGATCTGCAGTCTGCCGGCGTACAGCAAGGCAAAGCCGGCGAGGACGCTGCCGTACTTGATGATCTCGGGCATATTGGAGCCCTGCTCGAAGCAGTAGGCCCGCGCGCCGCCGACGTTAATGCTCATACATCGGGCGTTTTCCGTCGAGTAAGGCTTGATGAACACCCCGAGGATGATCAACGGGATCGCCAGGATGGTGAGACCCATCGCTACATCCCTTCCGGCCCGCGCATGATGGCCGCTATTCCTGTGCGGGAAACCTCAACGAGTCCGAGCGGCAGCATCAAGCTGACGAACTGCTCGATCTTGTCGGTAGCTCCGGTGATTTCAAACACAAAGCTTTCGGTGGTGGCATCGATCACGCGGGCGCGAAACGCATCGGCCAGCCGCAGGGCTTCCACCCGGTTTTCCCCCTTGCCCTTGACCTTGACCATCGCGAGTTCACGTTCGATGGCGTTGCCCGCCAGCGTCATATCGACGACATGATGCACCGGGACGAGGCGATCGAGCTGGTTCTTGATCTGCTCGATCACCATCGGTGTTCCGGTGGTGACAATCGTGATCAGCGAAAGGTGCTGCCGGTGCTCGGTCTCGGACACCGTCAAGGACTCGATATTGTATCCGCGTCCCGAGAACAGCCCGATGACGCGCGCTAGCACGCCCGGCTCGTTGTCGACCAATACCGAGAGCGTGTGCGTCTCAGGCTTCTGCGCCGTCGGCGCGGCCGGATAGTGGCTTGTCGTGGGAGCGTTCATCACACCATCACCTTGCCTTCCTCGGTGATCGCCTCTTCCACGCTGACGCCGGCATCACCGAGCAACATCTCGTTATGCGCGCGTCCCGACGGAATCATCGGGAAGCAGTTTTCCTTGGGATCAACCACGCAGTCGAACAACACCGGCTTGTCGACCTCGATCATCTCCTTGATCGCGCGGTCGAGATCGCCCGGCTTAACGCAACGAATCCCGTGCGCGTGATAGGCCTCCGCAAGCTTGACGAAATCGGGCAATGCTTCGCTGTAGCTTTCGGCGTATCGCCCGCCGTGCAGCAATTCCTGCCACTGCCGCACCATGCCCATGTAGTTGTTGTTCAGGATGAAAATCTTGATTGGCAAACGGTATTGGACCGCGGTCGAAAGCTCCTGCATCGTCATGAGCACGGAAGCTTCGCCGGCGATATCGATCACCAGCGAATTCGGATGGGCAAGCTGCACGCCCACGGAGGCAGGCAGGCCATAACCCATCGTGCCCAGACCACCGGATGTCATCCAGCGATTGGGCTCCTGGAACCTGTAGAACTGCGCCGCCCACATCTGATGCTGACCAACCTCGGTGGTGATGTAGACGTCCTTGTCCTTGGTCAGCTCGTAAAGACGCTGGATGGCGTATTGTGGCTTGATGACCTCGTTCGACGACCGGTACGCCAGTGACTTGCGCGCGCGCCATTTGTCGATCTGCGCCCACCATGCCTGCAACGATTTCTTGTCGGGATGGATTGCATTGGTACGCCATAGGCGCACCAGGTCCTCAAGAACGTGCGCGCAATCGCCGATGATCGGTACATCCGCTTTGACATTCTTATTGATGGACGAAGGGTCGATGTCGACATGGATTTTCTTCGACCCAGGCGAAAACGCGTCGAGCCGGCCAGTGATCCGATCGTCAAAGCGCGCGCCGATGCAGATCATCACGTCGCAATCATGCATCGACATGTTGGCTTCGAGCGTGCCGTGCATGCCCAACATGCCGATCCATTTTGGATCGGCCGCCGGAAATGCACCGAGTCCCATCAGCGTCGATGTAATCGGAAAGCCTGTGAGCTTGACGAGTTCGCGCAGCAGGTCGCAAGCCGCCCGACCGGAATTGATCACGCCGCCACCCGTATAGAACAGCGGACGCTTGGCGTGCGCCATCAGATCGATCGCCTGCTTGATCTTGTCCATTTCGCCCTTGAGCCTGGGCTTGTAGCCGGTGTGCGGAAAATCCTTTGGCTTTGAGTAGACCCCTCGGGCAAACTGGATGTCTTTGGGAATATCGACGACGACAGGCCCCGGCCGGCCGCTGGATGCTATGTGAAACGCCTCGTGTAAGACGCGCGGCAGATCCTCGATACGCTTCACGAGATAATTGTATTTTGTACACGGCCGGGTGATGCCGACGGTGTCGCATTCCTGGAACGCATCATTGCCGATCAGGTGCGTCGGCACCTGCCCGGTGATGCAGACGATCGGAACTGAATCGCACAGCGCGTCGGTCAGCCCGGTCACCGCGTTTGTGGCCCCTGGGCCGGACGTCACGAGCACGCAACCAACTTTGCCTGTCGAACGGGCATAGCCTTCCGCCGCGTGCACGGCGCCCTGCTCGTGCCGCACAAGGATGTGACGCACCTGGTTCTGCGAGAAGATGGCGTCGTAGATCGGAAGCACCGCGCCGCCCGGATAGCCGAACACGTGTTCGACGTTCTGATCGGCAAGCGCCTGGATCACCATTTCAGCGCCGGTCATTTCGCGTGTCATGTCATGCCCTTTCGTCGTCATCCCGCCTGCAGCAATAAAAAAGGCCCGAAACGGGCCATGTTCGGACGCCGCCTGCGGCTCCAGCTAGAGCCGCGCCCGCGTCCGAATTCCTACTACAAAAGTAATAATATTGCGTAACATGGATATCATCTGAATTTTCATTGCGCGGGTTATAGGGGCTGTCCGGTACCCGGTCAAGGATAAATCCGCATCATTTCAGTCGGGAAAGCTGGTTTTCTAGCGACGAAACGGCATTTTTTGACGTTTCCCAGGACCAATCCTTCATCTGGTTGCGGAACCAGGTGAGCTGGCGCTTCGCGTAGCGGCGCGTGTCCATGACAGCACCGGCTTCCGCCTCCTTGAGCGCGATGTCGCCCTTGAGATGCCGAACCAACCAGGGCACCCCATGCGCCTTCATGGCCGGCAGCGAAGCATCGAGGTTGCGCGCAGCCAACCGGCGGACTTCCTCCAGCGCGCCCGCCTTCAGCATAGCAGCAAAGCGGCTCTCGATGCGGCGCACCAGCTCGTTGCGGTCGCAGACCAGAAAAACTTTTGCGCTGCGGTTGGCATCGAGGATCGGCGGCAGGCCCTCGCGATGCCAGTCCGACAGTGCGCGCCCGGTCGCCAGCACGACTTCGAGCGCGCGTGAAATGCGCGAGCGGTCATTCGCCGTCACACGTTGCGCGGTCGCGGGGTCGAGCGTCATCAGTTCTGCGTGCAGGGCGGGCGCACCCTGGCGCTGCAGTCGGCTCCGGACTTCAGCACGAATGTCGGCCGGGATCGGGGGCACGGCAGCGAGGCCCGCCGTCAGGGCCTTGAAATAAAGCCCAGTGCCGCCGACGAAAATCGGGACGCGGCCTTGACCGGCAGCGCTGTTGAGAGCTTCTTCGGCGTCGCGGCACCAGCGCCCGACGGAATAGTTCTCGGCTGCATCCACATGCCCGTAGAGACGATGCACGACCCGCGTCTCCTCTTCGGATGCAGGACGCGCGGTGATGATCCGCAAATCGCGATACACCTGCATTGAATCGGCGTTGATAATGACGCCGTCAATGCGCTGCGCGAGTTCAAGTGCAAGGGCCGACTTGCCGCTGGCAGTCGGCCCTGCAATAAACACCGCTCGATTGGCAGCGTGCATCGCATGACTCATGTTGCAACTCTGATCAGCGACTCAGCAAGACTGGACTCTTCGTTACTCGAGCGGGCGCGCAACGTCTTGCCTGGCGCGGGCGTGCCGCATCGGCTCGGCCCGTCAGCGACCGACATCCCCTTTAGCGCGGAAAAAGCCGTAGACCAACGCGCACTCGCCGGCCAGCTGCGCAATCTCGGCAACGGCATTGACGCAGTGGTCCAACCTGCAGGTACCCGGCGCAAGAAGCTTTTTTTGGCCGACATGGATTCCACCATGATCGGCCAGGAATGCATCGATGAACTGGCGGCGTACGTCGGCCTCAAGGATCACGTCGCGGCGATTACCGAACGCGCCATGCGAGGCGACATCGCGTTCGAGCCGGCCTTGCGGGAGCGCGTGGCCCTGCTGAAAGGCCTGCCTGCCAAGGTCATTGACGAAGTCATCGATCAGCACATCAGGCTGACGCCCGGCGGCCGCACACTTGTGGCCACTATGCGCGCGCATGGCGCCTTCACGTGCCTGGTGTCGGGCGGCTTCACATTGTTCACGGACCGGATCGCCGCCATGATCGGCTTCGATGAAACTCAAGCCAACACGCTGGCGCTTGAAGGCGACAAACTGGCAGGCACCGTGGTGGAGCCGATCTTCGGTCGCGATGCCAAGCGGGCCACCTTGGTGTCGCTGCGTGCGCGCCTAAAACTGAGCAAGGACGAGACGCTCGTCGCAGGCGACGGCGCAAATGATCTCGACATGATTCTGGAAGCGGGCCTCGGCGTTGCCTTCCGCGCCAAGCCGAAAATTGCCGCGGCCGCGCCCGCGCGGATCGACCACGGCGATCTGACCGCCCTGCTCTACGTGCAAGGCTACCACGAGAAGGAATTCGTGAGCGCGTAGGACGCTGACAGGCTGATTACTGCAAGCTCAGCGCCACGAAGCTCGGATCTCCATCAGGCGAGACGACGAGCAGCACAGCGGCCTTCTTTCCATCCTTCTTAAGTTTATCGATCCGCTGTTGAAGCTCCGTTGCGCTCGTCACCGGTTGCTGCTGGACTTCGGCGATCACCATTCCGGGCGCAAGACGTTTCTCCGCCGCCGCGGAATTCGGATCGACTCCCGTAATCAGCACGCCTTTCACTTTGTCCTTGATGTTGTGCTTCTTGCGCAGCTCATCGGTGAGGTTCGCAAGATCCAATCCAAGCGCCTTCTTGACGACGGGCTTTTCCTCCGGCGTCGAATCCTTCTTGTCGGTGAGCGCCGCTTGCTTCTTCTCGTCCTCAAGGCGGCCGAGCTTGACGGACTTTGTCTCTTCCTTGCCCTTGCGGATGACCACCACCTCGACATCCTTGCCGACCGGCGTGTCGGCAACGATTTTGGGCAGGTCGCGCATTTCTTTCACGTCCTTGCCGTCGAATTTGACGATGACGTCGCCCGGCTCGATGCCGGCGGGCTTGGCCGGTCCCTTTTCGTCGATGCCGGCAACGAGGGCGCCGCGTGCCGGCTTGACGCTGAGGCTCTCCGCGATTTCATCGCTCACCTGCTGGATGCGCACGCCGAGCCAGCCGCGGCGCACTTCCCTGAACTCACGCAACTGGTCGATTACCGGCAGTGCCGTCTTTGACGGGACGGCAAAGCCGATGCCGATCGAGCCGCCTGACGGCGAGATGATCGCCGTATTTACGCCGATCACTTCGCCGTTGAGATTGAACAATGGCCCTCCCGAATTGCCGCGATTGATGGCGGCGTCGGTCTGGATGTAGTTGTCGTAGGGGCCGGACTGAATGTCCCGATTGCGGGCCGAGACGATCCCGGCGGTGACCGACCCGCCAAGGCTGAACGGATTGCCGATCGCGATTACCCATTCGCCCAGCCGCAACTTGTCGCTGTCCCCGAACTTCACCGCCTTGAGCGGCTTGGTCGGCTTCACCCTGAGGAGCGCGAGATCGGTCCTCTGATCGCGGCCGACAACCTCGGCCTTCAGCGTTGATCCATCGTTCAAGATGACGTTGACCTCGTCGGCATCGGCGATCACGTGGTTATTGGTCACCACCAGGCCGGCCGGGTCGACAATGAAGCCGGAACCCAGCGAGTTGACGCGCCGCGGCACCGGCGACGGATTGTTCTGCCCGTTCTGGTTGTTTTCGCCCTTCTGCCCCGGCTGGCCACGCCGATTCTTGAAGAATTCTTCAAAAAACTCCTCGAATGGCGAACCTGGCGGCAATTGAGGCATCGCGCCATTGCGCAAATCGACGGATTGCTTGGTCGACACATTGACCACGGCGTCTATGACCTGTTCGGCCACGTCCGCGATGCCGTCCGGTCCACGGGCCGCGGCCGGACCGGTCAGAGCCGGCCAAGCCATGGCAGCAGCAGTTAAAATTGCCAAGCCGGCGCGGCCGGCCGAGGTTCGGGAGCGGAAAAAGTGTGCGCCCATTGGCGTCGATTCTCCTAGGGGTAAGCTTTCAGTGAGAGTGGCCCCGACTTCGAGGCGTTTCAAGGGCATCTCGATCAATACCACGGAAAGCCCAATACTTCATCCTCTGGCAAGCCAGACAATAATCAGTCCGACGAGCGCAGAACCAATTCCGATCAGCCGGACCGAGACGTCCGGCGTTTCCAGTACGCTGGTCATGGCCCGTTTGGCGGCCTCCGGAAACGCGGCGAAGATCATGCCTTCGATGACAAACACCAATCCGAGCGCGGCCAGAAAGTCGGACATGCGACTCGCGCGTTTGCTATCGGGTGGGTGCCTGGGCAGACGGTGGCGGTTTCCTTTCCCGCAACTTGCCCGAAGGATCGCCGAAATAACGGAAAAAACTCGAATCGGGCGTGAGCAGCATTCGCGTGTCGTTGCTTTTCAGACCTTGTTCGTAAGCCTGCATTGAACGGTAGAACGCGAAGAAATCCTGATCCTGGTTGAAGGCATCGGCAAAGATCTGGTTTCGCGTCGCATCGCCCTCGCCGCGAATCTGTTCCGCTTTTGAAGTCGCCTCCGCAACCAGCACGGTGACTTCGCGATCGGCACGCGAGCGGATCTCTTGCGCGCGCTGCGCACCCTGGGCGCGGAACTCTGCGGCTTCGCGCTGCCGCTCGGTTTGCATGCGCTGATACACGGCTTGGCTGTTTTGTTCCGGCAGATCGGCGCGTCGGATGCGAATGTCGACGACCTGGATGCCATAGGCAGTCGCTTCGCGATCAACCAGTTCGCGAATGCGCGCCATCAACTCAGCGCGCTGATCCCGCACGACGTGCGTGAACGTCACCTCGCCGAGCACGCGGCGAAGCGCGGAATTCAGGAGGATGGAAAGCTGGGAATTGGCGCCGTTGATCGAACCAAGGGTCTGATAGAAACGCAATGGCTCCTGGATGCGATAGCGTGCGAAGGCATCCACCACCAGCCGCTTCTGGTCCGAAGCGATTACTTCCTGTGGCGGCGCTTCCAGGTCAAGTATCCGCTTGTCGATGTAGACGACCGAGTCAATGAAAGGAGCTTTGACATTCAGGCCGGGCTCATTGACCACTCGCACCGGCTGACCGAGGCGAATGACCAGCGCTTGCTGCGTCTGATAAACAGTGAACAGAGAGGAGTATCCAATGATCAGCGCGGCCACAATGAGAACTGCGAGGATGCCGCCGAAAAAATTCAGCCTCATTGCCGACCTCCCGCCTGGGGCTGGGCCCGTGTTTGTGGCGGCCGTGAGAGCTCGCCGAGTGGCAAATATGGAACGATGCCGCTGGCGCCCGAATTTTGATCCAGGATGATCTTGTCAGTGCCGCCGAGCACACGCTCCATGGTCTCCAGATACATGCGCTCACGCGTGACGTCCGGTGCTTTCTTGTACTGCTCGTATATCTTCAAGAAGCGCGACGTCTGGCCGGTCGCTTCGGCAACCGTCTGCGACTTGTAGGCTTCCGCAGCCTGGGTGATCTGCGCCACGCGGCCGCGTGCTTCCGGCACGACCCGGTTGGCGTATGTTTGCGCCTCGTTGATGGCACGCTCGAGATCGGCGCGCGCAGCCTGCACATCACGGAACGCATCGATCACCTGCGCCGGCGGATCGACCTTTTGCAGCTGCACCTGCTGCACGGCGACTCCAGCGCCGTAATGATCGAGAGTC
>Ga0207428_10001186_pt1 | contig 28076 bp, 29 predicted proteins | sample RhiMethybrSRZTD1_FD_187600 | JGI IMG/M metagenome (GOLD analysis project Ga0207428, IMG submission 187600) | Populus rhizosphere microbial communities from Tennessee, USA - Rhizosphere MetaG P. TD hybrid SRZTD1 (SPAdes) (version 3) | ecosystem: Host-associated > Plants > Roots > Rhizosphere >...
TCACCACGCCGCGCGCGAACGCGTCGGCGTGCGCCCGCCGCAGGACCTCGTACGCCGCGTCGGGGACGGCGGCGACCGCGACCGGCGCGGTGAGCGACGGGTCGAGGTACTGCGCCACCTCCCGCGCCCGGAGCGCGACCTGGCGTTCGACCTCGCGCGAGAGCGCCTCGCGCTGGTTCGGGTCGTCGGCGGCCTCGAGCGCCTCGAGCTCGGCAACCGCGGACCACTTGGAGTCGACCGGCAGCCGCCGGCCGTCCGGCAGCAGCAGCCCGAACTCGACCACCCGCCCGTTCACGCGCAGGTCGGTGACGAGCATGCCCGGCGGGAGCTGCGCGAGGTGCTCGCGGAGCACGTTCTCGCCCGCGCGGCCCCTCGAGGCGCTGCCGACGAGCACGGTCGAGAGCCGGCGGACGATCTCCCACGACTCCGAGTCGCGTTCACGCCGCTCGTCCTCGCGCACGGCGAGCGCCTCCAGCACGCGCCGGGCTCCGGCGAGATCCGAACGCAGGTGCTCGGCCGAGCCCTCGCGGGCGGCCGCGGCGTCGGCGAGCCGCCGGAGCTCCGCCGCCTGCACCTCGAGGCGTGCTTCCACGCGCGTCGAAGGCGTCGAGGCCGACCTCCGCCACGTCCCGAACACCACCGCCCCGAGGGCCGCGCCGAGCGCGAGTCCGAGCACCCCGTAGCCGAGCTGGGTCATCCGCTCCTCCTTGTCCCGATGAGCCTAGAGACGGGGAGTGACAAAACCTCGGGCGGAGACCTGCGTGACTCCTCAGGGCATCGAGCCGGCGACGAGCTCTCCGGCCTTGATCACGAGCGCCGGCTCGAGCACGGCCCGGATCTCCTCGAGCGGGTTCGACCCGAACAGCACGAGGTCCGCCGCGGCACCCTGCTCGACGACGCCGACATCGGGCAGCCGAAGCAGCGCGGCCGCGTTCGAGGTCGCCGAGCGCATCGCCTGAAGCGGCGACAGGCCCCACTCGACCATGCGGACGATCTCGACGAGCGTGTTGCCGTGCGGGTTGAACGGCGTCCCGGCGTCGGTCCCGCATGCGATCCTCACGCCGGTCCGGAGCGAGCGTCGGAACCCGTCGCGTGCCAACTCGACGAGCGCGGTCGCCTTCTCGACCGCGTACGCCGGGACCTCTTGGGCGTGGTCGACGATGCCGCGGATCGCCGAGATCGTCGGGACGTGGAACGTCCCGCGCTCCTTCATCAGCCGTGCGCCCTCGGCCGAGAGCATCGAGCCGTGCTCGATCGAGTCCACCCCGGCGCGGATCGCCCGGACGATCCCCTCGGGCCCGATCGCGTGCGCGCCGACAACCCGGCTCCACGAATGCGCCTCGTCGACCGCGGCGTCGAGCTCCTCCTGCGTGAACGCCGTGAAGTCGTGCGTGATCCCGGGGGTGAGCACGCCGCCCGTCGCGACCAGCTTGATCGCGGTCGCGCCGGCCCGGATCTCCTCGCGGACCGCGCGCCGGAGCCCCGCCGGACCGTCGACCTCGCGCGCGAACCCGATCTGGTGACCGTGCCCGCCCGTGATCGTCAGCGCGCGGCCTGCCGCTAGGATCCTCGGACCGCCGAGCAGGCCGCGTTCGACGCCGCGCGCGACCTGGATCACCGAGTCGCCGCGCCCTCCCAGGTCCCGCACCGTGGTCACGCCGTGATCGAGCGTCCGGGCCGCGTTGCGCACGGCCTTGACGGTCGCGGCTGCGTCGGTCGTCATCTCGCGCGCCTCGCCGGCGAAGTCGGCGCTCCCGTCGAAGCACAGATGAACGTGGCAGTCGATCAACCCCGGCGTCAGCGTCTTGCCGCGTCCGTCGATCTGGTCCGCCCCTCGCGCCGAACGCGTCGCGCGGGCGTGCGAGCCGACCCACTCGACGCGACCGTCCGCGACGAGCACGCCGGCCCGCTGCCTGACGTTGCTGCCGTCGAAGAGCGTGACGTTCGAGACGTAGGTCGGCACGCCGTCACTCGCTCCAGGGCGGAGCGACGCGCTCCCCCTCGGTCCGGATCAGCAGCGTGCCGACCGGCATCGACGTGAGGATCACGGCCTCGTCCCCCTCGAGCGTGAACGAGGCGTGGACGACCCCGGCCGGGATCATCGCCGTATCGCCGGGCCCGAGCTCCGAGTCCTCGCCGTCGATCGTCACGGTCCAGCGGCCCGAGAGGAGCTGGGAGACCTCCTCGTGGTCGTGCGTGTGGTCGGGGACGCGCTGCCCGCCGGCGAGCTCGACCCGGTAGGTCATCGTCTCGGTCGCCCCGCGAGCCGGCGACGCGAACCCTCGGATCCGGACGCCCGACAGCTCGAACAGCGGGGCGTCGTCGAAGCGCACGATCGTCATCCCTCGTCCTTTCTCGTCGGCCTGGTCCATCAGCCTCGTCCATTGGCTCGGCCGCCTTCGAACCGCGCGCATCTTCTCAGAACGCCACCCGTGCCTCGGAACGCAACCCTCCGCCCTCCCGGGTAGTCTTTCCCGGCCCATCGTCACCCCTCCTGGAGGTTCGATCGGATGCTCGACGTCGCGAAGCAGGCCGTCGAGGCGGCCAGAGCCGCCGGTGCGGACTACGCCGACGGCCGCGTCGTGGCCGACGACACGGAGTCCCTCACCGTCCGGAACCAGGAGATGGAGGGGATCGATCGCTCGACCTCGGAGGGCCTGGGGATCCGGGTCCTCGTGAACGGGTACTGGGGGTTCGCCGCCACCGCCCGTCAGGAGCCCGAGGAGATCGACCGCACCGCCCGGCTCGCGGTCGAGATCGCGAAGGCCGCCGCCCGTCTCCCGATGGAGCCCGTCGTCCTGGCCCCGATCGAACCCGTGACCGGCACCTGGCACTCCCCGATGCAGGTGGACCCGTTCAACATCCCGCTGGAGGAGAAGGTCGCCATGCTGATGGAGGCGACCCGCCGGATGCAGTCGGTCGAGGGGCTGGCGTTCGCCGAGGGTGGGCTCGACCTGTTCCGCCGTCGCACGTTCCTCGCGACGAGCGAGGGCACGGCGATCGAGCAGACGACCGTCCAGTCGGGGGCTGGGATCGAGGCGACGGCGCTGGGCGACGGCGAGCTCCAGCGCCGGTCGTTCCCGAACTCGTTCCGCGGCCACATCGCGGCCGCCGGCTGGGAGCACATCCTGAAGCTCGGCCTGATCGAGGAGGCCGAGCGAACCGCGACCGAGGCCGTCGAGCTGCTCTCGGCCGAGGAGTGCCCGAGCGAGGTCACCACCCTCGTGCTCGACTCGGGACAGGTGGAGCTCCAGATCCACGAGTCGATCGGGCATCCCGTCGAGCTCGACCGCGTGCTCGGGATGGAGGAGGCGTACGCGGGGTCCTCGTTCGTCCGGCCCGAGGACCGCGGCTCGCTCCGGTACGCGAGCCCGCTGGTCTCGATCACGGCCGACGCGTCGCTGCCGGGCGGGCTCGGGTCATTCGGCTGGGACGACGAGGGCGTCCCGGCGCAACGGGTGCCGATCCTGGTCGACGGCGTGTTCGAGAACTTCATCTCGAGCCGGGAGACGGCGAGCGTCCTCGGGCTCACGTCGTCCGGAGCGATGCGGGCGGACGGGTGGGCGCACTATCCGCTGATCCGGATGACGAACATCTCGATCGAGCCGCGCGAGGGCTCGCTCGCCGACATCATCGGCGACACCGACGACGGGGTGTTCATGTCGACGAACACGTCCTGGTCGATCGACGACCATCGCGTGAACTTCCAGTTCGGGTGCGAGATCGGCTGGCGGATCGAGAAGGGCCGCCTCACGACGATGTATCGGAACCCGAACTACACGGGCATCACCACGGAGTTCTGGGGCTCGTGCGACGCCGTCGGCGGTCGCGAGGAGTGGACCCTGTGGGGAACACCGAACTGCGGGAAGGGGCAACCCGGTCAGGTCGCGCGGGTCGGGCACGGCGCCTCGCCCTCGAGGTTCCGGGGCGTGCAGCTCGGGGTGCGCGGCTGATGCGGACGGGTCTCCTCGGGCCGGACGAGGTCCGCCGCATCGCCGACGGAGCCTTGAACCTGCCTCGCGCGGACGGTGTGGAGGTCCTGTTCATGCACGAGTGGGGTGGGCTCACGCGGTTCGCCTCGAGCTCGATCCATCAGAGCACGCACCGCGAAGACACCGGGGTCCGTGTCCGCGTCGTATCGCGGGGGCGCATCGGCGTCACGGCCACGAACGACTTCTCGCCCGAGGGGGCGCTGCGGGCGGCCGAGAGCGCGCTCGAGATGGCGACCGTGGTCGCGCCCGACCCGCTCTTCCCGGGGCTCGCCCCGCCCGCGCCGACCCCCGATCCCCAGGCGTTCGACGAGCCCACGGCCGAGACCACGCCTTCCGAACGCGCCGAAGCCGTCGCCGAGCTGGTCGCGCGATGCCCCGAGGGGTTCACGGCCGCCGGCGCGTACGAGACGCTCGCCAGCGAGGTCGCCGTCGCGAACACCGAGGGCCAGTTCTGTTGGGCGCCGTCGTCGCAGGCCTCGGTGACGACGGTCGTGAGCGGGCCCGACGGCGGGAGCGGCTTCGCGGAGATGTTCGCGGCCGGTCGGAACGAGCTCGACCCGGCGGCGGTTGGCAAGCGGGCCGCCGACAAGGCGGTCGCCTCGCGGTCGCCTCGCGACTTCGAGCCCGGCCGGTACACCGTGATCCTGGAACCCGCGGCCGTCTCCACGCTCGTCGGCTTCCTGGCGTGGATCGGCTTCGGCGGGCGGCCGCTGTTCGAGGGGCGCTCGTGCTTCTCCGGCAAGCAGGGGCAACAGGTGGCGGCCCCGAGCGTGCGGATCTACGACGACGCCCTGTCCGAGGGGACCCTCGGCCTCCCGTTCGACTTCGAGGGGGTGCCGCGGTCGCGCGTCGACCTGATCGAGGGCGGGGTGTTCCGGTCCGGCGTCTACGACCTCCGCACGGCCAAGCAGGCGGGCACCTCGACGACCGGCCACGCCCTGCCACCCCCCAACCCCGAGGGTCCGTTCCCACTGAACCTGTTCATGGCGCCGGGCGATGCCGAGGTCGACCAGATGATCGCGTCGACCGAACACGGGCTGCTCGTGACGCGGTTCCACTACACGAACGTGGTGCACCCGGTCGAGTCGACGATCACCGGGATGACGCGCGACGGGACGTTCCTGATCAAGGACGGCACGATCTCCCACCCCGTCAAGAACCTCCGATTCACGCAGTCGATCCTGGAGGCGCTGACCGGCACGGAGATGATCGGGCGCGAGACCGAGCTCGCGAGCGAGTTCTTCTTCTCGGCCAGCCGCGTCCCCGCGCTCAAGGTCGGATCGTTCAACTTCAGCGGGCGTTCGGACCACTGAGGCCGCGCCCCGTTCGGCATCGCTGGCCGCCCCGAACGAGCAGGCGTTAGGCTGTCCCTCCCCGACCGGAGGTAGCCACGATGCAGGTCCGCGACATCATGCACACCGACGTGAAGACCACCTCGCCCTCAGACACCTTCGAGCGGGTGGCGACCGTGCTGCGCGAGCACGGGATCTCCTCGGTCATCGTCATGGACGGCGCGACCCTCGCCGGCATCGTGACCGAGCGCGACCTGGTCAACCTGGTGGCCGAAGGTGGCGACCCGAAGTCGACGATGGTGTCCGAGCGCATGTCGACCGACCTGGACACGGTCGACCCGAAGACCGACATCGCCGAGGCGGCCGACCACATGGCTCGGCTGAAGATCCGGCACCTGCCCGTCCTGCAGGACGGCGAGCTCGCGGGGATCATCTCGATCCGCGATCTGACCAACTGGGCCGTGCACGAGCTCACCTCGGGTCACGAGCTCCCCGACCTCGAGCGGAGCCACTCGGCGCTCTCGGCGGCCGCCGAGGTCAATCGCCCGGATCGCTAGGACGCGCCCCCGCCGCGCGCTCGAACGGCTCGCGCGGGCGCTCCAACGAGCCGAGCTGGGCGAGATCGCGGGGGAACAGGAGCGCGACCGTCCAATCGGCCGCGATCTTGACCTTCCGGCCGAGCGTCGGCATCGCGTAGAGGTGGTACGTGCGGTGGGCGAACCACGCCGGGAACCCGCGGAGCCGAACGCCCCGGATCGTCGCCACGCCCTTGTATCGGCCGAGCGAGACGACGGACCCGATCCCCCGGTATCCGAAATGTTCCGGCGGGCGCCCCTCCAACACCGCCACGACGTTGCTCCCGAGCCGCTTCCCCTGCCGCATCCCGTGCTGAGCGGTGGGAGGCATCACCCCCCCGCCCAGGAGATCGGGCACCGCGGCCGAGTCGCCGGCCGCCCACGCGTCCTGGACGCCCTCGACGCGCAGGAACGTGTCGGTCCGGATCCGTCCCGCGTCGTCGACCGGGAAGCCGGACTCGGCGGCGAGCGGGGATGGCTTGACGCCCGCGGTCCAGACGAGCGTCTCGGCCGGGAACGCCTGCCCGTCGGACAGGCGGAGCACCCCTCCCTCCGCGGAGTCGAGCCGCGTGTTGAGCAGGACCTCGATCCCGCGTTCGCGCAGGCGCTCGATCGCATACTCGGCGAGGCTCGGGCCGATCTCGGGCAGGATCGAGCCGGCCGCCTCGACCAGGACCCACCGCATCTGGTCGGGTCGCAGGCTCGGATAGCTCCGGATCGCGTCGCGGGCGAGATCCTCGAGCTCGCCCAGCGCCTCGACCCCCGCGTACCCCCCGCCGACGAACACGAACGTGAGCGCCGCCCGTCGCCGTTCCACGTCGTCGCTGACCGCGGCGAGGTCGAGCCGCGAGAGCACGTGGTTGCGCAGCCAGATGGCCTCCTGGACCGTCTTGAACCCGACCCCGTGCCGGGCCAGGCCGGGGATGGGGAGCACGCGCGCCCACGAGCCGGGCGCGAGCACGACCACGTCGTAGCCGATCTCCACCTGGCGGCCGTCGGGGATGCGGACACGCGCGGTGCGCTCGCCTCGGTCGAGGCCTTCCACCTCGCCGATCACGACCTCGCAGTGACGGAGCACGCGCCGGAGCGGGACGACCGCCGCCCGCGGATCGATCGTGCCCGACGCCACCTCGGGAAGGAACGGGTGGTACTGCATGAAGTTCTCGGAGTTGACGATCGTCACCCGGTGACCGAGATCGACGGCTCGGCGCAGATGCAGGGCCGCGTAGAGCCCGGCGAACCCGGCGCCCACGACGAGGATCCGCTTGCCGGCCATACGGGGCGATGCTACGGCGTGGGCGCCGCGGGCGATCCTCGGAGCGCCGCGTCGCGCAATGCGACGAACGCGCGCGGATCGCAGAGCGAGCTCCCGAGCCGGACGGGGTCGTACCGCGACCCGTGGCAGTCCGAGCCGCCGGTCGCGATCAGGCCCAGCCGGTCGGCCAGCGCGCGGTAGCGCGCGCGATCCTCGGGGGTGTGATCGGGGTGGTCGACCTCGAGACCGGGCATGCCGGCCGCCGCCATCCGCTCGATCAACTCGTCCGGCACCGAGCTCTGATCGCCCCACATCCCCGGGTGCGCGATCGCGCACACACCGCCCGCGGCGTCGATCAACGCGACCGCGTCGATCGGGTCGAGCGCGTGCTTGGCGACGTGCGCCGGCCCGCCGTCGCCGATGTAGCGCTCGAACGCGTCCCTCTCGGTCTCGACGATGCCCGCCTCGACCATCGCCTGCGCGATGTGTGGGCGAACGATCGTGGCGTCCCCGGCGATCTCGCGGACGCGTTCGAACGCGATCGGCAGCCCGAGCGCCCGAAGCTTCTCGACCATCAGCTCGCCTCGCCGGTAGCGGTCGTCGCGCAGCCGCCGGAGCTCGAGCTGCAACGCGGGGTCCTCCGCGTCCATCCAGTAGCAGAGGATGTGGACGCTCGTCCCCAGGTACTCCGCGGAGAACTCGACGCCGGGCACGACCTCGACGCCCACCTCGAGGCCGGTGGCGAGCGCCTCGGGCAGTCCGTCCGTCGTGTCGTGGTCCGTCAGGGCGACCACGTCCAGGTCGCGCTCGGCGGCAAGGCGAACCAGCTCGGCGGGCCCGAACGTCCCGTCGGAGTGGGTCGAATGCGTGTGCAGGTCGATGCGGGTCATGCGGACGCCCATGCTGGCAGACGACCTCGAACCGCGTCACGCGCGCGCGACGTGTGCCCCCGTGATGTCCGCGACCGAACGCGTGCCGGCCAGGACCATCGTGTTCTCGAGCTCGGATCGCAGGATGCGAAGGACGTCCGCCACGCCGTCCTCCCCCGCCGCCGCAAGGCCCCAGCACGCGGGACGACCGACCATCACGGCGCCGGCGCCGAGGGCGAGCGCCTTGAGGATGTCCGTCCCTCGCCGGAACCCGCCGTCGACGAGGACCGGCACGCGACCACCGACGGCCTCCACGATCTCGGGCAGCACGCTGATCGGCGCGTGGACCGAGTCGAGCTGACGGCCCCCATGGTTCGACACCACGATCCCGTCGACGCCTGCGTCGACGGCGATCCGAGCGTCCTCGCCCGTCATGATGCCCTTCACGAGCAACGGCAACGGGGCGGCATCGCGGATCCAGGAGAGGTCGCCCCACGTGAGATCGGGCGCGTACACGATGTCGTCGGCCGGGAGGCCGATCGGCATGTCGAACCCGCTCCGCGTGTCGCGATGGCGCAGGCCACTGGCGGGGAAGTCGACGGTGAGGCACACGGCCGCGAACCCCGCGGCGTGCACCCGGTGCAGCATCTCGACCGTCTCACCACGATCGGTGAACACATAGAGCTGCCACCACTTCGGAGCGTCCGTGGCGGCCGCGACCTCCTCGAGATACTCGAACGCGGTGCTCGAGACCACCATCACCGTGCCGGCCCGGGCTGCGGCGCGTGCGGTGGCGTACTCCCCGTCGGCGTGCGCCCGTCGCTGGTAGGCCCACGGCGCGACGAGCACGGGGAAGGCGATGTCGGTCCCGAGGATCCGCGTCGAGGGATCGACCGGCCAGGCACCGGTCAGCATCCGAGGACGGATCACCCAATCCTCGAACGCGCGACGGTTCTCCGCCAGCGTCCACTCGTCCCCCGCACCGCCGGCGTAGTAGTCGAAGACGTCGGCCGGCAGGACGCGCTTCGCGAGCGGCTCGTAGTCATCGACCGTGATGATCTTCGGTGTGCCCACGGTGCGCAGCCTAGTCAGTCAGAGGATCCCCGGCGCCGTCGGGCGATCGCGGCGAGGAGCGCTGCTACGATGCCGAGCAAGCCGTGACCACCGCCGCCGACCTCCGCGCCGCAGCGTTCCTGAAGGTCGTGACGTGGGCTCGGGTGGCGCTCGTCCCGGTGATCCTCGCGCTGATCCTCGCCGGACCGGAGAACGAGACGGCGTTCACGATCGCCGCGGTGTTGTTCGCGATCGCGGCGCTCACCGACTTCTTCGACGGGCTGCTGGCCCGCCGCTGGGCGCAGACGAGCGTGTTCGGCAACTTCCTCGACACGACGGCGGACAAGTTGCTGGTCGCGGGCGCGTTGATCGGCCTGCTGGTGGTTGGGCGGGTGTCCCCGTGGATCGCCGTGATCATCATCGGCCGCGAGATCCTGATCATCGGGCTGAAGGGGGCGGTCGCGTCGACCGGGGACCTCGTTCGGCCGTCGGTCTGGGGCAAGGCGAAGGCCAACGTGCAGTTCCTCGCGATCTTCCTCGCGATCCTGCGTCCCGGCGAACCGATCGGCCCGCTGTACCTGGATCAGTGGGCGATGATCGCGGCGGCCGCCATCACGGTGGTCTCCGGTCTCGAGTACGTCGTGCGGTTCCGCGGATCGATCACCACGGGCCGCGACCCGGCCGCGTGACCGAACCGGTCCTGGTCACCGGAGGAACCGGTGTCGTCGGGCGGGCTCTCCTGCGGCGCCTCGTCGCCGACGGCCGAAGCGTCCGCGCACTGGCCCGATCCAACGCCTCCGAGGACGCGGTCGGCGCGCTCGGTGCCGAGGCGGTCCGGGGCGACGTGCTGGATCTCGGGTCGCTGACCGAGGCGATGCGCGGCTGCTCGACCGTCTTCCACGTCGCGGGCGTCAACGCGATGTGCCTGCGGGATCCGATCGAGATGCTGCGCACCAACGTCGAGGGCTCGGCGACGATGGTCCGCGCCGCCGCCGCCGCCGGCGTCCGACGCGTCGTCTACACGTCGTCCTCGTCGACGATCGGCGAGCCCGCGCACACGCTGGGCCGAGAGGACTCGCCGCACCGAGGCTCGTACCTCTCCACCTACGAGCGCTCCAAGCGCCTGGCCGAACGGCGCGTCTTCGAGCTCGCGGGGTCGCTCGACGTCCCGCTGGTGTCGGTGAACCCCTCCTCCGTCCAGGGACCCGGGCGATCCAAAGGCTCGGCCCGCCTCCTGCTCGAGGTCGTGAACGGGCGGCTCCCCGTGCTCGTCGACACGACGATCTCGCTCGTCGACATCGAGGACTGCGCGAGGGGCCACATCCTTGCCGAGACACGCGGGACGCCCGGCGAGCGGTACCTGCTGTCGGGGGCGAGCATGACGACGCGCGAGGCCGTCGATGTGCTCGACCGGATCTGGGGGCTCCCCCGCAGGGTGCGATTCGCGCCCGGATGGGTCGCGACGCTGGCCGGCGAGATCGCGTGGATGGGTGCGAGGGCCCTGCGTCGCGACGCGACCCTGTGCCCCGAGGCCGTTCGGACGTTGCTCCACGGCCACCGGTACGACGGCTCGAGGGCGGCGCGGGAGCTCGGCCTCCGCTACACGCCGGTCGAGACGACGCTGCGACGCACGCTCGAGTGGTGCGAGGAACGAGGCCTCGTCCCGCCCGCGCGCGAGCGGCGGACGCGCACGTAGGATGGCTCGGCAGCACCAATGTGACGAAGGGAAGACCGCAGGGAACCGGAGGGATCGCGCGATGGAGGAGCGTCCGGACCGCAACATCGCACTGGAGCTCGTCCGGGTCACCGAGGCCGCGGCGCTGGCGGCCGGCAGATGGGTGGGCCGGGGTGACAAGGTCGCGGCCGATCAGGCCGCGGTCGACGCGATGCGCCTGATGATCGACTCGGTCTCGATGGACGGCGCCGTGGTGATCGGGGAGGGAGAGAAGGACGAGGCCCCGATGCTCTACAACGGCGAGTCGGTCGGGACCGGCGAGGGACCCGCCTGCGACGTCGCCGTCGACCCGATCGACGGGACCCGACTGACCGCGGTGGGCCAGCCGAACGCGCTCTCGGTGATCGCGCTGGCCGAACGCGGTTCGATGTTCTTTCCCGGCGCGGCCGTCTACATGGAGAAGGTGGCGACCGGCCCGGAAGCCGCGGACGCGATCGACGTCACCGCCTCGCCCGAGGAGAACGTTCGTCTGGTCGCCAAGGCCAAGGGCATCCGTCCCGAAGAGGTCGGCGTCGTGATCTTGGACCGCGACCGCCACGCCGAGATGATCGCCCGAGTCCGCGAGGTCGGCGCGCGCGTCCACCTGATCACCGACGGCGACGTCGCCGGCGCGATCGCGGCCGCGACCACCCGCAGCTCGGGGCTCGATCTCCTGCTCGGGATCGGCGGGACGCCCGAGGGCGTGGTCGCCGCCGCGGCGCTGAAGTGCCTCGGCGGAGCGATGCAGGGGCGACTGTTCCCGCGCGACGAGGAGGAGCGGCGAGTCTTGCTCGACACCGGGTACGACATCGAACGCGTCCTTACGACCGACGACCTCGTCGCAGGGCAAGACGTGTTCTTCGCGGCCACCGGGATCACCGACGGGTCGCTGCTGCGCGGGGTCAAATACTGGCCCGACGGCGCGACCACGTTCTCGATGGTGATGCGCAACCGGTCGGGCACGGTCCGGATGATCGAGGCGGAGCACCGGTTCGAGAAGCTCGATCGGTTCTCCAGGATCGCGTATCGGCGCTGATCAGGTCTTTCCGCGCAGCGTGCGCCACGCCAGCGGCAGGAGCCCGGCCGCCGCGAGCAGCTTGAGCGTGTCCCCCACGACGAACGGCGCGAGCCCGAGCTCGAGCGCCCGAGCCAGCGAGACGTCGAGCGCTTGCATCAGCCATGGGATCGCGACCGCGTAGAGGATCACCTCCCCGAGGAACATCTCCCCGATGGAGCTCCGGACCGAGCGGTCCCACCGGCGTTCGGCCAGCGCGCCCACCACCGCGGCGGACAGCACGAACCCCCATAGGTATCCGCCGGTGACCGAGGACAGCGCGAGGAAGTCCGCCCCCGAGCCGCCCCCCGAGAAGAACGGCAGCCCCAGCGCACCCTGGAGCAGGTACAGCGCCATGGACACGGCGCCCAGGCCGGCACCGAGCGACGCGCCGACGAGCAGGACGCCGAGCGTCTGGCCCGTGATCGGGACCGGGGTGAAGGGCAACTTGATCTCGAACTGCGCGAGCCCCGCGACCAACCAGCTCCCCGCGAACGCGAGCAGGACCCGCCACGCCACCCGAGATCGCACACCCGATGGCGACGCGGCGAGCGCGAGCGTCGTCGAACTCATCGGTCGGGCGGGGCCGCCGCGTAGACGCCGGTGCCCTGCTTCTCGAGCACGCCCGATCGTACGCCCTCCCCGAGCGCCGCGAGCAGCGTCCTGCGGACGTCGGGGAGCTCGAACGGGTCGAGGTACCCCCGGCGGAGCGCGAGGTCCTGGATCTTCGTCCAGTGGAGGGGGACCCCCTCCTCCCCGAGCACCCTGATCGCGGCCTCCAGCGGTTCCATCACAGGGCGCGTGCGGCGGGGAGCACGCGGTCGGCGAGGAGGTCCAGCATCGACGGATCCGGCAGCGCGAACCAGACGGGAGCGGGACCCACGACGAGCTCGCTCACGCCGAGCGAGGCGAACCGCTCGAGGCGTTCGAGCACGTCGGCGGGGGTGCCGACCAGCCCGTCCCGCCGCAGCTCCTCGAGCGGCGCCGCGTCGACGACGCCCGCGGGCAGCCGTTCCCGCATCAACTCGTATCGGCGGACGAGGTCCGCCTCGTCCTCGCCGACGACCGCGAACAGGCCGAGCGACAGCCTGAGCGTCGCGGGGTCACGGTCCTCGCGCTCGCACGCTTCCCGCGCGGCGGCCACCCGCTTCGCGTACGCATCGGGCGTCCACCGCCAGACCGTGTTCCATCCGTCGGCGAACCGCGCCGCGAGCCGCAGCAGCCGCGGACCACCCTTGCCGCCCACGAGCAACGGCGGCCGCGGTTCCTGCACCGGGCGGGGGTGGTTGTACGCCTCACGGAGCGCGAACCGCTTCCCCTCGAACGACGCCGGCTCGTCCCCGAACAGCGCAACGAGGTAGCCCATGGTCTCCTCGAGCACCGCGAACCGATCCCCGACCGATCCGAACCCGTAGCCGAACGCCCGGTACTCGTCGGCGAACCATCCGGCCCCGATCCCCACCTCGACGCGCCCGTCCGAGAGGCGATCGATCGCCGTGACCGTCTTCGCGACGAGCGCGGGATGGCGGAACCCCGCCGAGAGCACCAGCGTTCCCAGCCGCACCCGTTCGGTCAGCGGCGCGAGCGCCGCGAGCGTCGAGAGGGGTTCGAGCGACCCGTACCGCTCGTCCCCGCCGCCGTAGCGACGCAGCGAGGCGAACAGGTGATCGGATACCCACACGCTGTCGAACCCGAGCCGCTCGGCCCGGACGGCGACCTGCGCGAGCGCCTCGAACCGGATCGGCGACACCCCGGGGATCGAGTAGTCGTAGTGCGGGAGCGCCAGGCCGATCCGCATCCCGATCAGGCCCGCATCGCTACAGGTGACGCAGCACGTCCGCGGGTCCCGCGATCTCGGTGCCGGCGGGCACGCTGACCCCGAACGGCAGCTTCAGGCGCGGGTACACCGAGACCTCGTCCGCAAGGTGCACCCCGGGGTAGACCACGACCTCGTCCCCGAGCGCCACGAAGCGCTCGATCGAGGTGGGGTTGAAGGGCTCGGACCTGACCTCGGACATCGAGCCGACCACCGCCTCGAACAGGCGTGCCGACGGGCCGATCACGGCACCGTCGCGGACCTGCGAACGCTCGATCGAGGCGTCGCGCTGCACCTCGATGTCGTCGTCGAGGTTGGACTCGGAGATGCGGACGCCGGGGTGGATCTCGCAGAACCTGCCGATCCTCACCGCCGGTCCGATCTGCACCGCCCCGTCGGCGATCTTCTCGGCCAGCGTCGTTCCGCTCGTCGAGTCGCGCATCGCGAGCGACTCGGGAGCGATCCAGACGTTGCGTTCGGAGTCGAACGGGGGCCCGAGCAACCGGTCGACCGACTCGAACTCCCCGCGGAGCGCCTCGATCATCGTCTCGATGTAGTCGCGGACGTTGCCCAGATCGCCGATCCGTCGCACCGGGAACGCGTGCACCGGGAACCCGTTGCCGACGAGCCACGGCAGGAGGTCCTTGCCGAAGTCCAGCCGGTTCGCGCGGATGCGCTCGACCTCAGGATGCGACGCGATCTCCCGGATCCGCGCCGTGTCGATCAGGTAGAAGCCCGCGTTCGTCATGAGCGGCAGGCGGCGGAACTCCTCCTCGGTCGCGACGTCGAAGTACTCGCGCAGCTCGTCCAGGCTCGGCTTCTCGACGAAGACCTCGACGCGGTCCTCGTCGTCGGCGACGAGGACGCCGTACTTCTCGGCCACCTCGTCGGGTTCGCGAACCATCGCGGCGATCGTCGCGATCGCTCCCGTCCGGCGATGCGCCTCGAGCATGGGCTCGAGGTCGAAGTCGATGACCGTGTCGGTCGGGAACACGAGCGCCGTCTGGGAGATGTCCCAGTACTCGAGCATCCGCAGCGCCGAATCCGCGCTGCCCGTCGACAGGGCGTCGTACTTGACCGGGGAGTACTTCACGTCGACGCCGAAGCCCTCGCCGTACCCGATCATCACCTTGATCTGGTAGCGGTTCTCCTTGCCGTGCGCGATCACGTAGTAGTCCTTGATGCCTTCGCTCGACAGGATCTGGAGCACCCAGCGGATCAGCCGGCGACCGAGGAACGACATCGCCGCCTTCGAACGCAGGTAGCCGGGCGCCTTGAGCGTCAGCGGGCGGGCGCGCATCCCCTGACCACCCGCGAGGCCGATACCGACGACGTCGGACACCTCGGGCATGTGTGGCCATGATAGGAGGGTTCCGTTGTCCGCACACCCGAGAGGAAGGAGACCACCGTGCAACCGTGGAGCCGCGAGTTCACCGGGCGGGTCGACGAGCTCGAGATCGAGAGCGAGGTCTTGCGCGGCAACGCGCTCGGCGACCCCCACGTTCGACCGCTCTGGGTCTACGTCCCGCCCGGATACGACGATGACCCTCAGCGCAGGTTCCCCTGCGTCTACGTGATCCAGGGCCTGACGGGTCAGCTGGACATGTGGCGCAATCGCGAGGCGTTCCGGCCCAGCTACCTAGAGAACATCGACGAGCTGTTCGGGTCGGGCGAGGCGCCGCCGGCGCTGGTGGCGTTCGTCGACTGCTGGACGTCGCTCGGCGGCAGCCAGTTCCTCAACTCCCCGGCGACCGGCCGGTACCAGGACTTCCTGTGCGACGAGGTCGTGGCGTTCGTCGACGGCCGCTATCGGACGATCCCCGACCGAGACCACCGCGGGATCCAGGGCAAGTCGAGCGGCGGCTACGGCGCGCTGGTCACACCGATGCTGCGCGCCGACGTGTTCTCGGCGCTCGCGTCGCACGCGGGGGATGCACTGTTCGAGGCCTGCTATCTCCCGGAGTTCGCGAAGAGCGTTCGCGCGCTCCGCGAGAAGTACGGGGGTTCCTACGACCGCTTCTGGGAGGACTTCCGCACGCGCCCCGCCTTCTCGAAAGAGGAGGACGACGTGCTCCTGAACGACTGGTGCATGGCCGCCTGTTACTCGGCCGACGACGACGGGACGGTCCGCCTCCCGTTCGAGGTGGCCACGGGCAGGCTAATCGACGAGGTGTGGCAACGATGGCTCGACAAGGATCCGGTCAGGATGGTCCCGAGGTTCGCGGACCAGCTCCGCTCGATGCGCGCGATCTGGCTCGACGGCGGCACAAGGGACGAATGGTTCCTGGACAACGGCGCGGTCGCGGTCTCCAAGGAGCTCGAGGCGATCGGCGTCGAGCACACGTTGGAGCTGTTCGACGCGGGGCACATGGCGATCGGCTATCGGTACCCTCGGTCGCTCGCGTTCCTCGCAACGGCGCTCGCGAAGTAGCGCCGTTCCCGTGTGGGAGAATGGAGGCCCCGCCCGCGCAGAAGGATCCCCGATGAGCCAGATCTCGACCCCGCAGGTCCCGATGCCCGCTCCGCCGCCCATGCCCGAGCCGGTGGCGCCGCCCACGCGGCACCGAGGCATGATCGCCCTCGCGGTCGCCGTGGTGCTGGTCGTCGTGGCCGGCCTGGTCGCATTCGCGATCACGCGGAGCGACAGCGCCGAGGCGCAACCGCTCGCGTTGGCCTTCACGCAGGGCGAGGAGCGGACCTACGACGTTCACCAGACGATGGACGCGAACATCTCGTCACCGCTGTTCGGTGACGAGCCCCTGTCGATGGACGTCACGCAGGTGATCGGCTGGAAGGTGATCTCGGTCGACGAGGCCGGGACGGCCACGATCGAGGTCACGGTCTCGGACATGAGCGGGACCGTGAACGGGACCGAGGTGCCATCGACGCCGGCCACCCCGATCGAGATCCGGATCGCGGCAGACGGCCGGGTCCTGTCCGCGGGCGGGCTCTCGCTCGGCGGCGCCGGCCTGACCCGGGGGTTCGGGTTCCCCGGGATGGGCCAACTCACCCCGATCCTGCCGGACGAGGGCGACGCGGTGTCGGTGGGCGATACCTGGGACAAGGAGTTCTCGCAGGACTTCCCGTTCGGCGAGGGGACGATCGACTACTCCGCGACCAGCACCTACGTGCGCAACGAGACCGTGAACGGTCGCGAGGCAGCCGTGATCGAGACCCGGTTGACCGTCCCGATCGACGCGACGCTGGAGCTTGCCGAGCTGATCGACGCCCTGGGCCCGGAGATCACCGGCGCGACGGGCGGGGCCGGCCTGGAGCAACTGGGAGACGGTTCGATCGCCTACGTGGGTCGGGGCACGTTCGATCAGACCAGCTTCGTCGACCTCGAGGCACGGGAGTTGCTGAAGACGCAGAGCGGCGGCCGCTTCGACATCTCGATGACCCTCGAGGGGATCCCGGGGCTCCCGGAAGGGTCCGTGGAGATGACCTTCGCGGGCTCGTTCACGCAGGGGCTGGAGCTCCGCTGATCTCGGAACGCTAGTCGGACTGGTCGACCGTGCCGGTCAGGACCAGACGGCCGTCCGAGTCCACCACGTTGACGGTGGTGAAGCCGCCGAGGCCCTGCGTCCGGAACTGGTGATAGACCTCGGCCCCGCCGTTCGCATCCAGTGCGTCGATGCGCCCCGCGCGCAAGACCCGGCCCCGGTCGTTCACGAGCTGCACGCGCATCGGGAGCGCCGACGGGTCGTCGAGCCCGTTCACGATCACCATCACGAAGTCCAGGATCCGCGGCGAGACGAGCTGTAGGGCGAACCCGCCTCCCGTCCCGGACGCGACCGGCGCGAGCTGACCGATGTGCGTCTCGTTGTCGGAGGGGGCTCCCCCGGGGATCACGTTGCCGAGGACCTGCTGGAAGTGCTCGATCGCGATCGCCTGTTGGCGTTGCGCCTGCGCGGCCCGGTCGGCGAACCGTTCGGCGCGACCGGCCATCACGGCGCCCCAGCCGAGACTCGCGAATACGATGGCCGCGGCGATCAGCCCGGCCGTCGCCGTCCGCGCTCGGCGCCGGGTCCGAGGCACGCCGGCGGCGCGTCGCACGCGGGCGACGACCTGCTCGCCGAGGCCTTCGGGCACACGGGCGGGGGGGAGCGCGAACGCGAGCGTCGACGCCGCCTGCCCCAGGTCTCCCGCCTCCTTGCGGCACCCGGCGCACGTCAGGAGGTGACGGTGGATGCGCTCGCGCTCGAGCTCGCCCAGCACGCCGATCGCGTGCTCGGGCAGGAGCTCGCGCACCTCGAGGCAGGTCACGGCCGCTCCTTGTCCTGGTTGGCACGCCGGACCTTGATGAGCGCCGTGCGCAGCCGGGTCTTGACCGTGCCGAGCGGGATGCCGTCGGCCTCGGCGATCTCGCGCGCGGTCAACCCGCCGAAGTAGGCGCGCGCGAGGAGCCGCTTCTCGGCGTCAGAGAGCGACTCGAGGGCTCGGATCGCGGCATCGCGTTCGATCAGCGGCTGCTCCTCGTCCACCCACTCGAGCTCTGGCACCTCGTCGACCAGGACGAGGTGCGGGCGGGTGACGCCGGTCTCCCGGCGCAGCCGGTCCACGGCCAGGTTGTGAGCGATCGTCATGAGCCACGTGGACAGACGCCCTCGAGCCGGGTCGAACCGTGCCGCCTTACGCCACGCCGCGAGGAAGACGTCCTGCGTCAACTCCTCGGCCGCCTCAGCGCTCCCCAGCAGCCGCAGCCCCAGCGTGAAGATCGGACGGGCGTACCGGGCATACAGCGCACGCACCGCATCCTCGTTCCCCCCAAGGAGTCCCTCCACGAGTTGTTGCTCCTCGCGGGCGAGGAGCGGACCGTCGGGCCGACCGATCACCCGAACTCCTTCCAGGTATACGCCCGCCGTACCGCTTCGAGCTTGACGGCGGATCTCCGTCATCATGCCATGCGGTTGGGCATTCGACGCCCGGGCGCCCTCGGCTCGTTCGCGGTGTCCGCAGCGACCCGATCAGCGACCGTTCGCCGAGAAGTGCTGATAGTCCTTGGCCGACGACCAGCGCCCTCCCCACCCCCAACCGATCCGCCGGAAGGCCCGGACGACGACCTCACCACGAACGATCATCCCCGGACGGACGTCCGTTCGGTCGAGATACCTGCGGCCCCGGCGGGGCGAGACCTGGGTGCCGTCGACGTACGGGTTCTCGACCGGGTTGAGATCGACGGCGCGGCCGTAGGCGTGCTGGGACCATGTGGTGGTCCCCGCCACGTACCGGCAGTTGAAGGCGGAGGTGTTGTCGTGCCGCATCGAGGCTCGGTCGTCCGCACCGAACCGATCCACCAGCCGCACGCGCCGGATCGGGAACCCGCTCCGGTACAGGCGGCGGAAGACGACCAGGATCTCGTCCGCCCACCGCCGATGCACCGCGAGCCGGCCGTGGTGCGGCCGCGCGTCGAACCCGCGGTACGTGACGCGCACGAGGCGCAGGTCCCGCAGCGGCATCGGGCAGCCGGCGTGCCACGACGACCCGATCATGAGCCGCCGCGTGTCCCGGTCGATCCGGCTCACGGACCCGGTGAACGGCTCGCCGCCCTCCCCACCCATCGCGGGCGAGGCGGACCACGCGATCGCCAGCACGCACGCCACCGTCACGCAGGCCCTCACACGGAGGAGCGTACGCGCCGTCCGATCGCGCCGGGTGCGATGATGTGAACGGTGACGTGATGACCTTCCGACGCGCAGCGGTGGTCGCCTTCCTCGCGGCCGCCTGCGTGGCGTTCGGAGCCGGGGGCGCCGCGGCGCAGTCCGGCCCCCCCGTCGTCGTCGAGCTGCGGATCGACGGCGTCGTCGACCCCTTCGTCGCCGACCACGTGGAGGGCGGCATCGCCGACGCCGCGGACGAGGGTGCGGCCGCCGTGCTCCTGACGCTCGACACGCCGGGCGGGCTCGACTCGTCGATGCGGCAGATCACGCAGGCGATCCTGAATGCCGAGATCCCGGTGATCGGCTACGTCTCACCGCAGGGCGCGCGAGCCGCCTCCGCCGGGACGTTCATCCTGCTGTCGACCAACATCGCCGCGATGGCGCCGGCCACCAACGTGGGCGCGGCGCAGCCGGTGGGCCTGTCCGGAGCCGTCGCTTCGGAGAAGGCGGTGAACGACGCGGCCGAGTACATCGTGAGCATCGCCGAGGCTCGCGGCAGGAACGCCGAGTGGGCCGAGTCGGCGGTCCGCGACGCCGAGAGCATCTCGGCCGAGGAGGCGCTGCGGCTCGACGTGATCGACCTGATCGCGCCGGACGTGCCCACGCTCCTCGCCGACGTGAGCGGCACGACCGTCCAGGTGTCGGGCAAGCCCGTGACGCTCGAGCTGACGGGCGCCACGGTGACCGAGGACCCGATGGGGCTCTTCGCCGGCTTCCTCCATTCGCTCCTGGACCCGAACCTCGCGTTCGTCTTCTTCTGGCTCGGGCTCGCCTTCATCGTGGCCGAGTTCTTCATCCCCGGTGGGATCGTCGGCACGCTCGGCGTCCTGATGTTCGTCGCCTCGCTGGTCGCGCTCGGGATGCTGCCGGTCCAGCTGATCGGGGTGGTACTGCTCGTCGCCTCGCTCGTGTTCTTCGTCCTCGAGCTGCTGCATCCGGGCGTCGGCCTGCCCGCGATCGCTGGGGTCGTGTGCCTGGTGCTCGGCGGCCTGTTCCTGTTCGACACCTCGGTGCCCGGCGTGTCGGTCTCGCCGCTGGTGATCGTCCCGGTCGCGATCTTCGCCGCGGTCTTCTTCCTGATCGTCGTCAGGGCCGCGAAGCGGCTGCGGCACCGCGCGTCGACCACGCGGGACGAGCAGCTGATCGGGCTGGAGGGCGTCGTGCTGCAGGACCTGCATCCGACCGGGGTCGTCCAGGTTGCGTCCGAGCACTGGACGGCGGAGGCCGTCCGCGGCACCCCCCGCAAGGGCGACCACGTCCGGGTCGTCCAGATGGAAGGATTGAAGCTCAAGGTCGAACCCACGGAGGCGCCGGCCGCGGCGACCACCGAAGGGCAACCAGGAGGGAGACCATCGTGATCCCGTTGGCGATCGGCGTCGGCGTCGTGGTCCTGCTGCTCATCCTGATCGTCCCGATGGCGATCAAGATCGTCCGCGAGTATCAGCGGCTGATGGTGTTTCGCCTCGGCCGTGCGATCGGCGCCAAGGGACCGGGGCTGGTCTTGCTGATCCCGTTCGTGGACAAGGGCATCTGGGTCGATCTCCGCGAGCTGTACCTGGAGATCCCTCACCAGGCCGCGATCACCGAGGACAACGCGACGATCTCGATCGACTTCATCGTGTTCTATCGAGTGGTGGACGCCCGGATGTCGGTGGTCGAGGTGGGCAACTTCGCCGGCGCGGCCCAGAACATCGCCGCGACCACCCTGCGTTCGGTCGTCGGCGACATGTCGCTGGACGACGTGCTGGCCAAGCGCGAGGCGATGAACGAGATCCTGCGGGTCAAGCTCGACGAGGTGACCGAACGCTGGGGCGTGAAGGTCACCAACGTCGAGATCCGCGAGATCATCCCGCCGCCCCAGGTCCAGGACGCCATGACGCGACAGATGTCGGCCGAGCGCACGCGCCGCGCGGTCGTGACCGAGGCCGAGGGGGCGAAGCAGGCGGCGATCACCGTCGCCGAGGGCAACAAGCAGTCGGCGATCCTGAACGCCGAGGGCGACCGTCAGGCGGCGATCCTGCGGGCGGAGGGGTTCGCGCTCGCCCTCACGAAGATCTTCGAGTCGGCCCGGGGCGTCGACGCCAAGACGATGAGCCTGCAGTACCTGGAGGCGCTCAAACAGATCGGCCAATCGGCCTCGACGAAGTTCGTGATCCCGATGGAGTTCACCAACCTGCTCTCGGGGATCACCGACTTCGCGGAGCAGACGTTCGGCAACGGGAAGGCCGGTTCCTAGGCAGAGCGCCGGCGGAACCGGCCGCGTCCGCCCGGTGTAGAGCGGATGACCGACCGAGTGGAGGGCCGTCCACTGGAGGACGTCGAGCTCGCACGGCTCGCGCGCGACGGCGACGTTCAGGCCTACGGCGAGCTCGTGGAGCGGTACCGAGAGGTGGCGTTCCGCACCGCGTGGTTGATCACGCGAAGCTCCGCCGAGGCCGAGGACGCCGCGCAGGAGGCGTTCGTGAAGGCGTTCTACGCGCTGGACCGCTTCCGGGCCGGCGAGGCGTTCCGGCCGTGGGTCCTTCGGATCGTGTCGAACGAGGCGAAGAACCGGCGACGGTCGGTGGGCCGGCGCGAGCGACTCACGGTTCGGCTCGCGCGGGACCGCGGCCCGGGGGACGCGGCCCCGTCCCCCGAGGCCGCGGCCCTGGGGCGCGAGGAACGGGAGGCGCTGCTCGGGGCCATCGAGCGTCTCTCGGAGCCGGAGCGGCTGGTCGTCACGTACCGGTACCTGCTCGAGCTCTCGGAGGCCGAGACGGCCCGGGCGCTGGCGATCCGGCCGGGAACCGTCAAGTCGCGGCTCTCGCGCGCCCTCGGGCGACTGCGTGACCAGCTGGAGGTGTCCGGGGATGGGTGAACGACCGAGAACGACGGAGCAGGTGGCGAGGGCGCTCACGATGCTGAGCTCCGAGCTCACATACCCGCCGACCCCGTCGATGCGGAGCGCGGTCACGGCTCGGCTCGAGAACGAGCGCGCCGCCGGGGCGAGGCCCGCGTTCCCCCGGCGCGCGCTCTGGAGCCGGCGGCGGGTGCTCGTGCTCGCGACGATCGGCCTGCTGGCCGCGCTCGCGCTCGCCGCCGCCGCTCGGTTCGCGATCGGGGCGATCGAGATCCGCGTCCAGCCCGGCGTCACACCCTCGGCCTCCCTCCCGCCGGTGGAACCCGACGCGCTCGGCGATCCGGTGCCGACCCGGGAGGCCTTCGCGCTCGCAGGGTTCGAGCCGTCGTTGCCTGCCGGACCGGCCCCCGACGAGGCCTACGTTGTCGACACGGTGTTCGGGGACCCGGGGCTGCTCATGGCGTGGCGTCCGAGCGCGACCTACCCCCCGCTGCCCGGCACGGATTGGGGGCTCGTGCTCGCGGCGTTCCAGGGCGACGAGGAGACGGTGGTCAAGACGGTGCAGGCGTTCGAGGACGTCCACGAGGCATCGGTGAACGGCACCTCCGCCACGTGGATCCCGGTCCCACACCTGCTTCAGATCGAGACCGAACTCGGCTCGCGGACGTTCTCCGTCCGGGGCAACGTCCTGATCTGGGAGGTGGACGGCATCACCTACCGGCTCGAGACGTCCCTCGACCGGGCCTCGGCGCTCGAGATCGCCCGCTCGATCGCCTGACCCAGCCATGGGAACCGGACCGGCGCCCGCGGTGTAGAGCGTTCGAAGACCCGGCGAGAAGGGAGACGTCCATGACTCGGCGCAGCGCGATCGTGATCACCGCCGCGTTCCTCACCGTGCTGGTCGTCCCCGCGATCCCCGCCGGTGCGGGTGGGGGCTGCCACGCCGGCGTCACGCAGGGCAAGGGAGACACCGTGGAGCTGGTCGACGCCTGCTTCACCCCGACCACGCTGCAGATCCAGCCGGGCGACACGGTGACCTTCGTGAACAAAGACCCGTTCGTCCACAACGTGGGCGGCAACCTCTGGGGCCACTTCGACGACCTGAACCCGGGCGACACGTTCGCGGCGACCTTCGACGAGCAGGGGATCTACCCGTACGCGTGCAACTATCACCCGGGCATGACCGGCGCGATCGTCGTGGGCGACGGGCTCGGCATCGGCAACGGCGCCGCCGTCGACGTCTCCTCGCTCTCGCAGCCGGAGCCCTCGCCGGTGGTCGAGGTGCGCACCGTGACGCAGCAGGCCGGAGCCGCCCCCATCGTGGTGGGATGGGTGGTCGGACCCCTGCTCGGGATCGGGATCGGGCTCGGCATCGCCGCGCTGGTCCGCCGACGGCCGCGTCAGGCGGCCTGACCGCTCAGCTGGGGAGCACGATCCCCGACTGCTGGAGCTGGAGCGTGAAGTCGTGGGGGTTCGACGACGCGGAGACCGCCGCGTCGACCGCGACCTTGTCGTCCTTGACGAGCTGGAGCAGGCTCTGTTCGAACGTGCACATCCCGTAGTAGTCGCCCTCGGCGATCACCTCGTGGATCTCCGCCGTCTTGTCGGCATCGGAGATCCGTTCGGCGACCCGTCCGGTGTTCACCAGGACCTCGTGGCAGGGGACCATCCCGCCGTCGCGAGCACGGACGAGGCGCTGACAGATGATCCCCTTGAGCGCCCCCGCCAGCGTGAGCCGGATCTGTCCCTGCTGCTCTGGCGGGAAGAAGTCCACCACGCGGTTCACGGTCTCGGTCGCGTCCACGGTGTGGAGCGTCGACAAGACCAGGTGGCCCGTCTCCGCCGCCTGCAGCGACGTCCGTACGGTCTCGGTGTCCCGCATCTCGCCGATCAGGATCACGTCGGGGTCCTGCCGCAGGGCGGCTCGGAGCGCCGAGAGGAAGCTCTCGGTGTCGCTGCCGACCTCGCGCTGGTTGATCGACGCGACCTCGTCGCGGAACAGGACCTCGATCGGGTCCTCGATCGTCACGATGTGGCTTTGTCGGGTGTGGTTGAGGTGCTCGATCATCGCGGCCAGGGTCGTGGTCTTGCCCGAGCCGGTCGGGCCGGTCACCAGGACCAGGCCGCGCGGCTCGTCCGCGAGCCGTCGGATCACCTCGGGCAGGCCCATCTCGTCGAAGCTGGGCCCTCCGAAGCGGAGCGTCCGAGCCACGGCCGACACCGAGCCACGCTGGCGGAACACGTTCACGCGGAACCGACCGATGCCCGGGAGCGAGTAGGCGAAGTCGATCTCGCCGGCGGCCTCGAACCGTCCCACCCGCTCGGGCGGGACGATGGCCGCCCCGATCGCCTCCATCTCGTCGTGGGACAGGTGCTCACGTTCGAGCGGGAGCAGGGCCCCGGACTCGCGGATCTTGGGCGGCGTGCCGACCTTGAGATGCAGGTCCGAGCCGTTGCGCTCGACCAGCATCGAGAGCCAGCCGTTGAACTCGTCCACGATGCCGCGGCGCCCACCGGCCGGGGCGAGCTGGACCGGATGTGCTCCGTCGGTGTCGCCGGCCATCGGCCCGGCGGTGTCCCGGCGCCCGGGCTCGATCACCTGATGGCCTCCTGAGCGTGCGCGGGCATGGTCCTTGGCACTATCGGTCGTCACCGGCCATCCCCTGAGCCCGCCGGCTCATGCTCGGGGTTCCCTGACCTCCACCCGGCAGATCGCGCGCTCGGTCAGCGGCGTGAACGCCTCGAGGGACAGGGGCGGCTCCAGCGCCCCGAGCATGCCCTCGACGAGCCCCCGGTGGATCGAGCAGACGAGGTCGCGGTGGTCGTCCAGCAGCTCCCGGAAGGGACAATCGCGGAGGGTGACCTCGACGATCCCGTCGCTCGCCCTGCGGAAACGCGGGTCGAAACCGGCGGATGCCATCGCCTCCTGGAGCACCGCCAGGTTGTGTCCGGCGGCGGCGCGCGTGCCCGGTTTCGGGACGCCCCGGGCGGCGAGGTACCGGCCCCACTCGCGGGCGCGTTCGGAGGCACGGGTCCGGGCCCGCGCGCCCGAGACCATGCCGGCCAGGATCTCGGCGAGTAGGCGGAAGTCTCGGTTCTCCCGTTCGATCTGCTCGACCGCGACGTACATCGTCTGCGGGCGCCCGACCGTCGCGCCCTTGCGGACCTCGCGCCGGACCAGCCCCGCCTCCTCGAGCCGGCGCAGGTGCGGGCGCAGCGTGTTCGGGTGCAGGGACAGGCGCGTCGAGAGCTCGCGGACCGAGACCGGACGCCCCGACAGCCCGAGGTAGCGATACAGCCGGAACCGCGTGTCGTCGGCGAGCGCCTTGTGGATCTCGAGCTGGGTCGGCTCACGGGCGGGCACGTGCGACTCCTGGCGATCGGCGGGACGGCCGCGCGTCGACGCCCGCGAGCGCCGGACGTACCATGGGAGATAGCACGGTTCGCACCGTGCCAACCAGGATAATCCGAGCCCCGTCGATCTGAACCGGGACCCGAGCTCCGGGCCCGGGCCGTGATCGCAGGGGGATCCGAGGAGGTCATCGCGTGGTCACGCAGGACCGGGTTCGAGAAGCGCTGCGGACGGTCATGGACCCCGAGATCGGCCGGCCGATCGAGGACATCGGCATGCTCCGGGACATCGAGGTCCTGGATGGCGGTCTGGTTCGCGTCCACGTCCTGATCACGATCGAGGGCTGCCCGCTCAAGGACCGGATCACCAACGACGTGACCGAGGCGCTCGCGCCGATCGAGGGCGTCGAACGGGTCGAGGTCTCCCTCTCCCCGATGAGCGAGGAGCAGCGCGCTTCGCTGGTCTCGACCCTGCGCGGCGGCGCGGCCCCGCAGCAGCAGCCGACCTTCTTCGCCGGCTCCGGTACCACCGTGATCGCCGTCGCCTCGGGCAAGGGCGGCGTCGGGAAGTCGAGCGTCACGGTGAACCTCGCCTGCGCCCTCGCGGCCGAGGGGCATCGCGTCGGGATCCTCGACGCGGACGTCTGGGGATTCAGCGTCCCCCGCATGATGGGTGTGACCGGCAAGCCCGTGGGGTTCAACGACATGATCCTGCCGATGGAGTCCCACGGCGTGAAGGTGATCTCGATGGGCTTCTTCGTGCCCGAGGAGACGCCGGTGATCTGGCGCGGCCCGATGCTGCACAAGGCGATCGAGCAGTTCCTGGGCGACGTGTACTGGGGCGATCTCGACTTCCTCCTGTGCGACCTGCCGCCGGGGACCGGAGACGTGTCGATCAGCCTCGCCTCGTTCCTGCCCGGCGCGTCGATGCTCGTCGTCACCACGCCGCAGGAGGCGGCACGCAAGGTCGCGGAGCGGGCGGGCAAGATGGCGGAGCGAACCAACCTGCGGCCGATCGGTGTCATCGAGAACATGTCGTGGTTCGTCTGCCCGCACTGCGGCGAGCCCACGCCGATCTTCGGTCAGGGCGGCGGGAACGAGGCCGCCGAGACCCTCGGCGTCCCGTTGTTCGCCCAGGTGCCGCTCGAGCCCGCGCTGCGCGAGGGCGGCGACGACGGCGCTCCGATCGTCGTGACCGACCCGGACTCGCCCGCGGGCGAGGCGCTCCGGCGCGCGGCGCGGGAGCTCGCGCAGACGACCCGATCGAAGGTCGGCAAGCCGCTCCCGCTCATGGCCCGACCCGGCGATCCCGTGACGGCGGGCGACCATCACGGCCACGCCCACTGAGACGCGACGTCAGGGAGCGGTCCGGTCGGCCGCGCCGGCCTCCCCGGTCGCCGTTCGGTCGTCAAGGGGTGGCGGGCGCGCGCCGACGGCCCACGCGATCAGCGTGACGATGCAGACGATCGAGACCGTGAGCCCGGTCCACTGGCTGCCGGTCAGGCCGAACACCCGCTTGTCGACGCGCAGGAAGTCCTCGAGGACTCGTGTCGCCCCGTAGACCGCGCCGAACACGAGCGTGAGCACCCCCAGGCGCCGGGGCGCCCTCGACAGGGCGTACAGCACCAGGAACAGGCACGTCGCGAAGAACATGTCGTACAACGCCGTCTGATGGACCCCGACGCCCTGCGCGAGGAGTCGGCCCGACGGTGCGGTGAGCCGGGCCACCTGGTGGGTGATCGTGAGCACCTGGCCACCCTCGAGCGTCGCCCGGCAGCTGCCCTCCGCGCAGGCGAATCCCGACAGGTTGCCGCCCTCGTACTGGAACGCGAGCAGCCAGCTGGTCGGCTTACCGAGGTGGTCGCCGATGATGAGGTCGCCGATCCTGCCGAACGCGATCCCGAACGCGAGCCCGATCACGGCACCGTCCATCACCTGGAAGAACGAGTAGTGATACCTGCGGAACAGCGGGATGTTGATCAGGATCGCGCCGGCGATCCCGCCGAGCAGCGTGAGCCCGCCGTTCCAGAGCGCGAGCATGTCGGCGACGCCGTTGAACTCGGAGAAGTGGCCGATCACGAAGAACAGACGCGCGCCGATGATCGTGCCGATCAGCGCCCAGAACACCATCGTGTTGATGTGATCGACGCTCACCCCTCGCTTGGGTCCCTCGTGCTGCAGGATCCACGCGCCGAACAGGAACCCCACGGCGATCCCGATGCCGTGCGGGCTGATCGCGAAGTCTCCGAACAAGTGGATCCGATCGAGGACCGGCCAGCCGATGGAGGCGAGCACGGGGCGAGTCTATCGACGGCTGCCGTCGAACGCGGCGGCCACGGCCTTGCCGAGCAGGATGCCGCCGGCCACGTCGGAGGGGAAGTGGACGCCCACGTACACGCGTGAGACTCCGACGGCGGTCGCGAGGGCATCGAGCGCCGCCCCGGCGACCGATCCGACCCCGAGGTCCCTCGATGTCACGGTGAGGAACGACTGCAGGACGGCGGGGTGGCTGCTCGGCCACGAGGTGCCGTTCGGGCGCTCGATGCGCAGGTGCATCCCGTCCAGGCCGGCGTCGTAGGGGCGAGGACGACCGACCAGCCGCTTGA
>Ga0207428_10001189_pt1 | contig 28012 bp, 21 predicted proteins | sample RhiMethybrSRZTD1_FD_187600 | JGI IMG/M metagenome (GOLD analysis project Ga0207428, IMG submission 187600) | Populus rhizosphere microbial communities from Tennessee, USA - Rhizosphere MetaG P. TD hybrid SRZTD1 (SPAdes) (version 3) | ecosystem: Host-associated > Plants > Roots > Rhizosphere >...
GCGAAGGCCGTTGACGGGCGAGCACGTTGAACTGACGGCGAAGCGAGGAGAGATCGAGCAGCCGCACCGACGGGCGCCCGGCGGCTTCAGCGGAATCCGCCGGCTCGGCTGTCGCGGGCAGCGACGCACCCAGCACGGTCGTACCGCACGCCATTACGAACGCACAGAATAGCGAGACGCCAGCGACCGGCCGGCCGATCTCAGACCGCAAACGCATTCGATCTGCAATCGGCAGGGCAGGGAGAAACTTGAAGGAATCGGGAAACAGGAATCAGGATTCAGTCATGGGCCAGCCTCAAGGTTCCTGATTCCTGATTCCTGATTCCTAGTTTCTATCGGGGCACCGTCACAAATACCTGCGTTCTGGACCGGTTCCCCGCCGCGTCCACGCATTCGACCCTGATGGTGTAGATGCGCCCTTCCTTGCCCCGTTCGGCGCGCAGCTTCACCGTCAGCGGGCCGGTCACCTCCCAGTCGTGGTCGGTGTCGCCGTCGCCGGAGCCATTGACCGGTTCGTTGCTGACCACTTCGACGATCCGGCAAGTGCCTGACGAATCGCATGTCGTGTCGAGACTCACATTGACGACCACGTCGATCAACTGATGGTTCGGCGGACCCAGCACGCCCGGCGTCGCGCTCGCGCTCTTGATCTCCGGCGCCACGTTGTCGATCACCGTGACATTGACCGTATCCGTCGCGGTCCCGCCGCGACCATCGTCGACCGTCAAGGTGAATGTGTAGTGCCCCGGCAGCAGATTCACGGTTGCCGTGCGACCTGAAGCCGTGAACCCATGGCCGGACCACGCGTATCGCAGCGTGTCGCCATCGGGATCGCTCGACGCAGATCCATCGAGCGTGACGGTGATGGCGCAACCGTTGCTGTAGACGAGCTGATCGACGCCAGCCGCCGCCACCGGCATGTGATTGGCTGGCGGCTCGACGGCGAACGTCAAGCGCGAGACGAACGCATCCGAGCTTCCGCCGGGATTGGTCTGAAACGCGTTCACGATTGGGAAGTCTGCCGACTCGGTGCGGCCCACGATCCAGGCGTCGCCGGCGGCATTGAGGGCGAGCCCACGCGACACATCGAACGACGAGCCGCCGAGAGGCGTCGACCGCAGCAGGGTCTGGCCGTCGGCCGAAAGCGCGGCATAGAACGCATCGAACCCGATCACCACGTTCTGAATCGCTCCCTGCAGCGGGAACGAGAACGAGTTGGTTTCACCAGAGACGTGGGCAACACCCTGGGCGTCAACAATGACCTCCTCGGCCATGTCGTCGCCCTCGGCGCCGAAGTACGTCGAATACACCAGCGCGGAGCCGTCCGCCGTCGTCTTCGTGAGGAACGCATCGCTCAAACCCGAATGGAACGGCTTGTACGACGCGAGGGTCGGGAAGTCGAACGACCCGGTCGCCCCGGTCACGTACGCGGCGCCAGCCTGATCGAGCGCGATGCCAATCGCGCTGTCGAAATCGCTGCCACCCAGATAGCTGGATCGAACCAGGGTGGCGCCGTCAGCTGCCAGCGTGGCCACGAATGCGTCGGTGTTGCCGCCGCCGTACTCGGTCTGAAACGGCGTCGCAAGCGGAAAGTCGAATGACCCGGTCATACCGGTCATGTGCGCACGATCGGTCGCGTCGACGGCGAGCGCATGCAGACTGTCGTCGTTGCTGCCGCCCAGGTAGGTGGCATAGAGCGGGTTGCCCGCGGCGTCGATCTTCAGCACGAAGCCGTCGGCAAACCCACCCCCGAACACCTGCTGGAATCCGGTCGCACGCGGCAGATCCCCCGAACCGGTCGTGCCACCGACGTAGACCGATCCGGCAGGACCGACCGCCACGGCGCTCGCGCCCTCGAACGACGACCCGCCGTAGTACGACGCATATACGACGGCACCGCTCGAATTGAGCTTGGCGATCCACGCGTCGGAGTCGCCATCTCGCTGCGCCTGGAACGGATTCACGGTCGGGAAATCGCTCGACGTCGTCTCTCCGACGACATAGACGTTGCCAGCCGCGTCGACGGCGAGTGCATGGGCGATATCAAAACCGCTGCCGACGAACGCGACGGAGTAGACGATCTGCGAGGCGTCTGGTGTCAGCTTGATGACCCATCCATCGGCTCCTGACGGCCCCGAGGCGTCCGTCCAACCCGCCACGTAGACGTAGCCCGCGGCGTCGACGGCAACGTCGTTGGCCTCGTCGAATCCGAATTGCCCGCTGAAACTGGATGACGCGAGGGTCATCGGCGGCGTGCTCTGGGCGTGGATGAGGGAGGATCCGGGCGCACACAGCGCCACTGCAAGACCGAGCAACGTCGCACACCTTGTTACCATGGCAATCTCCTCTACGCCGCGAGACACCGATCGCGCTCTCGCGTGAGATGTTTCTGTAGGAACAAGGCACATGCCGGGCGTATCTCTCTGACATTCGTTGGATTGCGTGTGAGGGCCGCAGCTGGTGTTCCGAAAAACGAGCCAGGCCTGACGGTTCTGTCGATGCGGGTCTGTGGGCAGTTCGACACCGAAAATCGACCATGTGACCGAGAACGCGGCTCGCTCGTCAGCTGGCCGCTCGATGCAAAACCATCGTCCGTTTTGTGTGCACGCACGGTGCATGCGGACGAATTTTGTGTATCATCGGGACGGTCTTCGATGTACGACGATCCGGGCCTTGAACAACGGTTGTCTCGCTTCGAGGCACAGTTGGATCGTTTCAGCCTGGCGCTTCACCAGTGGCAAGCGCGCGAGCAATCGCCGACGGCCACGCCTCCCGACGTCAGTCAACGAATCCGCACGCTCGAAGAAACACTCGATCGCGAAGCGATTGCGCTGCGGCGGATGCACGAGGAGCCGCTGAAACAGCTGCAGGCGCAGGCCGAAAGCCTGCGCGAGCTGTGCGCGGCGGCAAACACGTCGGTGAGCGGGCTCGACCAGGCTGAAGCACGACTCGTCGAGCTGCAGAACAACGTCAGCGCGCTGGTGACCGAACTTTCGCGCACGCTGCAGACGCTCGTCACCGAAATCCGCGCCGGCGCCGGGTCCAGTCAAGTCACGTCGCAACGGCCCACCGCCACGTGGCCGCTCGAGCGGGTCGTCCATCTGCACGACGAACTGCGCCGCGCCGGAGCCGCGGGTGGAGCTGCCGTTGCGATCGCTCCGACGGAGCGACGGGGCGAACGTGCGCGGGTGTTTCCCGTCTTGCCCGATGAGCCGACTGAGGCGTCCGGAATACTCAACGGTCGCTTCCGGTCACCGCATTGGAAGTACGTCGCGGGGATCAGCGGCGCAATCGTGCTCGCGCTACTGGTGTTTCTGGTCGCGCGTTCGATCGAGGCCCGGCTCGATAACGCGTCGGCGCGCGTCGCGTCCGCAGAACGGCAAGTCACCGCGACGACGAAGCTGGCCAATCAGGAAGTCGCTGCCGCGCGGCAGAGCGCGGACCGTCAGATTGCCGATGCGCGACAGGCCGCGCAGCGCGCCGAAACGGTCGCCAACGTCCTTGCTGCGCCCGATCTCGTCCGGTTCAACCTGACCAGCGTTGGAGAAGGCGCTTCATCCGCGCAATTGTTGTGGAGCCGCACCCGCGGGTTCGTGCTCAGCGGCTCGCGGCTGCCGATGTTGCCGCCCGAGAGCACGTATCAACTCTGGCTGGTGACGAGTGCGCAACCGATCGGCGCCGGCGTGTTCGGGCCTGACTCGGCCGGCCGCGCGACGCTCGCGGTCGACACTCCGCCAAAAATCCCTGGGCCGGTCATCGGTGCCTCGGTGACGATAGAGCCGGTCGGCGGAGCTCCCGCACCAACCGGACGGACATTGCTCGCGCGCTTCCCTGGCTAGACGCGATCGCTGAAGAACGTCGTAGAGCGCAGGCTTCAGCCTGCGCGTTGACGCGGCGGCTAAAGCCGCCGCTCTACGGGCAATCACTTGAACGTGATAGCGACTTTGGTGGTGGAGTCGGCTCGGACGACTGTTATCTCGCGGCGCTCTCCGAGCTGCGGGTGTCGGAAGACGATCTCATGCTGGCCCGGCACGACTGAGAGATTGCCAAGCGGCGTCTCGCCGTACGAGGTGCCGTCGATCCACACCGTTGCCCACGGCATGGCATTGATGTTCAACGTGCCGTTGGGCACTGTCACCGCGACCGTGCTGACCGAGCCTGGTCTGACGGTGACGACCTGACGAACTCGATAGCCGATCACGCTGTTCACGAACTCGAACTCATGCCGCCCTGCCGGAGCGATGATCGGTCCGTCCGTGCTCGAACCCAGAAGCCGTTCGCCATCCAGCACGTGCAGCTCGATCGGGGCAGACACGCGGAAGCCGCCGTTCCTGGCTGATGCGGCCTGGGTCTCGACCGACGGCGCCCTGTCATTCGCGACGGCGAGCGTTGGCAGCGAGACCGGCAGTGCGGCCGGGGCCGGCGTCGTCACTGGCGCAGGCACGGGAGAGAGTCGCGGCTGATCGGTGAGCGGATTCTGATTCGGTTGGACCGGCGCGGTGCGGTTCGTCTGCTGCGTCACGGTCGCCGGTGAGCTCGTATCGGCTTCCGCACTCGCCGGGTAGAGCAAACGTCCAATGAACACCGCCTCGCCGATGGCGAGCACGCCGACGGCAACCGCCGCCCACGCGATCACCGGCAGCTCGCGCCAGCGCGAGAGCGGTAGGGTTGTCGCGGGATCGGGCCGCGTGTCGCGCGCTGCGCTCAGGGCGGCCGACGGCGCGCCCGGCAGCGGCATCGGACGTTCGTGTCCGGACGCGCGCTTCGGCGTCAGTTGAAGCATTCCGGACTCGTCGGTGCGCACGGGCTGATCTTGCAGCTGTCCCAATGCCGCGTTGGCGTCGCTCGCGGAGCGAAACGGCTGAATGTCGATCTGTAGCGCTCGTTCGAGCCAGTGCCGCAAGGACGCGAACAACTCCGGCTCCTGCCACAACACCCGGCCTGCGATCTCTTCGAGGAGATCGCGCGTTTTATCCGGGTACTCGTCCGGCCCGATCCGCCGTCCCGCCATCAGCGACAACACGACCAGCGCCACTTGCACGACGTCGCACCGTTCGTCGATGGCCGCGATATCAGACGACGAGGGCGGCGCCAGGAGACCGAAGTCGGCCCAGAGCCGCGCGCGTGTCGGCTGCAGACTTTCGATCGCTGACGCGAGCATGTGCTCCCGAATCATCAGCCGCCCTTCGGCGGTGAGAATCAGCCGATCGACCGTGAGCGCGCCGTGCGCCACGCCGGGCGCATGCTGCTGGAGCGCCGCGATCGCGGGGACGACCTGGCGAAGCAGACGCACGGCAAACGAGGTGCTTCTTGGTTTCTTGAGTCCCTCCGAGATCGACACGCCGCTCGCATAGGTCGACACGACCGCCAGGCCGTCTTCGTGTCCCAGCTCGGTGATCGGCCGGACGACGGGAAACGCCGGATGTTGAAACGTGCTCAATCGCTCGACACGCTGGCGAAGTGCGGTGTCGAATCTCGGATCGCGGGCGAGTGATGTTTTGAAGCGAAGGATCTCCCACGACGGCGCGCTGGTGTTGTCGAACATCAGCAGCCGATCGCCGAGACCATCCGAGTGCCCCTGCGCGTACCACGTGGTCAGGCGCTTGCCGCTGTCGGCTGCCTGTACGGTTGGATCGGTGAGCCGGTCGGGAACCGTGTTCATTGCATCAGCATCACGAGGGCCGGTGCCGAAGTCTCAATTGCTGGTTGCGGTTGTGCGTGGAGAACGGACCCATTGTGCACGAACCGACGCATGAGGTGAAGACGTCGATCGTCGAAATTGCAAAAAATCTGCTGCAGATGAGCTTCAGCGCGGGCCCGCCGCCGACGCGCGCGCTGCGTCGACGAGCGATCCTTCGAAGGGGAGATCGGGCACGCGCGTCGTCACGCCGATCGTGGTGTGCACCGCGGCGCGCAAGCCGTCGTCGGATTCGAGCATGCGCTTCAACCGCGACGAGACGACGGCCGCCTGATCGGCTGAGGCGCCACACAGCAGGACGGCAATCTCGCGATCGCTGAGGATGCCGGCGCGATCGCCCCCACGAAGTTGTCCGCGAATGCGGCCGACCCACATCGGCAGCAGGCCGGGCCGATGCAGGCCGACATCGATCGACATGACGATGACGGAGGCCTGCTGCCCCGATGCAACCGCCTCGGTCGCGAGCTGATCGAACATCAGGTCGATCGGACGAAAGCTCTGTCGGCGCTCGGTGTCGTTGCCCCTCGCGCCCGCGGCCTGCACCCACGGGTGGATCGCCGCGACGGCCGCCTGAATAATCTCGCGCTCGAACACGGCGAATGGAGCCTGATCGCGCTCGACCACGACCGTGATGACACCGCCGGCGTCGGACGATCGCGCGACGAGCCGATTGGCACGTGCCTGATCGGCCGTCGACACGAGCTCGGCGCTCCCGATGGCCAGGGTCTGGCGCCCCGCGGGCGTCGCCAGGATCAACGCCGCCTGCCGCGCACCAATCGTGCGCGTCAGCTGGTCGAGCGCTTGTCGCACGGCCGTGTCGATCGGCTCGGCCGGCGTCGTCGGACGACGCGCCACTTCTGCGACCACCCGAGTGGTGGTGGCACTCAACACGTCGTTGAGCGATTCACGCAGCATGTCGGAGTAGACGCGCAGGCGCACCTCGACCCGGTCGTCGATCATTCCCGCGAAGACGAGCACCCACTCGCTCTCCGTCCCGATCAGCAAACGGAGAATCAGCGTGTCGCCAGGGTCCGCGGCCAGGCCGAGTCGATCGGCTTCCGCCCGCGTCAATCGGACCATGCGTCCGATCGATGGCAGGTCGCCTTCCTCCAGGTGCTCGGGCGTCGACGACGGGTGCGCGGCCATCGTCGAGACGTACTGAAAGAAGCCACCGGCCGCCCCCGCGACGTAGCCGCTGACCCGAACGTCGTCCCAGACGCTGAGCGCCTCGACGAATGCGCCAACGACCCGGCGAAGCGAGCCGCGAGCTGTGGCCTCGTGCAGGATGCGGCGGAAGGAGACGATCCGGTACGGCTCGACGCCGACCGCGTTCGGCTGGCCGAGGCTGGCTTCGAGCGCTCCGGTGAGCCAGGCGCCGATCGACTCGAGATCCTGCCGGCAATCGTCGGGCTGCTCGTTGACGGCCAGCCGGCGCGCCACCAGCAGCGTCCCTCCGGGGGCCAACCCGAAACAGAGCGCCTGCAGACCTTCGATGGCCACCGGCACGGGCGTCTTCGAATGGGCAGCGTCGGCGATCGCATCGAGCAGCGACGCATCCTCGCCGGTAATGGTGCGGCGGAGAGTCGCCGCATCGAGCGTCCGACCCACGGGACACACGACAGCGCGCTGCCCGTCGACGACTTCGACGACGACGTTGAGTCGAAGCGCAACTTCGGCGAGCCAGTCGCACGACTGTCGGCTCATCGTGCTGTCGAGATCCAGGGCGTGCATGAAGGGACCGAGTTCAGAGCTCACGCAAGACGGTGCTCGTGTTTGGTGGAGCTACTTAAATGCACCGACAGGCTTTCGTCAAACTCAGCCGCAACAAATTTGTGCAATATAGGGAACGACTCACAACGACTTCTGCTTCGCCCTGGTCGCTCGCTCGGAGCGGCGAAGCGTCTCCCAGAACGACCCACGCCCTTCCGGCGTGTCGAACCGCACTTCCAACGTGTTGCCATCGCCATCGGTGAAGGTGACGAGCTCCACTTTCAAACCGTCGAGGTCCCACTTGTACGTTGGATCGTCGGGATACGTGCGAACGGCGCTCTCGACGGTGACATCGTGCTCGACACGGGTAGCGATCGTGTTGTGCGACTCGCCAACGACGATCTTCGCTTCTTCGATGGAGGTAGACGCTTTGACGGTGTGGCCACTGCGATCGACGACACGCGTCGTGACTTTCAGGGCGCCATGACCGGTCGCGTCGATCTGCAGGTCGACGGTGCGGACCGACTTCGAGTCCGGCCCCCAGACCGACTCATCGAACCCGCTCGATAGCGGGGTTTCGTTGGGAGCCGAAACCCAGTGGCCAGCCAGTGATTGGGAAGGAGACGAGGCGAGCGCGGGCGAGACCGCCACGCACCAGAGACCGATCGCGACACACCAACGGACCATGACACCCTCCGTGGACACACCTGTGTGTGCGAAGACGGGTGCAGCCCGCGGTGCCTGGCCTGCTACGGGAACGAAGGTGCGCAGGCAATCTCAGCAGCGGCGATGGCGCCCGCTCCGCGACAACGCGACGCCGGCTCGTGCCGCCGGCGCCGCTCTCGATCGGATACGGCGCGGATTGACTCAGTCTTTCACCGCCGCAATTTCCCGTGCTGTGGCCCTCGACGCTATTTCGCTGTGAGGGGCTCGCGGAGCCCGAAGGTGAACATCGAGCTTCCGGCGACGACGCTGACGTACTGCTTGCCGTTCACCGCGTAGGTGATCGGGCTCGCCGCGACAGACGGCCCAAGATGCGTCTCCCACAGCAGCTTGCCCGTGCGCGCGTCGAGCGCGAAGAACGCACCGTCACGGCCCCCGCTGAACAGCACGTCCGACGCGGTCGTCAGCACGCCGGCCTCCGTCATCGGTGCGGCGAGTCGATAGGTCCACTTCTTCAAACCGGTCTTGGGATCGATTGCTTGAATCGCGCTGTGCACGTCGTCGCTCGCGAGGCCGGGACGCGGAAACACGCCGATGAAGGGTTGGCCGTCGCGGAACTCCGGTGGGGCGTCGCCCTTCACGTAAGTCGTCGACGTGTTCTCCCACGCGGGCACATAGAACAGACCGGTGCGCGGACTGTATGACGGGCTGTACCAGTTGGTGCCACCCTGATTGCCTGGATACACCAGCGTGCCTTCCTTCGTCGGTGCGATTCCGGGCACCGGGATCGGCCTGCCCTTCGGATCGAATCCGTCGGCCCAATTCACTTTCACGAACGGCTGGCCCTTGAGGAACTCGCCGGTCGCGCGATCGAGCACGTATGAGAACCCGTTGCGATTCGCCCACAGCATCGCCTTGCGCGGTTTGCCCTGCCACTCGAGATCAGCGAGAACGGGAATCTGCGTCGAGTCCCAGTCGAACTCGTTGTGCGGCGAGAACTGATAGTGCCACTTCAGCGTGCCGGTGTCGGGATCCAGCGCGACGACGGAGCACGTGTACAGGTTGTCGCCGAGACGCCCGGCCCCGTCCCAGTCCGGACCTGGATTCCCGGTTCCCCAATAGGTGAGATTGAGCTCGGGATCGTACGAGCCGGTCACCCAGATCGGCCCGCCGCCATGCTTCCACGATTCCCCGCTCCACGACTCGCTGCCGCGCTCGCCCGGCTCCGGCACCGTGTAGAACCGCCAGACTTCCTTGCCGGTCTTCACGTCCCACGCCGCGATGAAGCCGCGCACGCCGAACTCGCCTCCGGCCGTCCCGGCGATCACCTTGTCCTTCACGACGAGCGGCGCGTGGGTGAACGCGTAGCCTTGCTTCGGATCGCCGGCGGGCTCCGACTTCCACAGCTCGCGGCCGTTGACCGCATCGATCGCGATGATCCGCGCGTCGAGTGACGCGAGAAACACCGTGTTGTCAGCGATCGCCACGCCCCGCGACAAGCGTCCGCAGCAGTTCTTCGCCGCGGCATCGGGCGTGTACGAGTAGGCCCAGATCTGTTTGCCGGTCACCGCATCGAGGGCGATCACGTCGTTGGGACTCTGGATCGTGTACATCGTTCCGTTGACGACGAGCGGCGTGACCTGGTGACGTTCGAGCGACCGCGCTTGAAACACCCACTTGAGCTCGAGATCGCGCGCGTTCGCCGGACGAATCGTCGTGAGCAGGCTGTGACGCTGGCTGGCGAGCGAACCGGAATACGTGAGCCAGTTCTGCGGCTCCTTGTTGGCGTTGATGATGCGGTCGAACGAGAGACTCGGCGCCGGCGCCTCGCGATTCGGAGGCGGCCCGCCGAATGGCGGCGGCTCCTGTGCAATCACGGTCGCCGACAGCAGCAGCATCAAACACGCTCGAAGGATCATCACGTTGGGCTCCTGGGTCGCGATTATAGATGACCCTTCGACTCGCTTCGCTCGCTCAGGGGCAGGCCCGGCTCGCTTCGCTCCAGGGGCTGCAAACCATTTGTCCGGCGCGGGGTCTAACGCAACGTGCGACCGACTGGTTTCCTGACGCGAGTGCCGCTCATCGCCGCGGCACTGCTGGGGGTTGGCCTCCGCGGGCCGACTGTCAACGCCGATCGCGACCTGAACTCGATCGCCGCTGCACAAGCGCCCGCGCCAGTCACCCTTACCCTTCGCATTGCGGGCGACCGACGGCAGTTCCACCCCGGCGAGATCATTCCGTTCGAACTCACATTCGAAAGTCCGATTCCGGGCCGGTTCGTCGTCGATGGGGCCACGTCCGACCGCAGCGGTCGACTGATGATCGACGAGTTCGATCTTGCACCCCTGGCCCGCGTCACCGATCCGATGCTCGATTACTTCGCGTCATCCGGCGCATTCATGGGCGGTGGCATTCGGGGCTTCGGTGTACTCGGCGGTAAGCCGTACACCGTGCGGCTGGATCTCAACGACTGGTTTCGCTTCGATACGCCGGGAACGTTCACACTGTCCGTGCGCTCGACGCGTGTGACCGACGAAGCAGAACGCACGCCCTTGTCTCGACCGGTGGTCCCGGTCGAATCGAACGTCGTGTCGTTCGAGATTGTGTCGCGAGATGCGCGGTGGGAAGACGCGGAGTTCGCCCGGGCGATACGAATGTTGAGCGCACCGAACGACGACCACTCGCGCGGCTGCCGCGTGCTCATGTTCCTGGCGACGCGCGCGGCTGTCGACGAGCTGATTCGGCGTCACGACGACGGTGAGTGCCGTTATGAGTTGACCGCGGGCATGTTTGGCGCGCCGGATCGCGTTTACACCCTCGGTCGGCTCGAGGCAGGGCTGCGCGCGCCGGACCAGGTGATTACGTCCGAATATCTGCGCACGTTGGCCCTGCTGTCGATTTACGTGCGGCGGCCGGAGCTGCGTCCGCCACAGACAGCTGACACGAAGAGCCACATGATCGACGGTGAGCTCGCGCAGCACCCCGAGATCGTCGACGCCGAGGAAGCGAAATATGCGGAGGTGTTGGCGTCGGCGTTGCCGTCGAAGAGCGCCAGAGCTCGCGCCGTATCGACACAGGAATATGCGCGATTCGTCAACCGGCGTTCGTCCTCGTCAACGGGCGCGGTCGCGTCCGAGGGCGCACGGCAACAGGTCATCGCGAGCTTTCGTGACCTGCCCACGACGCGGCAGGAGAACCTGCTCGAATTCGACTGGCCTGCGGTCGCTGATGCCGACATGCTCCCTGTGCTGCGGGAGCTGGCTGACGGCTCGAACCGTCTCGCCAACCTTTCACTGCGGCGCCTCTACGCATTGTCGCCGGAGGAAGGACGCGCGCGGATCCTTCGGGAGATCGCAAACCCGAAGCCGTCGGCGTCGTTGAGCACGCTGGGGATCCTGCCCGACACCACGCTTCCTGAGCTCGATGAGACCATCGCACGCGCGATCGAAGCCAACGCGACCGAGATCGGCATCGGCCTCTTGTATCGCTACGCCTCGCCCGCGATCGCGCCGCGCATGCGGCTGCGACTGGGCGATCGCATCGGGCGGCTGGCGTGCCAGCCGCAAACCCACGCCCTCGCGTTCTTCCTTCGTGCAGCGCCGCGCGACGGTGCTGCGCTGCTCGAACGCGCGCTGGTGTCACGCGATGGCACCGGTTGCTTTCGGTCGGTACTGCTCGATACGGCTTCGCTGCAGATGACACCGGAGCTCGAAGCGACGGCGCGTGCGCACCTGGACGACTCCGATCCGAGGGTCGTCCTCAGCGCAGTCGACACACTCGGTCGCTACGGCTCTCCCGCAGCGATTCCGTCGCTGCAGGCGGCCTTCGAGCGTTGGCGCCGGCAATGGGCCGAGCGGCCGAACGCGCTGAGGTTCAATCTGGCGCAGCGTACCGAGACGAGCGCCGCCGTGCAGGGCATGATCGAAATGGCCTATGTGCGTGCGCTCGGTCCGGGCGCCCTCGTCGGAGGACCCGCCATCGCCGATCCACGCGAACTGTGCATCACCGACGACTGTCGTGTGATGGTCCCCGGCTCGACGACTGACGACCAGTACACGACGATCGTGGTGACTGGGTTCGATAACCCGCGAGACCTCTTCGCCACCCTGTCGGGGTACGAGTTCAGATCGTTGGCGTCGCTCGAGCGGAAACTCGCGCAATATCGGCAGGGCACCCGCTTACGTATGCGGATTCAAATCGCAAATCTGGACCATGCACAGGCCACCGCATCCGAGCTCGCTGCGTGGGCTGCAGTGCATGAGCTCGAGCTCACGCCGTAGCGTGCGCACCTCGCGATCTCGCCGAAGCCGCAGGCGAAGGCGGAGAGCGCCCGCACCTCGCGAGGCGATAGCCGAGCGCCCGCACCCGCGAGGCGAAGCCGAGCCCTATACGACCGCGATCGCTTCGATCTCGATCAGCCAGTCGGGATGCGCGAGCGCGGGGATTTCGACGAGCGTCGAGGCAGGGCCCTTCTTGCCGAAGAACTCCTCACGGATGGGCGCCAGGTCGACCCGGTACTGCATATTGGTCACATACGTCGTGATCTTGATGACATTGGCCATCGTCCCGCCCTGCGACTTGACGAGCGCCTCAATCGCTTCGTACGCACCACGCGCCTGTGCCTTGAAATCGCCGCGATGGGCGACGGCGCCGTCGGACGTATACGCGACCTGTCCTGACAGAAAGAGGATGGTTTGCGCGTGCGTGACTTTGATGCCCTGGCTATAGGTCGCCGGGTCGAACACGCCCGGCGCGCAGAACTTCTCGATCGTGGCCATATCGTCTCACTCTCCTGCGGAAGAGCGAGAGTCTATCGCGAACGCCGGGCCACGTTGTGCAGACACTTGACGGGTCGCGCTCTCGGACCTATTTCTTCTCGTACGGCGCGCCAGTGCCCGACGAGCCGAGGAACAACGTCCGCCCGTCGGGCAGCGTCAGATCGCGCCCGTTGGCGCGCCTCGATCCATCCTTCGACTGGTAGCCGTCGACGATGATTTCAGTGCCTTTCGGCAGCGACTCCTTGGTCAGGCCACGCCGGATCAGCGTGTTCGGAGTCCCGGTTTCGATCATCCATTCCTCGACAGTGCCGTCAGGCTTCTTCACGTCCACATAGATCCAGGCGTGAGGATTGACCCACAGCATCTTCGTGACCGTTCCCTTGAACTTGACCGGTTTGTTCGCGTCGAACTCGGCGTTGAACGCATGATGAGCGAACACCGGGACGGACGCGATCACAACCAGCACGAAGACACCGATGAGCGATCGGTCGGTTGGCATCGGATCTCCTCTTTTCCTATCGCGGCTCGTTCCGAGCCGGCTGAGCGGCCGTTTCGCCGTTCTTCTCCCTGACGCGGGCACCAGTCAAGAAGTGCACGATGTCGAAGTTGTCTTCGTGGCACGCGTACTCGAACATCTGTTCCCCCGGATCGACTTTGTTCCACGGAATCAGCGCGGTCCACGGTTTGCTCCAGGTTGTGGGATCGGTGACCGTGAACTCGTAGTTGATGGCGTCCGCCGCCACCCGGGTGAATCGTTCCGTGATCGTGTACGTCGCCGGGTTGGCGCCCAGGAACAGCACGCCTTCCTCGGGCTTGAAATTGGTCGTCTCCACGACGAGCGTCGAGCCTTCCCAGCGGCCGCGTGAATCGCCCAGCCACTGTCGCAGCCGCTTGTTGAGATGCGGGCGGCCATCCACGGGGATGATGCGGGCGCTGTGGATCATCTCCGGAGCGATCGTGACGTAGCCCGGGCTCTGGAAGATCTGGAAGTTGTTGTTGTAGATCGTCGGCAGGTACGGCGGAACGTCGGTGCGAACGACGCAGCGGACCGGCCACGACATGTCGGTGTAATTCTCCGGAAGGCCGGCGGCGAATCGTGCCGCCGCTGCCGCCCGGCTCGCTCGCACGCGCTCCCGCTCGGGTGGCAGCGTGACCAGCGCCGGAATCCGGCCGTCGGCCGGTTCGACGATGAGCGACGTGCGCTTGTCGGCAGTGATCTTGAGCCGCCGCGCGTCCATCCAGTGCTCGTTGTACGCGCGGTTCACATCGGCGGCGTTGCCGCCATCCCGCCGATCGCGCGTGAGATCGTGGGCGAGCGACTTCTGAAAGTCCTCCGCCTCTTCGTCGCTGAGCACACCCTTTTCCCCGACATTGGTCGGCCGTTGCAGCGGCGTGCTGGTGGCATCGTTCCACACACCCTGCAGGTCGGGATCGCCCCACGGGGTCTTCGGCGGGTTGTATTTCTTCGGTGCCTGGCCCGCGGCGGGCGCGACGAGAGCCAGTGCAACGGCAACGGCGAACGGACCAACAAACGTCAGAACTCGAACGCGCATGGCTCTCACCTCGCGCCTGGCTTGCGGAACTTGCCGAACAGGAGTTCCTCGGTGAACGGGACGCACTTGAACTCGAGCAGCTGGAGGTTCTTCTCCATCCGTCGATAGAGCGGGAAGCTGATCTTCCACGGGCGCGTGAAGACGTTCGGGTCTTCGATCGTCGCTTCGTACATCATGTGATACGGGCTCGCCGGCGTGTAGCGCTCGACGACGTGCAGCGCGTCGCTGTGGTAGTTGCCGGCGCGATCGAACCACGTCTCCTCGCGCTGGCCGGTGACGTCGACGACGAGCGTGTCGCCTTCCCATCGTCCGCGCGACCAACCCATCCACGAGTCGGTTGGCGCGTTCTGCTTCCAGTCCATGCGGATGATGCGCGTGGCGCTGGTGAACTCGTATGCCATCAGGATGTAAGGGTTGGTCCCCTGCACGATCTGAAACGGAAACGGCATGTAGGTCGCGCGCGGCACGCCCGGCAGGTAGCACTTCAGTTCCGGATCGCCGAGTGCGTGCCAGGTCTTGTCCTCGCTGACGTCGACCTTCAAGCGATTCTCGAAGTTGGCTTTCCGTCTGGCCAGCGCCTCGGGCTTGTACGGGATTTCTCCGCCCTCGACGATGCTCTGGCCGGCGGGGCCGGCTCCGTAGGCCCCATTGAGCTCGGGATGTGGACCGGGCTGGGCTTCGTGGTCCTCCAGGTCCCAGTTCGCGGTGACCATCGCCTGCCAGATGCCGTTGAGGTCGGGGTGGCCATCGGCAGCGCGCGCGGAGCGATAGCCAGCGGGAAACTGCGGCCCCGCCGCCGGACGCTGCTGACCGACGAGAGAGGGAACGGCGAGCCAGATGAACGCGACTGTGCCGGCGACGCCGAGAAACGCGATCGACCGCCGAAGCTGCATCGTGCGCCTCCACTGCCGAGGCCTCAGGGCCCAGGCCTCAGGCCCTCGGTTCGGGCCTCGGGCTTCGCGCTGAGGCCTGAGGCCTGGGCCCTTGGGCCTCAACGTGCGTGCGTGTGGTACCACGCGCCTCGGTCGCGGTCAAGCGAAAGTCAGCGTGGTCACCGATGTAAGCTTCCGATCAAAGGCCGCCTAAAGGCGGCCTCTACATCTGAGGTCCAAAGGCCGCCTGAGGCGGCCTCTACATCGAGGTCCCTCGTGCGAACGTACCGCCGCCTGATGATCGTCATCGCTCTGGCCGCTGTCCCCGCAGGCATGGCCGGGCAAGGCACCCCTGACTGGCCACAGTTCCGTGGACCGAATCGCGACGGAAGCGTGCTCGCCTTTACCGAACCGAAGGCATGGCCCGAACGGCTGACGCAGAAATGGCGAGTGGAGGTCGGCGACGGCTACGCCACGCCGGTCGTCGTCGGGGATCGCGTGTATGCCTTCGCGCGTCAGGGCGCCAACGAAGTGATGCAGGCGCTCGACGCCGCTTCCGGCAAGAGTCTGTGGCAGCAGCGCTATCCCGCGCCGGTGACGATGAATCCAGCGGCGCAGGCCCACGGCCCCGGACCGAAATCGACACCGACGTTCGCCACAGGCCGTCTCTTTACGCTGGGGATGGGCGGCATCGTGACGGCATTCGATGCCGCGAGCGGCAAGATCGTCTGGCAGAAGCCGGCCGGATCAGTCCTGCCGCTCTTCGGGACGGCGCTGTCGCCGCTCGTCGATCGCGGCCTCGTCATCGTTCATGTCGGCGGCCACAACCAGGGCGCGCTCACGGCGTTCGACCCTGCGACCGGCGCTGTTAAGTGGACGTGGAACGGAGATGGCCCGTCGTACGCCTCGCCCATCGCCGCGGACATCGACGGCGTGCGTCAGGTCATCGCGCAAACACAGGACAACATCGTCGGCGTCTCGGGCACGGACGGACGGCTGCTGTGGCGCCGGCCGTTCACGACCGAGTTCACGCAGAACATCATCACGCCGATCGTCATCGGCAACACGGTCCTCATCGCCGGCTACCAGAAGCCGACGGCGGCGTTTCGTGTCGTGAAGAGCGGCCAGCAGTGGCGGACCGAGGACGCGTGGCAGAACGAGGCGACGTCGCTCTACATGGCGAACGGAGTCGTCATCGGCGACGCGCTGTTCGGCCTGTCTCACCGCAACCGCGGGCAATACTTTCTGCTCGACGTGAAGACGGGAAAGACGCTGTGGAACGGGATGCCACGCCAGGCTGAAAATGCCTCGATCTCGCACGCCGGGAACATCGTGTTCTCCCTCGAGGAGGACGGTGACCTGATTGTCGGGCGCGTGACCGGCAGCAAGTTCGACGAAGTGCGCCGCTACAAGGTGTCGAACAGCGCGACGTGGGCGCAGCCGGCGATCTCCGGCAGCAGAATCTTCGTAAAGGATGGGTCCGCGGTCACGCTGTGGACGTTGGGCTAATTCGAACACGGAAACGCCGGGTCTAAAGACCCGGCCTACATCTCGACCTGCACACCCAATTCGACGACTCGCTCCGGCGGCAGCCGGAAGAACGCCGTTGCGCGCACCGCGTTTCTCGCCATCAGCACGAACAGCTTCTCGCGCCAGATCGCCATGCCTCTTCTACGAGTGACGATGATCGTTTCACGACCGAGGAAGTACGTCACATCGTCCGCATCGATCGGGAGCCCCAGGGGGCGTGCCAGCAGCAGCGCATCGGGGACATTGGGATCCTCCATGAATCCGTACTGAATGCGAACGTTGTAGAGACCACACTCGAGCGGCTGGACGGACACCTGCTCGTCCATCGGCACGTGTGGCATCTGCGCCGTCACCACTGTCAGGACGATGACGTGCTCGTGCAGCACCTTGTTGTAGCGCATGTTGTGCGCGAGCGCGGGCGGCGTGCCGGTCGGCTGCGCGGTCATGAACACGGCCGTGCCAGGCACGCGCACCGGTGCCAGCGACTTGACCGTGGCCATGAATTCGTCCAGCGGGATCGCGCGCGCGGTGAGACGTTCGGCGACGAGCCGCCGGCCGGTCCGCCATGTCGTCATCAGCGTGAAGATGACCGTCGCCACGACGAGCGTCACCCAGCCGCCCTGCACGATCTTCAGCGCATTCGCGCCGAAGAAGGCGGTGTCGATCGCCAGGAACAGCAGCATCACGCCGATCGCGACCGGCTTCGGCCATTGCCATCGCTCTGTCGCGATGACATACAGCAGCAGGACGGTGATGATCATCGTCAGCGTGACGGCGATACCGTACGCCGCGGCAATGGCACCTGATGACCCGAAGCCGATGACGATCACCACGGTCGCGACCATCAGCGCCCAGTTCACTTGCGGGACGTAGATCTGACCGATTTCCGTCGCCGACGTGTGCTCGACGTCGAGCCGAGGCGCCAACCCGAGCTGAATCGCCTGGCGCGTGATCGAGAACGCCCCCGAGATCAACGCCTGCGACGCGATGATGGCGGCTGCCGTGGCGATACCGACGAGCGGCAGCAGCGCCCATGACGGCGCGAGCTGGAAGAATGGGTGCTCGACGCTGGCGTCTTCCAGCAGCAGCGCGCCCTGACCGAAGTAGTTGAGCAGGAGCGCCGGCAGCACCAACCCGTACCAGGCTAGCCGGATCGGCTGTTTGCCGAAGTGGCCCATATCGGCATAAAGCGCCTCACCGCCTGTGACGGCAAGAAACACGGCGCCGAGAACGGCGAATCCAGCGAAGCCATTCGCCTCAAAGAAGTGCAGCGCATGTCGGGGATCGAACGCCGACAGGACTGCCGGCTCGCGAGAGATCCACCCCACGCCCAACGCCGCAATCGTAATGAACCAGACGATGACGATTGGTCCGAACAGGCCGCCGACCCGGTGCGTACCGAACTTCTGAATCGTGAACAGCGCCACCAGGATGATCACCGTGATTGGCACGAGGTAGCTGCTGAACAGCGGTGTCACGACCTCGAGCCCTTCCACGGCGCCGAGCACCGAGATCGCCGGTGTGATCATCCCGTCGCCATAGAGCAGCGCAGTGCCGAAGATTCCGAGCGCAATCAACACCGGCCGGCCGACCGCAAGCCGGGCCGAGCCGCCGCGCTCGCCGTGACGCGGTGGCACCAACGCCGTCAACGCCAGGATCCCCCCTTCGCCCTGGTTGTCGGCGCGCATCACGATCGCCACGTACTTCACCGAGATCACCAGCAGCAACGCGTAGATGATCAGCGACAGCACACCGAGCACGTTCTCGTGCGTCGGTGGCACTGAATGCGTGCCGAAGAAGCACTCCTTCATCGCGTAAAGCGGGCTCGTGCCGATGTCGCCGAAGACGACACCGAGGGCGGTCAGTGTCAGAGGAAGCAGGCTGCTCTGAGTCGAGTGCGGGTGAGACGCGGTTTGGACCACCGATGACGACGTGTCGGACAAAAGGCCTCCAAGTGCCGACGGGGTTAGCTGACGGGCTCGAGGTTGGAGTCCTCTACCATCCGCCTTCGCTCACGCTTCCGCGCGAGCTCCGGCGAGACGGACACGCCCCAGGAGGTCGCTACAATCCTCCAGTGGTTCCCCCGCATCGCTGGTCGCGAATTTGGCTCTCTCCAGATTATGCAGGCATGCTCCGCTTGGCCAAAACGGTCCCCAACTGTGTCGGGCCTGTCGGCGGGCATTTTTACGAACTTTTTATGACTTTCTTTCCAGGGCGGCCGATCGCTCGTCGTCCCCAACCGGGGCACTTTGCGTCACGCCAGGCACGCCGTCGAGCCGGTGGGCGAGGCGATGCGCCAGTCGGCGCTCGACGAGCCAGGCTCCGACGGCTGGGGTGAGGCACAGCGCGAGAGAAACCCACCAGATCGAATGAGACAACCGGTCGACGATGATTCCAGTGAGCGTGATAGCGCACGCGACGACGCTCAGCCGGTTTACGAGCGTCTGGCGAAACACCCGCGTCTCATAGAGTGCGAGGTAATCGGCCAGGATCGAATTCAGGTCCTCGTGCGTCACCGCCGAGGCCGGGATGGAGGTGACAGGCGACATGGTCGTTCACTCCTTGTAGCGTGCACGGCCGTAAAAAAGCCATAAAACCGCGAACCTCGTTCTGGCAACGCCTCCAACGCGCGTGGATGGCAGAATGAAGCGAACTGTCGATGGTTCGTCGAGTCCCCACCCGCGATCTCGCCGTCCTGCTGGCGAGCCTGAGTGCCATCGCGCTGCTCACCTGGTTATTGCGAGCCGTTCCCGACGTCAGCCCCACGACTGCCGCCCTCGCGCTCCTCCTGGTCGTGCTTGGCGCGGCGACCGTCTGTCGTCATCGCGTCGCCATCTTCGTGTCGATGGTCGCGATGGTGACGTTGAACTTTTTCTTTCTCCCACCCGTTCACACCCTCTCCATCGCTGATCCGCAGAACTGGATTGCCCTCTTCGTCTTCCTCATCGTCGCGGTGATCGCCAGCAATCTCTCGGCAGCCGCGCAGCAGCGGGCACGCGAAGCGATCGAGCGCCGGAACGAGGTCACACGGCTGTTCGACTTGACGCGAGACGTGCTGCTGACGACGGAGACGAGCGGTGCAATCGAGACGCTCGCCAGACACGTCGCTCGCCGATTCGAGCTGCCGAAAGTGGCGATCTGCCTGCCAGTCGATCGGGGTTGGCGGGTGTACCAGGGTGGCGAGGAAATCAGCGTCGATGCGCACACGCTGAACACCGCCCTCGCCAAAGCGCGCGGCGTCGTCGAGTACGACGCGCGCCAGCGCGCGTACGGCGGGCACATTCAGGCCGGAGCGAGCAACGAAATCACGATCGTGCCGCTGCGGCACGGCACCAAGGCGATGGGCCTGCTCGCGGCGACCTCACCGTCGCTCGATATCGGCACGATGGACGCCGTGGCCGGGGTCGTCGCCATCGCCATCGAACGCGCACAGTTTCTCGCCGAACGCGATGCCGCCGAACTGGTGCGGCAAAAAGCCGACCTCGCAGCGACGCTGCTGGCGGCGTTGAGTCACGATCTCCGCACGCCGCTAACGGCGATTCGCGTCGCGGTGGAGAACCTCCGTGGCGAGCTGGCAGCAGACGATCGCCGTGCGCAGGCCGGCGCCGCAGTCGCGGAGCTCGATCGCCTGACGCGGTTGTTCCAGGACATCCTCGACATGGCACGCATCGATGCGGCCGCCATCCGCGTCGATCGACAGTGGGTCGGTGCTACCGATGTCGTCGATGCCGCCATCGCACACGTCCGGCCCGCACTCGAACGACACCAGATGCGCGTGGATGTGGTCAGCGACCTCGAAGTCGAGATCGATCCACGGCTCTCGTCGGGCGCGCTTTCGCATCTGCTCGAGAACGCGGCGCACTACTCGCCGTCAGGCCGCGAGATACTGGTGCAAGCACGCATCGAGGGCGAGGGTCTGCAGGTCTCGGTCACCGATCATGGCCCGGGCCTCGATCCGGGTGAACTCGATCACCTGTTCGAGCGGTTTTACCGCGGACGCTCGGCAAGACAAGGCACATTCGGAACCGGGATGGGCCTCTCCATCACGCGCGGTCTGCTCGCCGCGGCAGGCGGGCGCGTCTGGGCCGAGAACGTGCCGGGCGCCGGCGCACGGTTCTCGATGGTGGTGCCCGGTCGCATCCGTGCCGGGGTCACGCTCTAGTCATGGCGGCTCGAATCCTGGTCGTCGACGACGAACCGAACATCATCGCGACCGTCGCTCCTCTGCTTCGCGCGCGGGGCTATGAGGTGTTCTCCGCGATGACGGGGCGCGCAGCGCTCGAGGCAGTCGAGCGCGACAAACCCGATCTCCTGGTGCTCGATCTGGGGCTGCCCGATCTCGACGGCGCCGAGGTCTGCCGTCGTGTGCGCGAAACAACTGGTATTCCGATCCTCGTGCTCTCGGCACGCGGCGAGGAAGGCGACAAGGTCAAGGCACTCGACGCCGGCGCGGACGACTACGTGACGAAGCCATTCGGCACCGAGGAGTTACTGGCGCGCATCCGTGCAGCGTTGCGGCGGGTGGACGGATCGGCGTCCTCCAGCGAGCCGATCGTTCGCGGCGATCTCGTGATCGATCGCCAGCGTTTTCGCGTGCTTCGCGGCGAACAGGAGCTCCGGCTCACGCCCAAGGAGTTCGAGCTGCTGTTGTATCTGGCCCAACACCCGGGACGTGTGCTGACGCACCGGACGCTGCTCAAGGCGATTTGGGGTCCGCATTCCGTCGATCAGCCCGAGCACCTGCGCGTGCTCGTCGGGTCGCTGCGCAAGAAGATCGAGCCCAACCCGTCGACGCCGAAGTACATCCTCACCGAGCCGTGGGTCGGCTATCGATTCGCCGACAGCGACGCCCCCGACGATCGCCCGTAACGTCCGACGTGGGTCCGACGTGGGTCCGACGTGGGGTCCGCCTTTAGGCGGACCCTACCTGGGCGCAACGCTGAGCAGCACCGTTGCCGGCTTGAGCGCGGTGATTTGGGCCGCCTGAAGGCGGCCCCTACAAAGTTGAGCGACTACCGGGCCGAGCGTCGCAAGAGAAAGAGGGCCCAACCTGTGGTCGAGAACACGAGCCGCGCCTGTGAGGACGAGAAGCATGGACGGCGTGTCGTAGCGGCGCACCTCGAGCGTCTGGCCGCGCCGCAGCTTGGCGACATGGACAGCGATGCGACTCCTACGCGTACCGATCAGGCTGGACCACGCGCCGAAAGCCGCGGAGCGATGAGCGGAGTGAACACCCGGCGAACGGCGGGAGCGCACCGCACCCAGCGACAGAGGTGCGTGGTCGGGCGGACACTGGAAGCCGACTTCGATCACGCCGCGTGGCCCGCTGCGGAGTCCGTGGGGACACCCCGGCGGCACCCATACCGAGTCGCCGGTCCGAACGCCCCTCTGGCGATTCTTCTCGAACAGAACGACCGCGGTACCTTTGAGGATGATGAAGAAGTCGTCCGACTGCACATGCGTGTGCAGCGGAAGCTCGATGCCGGCCGGAACGGACACGATCACCGCTGAGAGGTGGCGACCGAGACGGCGCTCGAGGCGGATCGCCGTTCGGGACACGATCGTTCCGGGCTTCAGCGATCCAAATTCGGCAACTATTCGCATCGGTCCACGCACACGATCACCGACTGTGGCGGCCTATTGTCCCGTCGGCCCAGCGTCGGCAGCAAGCGTCACGAATCTCCTGAGGCAGCGACACGGCGTGGACCGTGATAGTCTCCGCCTCCGGTCATGAAACGCCTCACCGGTCATCTCTATTTCTGGGTCCTGCTCGCCATCGTTGCCGGTGGGACGCTCGGCGTCGTCGATCCGGCGACCGCGGTCAAGCTCAAGCCGCTCGGCGATGGGTTCATCGCGCTCGTCAAGATGCTCATCGGCCCCATCATCTTTTGCACGGTCGTGCTCGGTATTGCGGGCGCTGGCGACATGAAGAAGGTGGGCCGCGTCGGCGGCAAAGCGCTGATCTACTTCGAGGTGGTCTCGACCGTCGCGCTGGTGATCGGCCTCGTCATCGCCAACTCGATTCGCCCGGGCGCCGGGTTCAACGTCGATCCGGCGAGTTTGAACGCAAACGCCGTCGCCGACTACACCAAGCGCGCCGCGGCCCAGACGACGACCGACTTCATTCTCCGCATCATTCCGACGACGTTCTTCGACGCGTTCGTCGGATCGGGCGACCTGCTGCAGGTGCTGTTCGTCGCCATCCTGTTCGGCTACGCGATGACCCACATGCGCCAGCGGGGCGAGGCGGTGCATCAGTTCATCGAAGGCGTCTCGCACATCTTCTTCGCGATGATGAACGCGCTGATGAAGCTCGCGCCGATCGGGGCCGGGGGTGCGATGGCGTTCACCATCGGCCGCTACGGCATCGATGCGCTGCGGCCGCTGGCGCTGCTGATGGGCAGCTTCTATCTCACGTGTCTGATCTTCGTGCTGGTGGTGCTGGGGACCATCGCCAGGGTGACCGGCTTCAACATCGTCCGGTTCATTCTCTACATCAAGGACGAGCTGCTGACCGTCCTCGGCACGTCATCCTCGGAATCGGCGCTGGTGCCACTGATGCAGAAGCTCGAACGCCTGGGTTGTTCGCGCTCGGTTGTCGGTCTCGTGGTGCCGTCGGGGTATTCGTTCAATCTCGATGGCACGAACATTTATCTGACGATGGCCGCGCTGTTCGTCGCGCAGGCGCTCAACATCGAGCTGACGCTGCGGCAGCAGCTGACGCTCCTCGGCGTGGCGATGCTGACGTCGAAGGGCGCCTCCGGCGTCACTGGTGCGGGGTTCATCACGCTGGCGGCGACGCTCGCCGCCGTGCCCTCGATTCCCGTCGCCGGCCTGGCGCTCATTCTGGGCATCGATCGGTTCATGTCCGAGGCGCGGTCGCTGACGAACTTCATTGGCAACGGCGTCGCCGCGATCGTCGTGGCACGGTCGGAGAACGAGCTCGATCGCGCGGCGCTCACGCGCGAGCTCTCCGCCCGGAGTGGCCCCGCCCGTGAGCAGGCCCCGGTGTAACCTATCGATACTTCTTCCCGATCTCTTCCAGTCCCGCCTTGCCCAGGTCCGCGGGTGTCATGCATGGATAAAACATCACGCTGGCGTTGAAGTGCAGGAAGAACGGTTCAGCGACCGACGGTATCTGCGACGCGTCGGCGACATCGAGCACGATGATCCCGCCTCGCTTTCCGTCGCGTGCCGCAAAATACGCTGCTTCCGGCTTCAGGTCCCCGAGGATCTTCTCGATGACCTGTCCGGCGGTTCCGTTCTTCACGAGGGAATTGAACGGTTCGAGTGGCATGAGGACATCAACGATCATACGCATGTCATTCTCCTGGAATGAGCCAACGACGGCCGCTCAGGATCGCATCGGCGGCCGTCTGGTGCAAGGCGTGTCCACACTACTTCTTGATCGGATGCCTCCGGTCCAGGTCGATGTTCAGCTCGAGCACGTTAACGCGCGGCTCACCAAGGAAGCCGAAGGTGCGGCCCTCGGTATGCGTCGCGACCAGCCCGCGAAGATCGGCTTCACTGATGCCGCGTTCGCGCGCCACGCGCGGGACCTGGAAGTCGGCGTTGGCGGGTGACAGGTGCGGATCCAACCCTGACGCCGACGTGGTCACCAGATCGATCGGCACAGGAGCGTCCGGATTCTCCTTGCGCGCCGCTTCGACGTTGGCCGTCACGGCATCAATGAGCTTCTTGTTCGTCGGCCCGAGATTCGTGCCCGCGGAGTTGGCCGCGTCGTACCCCATTCCGGCCGCAGACGGACGCGAGCGGAAGTACCCCGATGAGGAGAAGCCCTGGCCGATCAACCGCGAGCCGACGACTTTGCCATCGCGCTCGATCAGCTGGCCGTTCGCCTTGTCGGGAAAGGCGACTTGCGCGATGCCGGTGATGGCGAGAGGGTAAATGACGCCCAGCAGCACCGTGGTGACGATCGTCATCAGGACCGCGACGACGAGATTGCGTGTCAGGTTCATGACGGTTTCCTATGCCAAGCCGATGGCCGTGATGAGGACGTCGATCGCCTTGATCCCGATGAAGGGGATGATGACGCCGCCAATCCCGTAAAGCAGCAGGTTCCGTCGGAGCAAGGCCGCAGCGCCCTCGGGTCGATAGCGAACGCCGCGCAGCGCCAGTGGAACGAGCGCGACGATGATCAGCGCGTTGAAGATCACCGCGGACAGAATCGCCGACTCGGGCGTCTTCAGACCCATGACGTTGAGCGCGGCCAGCGCCGGGAACGTGATCAAGAACATCGCCGGAATGATCGCGAAGTACTTGGCGACGTCGTTGGCGATCGAGAACGTGGTCAGCGCGCCTCGGGTAATCAGCAGCTGCTTGCCGATCTCGACGATCTCGATCAGCTTGGTCGGGTTCGAGTCGAGGTCGACCATGTTGCCGGCTTCTTTGGCTGCCTGCGTCCCCGTGTTCATCGCCACACCGACGTCGGCCTGGGCGAGCGCCGGCGCGTCGTTGGTGCCGTCGCCCGTCATCGCCACGAGCTTGCCTTCGGCCTGCTCGCGCTTGATCAGCGCCATCTTGTCCTCAGGCGTCGCCTGCGCGAGAAAGTCGTCGACGCCGGCTTCGGACGCGATCGCCGCGGCGGTCAGCGGGTTGTCGCCGGTGATCATGACGGTCTTGATCCCCATCGCCCGGAGATGCGCGAACCGCTCGCGGATGCCGCCCTTGACGATGTCCTTCAGGTAAATCACGCCGAGGACATGTCGGCCCTCCGCCACGACGAGCGGCGTGCCACCTTCGCGCGCGATACGCTGGACCAGCGGCGCGAGCGCGTCCGGAACCGACCCGCCGTTCGTGACCACCCATCGCTCGATCGCATCCGCGGCGCCTTTGCGGATTTCGCGGATGTCCGTCTCGGCGCGCAATGCGCTGGTGCCGACCATGGCCATCACCGGCCGGCCGGCGCGAAGGTTCACGCCCGACATGCGCGTCTGGGCCGTGAACGGGACGAACGTCGCCTGCGGTTTTGAGAGCTCGCGGCCACGAAATCCGTACTTCTCCTTGGCCAGCACCACGATCGATCGGCCCTCGGGAGTTTCATCGGGAAGCGATGCCAGCTGCGCCGCATCGGCAAGCGTCGGCTCGCTGACGCCTGGTAACGGGATGAACTCGGTGGCCTGACGGTTGCCGAGCGTGATCGTGCCGGTCTTGTCGAGCAGCAGCGTGTGGACGTCGCCGGCGGCCTCGACGGCGCGCCCCGACATCGCCAGCACGTTGTGCTGCACCAGCCGATCCATGCCGGCAATCCCGATCGCGGAAAGGAGCCCGCCGATCGTTGTCGGGATCAGGCAGACGAGCAACGCGATCAGCACGAACAGCGACTGCGGAGCGCCCGAGTAGGTCGCCAACGGCTGCAGCGTCACCACCGCGATCAGGAACACGATCGTGAGACCGGCGAGCAGGATGTTGAGCGCGATCTCGTTCGGCGTCTTCTGCCGCTCGGCCCCCTCGACGAGCGCGATCATGCGGTCGAGGAACGTCTCGCCGGGATTGGCTGTGACCTGAACGCGAATCCAGTCGGACAGGACTCTGGTCCCGCCGGTCACCGCCGAACGATCGCCGCCTGATTCGCGGATCACCGGCGCGGATTCGCCGGTGATTGCACTCTCGTCGACCGACGCCACGCCCTCGATGATTTCACCATCGGCCGGTATCACTTCACCGGCGGCGACGCGAACGATGTCGCCTTGTCGCAACGCCGTGGCCGGCACCCGCTCTATCGAACCTTCGCGCTCGCGCGTGGCCGTCGTTTCGGTCTTCGCCCGTCGCAGCGTCTCGGCCTGTGCCTTGCCTCGCCCCTCCGCCATCGCTTCGGCAAAGTTCGCGAACAGCACGGTCAGCCACAGCCAGAACGTGATCTGGAACTCGAAACCGAGGTGACCCTGCCTGGTGGTCGCGTCCTGCACGAACCGCCATGTCGTCAGCACGCTGGCGATTTCGACGACGAACATCACCGGGTTCTTCGCCATCGTCCGCGGGTGGAGCTTGCGCAACGAATCCCAGATCGCGCGGCTGACGATCTGCGAGTCCCGGATCGACGCCGATCTGACCTGTGCGTGAGTGGTCATCAGAACACCTGTCCGCTGCGCATCAGGAAGTGCTCGACGATCGGGCCGAGACTGAGCGCCGGGAAGAACGTCAGTGCCCCGACGATGACAACGACGCCGACCAGCAGCGAGCTGAAGAGCGGCGTCGTCACCGGGAACGTGCCGAGGGATGGTGGGACCAGCTTCTTGCGGCTCAGGCTGCCGGCGATCGCCAGCGGTGGAATCAGCATGAAGAATCGGCCGACGAGCATCGTCAGGCCGAGCGTCGTGTTGTACCAGCGCGTGTTGACGCTGATGCCGCCGAAGGCGGAACCGTTGTTGCCCGCCGCCGATGAGTACGCGTACAGCATTTCGGAGAGTCCATGCGGACCCGGGTTCGCGATGCTCGACGTCCCGAAGCCGGGCGACACCGATGACACACCGGTGAACACGAGGATCAGCAGCGAGAAGACCAGCACGGTCAGCATCGCCATCTGCACCTCGAAGGCCTGAATCTTCTTGCCGAGGTATTCCGGCGTGCGGCCCACCATCAGGCCGGCGATGAAGACGGCGAGGACGACGTAGACGAGGATTCCGTACATCCCGGCGCCGACGCCGCCGAACACCACTTCACTCAGCTGGATATTGGCGAGGGTCACCAGTCCGCCCAGCGGCGTGAACGAGTCGTGCCAGCCGGTGATCGCACCGCAGCTCGCGTCGGTGGTCGCCGTGGCAAAGAGCGCCGTGTTTGCGATCCCGAAACGCACTTCCTTGCCCTCCATATTTCCGCCAGGAGACATCGCGGTCGCTGTTTGATCGGCGCCGGCCTTCGTCAGCATCGGGTTGCCGCTGGCTTCCGCCCAGTAGGCGACGGTCACGCCCACCAGAAAGAGAAACGCCATCGCCGCCCATACCGCCCAGCCGTGTGTGCGCGAACCGGTCATCGAGCCGAGCGTGTAGGTGAGGCCCGACGAGATGAAGAAGATGCCGAACATCTCGAGCCAGTTGGACAGCGGCGTCGGGTTCTCGAACGGGTGCGCGCTGTTGGCGTTGAAGAAGCCGCCGCCGTTGGTCCCGAACTGCTTGATGATTTCCTGCGACGCCACCGGCCCCTGCGCGATGGTCTGCTCGGTCACGATGGTCGACTGCGTCTTGCCGT